>ERZ773142.7-NODE-7-length-318299-cov-99.7662_pt1 | contig 318299 bp, 286 predicted proteins | sample MGYA00580853_ERZ773142 | MGnify/ENA primary metagenome ERZ773142 (study PRJEB29015, sample SAMEA2737862) | human gut metagenome | biome: human gut; feature: human-associated habitat; material: faeces | place: China | collected 2012 ...
TGAATCTACGCTGGTATGTCATGAAAAGGACTTGACAAAAGTATAGGGGGGGGGGTAAAATGAAACCGCAGAGACCCTGCAATCATTCAGGAGGTAAAAAAGAGTATGCGGTTACGGAAAAATATGAAGCGTGCGGCGGCAGCCGCCCTGGCCCTGAGCGTGGCGCTTTCGGCGGCAGCCCCGGCGGCACTGGCAAAGGATTATTATATCGGTGACGGTGATATTACGGTGACCGTTACGGAAGACGGCGACACCTATGTCCGTGTCGGCGAAGCGAAAGACAAAGATGACATCGGCGAGAAAGACGACACGGACGTGGTCATCAAGGGCGGCGAGAACCCGGGCAAGCAAACGGAGAACAACTCTGACGGGTCGGCAGACGAAGCTGAAGGACAGAAGCCGGTGGTGGATGCCGAGCCGGGAGAGCCTGCGGAGAAGACCGGCACGGAGCTCGTCGTCTGGCCCGAGAACGTGAACAGCGGGGAAGCCCAGAAAAAGGACGACCTAGAGCCTGAAGAAGGAGAGCCGAAGACGCCGGACACGCAGAAGCCCGAAGGGAAGACCGACGCCGACATACTCGAGGCATCGACTGAGCAGAAGCCTGTTGAGAAGGCCGCAGAGGACGAAGATGACGACGAGGACGTCATGACCTTTGAGGCCAACACTGCCAGCACGGTGACAAACGCTGTGAACAAAGCGGTGAAGCATATCATTACGATCATCAACAACTACACCAAAAAGGATACGACGGTCACGCTCGAAGATGTGAATATCGATGTGAGCGACGATTATGGTAAGGCCGCGATGGAGGTACGAGGCGCAGGCGACACGACCCTGAAGCTGGAGGGGGACAATACCTTGAGAGGTGGACATCATTGTGCAGGCTTGGAAAAGGATGATGATTTATCTACCGGAAAGCTGACCATCACCGCAGAAGATACAAGCGCCTCGTTGAAGGCGTATGGTGGTGATAATAGTGCGGGCATTGGTGGAGGATCTTATGATAGCACCTCGAAGCTGGAAATTGCAAACGGAAAAATCTATGCAGAAAGTGGTTTCAATTTCGGTGCAGGCATTGGCGGCGGCTTGTACGGAAAAGGTGAAGTGACCATTTCCGGCGGGGATGTGACTGCTCATGGAGGGCATACTGCGGCAGGTATTGGCGGCGGTTTTAGGGGCTCGGGAGACGTTACCATCCTTGGCGGCACGGTAACTGCGATACCTGCTGAGGGCAGTAACTCTAATGTCACAGGCATTGGCGGCGGCTTTGGCTGCGATGAAAAATCGACCGTTCGTATCCTCGGCGGTGTTGTCGATGCCGTGGGCAACGGATGTGGAAGCGGCATTGGCGGAGGCGAAGGTGGTGTAGAGGTCGAGATCGGCGGCGGTGCGCAGGTGACCGCAAAAGGCGGCCAGGGCGATAACGAGTTCAATCGCGGTCCAGGCGCCGCCATCGGCACAAACGGCGATGTAGGCGGCAAAGCCGGTAAAGAGCTGGATGTAAATGCCAGCGGTGAGGGTACGGTCACCCGTGTTGACCCCAATTTGCCCGCTGATCATGAGCATAAATGGACACTTGTCTCCTCTACTCCTGCGGCTGTCGGCCAGCTGGGCGAAAAAGAGTATAAATGTTCTTCTTGCGGCTCTACAAGGACTGTATACAAGTATGTACTTCCGGAACCTGCACCTGTGGAGGAGCAGAACGGCAGGATCGTTTTGACAGTTATAGGCGCTCCCTATGAGATGCATCAGGAGTCTGCCCGCTACATCGTCACGGCAGATTCTGATACCGCCACCCTCTTCGGCTGTCTGGGCAATCTGGCAGAACTGAAAGCGCAGGGCGTAGATACCCTCGTCTTCCGTACGAAGAGCCGCGAGACGGCGCTGGACATCGATACCATGCTGTCGCTGGGCGCAGAGGACACCCTCTTCACCCTCACCCACAGCGGCAGCTCTGCCACCCTCACCGTGGGCGGCGCAGACCACAGCGAACTGATCCACTAACTAACTAACCCCCAAGGCGGAGCGTTTCCGCATCCCTCCGCTTTGTACGAAAAGCCCCCGGCACGTTCCGCATCGTGCCGGGGGCTTTTTTGGTTATGGGCAGGCTTCCCTTTGTACAACCTCTCCGTCACGCCTGACGGCGTGCCACCTCTCCTGGTAGGAGAGGCCTTGGCATTCCGCAGTGCTTCGTCTTCCATAGGAAACTTTTCCGCTCCGCCAGAGGCTCCCCTACCAGGGGAGCTGTCGAGCGAATGCGAGACTGAGAGGTTGTATGAAGGACAGCCTGACCGTGAGCCGCTGCTGGACTCAACCTCTCCGTCAATGCTTCGCATTGCCACCTCCCCTACCGAGGGGAGGCTTTGGCATTCCGCAAGGCTTCATCTCTTCGCCAGAGGCTCCCCCTTTGGGAGAGCTGGCAAAGCCGTCAGGCTTTGACTGAGAGGGCGGTCTTCATCTTATGCCGTACCACCAGCAGGCAGGCCAGATGCACCAGTGCAGTGAGGATCCAGCTGACGGGGTAGCTGATGTAAAGCATCGTGGTGGTATGGAACAGCCGGAAGATGGTGGCGATCCAGACGAGGCGGAGCAGGCAGCTGCCCACGAGGCTGACCACCATCGGCAGGACGGAGTAGCCCCGGCCGCGCAGACAGCTGGCCAGTACATCCATGCAGCCGCAGAGCAGATAGGTGGTGCAGATGATGTGCATACGGGCCAGACCGGCGGTCACCACGACCTCATCGGAGGAGTAGAAGTGGAGCAGCGGTTCGCCCAGCAGGGAAGCACCGCCGCCCAGCACGAGGCCGGTGACGGCGGCGCAGAGCAGGCAGTTGCGCATGACGCGGTCCAGGTTGTCGTACCGGCGGGCGCCCATGTTCTGGCTCGTGAAGGTGACAGCGGCCTGGGCGAAAGCGTTCATGGCGGTATAGACGAAGCCCTCGAGGTTGGAAGCGGCAGAGTTGCCGGCCACGACGATGGAGCCGAAGGAGTTGACCGCCGACTGGATGACGACATTGGAAAGGCTGAACACGGTGCTCTGCAGACCGGCAGGCAGGCCGATGCGCAAGATCTGGCCCAGAGCCCCCGCATGGAAGCCCAGATGGCCGAGGTCGAGGTGGAGCGGGCCTTTCTCCTTCACAAGCAGGGCCGTGACCATGCAGGCGGAGACGGTCTGGCTGATGATGGTGGCCAGAGCGACGCCCGCCACGCTCATGGAGAAGAGGATGACGAACACGAGGTTCAGCACCACATTGATGAGGCCCGCCACGGCCAGACAGAACAGAGGCCGCCTGGTGTCGCCCACGGCGCGCAGGAGGGCCGAGCAGAAGTTGTACAGCATGGTCATGGGCATCCCGATGAAGTATATCTTGAGGTAGAGGGTGGACAGGCCGATGACGTCCTCCGGGCAGCTCATCAGCTCCAGCAGGACGCGGGCGGCAAAAAAGCCCACCACGGCCAGAAAGAAGCCGCTGACAAGGCCCAGCGTCACGGAGGTCTGGACGGTATTGCGGACGCCCTCATCGTCCTTCGCGCCGAAGCAGCGGGCCGCAACGACGTTCGCGCCCAGCGACAGGCCCACGAACAGGTTGACCAGCAGGTTGATGAGCGCACCGTTGGAGCCGACAGCGGCCAGCGCCGTGCTGCCCGCAAAGCGTCCCACGACGACGACATCGGCTGCGTTGAACAGCAGCTGCAGGATGCTGGATGCAGCCAGCGGCAGGGAAAACAGGATGATCTTTTGCAGCATGGGGCCGCTGGTCAAATCGCCTGTCCGGGTATTCTGTGCCATGAAAATGCTCTGCCTCCTCAAATATCAGATGGTACTCACGAAAAAACGCGCCGCTCAACAGCGAGCGACGCAGATAGTATTATAATACGGTTTCAGGTAAAATACAAGTAAGATCAAAGCTTTTTCCGTACAAAAATGCACCCCTGCACACAGGGTGCAGGGGTGCGGAGGTACGTTTGCGAAACAGAACGCTTACTTCTGGGGCTTCATGTAGATGTGGTGAGGCAGACCGGCGATGTAGAGCGGGGTCAGCTCAGCCTGGATGAGGGGCCGTGCGTAAGCGAGGAAGTCTTCCGTCATCTGGGTGTGATTCTCGTTCATCCAGCTCAGCGGCACCTTCTTCTCGAGATTTGCGACCTCGCTGATGGGGTGCAGCTCAGTGGTACACTGATAGGGGCTGTTGGAGATGCGCTTCAGGGCCACCATCTGGCCGGTGACGCCCTCAAACGCAGCCTTGACAGCAGCACCGCCGACCTGATAGGCCTCGGTGATGTCGGTGCGGCTGGTCAGGTGGCCGGCGCAGCGCTGCAGGGTGGAAAGCTCGATGCAGCGGGTCTTTGTGTCCAGATTGCGGGCTACGACGTTGGCCAGATAGCGGGCGGTGCCGGTCAGGGCCTTGTGGCCGAAAGCGTCCACTGCGTGGACATCGTCGGCCAGCTCACAGACATAGCGGCCATCCTCCAGCTTGACGCCCTCAGACACCGCGATGACGATGCTGGGCTTCTTCTCCTGCATCACGCGCACCTTCTCGACGAAGTGCTCCACATTGAAGGGGACTTCGGGCAGGCAGATCATGTCCACGCCCTCGCAGTCGTCGCTCTTGGCCAGTGCGGCGGCGGCGGTCAGCCAGCCAGCGTTGCGGCCCATGATCTCGACGACGGTGACATACTTGGTGCCATAGACGGTGGCGTCGCGGATGATCTCCTTCATCACCACGCCGATGTACTTGGCCGCAGAGCCGTAGCCGGGGGTGTGGTCGGTGACCATCAGATCGTTGTCGATGGTCTTAGGCACGCCCATGAAGCGGATGTCGCTCTGGATGCACTCGCCGTACTCAGCCAGCTTGCCGATGGTGTCCATCGAGTCGTTGCCGCCGATGTAGAAGAAGTAGCCGATGTCCAGCTTTTCGAGGATGGCGAAGAGCTTCTTGTACACGGCCTCGTCGGTGTGCCAGTCGGGCAGCTTGTAGCGGCAGCTGCCGAGGAAGCTGGAGGGGGTGCGCTTGAGCAGCTCGATGTCGAGGTCATCGGTCAGCAGGGTGGACAGGTCCACGACCCGCTCCTCCAGCAGACCGGCGACGCCGTTGCACATGCCGTAGACGATGTCCGCGCCGCGGCTCTTGCAGCTCTCGAACACACCAGCCAGACTTGCGTTGATGACAGAGGTGGGGCCGCCGGATTGGCCAACGATTGCATTTTTACCCATGATGATTTCTCCTTTTTTGTTTTTCTGTTTCGGCTTTATCAAATCGTGCAGGAGCACGAAAACAGACGCGGGGAAGGGGAGAAGCGAGTTTCCTTACAGGCAGATGTGGCGGGGCGTACCGTTGACGTAGACAGGGGTGACCTCGTCGAGGATGAGCGGGCGGGCGTATTCCTCGAACGCCGCCGTCACCTGCATCCCGTCGGGGGTGATCCAGTCCAGCGGCACCTTCTTTTCGAGGTTTGCCACCTGCTGGACGTCCACCGCTTCGGTGATGCACTGATAAGGATACTCGGAAACGCGCTTGAGCGCGATCATTTTGCCCGTCTCACCGGCAAAGGCTGCGGCTGCCGCTGCGCCGCCCACGGCGTAGGCCTCGTTGACATCGGTGCGGCTGGCCAGATGGCTGGCGCAGCGCTGCAGCGTCGAGAACTCGATGGCGCGGCTCTTGCAGTTCAGCTTGTCGTGGATGAGGTCGGACAGATAGCGGCTGGTGCCGCTGAGGATGGCTTTGTGGCCGAAGGCGTCCAGCTGGCCTGCCGTGGACACGAGGTCGCACAGATAGGTGCCGTCGGCGGTCTTGACACCCTCGCTGGCCGCGATGATGACGTTGGACTTCACCCGCTGCAGCTCATCCACTCTGGCGAGGAACTTGTCCTGTTCAAAGGGGACTTCCGGCAGAAGGATGAGGTCGGGGCCGTCGCTGTCGTCGCCGCCTGCGAGGCAGGCCGCACCGGCCAGCCATCCGGCGTGACGGCCCATGATCTCGGCCACAGTCACGCTGCGGATGTCGTAGACGGAGGAGTCACGGATGACTTCCTTGAGGATGGTGGCGATGTACTTGGCCGCAGAGCCGTAGCCGGGGGTGTGGTCGGTGAGGCAGAGGTCATTATCGATGGTCTTGGGTACACCGATAAAACGCACCGTACTGCCTACCTGTGCGCCGTAGCGGCTGAGCTTGGCGATGGTGTCCATCGAGTCGTTGCCGCCGATGTAGAACACCGCGCAGATGTCGTACTTGTCAAACAGGGTGAACAGCTTGACGTAGGGCGTGGAGTCCGCCTCCGGCTCGGGGAGCTTGTAGCGGCAGCTGCCCAGATAGCTGGACGGCGTGCGCTTGAGCAGCTCGATGCTGAGCCGGTCGTCCAGCAGGACGTTCAGCTCCACGAGTTCCTCTTTCAGCAGTCCCTCGATGCCGTACTTCATGCCGTAGACCTTGTCTGCGCCCAGACTGCAGGCGGCTTTATAGACGCCTGCGAGACTGGAATTGATGACGGCGGTAGGGCCGCCGCTCTGGCCGATGATGACATTCTTGGCCATGAGAACCTCCTTGTACCATTTACCGATAAATTGGACTTCCTGTGCGCCGCAGCACCGCTCCGCGCTGTCCCTGTTTCGCGGTCCGTACACCCTGCACAGTGTACAGACGGGGGAACAGCCAACAATCGATGACTGCAACTCGCACAAAAATTCTGGCAGGTCGTGCAAGCACTTCGAGAAATGTGTGCAAAAACCTGCTCTTCTTCTATTGTAACCGTTTTGCCTGTTGTATGCAAGCCCTAATTGGTTGCAGAGGAAAAAAAATTATGATAAAATAGGTGCTGCACAGCTCTGCCGGGCCGGAAAGCGGGGATAACCCGCCGACGCCCGGGCAGACTAAGAGCAGAACCAAACGAAAGCGGGAACACCTTTATGGGCATTTCACACGATTATCATAGCACGGGCCGGCGCCGCAGAGGCGGCCCCGGCGGCGTCATCCGGTTTGCGGGGGCCGTGGCCGGCATCCTGCTGGTGAGCTTCGCCATTACGGCCATCCTTGAGCACGGACAGGCACAGCCCGAAGAGCTGCCCACCGTGACGGCCAACGGCACGGCGCAGAATATTCTGGCCCCGCTGCCCATGCAGGGCGCGGCGGACAGCACCACCGACAGCGCCGTCAGCGGCGGGGAGAACGCAGCAGCGGACGGCACGCCCGCCGTGACCCTCGAGCAGTTCGGCCCGGCCCGTCAGACGGCGGGAGCCTACAGCGTCAAAGCCTACGACAGCAGCGTCATCCGCCAGCCTGCCAGCGGCCAGGTCGATTTGAGCTACTTTTCCGATGCCGCCTTCCTTGGCGACAGCCTGACGGTGGGTTTCTCCGACTATAAGATCAACCTCGGCGGTGCGCTCATCTGCGGCTACACCGGCGTCGGTCCGGACGCCATCGTCAACCGCAGCGCCGTCAAGAGCAGTGTGCGGGGCGAGGAAGTCGCGCTGGATGTGCTGGCCGCTGCTCAGCCCAAAAAACTGTATATCCTGTTGGGCACCAACACCCTGACCACCGTGGGCGCGGCAGACCGCTTCCTCGCTTACTACGGCCAGATGCTGGACGTGCTGCGCCAGACGCTGGGGGAGGACTGCGTCATCTATGTGGAGTCCATCCCGCCCGTCCGCCCCGAGGCCGCAGCGGAAAAGCCGGGCCTTGCCTCGGACATCATCCGCTCGGTGAATGAGCAGCTGGCCCTGCTGGCCGCAGATAAGGGCTGTGTCTACCTCGATTTGTGGGAGACGCTGGCCGACGGCGAGGGCAACCTGAAAGAGGTGCTGGCTGCGCCGGACGGCGTCCACTTCTCGGCGGGCAACGGCTACGGCGCGTGGGTCACTTACCTGCGCAACCACGCCAAGTATTCTGCCGATAATGCATGGACCCCCGGCAGTGCCTACGCAGGCTGAGCGCAAAACCAAAAAGAACAAAAGCATCCGTGATGCCCTGCCCCGGGAGGGGGAGAGAAACATCACGGATGCTTTTTTGCAGCAAAAATCCCGCCCTCTGTACCAGTGATACGGAGGACGGGACGTTTTGTTTTTATGGAGAAGGGCAGAGGGACGAATTACTTCATCTTGCTCTTGGCCTTCATGCGCTGCTCGTGGTTGAGGATCTGCTTGCGGATGCGCAGGTTCTCGGGAGTGACCTCCAGCAGCTCGTCCTGAGCCAGGAATTCGAGGCAACCCTCGAGGCTCAGCTTGCTGATGGGGATGAGGCGCAGAGCGTCGTCAGAGCCGGAAGCACGGGTATTGGTCAGGTGCTTGGTCTTGCAGACGTTGACATCGACGTCCTCGCCGGAAGCGGTGTAGCCGATGACCATGCCCTCGTAGACCTTCTCGCCGGCGCCCACCAGCAGAGTGCCGCGCTGCTGCGCGTTGAACAGGCCGTAGGTGACGGCCTCACCGGTCTCAAAGCTGACCAGAGAACCGGTGGAGCGGTTGGCGATCATGCCAGCCCAGACGTCATAGCCGTCGAAGATCTGGTTGATGATGCCCTCGCCGTGGGTATCGGTCAGGAACTGGTTGCGGTAGCCGAACAGGCCGCGGCTGGGCATACGGAACTCCAGACGCACACGGTCGGAACCCAGAGACTCCATCTGCTGCAGGATGGCCTTGCGCTGGCCCAGACCGGTCATGACAGCACCCTGATACTGGGAGGGAACGTCGATGACGACGTGCTCCATAGGCTCGTAGGTCTTGCCGTCGATGACCTTGGTCAGAACGTGCGGGGGAGAGACCTGCAGCTCATAGCCTTCGCGGCGCATGGTCTCGATGAGGATGGACAGATGCATCTCACCACGGCCCATGACACGGAAGGAATCGGTGGTGGCGGAATCCTCCACCTTCAGAGCGACGTCCTTCAGCAGCTCTTTCTGCAGACGGTCACGGATCTGGCGGCTGGTGACATACTTGCCCTCACGGCCGGCCAGCGGGCTGTCGTTGACGGAGAAGGTCATCTCGACGGTGGGGTCGTTGATCTTCACGAAGGGCAGCGGCTCGATATTGGAGGGGCTGCACAGGGTGTTGCCGATGGTGACGTCGGGCAGACCGGAGAAAGCCACGATGTCGCCTGCGGTGATGTTGTCGCAGGGCTGACGGCCATTGGCCTGGAAGTCATACAGCTTGGTCAGACGGCCGCGCATCTTGAGGTCGGGGTTGTGCCAGTCGCACACGACCACTTCCTCGCCCACCTTGGCGACGCCGTTCTGGATGCGGCCGATGCCGATGCGGCCAACGAACTCGTTGTAGTCCACAGAGGACACCAGCATCTGGAAGGGAGCCTCGGGGTCGCCCTCGGGCGGCTTGATGGTGCTCAGCAGGGTGTCGAACAGGGGGACCAGGTCGGTGCCGGGTACATCGGGGTCAAGGCTTGCAGTGCCGTCACGGCCGCAGCAGAACAGCATGGGGCAGTCCAGCTGCTCGTCGGTAGCGCCCAGGTCCATCAGCAGGTAGAGGACCTCGTCGATGACTTCCTTGATGCGGGCGTCGGGACGGTCGATCTTGTTGATGGCGACCACAAGGCTCAGATTCTGCTGCAGAGCCTTCTGCAGCACGAAACGGGTCTGGGGCATGCAGCCCTCAGCAGCGTCCACCAGCAGCAGAACGCCGTTGACCATCTTCAGCACGCGCTCGACCTCGCCGCCGAAGTCGGCGTGGCCCGGGGTATCGACGATATTGATCTTGACGCCCTTGTAGGTGCAGGAGCAGTTCTTGGCCAGAATGGTGATGCCGCGCTCACGCTCGATGTCACCGCTGTCCATGACACGCTCAGCCACAGCCTGATTGTCGCGGAAAGCGCCGCTCTGGCGCAGCAGGGCGTCCACCAGCGTGGTCTTGCCGTGGTCAACGTGAGCGATGATAGCGACATTGCGCAAATCGTTACGAACCATAAAATACAACCTCTCTATTTTGAATCTCAGTAGAAGTTACGTCATACGATTTAAGTTTATATCATCCGGGGGTGGTTTGTCAAGATTGTATAAAAAATTTTTGATGGATTCGGCGTTTTGCCCGAGAATCGGCGATCGATTTGGGCGGCATTACAGCGCGAAACGTGATATACTTAATGTACTAAAGTTGGATGATTCCGTTGGAGGTGTGTCTATGAAACTGACGTTTTTGGGTGCCAACCACGAAGTGACCGGCAGTTGTACCCTCTTGGAAGCGGCGGGACAGCGCTACCTCATCGACTGTGGTATGGAACAGGGCAAGGATGTCTATGAGAACCAGCCCATCCCCGTTGCGCCGGGCGAGATCGACGGCGTGCTGGCCACCCATGCCCATATCGACCACACGGGCCTTCTGCCTCTTCTGGTGCGCAACGGCTTCCGGGGCAGGATCTATGCCACCAGGCCCACGGCAGAACTGTGCAGCATCATGCTGCGCGACTCGGCGCACATCCAGGAATTCGAAGCCGAGTGGAAGAACCGCAAGGGCCAGCGCTCCGGCGCAGAGCCTGTGGAACCCATGTATACCATTCAGGACGCCGAGGCAGCCATCGCGCTGTTCCGGGGCTATGATTACAATAAAGAGATCGAGCTTGCGCCCGGCATCGTCATCCGCTTTGTGGATGTGGGCCATCTGCTGGGCTCGTCCAGCATCGAGATATGGGTGACGGAGAACGGTGCGACCACAAAGCTGGTCTTCTCCGGCGACATCGGCAACCTCGACCAGCCGATCATCAAAGACCCCACGTATCTGAAGGACGCAGATTATGTCTTTATGGAGTCCACCTACGGTGACCGCAGCCACGGCCCGCGGCCCGACTATGTGGCCGAGCTGGCGAAGATCCTGCAGCGCACCTTCGACCGCGGCGGCAATGTGGTCATCCCGAGCTTTGCAGTGGGCCGCACCCAGGAACTGCTCTACTTCATCCGCGAGATAAAGGAAAAGAACCTGGTCACCGGCCACGGCTGCTTCCCGGTGTACATCGACAGCCCGCTGGCCATCGAGGCCACCCGAATCTTCAAGGACACCGACTCCTCCTGCTTTGATGAAGAGACCAACGCTCTGCTGGCAAAGGGCATCGACCCCATCCAGTTCCCGGGCCTGAAGGTCAGCGTCACCAGCGATGAGTCCCGTGCCATCAACACCGACCCCGTGCCGAAGGTCATCATCTCGGCCAGCGGCATGTGTGAAGCGGGCCGTATCCGCCACCACCTCAAGCACAACCTCTGGAGGAAGGAATGCACCATCCTCTTTGTGGGCTATCAGGCCGTGAACACGCTGGGCCGCTCTCTGCTGGAGGGTGCGGACAACGTGAAGCTCTTCGGCGAATCCATCGAGGTGCAGGCAGAGATCTGCCAGCTCACCGGCCTTTCGGGCCACGCCGACAGGGAGGGCCTGCTGAAGTGGGTCAACTCCTTTGAGCCGAAGCCCAAGCGGGTGTTCATCATCCACGGCGAGGATGAGGTGGAGAACATCTTTGCCCAGACCCTCACGGAGCAGGGGTTCAACGCCTGCGCACCTTACAATGGTGAGCAGTGGGCCATTGGTGCCGAGGGCGCGGTCTGCCTGAAGGAAGGCACCCGTATCCGCATCGAGCACCACATCAGCGAGGGTGCAGCCCGTGCGGCTACTGTCTTCCAGCGCCTGCTCAATGCCGGCAAGCGCCTGCTGCGGGTCATCGAGCACAACGAGGGCGGTGCCAACAAGGACCTCGCCAAGTTCGCCGACCAGATCAACGCTCTCTGTGACAAGTGGGACAGATGAGGCAGACATCCCGGCGGCATAGCTGCTCCGAAAACATCGTTCTGAAATAAAATGATGGAAAACCGACCCGAGTTCGTGTACCCTCACACGGCTTGGGTCGGTTCTTTTTTGCGTCCAAAAGAGGAAAACACAGTTTTCTGTGCGCTTTTGCAAAAGGTTCCGACTATCTCATGAGAATCGTTGACTTTGAACATTTGAAATGCTACCATATGGCATAAGAAAAGGCAAAGATGACGAAATAAAGTTGTTTCATGGGCGCAGAGGCCGACATCTGTGCGGGAAACGGCTCGAAGTTTTTGTCGGCGTGCGGATGGTATCGGCAGAAGCCTCCGCACAGGAAATGACCGCATTGCATCATTCGATCAAAAAGTCAACAAAAAGAAAGGTCGTGGTCTCTATCGCAATCAAGGAATATTCCATGTCCCGGGACTCCACCCGGCAGCTCTCACCCAACTTCAAGGTGCGGGAGTTTGCCTGCAAGGGCAGCGATGTCGTCCTCCTCGACGACGAGCTGGTAGTGCTGCTGCAGTGCATCCGGGAGCACTTCGGCAAGCCGGTACATATCACCAGCGGCTACCGCACCGCTGCCCACAACGCTGCCGTGGGCGGCAGCAAGTCGAGCCAGCACCTTCTGGGCCGGGCGGCGGATTTCCACGTCGAGGGTGTGCCGGTGGCTGCCGTCGCCGCCTACGCTGAGACCCTGCTGCCCTCCCGGGGCGGCATCGGACGGTATCCGAAGGACGCCGCCCACCCGAAGCGCAGCACCGGCTGGGTGCATATCGATACCCGGGCGGGCAAGAGCCGGTGGAAGATGTAAAAAGACTCTGAAACTGTTATTGCTATTACAATAGGAAAACGGCCCTCTCCCGGAAAAGGGAAGAGGGCCGTTTTCCTGCAGCAACGCCCCCGCTGGTGGAAACACCGGCGGGGGCGTTAAGTTTATGAATCGGCGCGCAGGAGGTCGGCGGGTCGGATGTGCAGGATGTCGCAGAGTGCAAAAAGATTATCTGTTTTGGGCATCCCGGCGCCTCGCTCATAATAGCCGATCGTGCCGATGGTGACACCAAGCTTCTCCGCAAGCTCCAGCTGCGTCAGCCCGGCGGCCTGCCGTGCCTCGCGGATGATACGGGCAGATTCGGGGTGGCTGCGGGTGGCCATAAAGAATCACCTCTTTTGCTTATTGTGTCTTGATAATACCACATAAAATCTAAAAAGCAAGAAAAAATATCTTGGGAGGATTCGAGAAGATGCTGATATCTAAGCGCCCTAAAAAGACACAAACGATCCGCCGAAGAATGCGGGAGGGAGGCGGAATGGCTCACACCCGAGCCAGAAGCTCTGCGGGTGTAAATGCCATAACGCTGCTTTTGGTGAAGTCCCGGACATTGCGGGTAATGATGTAGTTGGCATGGATCCGCTCAGCGGTGACGCTCTGAACTGCATCTTCAAAATCAGCCCAATGCAGCGCAGCCGCCTTAGACACGTCGGCAGAAGTGAGGTCTGCAAATTCGAAGATCAAGCCGAGCCGCTGGAGAACATCTTCGATTTTCTCCGGAGTAAGCTGTTTGCGCATGATGTAGACCAAATTCGCAAACGTCAGCGCAGAGATATACCCCTTTGCCTGCTCAGTTTCGCAGAGCTTCCAGACAAGAGAGGATTCTTTGACGAACTCGGGACGGTTCAGCAGAACATCCAGAATGATATTTGCGTCAATCAGCAACACCATACTTTTCTGCCAGCCTTTCCGATTTTGCTTCGTCAAGCTCAATATCGCCGTGCAGGATGCCGGTCAAAGAGTCCGTCAGATAAGACACCGCAGCCCCCTTCGGGATGAAACGCCCAACTTCGCGCCCGTTTTTCGTGACGATGATTTCCTGACCGTTCAGAACCAGATTCAGGTAGCGTCCAAAATTATTCTGCATTTCCGTTGCAGTAGCAGTTGCAGCAACCATAAAGGCACCTCCTTGTTTTAGCTATTTTTAGTATACTCCATAATAGCTAAAATATCAAGAGAACGTGCAAAAAAGCAGGGAAGAGAGCGGCGGTTCGAATGAACAAAAAATAGAAGTGCAACCAGAACATAGGAAAACCGCCCAAATCCTGACGGATCTAGGCGGTTTTTGGTGGAGCGGGCAATGGGAATCGAACTAATAAACCACGTTCTAACGCTGTAAAACGTCAGATTTTATCCTCTTGCCAGCGCTATTTTTATCGTGAATCGTGTATCATTCTGTGCACTATACAAGAATGTTGGAAGCAACTGTGTGTTAAAAAGTGTGTTACAAATCAGCCGTTTCCCAGCAGCTTGAGGAAAGCAGCATTGACGGCCTGGGCGGTGTTTTCCGCGTCCCCGGTGAGAGCGTGGGAGTACTGGCCGAGGGTGTCCATGTTCTGGCTGTGGCCTACCAACTCTTTGATTTCGCCCTCTGGCAGCGTCTTGACCACGCTGACAAAGGTGTGCCGCAGCTCATACACTGATATTCTGTCAATGCCGTTCGCCTTGCAATAGGTCTGCCAGCGCTTCCAGTAATACAGTTCGCTGCTGATTTCAAACACGCTTTCCCGTGTCCCTGTGGCTTCCCGCTGCTGTTCCAGCACGGCACGGGCAAGGCCAGACAGCACGAAAGACCGGATTGCATTCTGGTTTTTGCCTTGTGTTTCCTCACCGTGGATGTTGATAGATCGGCGCACATTCACCGTGTTGCCCTGCACGTCTGCCCAGCGCAGCCCCAACAGCTCCCCGGGCCGCAAGCCTGTAAGCGTCTGGAAGCGGTAGGCGTGTATAAAGTCATCATGCACCCGCTTACCCCTGTAGAGCGTTGTATCAATGCTGAACAGCTTTACCAGATCGGCAGGCTGCAACACGCTCTTGCCCTTGTAACGGGCGCTGGCGGGTATCTGTACATCCTCCGGCAGGAAGGTGGAGAGCTTTGCTTTGCGGCAGTATTTGCAGAATGCCCGGAGATCGCTGGCAATCAGCTGCAAAGTTTTGCGGCTCTTCCCGGCGGCAGCGGCCTTGTTGATGATGGTTTGTAAGTCCCGGTCTGTAAGGGTGTTGACCTTCTTTTTGCCGATGATCGGCAGCACCCAGGTGCGCCAGCGGCTTTCTACGGGCTTCCAGTTGCCTGTGCTGGTGGTAAGTTTGAGGTCATCTATCCATAGCTGATAGACGTTCTCGACCCGTCCGGCCTTGACTGCAATATCATTTTCCAGCCAGGCATCCGCCTTTGCATTGGCTTCCCGCTGCCCTGTGCGCCCCGGCGTGGAGCTGTAAAACTGCTTGCGCACGCCGTCTTTCTGCACGGCTATGCGCCAGCGCTGGTATTTTTCTTCCCATTGCGCGGTGTTCGTTCGCTTGTTCATCTGGCTACACCCCCTTTCTATGTCAATGATTGCCCGTCAGTGGGTACGTACCGTTTTGGAACGTACCCACCCCCGCCGCCTGCTGTGCTCTGTGCAGCGGGCTTTATTTTTTTGCATCAGGGGAACCGCCAAACCGTGTTAAATATTTCATATCTACAGGAGCAATAGGAGCGTTTGGATTGAAAAATTTATCATTACTTACTAGCATATCGCCGTATTCAAGAAAGTTTTTTACTCCCTCATCGGTTAAGCAATCAATAATTGTATCGGCTCTATTTTTTGGACTTGCGAGATCCTCTAAAACTTCATTATATGCTATTAAATCATCTATTGGGCACCCAAGTGCATCCGCTATTTTTTTCAATGTTAATGTTTTAGGGGTTCGCTTGTCAGATTCATATTGTGCATAAGTGGCGCGCTTGACACCCATTTTTTCGGCAACTTGTTCTTGTGTAAGCCCGGCACTCTTTCGCTTTTTTTGCATAAGCTGACCAAAAGTTATCATTATATCACCTACCCAATTTATTTTACCATGTGGAAGAAGTGTTTACAATGTTTACGCAAACAAAAAGAAAAATGTTTACTATTGACATCACACAAAAAGTATGCTATGATTTATATGCAGTCAAACGTAAACAAAAAACTGGCTGTAAGGAGATGAACATAGTGCGATTCAATAAGCAAAAAGCGAAGTGCGCACTCATCTGCGCTGGCAAAACGCAGATTCAGCTTGCGCAGGAAATGACGCTTTCCCGTCCGTGTCTTAGCAAGGCAATGAACGGCGGCAGCGTCACCACCAACACAGCAAAGCGCATTGCCGCTGCGCTGGACGTACCGCTGGAAGAGCTGGTGGAAAGTGAGGCGTAACGATGTATCGCAAATTTCACAAACTGCGCGTGCGGTTTGCAGAGCTTGACTTGAGCCAAGCAGAAGCCGCCCGGCGGGCAGGCATTCCGCCCAGCACCCTGACTGCGCGAATGACTGGCAGGCTGCCATTCACGGCGCGGGATATAGCAGGCCTGTGCAAAGCGTTGGATATTCCCACAAGTGAGATCGGCGCGTATTTTTTTGAGGACGAGCCGAAACCGAAAGCCGGGTGATGCTCTATTCCCGAATACCTGAACAAGGACACCGCACAACCAAAATTTATCAAATTCCCGTGTTTTCTTCTGGATGTGGATATAAGCCAGACTGCAAAGCTAGTTTATTCCCTTCTACTTGATAGAACTGCATTATCTAAAAAACACGGCTGGATTGATAAGCAGAACCGAATTTACATTATCTTTCCAATCGCCCATATTGCGGCAGCTACACGCAAAGGCATCACGGCAGTGAAAGACGCGTTGCATGAGCTGGACAGCGCCGGACTGATTGAGCGAAAGCGCAATTTTTCCGCACCGAACACTATTTATGTACTGCTGCCAGACAGCCGGGAAACCGGCCAAACGTCAGCCGGAAAACCGGCTATCGTTGAGCCGGAAAAGCGGCCTTGTGACAGCCGGGAAAACGGACGAAGGACAGCCGGAAAACCGGCACCTAATCAGACTAATAAGAAACAGACTGATAAAAAACAGACTAATAAGAGAGTGGCGCTTGCCCGTCAGAGCTACGGCAGCTATGGCAATGTTCTGTTGACCGATGCAGAGTATCAGAAGTTGAGCACAGACATTCCATATCTGGACAACCTGATAGAACAGCTATCCGCTTACATGGAGAGCAGCGGGAAGAAGTACAAGAGCCATGCGGCTACCCTGCGCGTGTGGGCTGCACGAGATCGAAACCAGCAGAAGCCCCGCAGCAGCGGGATGCCTGATTACTCATTCAAGGAGGGAGAGAGCCTTTGAACCACACCATGGACGCCCTTTCTGCGCTCTTGCAGCGCAATGAGGGAGAAGCCAAAACGGACGACTACACCGGGGAAGATGGCCTGCTGCATTGTGGCAAGTGCCATGCACCCAGGCAGATGCATGCCCCGGATTACATCCGCAAGACCACGGGAGAATCCGTTGTGTGGATTCCGTGCGACTGCGAAGCGAACGAGCGCGCCACCTTGCGGCAGCAGCGCGAACAGGAACGGCGCGAGCAACAGCTCCGCACACTCAAAGTAACCGGCTTTTCGGATGTTTCAATGGAGAGCTGGAATTTTCGGAACGACAATGGACGGAACCCGCAGATGGGATATGCCCGGAACTACGTCACACAGTGGCGGGACTTTGAGCGTGAAAACATCGGCTTGCTGTTGTGGGGCAAGGTGGGCACTGGCAAGAGCTTTTTTGCCGGGTGCATCGCAAATGCGCTGATGGAGCAGGGCACAGCCGTCTGCATGACGAACTTTAGCCGGATTGTGAACGACCTGAACGGGCGCGGGAACAACCGGAACGATGTTATAGATCGCCTGTGCAGCTATCCGCTTCTCATCATTGACGACTTCGGCATTGAGCGGGAAACAGATTACACGCTTGAGCAGATTTACAACATCGTAGACAGCCGATACCGCAATCAGCGCCCGCTCATCGTCACAACAAACCTTGCACTGGGCGAGCTGAAAGACCCGCAGGACGTTGCCCACGCCCGCATTTATGACCGCCTGTTGGAAATGTGCGTCCCTATCTGTTTTACCGGAGAGAACTTCCGGCGGCAGGCAGCGGCGCAGAAAATGGCGAAAATGCAAGCAATGATGAAGCAGGAAAGGAAGTGATTTTGTGAACGACACCGACCGCACCGGCTATATTGAAGCAATCACCAAGTTGCTGCAAAAAGCAGACCTTCGGGTGCTGCGCCTGATCTGGGTCTATGTGGAGCGCATGACCCGCACCAACTAAGCCGACCCGGCCTAAGCTGGCCGTGTTTATAAATTTTCAAGCGTGCCCGTAGGGCACAGAAAGGTTTACTTGTGATTACTATGTTTATGGACTCCAATCTGACCATTCAGACCGATGGCCCCGACAGCGCACTTCAGGTGCTCAACAATGCCGTTCGCGGCAAGTCCCTGTCTTACGACGCACCTTTTTACTGCAAGGAAGAGCACCACCCCAGCGACGGCGTGCAGCTCTGGCTGTCTGATAAGCCGGAGGATGGTGACGACACGGTGGTGTTCATCACGCCGACCCTGAGCGCAGAGGGCAAGCCCGAACTTTCTATTGATGTGCGGCAGGGTTCGTCCCCGTATGAATTTTTGGACGATGACGAGGAAGAAGCCCCCAGTGTGGCGCCTTGCAGCGTTGACATTCTCGGCATTTCTTTGGGCGAAGAAGGTTTGCTCATCATCCCGCGTGAAGTCCGTATGCAGTGTGAACCGCTGGTTAATGCGGCGAATGCCCTGATGAACGCTCTGAATGACCTGCCCGTCAGCACCGTGGATAAAAACACCATTGCGCTGCTGGCCGCTGATCTGATGGCGCAGGCAGAGCAGGAAGGTGTGAAGAACGGCGTTGATGCCTATACGGATTTCACCCACGACATGACCCCGGAGAAGCTTGCAGAGCTTGAGAAGTCTGTCAAAGGCGATTCTATGCCGTCCTGAGTAACCTCCAAGACCGCCCGACAAACAAAAAAGCCGCTCACGCTGTACCAGCAGCGAGGGCGGCAAGTGGCGGGACAACGCATTGCAGTAATGTTTCCCGCCCTCTATTTTATCAAAATGTGGAGGATTTTTCAATGTTTGGTTACACCGCTTTTCAATTTTCTGTCGTGGGCCCGTTCGCCCTGGTCTGTTTCCTCGGTGCCGCTGTGATGTGGTTCAGCGGCATCCGGTAAGGGGGTGTGACAGTATGTGCCTGAATGATGTAGATTATGGGCAGTTGGCCGGAGCTGTAGAGGACATTAACAATCTGCTGTCGATTTTTGCAGAATGGTTTGAAGAAAGCCACAAAGCGAATAACCTTGACCGCAGCCACACAAGAGACGAGATCGCGTTTCTGTGGGAAGCTTCTCCTCGGTATAATTCGCTCCTGGATGCTGCTATGTGCGATATTACAGGTTTGAAAGACCAGCTCAACGAGCTGACGGACAAACAGATTGCAGCTATGGAAGCCGCAAACAGGTAATTGAAATGACATTACAAGGTAAAATTCTTGCAGTTAAGTCCGTTTTATGGTACAATATGAGCGTAGTACAGACGCTCTTTCAGACCATTACAAAGAGTGAATTTTAACGGTGGTGCGTTGAGTACATAGCGCCACCCCCACCCCTGAGAGCGTGTTACAGCCCCGGAAAGGCTGCTGCACGCTCTTTTTATTTGCCGGAGGTCATTCTATACCATGAAGAAAAGGCTCAAGAAATGCCCTGTCTGTGGGGCTGTGATGTGGCATTTTGCCAATGAAAGCCGCTGCCTTGAATGTGCAGCACGGGAAGCCCAGGACGAACGGGAGCGGAACCGCGTGAAAACTCTGGCATGGGCTGCATATCATCTGGAACACGGCGAACGGCTGTCACTGGGCGAAGTGGCCGCTATGGCTGACGCTATGGGCATGAGCTACGGCGCATACAGTTTACAGTTGTCCCAGCAGAAACACAATGTAGCAACAAATTGACATTTCATAGCATTATATTTGCATTCTACAACAGAATGTGGTATACTGACCATAGCAGGCGGATTATAGCGCCGTCCGGCTCCTGACTGCTCTTTGCTGCACGGTCTGGCTGTGGGTGTGCCATGACCCACGATCAGAGCACCCAGCATTGCAGGAGCGGACATACCCCTTGCACCGGGCTTTTCCTTTCTCCGGTGCACCATGCGCGGCATAAGGTTTGCCGCCTGCTGTTTTTTACGTCTACTCATACGGAAAATGAGGTGCTATCAATGGAAAATCCCAACCCTACCCCCAGCGCCGCCCAGCAGGCCGAAAATAACGGCTCTGAGCGGACTTTTACCCAAGACGAAGTAAACACCATCGTTGCAGATCGGCTTGCCCGTGAGCGCTCCAAGAGTGCCGAGCGCGTGGGCGACCTTGACGCACGAGAAAAAGACTTGAAAGCCCGCGAGGAAGCGTTGGAAGCCAAAAGCCAGCGCTTCAACCAGTGGGAAGCCCGGGAAGCCTGCAAGCAGTATCTGACTGATAACCATATCAGCACGGCGCTGCTGGATAAGCTGGACACCAGCGACCCGGAAGCGTTCAAGACTGCTGTAAAGGCGGTGCAGAGCGTCACCGGCAACGGGTACACCGTCACCACCACGACCACCGGCGCAAAGGTGGACACCCCGCCGATGTGGCTTTCTCAGGGCAAAGACAAAGACGCTGAGTTAAAGCGGGCTTTCGGTCTGAACAACTGAAAGAGGATCTATAAATGGCTATTGAGTTAGCAACCCAGTTCCAGGCATATACAGACGAACAGTTTTACTCCGAGAGCAAGACCAGCCTTGTAACCAACAAGGATTTCGGCTTTGACGGTGCAAAGACCATCAAGCTGTATAAGGTCAAAACCACCGATATGGAGGACTTCAACCGCAACGGCCCCATTCTGGACGGCAACAAGTCCCAGTATGGCACGATCAGCACCCTGCAGGCCACCACCGAGACATTCACGATCAACAAAGATCGTTCTTTCACGTTCGAGGTGGACAAGATGGACACGGACGAAACCAAGATGCAGGTTGCAGCCGCCAGCGCTCTGGCACGCCAGCAGCGTGAGAAGGTGTTCCCGGAGATCGACTCCTATGTTTACAGCGTGATGGCAGCAAACGCAGGCATTAAGCCGGAAGCCGCAGCCCTGACCGCTGAAAACATCTATACGCAGATCATCACGGCAAATGCCCAGATGGATGACGCAGAAGTGCCCGCATCTGGCCGCGTGCTTATTCTGACCCCCACCGCATACACGCTCCTGAAGCAGTCCAAGGCCACCTTTGACAATCAGGACATTGGTGCAGAACTGCGCAAGAAGGGCGTTATTGCCCAGCTGGACGGCCTGAATGTGGTCAAGATCGCGTCCAACCGCCTGCCCGAGAAGTTCGGCTTCATGATCGCGCATCCCGTGGCTACCGTGGCCCCGGTCAAACTGGCAGAGTACAAGATTCACCTTGACCCGCCTTTCCTGTCCGGCAGTCTGGTGGAGGGCCGTATTTACTACGACGCGTTTGTTCTGGAAAACAAGGCAAAGGCTATCTATTATCAGGCAATCGCCTGATATGGCATCATCTGGGCGCATGGGGCTGACCTGTGCGCCCTTTTTGTATCGAGGTGAGTATATTTGAAGATCAAACTTTCAACTCCCGCAGAGGTACGCCGCACGCTGTCCAAGATCGCAAATATGCTGCTGAATAACCAGATCGACCCGCAGCGGGCAACAGCTATCACAAATTGCTGCAACAGCGTTCTAAACTGCATCCGCATTGACGAACAGCAGAAGAAGCTGGCAGAGCTGGAAAAGCTGCTGAACGAGGTGGAAGCGAATGGAGCTTGACCGACTGGAAAAGCGCATCCGGGCACTACAGGCCCGGAAAGCGGCCAGAGCTGCCACGTTTGAGCGCGTGCAGGGCATCGACCCCACCGAGCACGAAGCGGCTGTATACCACGCTATCCACGCGGATATAGCAGCCGATGCACACACCTACTACAATCTTCCCGGTGGGCGCGGCTCCTGCAAATCGTCCTTTGTGTCGTTGGAGATCGTGGACGGCATCCAGAAAGACCCCACCGGCACTGGCTCTGCTGTGGTGTTCAGGCGGTGGGGCAGCACCTTGAGGGAATCCGTGTTTGCACAAATCCAATGGGCTATTGACGCGCTGGGCGTGTCTGACCTGTGGGCCTGCACTGTGTCCCCTATGCGCTGCACCTACCTTCCCACCGGCGCGCAGATCATCTTCCGAGGGCTGGACGATAACAGCAAGATCAAGTCTATCAAGCCTGCAAAGGGCTTTTTCCGCTGGGTGTGGTTCGAGGAATTTTCCGAGCTGCCCGGAGAAAACTTTGTCCGCAGCGTGATGCAGTCCGTGGGCCGTGGCGGTAAGCCTGTGGTGTTCCGCAGCTTCAACCCGCCTGTGTCCCTGAATAACTGGGCAAATAAGTTCATCCAGCAGCCCAACGAGGAAGCGTTGACCCTGCACACGGATTACACCCAGGTGCCGCCTGAATGGCTGGGAGAGGTGTTTCTGAACGAAGCGCAGCGCATCCAGAGCCTAAACCCGAAGGTGTACGATCATGAGTATTTGGGCATCCCTACAGGCAGCGGCGGCGAGGTATTCACCACGCTGGAAGTGCGAGAGATCGCGGACGAAGAGCTTGCAATGCAGTGTTACCGCTATGTTGGTGTTGACTTCGGCTTTGCGTCTGACCCTGCCGCTGTTGTGGCGCTGTACTACGACCGCAGCATCGAAACCATCTATTTTGCGGATGAGATTTACAAGCGCGGCCTGTCAAATGAAGCCCTTGCCGCCGAGATCAGGGCGCACGGCCTTGACCATGTGGGCGAAAGCAGGAAAAACCCCATCACAGGCGCAGAAACAGCCCCGGAACAGGTTATTTATTGCGACTGTGCAGAACCCAAGAGCATCATGGACTTGCGTACATACGGCTTGCAGGCCCGGCCCTGTACCAAGCGCCCCGGCTGTGTGAACTACCGCATCAAGTGGCTGCAAAAGCGGACGCTTGTAGTTGACCCCAAACGCACACCCAACATCTACCGTGAGTTTTCACAATATGAGTACGACACGGACAAGGACGGGAATTTCTTGCCCAGCGTGCCAGATCGGGACAACCACGCCATAGACAGCGTTGCATACAGCCTTGACCGTCTTATTTTCAACAAGAACGAAGGAGCGTAAAATCATGCTGGAAATGCATCTGACCTGCCCGAACTGCAAAAAGACTTTTGTTGTCTATGACTGGCAGCTATGGAGAGACAGCGAGGAAAACGAGAGCTTTCAATGCCCCTGCTGCCATACTGCCCCGGATGAAGAAGCCTGTTACCGCCTGAAAGATGGCTTTTTGGAGCTGTGCGACGTTGACCGGCATTGGAACCACGATAAAGAGAGCGCACCGCTGCCGCCTGAAAAACAGAGCTGGCATATCGAGGTAAAGCCGGGCTGATAACACACCAAAAAGCAAAAGTGTGTTAAATAGTGTGTTATAGCAAAAGAAAAGAGCCTAGATTTCAACGAATCTAGGCTCTTTTTAATGGAGCGGGCAATGGGAATCGAACCCACCTCCTCAGCTTGGAAGGCTGATATACTAGCCGATGTACGATGCCCGCATATTCTGTTTTGCCGGGATGCAAGCAGTATTATAGCATGATTCGCGGCAAATGTCCAGCATTTTTTGCCCAAAGTGCAGAAGGAGAAGAAACCTTTGCCGCCGAGCTGGCGTTTGCCTGTTTACTTTGGAGCAGTTTTATTGTAAAATAGACAGGAGATAAAACCGGCAGCGCACAGCGCGGCCAAATCTGATACAGGTGGTGTATGTTATTATGGCATTGAAATATCAGCGCATCCTTCTGAAGATCAGCGGCGAGGCCCTTGGCGGCGAAAAGGGGACCGGTTTCGACGAGCCGACCATGGACGCGATCTGCGGCGGCGTAAAGAAGGCCCATGAGCTGGGCGTTCAGATCGGCATCGTCGTGGGCGGCGGCAATTTCTGGCGCGGCCGTTCCAGCGGCAGGATGGAGCGTACGCTGGCCGACAAGATCGGTATGCTGGCAACGGTGATGAACGCTCTGGCTGTCTCCGACAAGCTGGAGCAGCTGGGTGTGCCGACCGAGGTGTTCACCTCCATCACCATGCCGCAGGTGGCCCCGGCCTTCACCCGCAAGGACGCTCTCCGCGCAATGGACGAGGGCAAGATCGCCATCTTCGGCGGCGGTACGGGCAACCCCTTCTTCTCCACCGACACGACCACTGCCCTGCGCGCCGTTGAGGTGAGCGCAGACATCATGTTCAAGGCCACGATGGTGGACGGCGTCTATGACAAGGACCCCCACAAGTACCCCGACGCAAAGAAGTACGAGACCCTTACCTTTACCAAGGTGCTGGAAGACCGTCTGGCTGTTATGGACGGCACTGCCGCCACCCTCTGCCGGGACAACAAGCTCCCCATCCTCGTGTTCGATCTGGCCGACCCCGACAACATCGCCCGCGCTGTGCAGGGTGAGAACGTGGGTACACTGGTCTACGAGGGCTGAGCATACCGCCCCGCTTCCGACAATAGAATATCCCAGACGCCTTTTCGCGGCTGGTGAGAATTGATAACAAACAGGAGACAAGGACAATGAGCAGCAACACCAAGGCATTCGAAGACAAGATGAAGAGCGCAGTCGAGCATCTGGAGCGCGAGCTGAAGACCGTGCGTGCAGGCCGCGCCAACCCCGGCGTTCTGGACAAGGTGACCGTGGATTACTACGGTTCTCCCACGCCCATCCAGCAGGTGGCTTCTGTGGCTGTCAGCGAGGCCCGCACCCTGACCATCACCCCGTGGGACCGCACCCTGCTGCGCGCCATCAGCAAGGCGATCCTGGCCAGCGATGTGGGCATCAACCCCATTGATGACGGCCAGACCATCCGTCTGAACTTCCCGGCTCCCACCGAGGAGCGCCGCAAGCAGCTGGCCAAGGAAGTCTCCAAGATGGGCGAGGAGGCAAAGGTCGCCGTCCGCAACGTCCGCCGTGACGCCATGGATAAGGCTAAGGCCATGAAGAAGGCCGGTGAGCTGACCGAGGACACCCAGAAGACCATGGAAGAGGACGTCCAGAAGCTGACCGACAAGTATGTGAAGAACATCGACGCTGCCGTGGAAGAGAAGCAGAAGGAGATCATGTCCGTCTGATTCCGACTGCAGGCAAAGCAGGGAGGTGCCGTGCGCTGAAAGAAGGTGCGCGGCACTTTTTGCCAGACGAGACGTAGAGGAAGAAGAGCATGGAGCATTCAAAGGATTTTGCGAAGGGGCTGTCCATCGGCATCATCATGGACGGCAACGGCCGCTGGGCCAGGAGCCGCGGCCTGCCCCGCACCGCCGGCCATAAAAAGGGCGCACAGGTCTTTCAGGACATTGCGGACTACTGCGATGAACTGGGCGTAGAGTCGGTGTATTTTTACGCATTCTCGACCGAAAACTGGAAGCGTCCCGCCGAGGAGGTAGGCGCGATCATGCGGCTGTTCGGCGAATACCTCATCAAAGGCTTCGACTACGAGAATCGGAACGTCCGCATCTGCTTCATGGGCGACCGCACGGTGCTGGAGCCCAAGCTGCAGGAGCTGATGAACAAGCTGGAGCGTGACTCTGCCTGCAAGACCGGCCTGACCATCAACATCGCCATCAACTACGGCGGACGGCCTGAGATCGTCCGGGCGGCCCAGAGCCTCGCGGCCAGGGCGGCTGCGGGCGAGCTGAAGCCTGAGGACATCACGGAAGAGGTTCTTTCGGCCCAGATGTACACCGCCGGCCAGAAAGACCCTGACTTCATCCTCCGCCCCAGCGGAGAGAAGCGGCTCTCCAACTTCATGCTCTGGCAGGCGGCCTACTCCGAACTGGTGGAAATGGACGTTCTGTGGCCTGATTTCACCCGTGATGACCTCGATGCCGCCATCATGGAGTTCAACCGGCGCTCCCGCCGCTTCGGCGGACTCTGAGAGCAGCAACCGATACGCAAGATGCCGCGCAGCGTGCGCGGCCCCCGGAGAGCGTCCGGTATTTCCTCGGGCGCTGACGCTGCAGACCCTGCCAGAGCAGGGGAGCAGCTCTCGGACGAAACAAAGGAGAACATGAAACTATGAAAACACGAATCATCACAGCCGTGGTGGGCCTGATCGTTCTGGCAGGCGTCCTGTTCACCTTCGATACGCTGGTGTTCAATCTGGTCATCGCGGCCATCACCCTCATCGCCCTGCATGAAATTTACTCTGCGCTGGGTTTTGAAAAGCAGGACTGGCCGTTGCTGGCTGTTCTGGTGCCCTACACACTGCTCATCATGCTGTCGAGCTACAGCGTCTTCCGGGCGATGGTGATGCCCGCTTCCTTCCTCGTGGTGCTGTTCTATGCCATCTACCTTGTAGTGCGCAACGGCGTTATCAGCTACCAGAAAGCCAGCGGCCTCGCCATGTTTTCGGGCATTGTGATCTTCTGCTTCTACTCGTTCATCCGGCTCAAGGAGATGCTGCCGGTGGAGGAGTATGGCTACGACGCCATCTTCTTCATCCTGCTCATCCTCTGCTTCGCCTGGGGCGGCGATACCTGCGCCTACTTCGCGGGCCGCGCCTTTGGCAAGCATAAGCTCTGCCCGGTGGTCAGCCCCAAAAAGACGGTGGAGGGTGCTGTTGGCGGCGTGCTGGGTACGATGGTGTTCGGTGTGCTGATCACGGTCATCTACTCCATCGCAGCAGACCGGATGGAAGAGTTCACCCGCTCCAACATTGGCGTATCCATGTATGTTATCATTGCGCTGCTGGCCTGTGTGGCTGCGGTGCTGGGCATCTACGGCGACCTGTTCGCCAGCGTGGTCAAGCGCCAGTGCGGTATCAAGGACTACGGCACCATCTTCCCGGGCCACGGCGGCATCCTTGACCGCTTCGACAGCGTGATGTTCATCGCGCCCTTCGTCACCATGGTGGTCATCGCAGCATTCTACAATTAAAATCAGCAGGAGATAGATTCTTTATGGCTAAGAAAATCACGCTGCTGGGCTCTACCGGCTCCATCGGCACCCAGAGTCTCGATGTCATCCGCGCTCAGGGGTATGAGGTGTTCGGCCTGTCGGCTCACAGCCAGACGGATAAAATTTTGCAGCAGATAGAAGAATTCCACCCGAAATACGTCTGTATGACCAGTGAGGCCGGTGCCGAAAAGCTTTCGGCTGCGCTGGCCGGCCGCGCCGATGCACCCGGGCTCCTGACCGGCCCGGAGGGCCTGAAGGCCCTCGCCGCGATGGACGGCCCGGACGTGGTGCTGAACAGCGTGGTGGGCATCGCGGGCCTCGGCGCAAGCCTTGCCGCCATCGAGAGCGGCCACGACCTGGCCCTCGCCAACAAGGAAAGCCTCGTCACCGGCGGCCATCTCGTCACCCAGGCTGTGGCGAAGCACGGCGTCAGGCTGCTGCCCGTGGACAGTGAGCACTCGGCCATCTTCCAGTGCCTGCAGGATAAGGAGAGCGCCAAGAGCCTGACCAAGATCCTGCTGACGGCCTCCGGCGGCCCCTTCTTCGGCATGAAGACCGAAGAGCTGCGGGGCAAGACCAAGGCCGACGCCCTCAAGCATCCCAACTGGAACATGGGTGCAAAGATCACCATCGACAGCGCCACCCTGATGAACAAGGGCCTCGAGCTCATCGAGGCTGTGTGGCTGTTCGGTCTGCCTCCGGAGAAGATCCAGATCGTCGTCCAACGCCAGAGCATCGTCCACTCGGCGGTGCAGTACAGCGACAACTCCATCATCGCTCAGCTGGGTGTGCCGGATATGCGCATCCCCATCCAGTATGCGCTGACCTATCCGGCCCGTGTGCCGGGCGTCGTGCCGGAGCTGGACTTCACCACCCTCAAGCTGCTGACCTTCGATGTGGCCGACGAGGAGACGTTCCGCTGCCTCGCCGCCTGCAAGAAGGCCATCCGGAAGGGCGGTCTCGGCCCCTGCGCCGCCAACGGTGCCAACGAGGAGGCCGTCAGGCTCTTCCTCGAGGATAAGATCGGCTTCCTCGACATCGGCCGTCTGGTGGAGGCTGTCGTGGACAGCGACAGCTTCGGCGGCGACTACAGCCTCGCGGATGTGTATGAGTGTGACCGTATGGCCCGTGCATTCGTGAGAGCACATCTGTAATATAGGAGAAATAATGTCAGTTTTCATCACCTTTGCAGCCGCGCTGCTCATCTTCGGCGCGGTCATCGCCATCCACGAGTTCGGCCATTTTGCAGTGGCAAAGCTCTGCGGGGTCCAGGTCAACGAGTTTTCCATTGGCATGGGTCCGACCCTCATCAAGACCTATCGCAAAGGCACGCAGTATACCCTGCGGCTCCTGCCCGTAGGCGGCTTTGTGGCGCTGGAAGGGGAGGAGAGCCCCGAGAGCGAGCAGGCCGAGGGTGGAAGCGGGGACGATGACGGCCCGGACATCCCGCCGGAGGTGCTGGCGCAGCGGACAGGCAAGCCGCTGAACGAGGCGGCTGTCTGGCAGCGGATGCTGGTGATGGCGGCAGGCGCGGTGATGAACTTCGTGCTGGGCTTCGTGGTGCTGCTGCTCCTCATCTCGCTGCGCAGTGAGCCCATCACCAGCAAGGTCATCTATGCCGTGGAGGACAACGCCCTCTGCGGCCAGACCGGCCTGCAGGCTGGCGACGAGATCGTGGCTGTCAACGGGCGGCACTGCTTCGTGGCCAACGATATGCTCTACGAGCTCATGCGCACCGAGAGCTACCGTGCGCACTTCACCGTCCGCCGGGACGGCCAGCTCGTGGAGCTGCCGGACGTCCGGTTCGACACCTGGCAGGATGAACAGGGCCAGACCCACATGACACTGGGCTTCACAGTCTACGGCCTCAAAAAAACACCGCTGAACGTCCTGAAAGAGTCGGCCAACAGCGTCATCTACTATGGACGCATCATCTATACCTCGCTGGCCGACCTTCTGCGGGGCCGCGAGAGCATCAACGACCTGTCCGGCCCGGTGGGCATCGTGACCGCCATCGGTCAGGCCGCAAGCTACGGCTGGGAGGATGTGGCTGAGCTGCTGGTGCTCATCACCATCAACCTCGGCGTTTTCAATCTGCTGCCGTTCCCGGCGCTGGACGGCGGAAAGATCGTCTTCCTGCTCATCGAGGCAGTCACCGGCCATGCAGTGCCGGAAAAGATCCAGAGCAGTCTGACCGTTGCAGCCTTTGCGCTGCTGTTCGGCCTGATGCTCTTTGCAACGTACAATGACATCGTCCGGCTCGTGACCGGAGCAGTTTGAAAGAGGTAAAACCATGCGGCAGCTGAAACGTGAAGTGAAGATCGGCAATGTGACCATCGGCGGCAAGAATCCCATTGCCGTACAGACCATGCTGAACGTCCCGGTGGAGGACATCGAGGGCAATGTGGCGCAGGCAAAGCGCTGCGAAGCGGCAGGCTGTCAGATCTTGCGCGTGACCTGTCCCAGTGCGGCAGACGCCAGGTGCATCGAGGCTGTCAAGAACGCCGTGAATATCCCCATCGTGGCGGACATCCACTTCGACTACAAGGCTGCCATCGCCTGCGCCGACGTGGGCGTGGATAAGATCCGCATCAACCCGGGCAACATCGGCGACGATGACCGCGTGAAGGCGGTCGTGGATGCCTGCCAGCAGAAAAATATCCCCATCCGCATCGGCGTCAACGGCGGCAGTCTGGAAAAGCACATCCTCGCCAAGTACGGCGCACCTGTGCCGGAAGCGATGGTGGAGAGCGCTCTGTATCATGTCCACCTGCTGGAAAAGTTCGACTTCAACAACATCGTCATCTCCATCAAGAACTCCAACGTCCCCCGCATGATGGAGGCATACCGCCAGCTCAGCGCTGTGACCGACTACCCGCTCCATGTGGGCGTCACGGAGGCCGGCACTTACCAGATGGGCCTGCTCAAGAGCGGCATGGGCATCGGCGGGATGCTGCTGGAGGGGATCGGCGATACCATCCGTGTCTCGCTGGCTGCTGACCCTGAGAAGGAAGTGGAAGCAGGCTACAATATCCTGCGCGCTGTCGGCTTTCCGGTGGCCGGCCCGGAGGTCATCACCTGCCCGACCTGCGGCCGCACCCAGTACCCCTGCACCGAGATCGCCAATGAGGTGGAGCGTCGGCTTCAGGGCTGCAAAAAGTCCATCAAGGTGGCTGTCATGGGCTGTGTCGTCAACGGCCCCGGCGAGGCCCGTGAGGCTGACATCGGCATTGCCGGCGGCAAGGGCGAGGCAGTGCTGTTCGTCCACGGCGAACCCGTCAGGAAGCTGACGGGGGATAATATCCTCGACCAGTTCATGGAGGAGATCGATAAGCTGTGATTTTACAGAATAAGCTTGGTCTGACGAGTGAAGCTGAGCTTGCTCGGGCAGAAGAAAAACTCAGCAAGACCCGGGCGCTTGAGCTCTATGACACCGGCCTGTTGGATACCTTCGAGGCAGGCACCTTCAAAGGGCTTGCGGCCATCCATAAATGCCTGTTCGGTGATGTCTACGAGTTCGCTGGACAGATGCGGACAGTGAACATTGCAAAAGGAAATTTCCGCTTTGCACCGGTGATGTATCTGCGTCCGGCACTGGAAAGCATCGACGCCATGCCGCAGTCTTCTTTCGATGAGATCATCGAGAAGTATGTGGAGATGAATGTGGCGCATCCGTTTCGGGAGGGCAATGGCCGAAGTACCCGAATCTGGCTGGATGCTATTCTGAAAAAAGAACTGCATCAGGTCATCGACTGGAGCAGGGTGGATAAAGAAGATTACCTTCTTGCAATGGAGCGCAGCCCGGTCAAGGATGTGGAGATAAAAGCGCTGCTGCACACTGCTCTGACCGAAAAAATCAATGACCGCGAAGTCTATATGAAAGGCATCGACGCCAGTTACCACTACGAAGGCTATTATGTCTTTAAGACAGAAGATTTAACTTAAAAACAACCTGCTGCCACGCCCTTTTCTAGGGCGCGGCAGTTTGTGCTGTTATCTGATAGAAAAGGAGTACCACTGTGACACCACTTGTTTCCCAGCTATGGCCGCAGTTTATGGCGGACCCGGACTTTGCGACCTGTTTTGGCCGCGTGGTCGTCGAGCACGCCCAGATGCTGCGGCAGGAGCGGCAGGTCATCTTTACGCTGCGCAGTTCTGCCCCGCTGGACAAGGGGCTGTGCGCCCGGCTGCTGGCCTCGCTGGCACCGGATTACGAGGGCTTCGAGCTCCGCATCAACAATCTTTTCGGCTATGCGACGCTGGATGAAGCCGGTCTGCGGGAGCTGATGGAGGAGATGAAGCGGGACGGCGTCCCCATCAACGGCTTCCTCGACCGCTGCCGCATCACCATCACCGGTCAGAACATCACCATCGGCGTCTGCCACGGCACGAAGTTTTTGCAGGAGATGCAGTTCGAGCGCCTGCTGGCGGAGCGCATCGCTGCCCACACCGGCGTAAAGCCCAAAGTGACGCTGGAAAGCAGCGTGGGCGAAGCCGAACAGCGCCAGATGGAAGAAAAGCTCGAGCGGAAAATTGCGCCGCCCGTCGTCAAGTTTGAGAAAAAGAACACTGCCCCCTCCATCAAGGTGGAGGGCCTCGACCTCACGGATAAGCCCGTCACCATCTTCCACGGCAAGATGTTCACCCCGAAAAACCTCACCCCCCTCAAGGACCTGGGCGGCGAGGGCGGCAAGTGCATGATCTGGGGCGACGTCTTCTTCACCGAGGTGAAGGGCAGCTTCCGCAAGATATACACGGTCTCCATCACCGATTACACCGGCTCCATCAACCTGAAGATCCGTGCGCAGGAAGGGGAGGACTGCTCCAAGTGGGAGTCCATCCCCAAGGGGACGACGGTCGTGGTGCGCGGCGACTGCTCCTACGATAAGTACGAGCACGACTATATCGTCTGGCCCTACGACGTCCTCTTTGTCGAGCGCAAAAAGCGGGAGGACAACGCTCCCGTCAAGCGGGTGGAGCTGCATCTGCATACCAAGCTGTCCAGCATGGACGCCTTCTGCGACCCCGGCGGCATCGTCAAGCTGGCCCACCGGATGGGCCACCCGGCCATCGCCATCACCGACCACGGCGTCTGTCAGGGCTACCCCGAGGCTATGCTGGCGGCGGACGCCATCCACAAGACAGACCCGGACTTCAAGCTCATCTACGGTTGTGAGGCCTACTTTGTCGATGACATGATACCCTGCGTCTACGGCGTGAAAGACGAGCCGCTGAACGGTGAGTTCTGCGTCTTCGACACTGAGACGACAGGCCTCGACCCCGGCGTGGAGTACCTGACAGAGATCGGCGCGGTCATCGTGCGGAACGGGGAGGTGGTGGAAGAATTCGACACCTTCGTAAAACCCGGAAAGCCCATCACCTCCAAGATCACCGAGCTGACCGGCATCACCAACGAGATGGTGGCTGACGCCCCCAGCGAGGCCGAGGCGCTGAAAGCCTTCCTTGACTTTGTGGATGGCCGCATCCTTGTGGCTCACAATGCCCACTCCTTCGACATCCGGTTCCTCCGCGCCGCCGCCAAGCGGAGCGGCATCGAGTTTGAGCCGACCTATATCGACACCCTGACCATGGCTCAGGCCATGTACCCCGGCCTCCACAACTACAAGCAGGGGACCATCAACAAGCATCTGGAGCTGCCCGCCTACGAGGCCCATCGCGCCTGCGAGGACTCTGCCGCACTGGGCCGCATCTTCTGCGTCATGCTGAAAGATCTGGAGGAAAAGCAGGTCACCGCCGTCAGCGGCATCAACACCGGCCTCGGCGGGAACCGCGAGGTGCTGAAGAAGAAGTACTTCCACCTCATCATCCTCGTGCGCAGCCAGATGGGCCTGAAAAACCTCTATAAGATCGTCAGCGAGGCCCATGTCAACTACTTCTTCAAGAAGCCCCGCGTCCCCCGCAGCCTTCTGAACAAGTACCGGGACGGCCTTATCCTCACTTCTGCCTGTGAAGCAGGAGAACTTTACAGGGCGATCGTGGAGGGCCGCTCCTACGAAGAACTGAAGAAAATTGCATCGTACTACGATGTTTTGGAGGTACAGCCTCTGGGCAACAACGCCTATATGGTGCGGGATGGAAAGGTGGAGAGCGAAGAGGTCATCAAGGACTTCAACCGTACCGTCATCAAGCTGGGCGAAGACCTGCACAAGCCCGTCATCGCCACCGGCGACGTCCATTTCACCGAGCCGGAGGATGCCATCTACCGTTCTGTCCTGCAGGCGGGCAACGGCTTCAAGGACGCGGACAACCAGCCGCCCCTGTTCTACCGCACCACCGAGGATATGCTGAACCAGTTCAGCTACCTGCCCAGGGAAAAGGCCTACGAGATCGTCGTGACCAATCCCCGCAAGATAGCGGCCAGCATCGACGGCAACGTCCGCGCCATCCCGCGCGGCACCTACCCGCCCAGCATCGAGGGTGCAGAACAGCAGCTCCGGGACGCCACCTGGGAACACGCCAAGCGGGACTATGGCGACCCTCTGCCCGAGATCGTGGAGAAGCGCCTGCAAAAAGAGCTGGACTCCATCTGCGGCCATGGCTACGCCGTCCTGTACGTCATCGCGGTCAAACTGGTGGCCTATTCCAACGCGGGCGGCTATCAGGTGGGCAGTCGTGGTTCGGTCGGCTCGTCGGCTGTGGCCCACTTCTCCGGAATCTCGGAGGTCAACAGCCTGCCGCCCCACTACCGCTGCCCCAAGTGCAAGTACAGCGAGTTCATCACCGATGGCAGCGTGGACGACGGCTTCGACCTGCCCGACAAGAACTGCCCCCACTGCGGCACCCGGATGCTGGTGGACGGCCACGACATCCCTTTCGAGACCTTCCTTGGTTTCTACGGCGACAAGGAGCCTGATATTGACCTGAACTTCTCGGGCGAATACCAGTCCAACGTCCACCGCTACACGGAAGAGCTGTTCGGCAAGGCCAACGTGTTCAAGGCCGGCACCGTCTCCGGCATTCAGGACAAGACGGCCTACGGTTACGTCAAAAAGTATCTGGACGATCGGGGGAGAACGGTCAACCACGCCGAGGAGAACCGCCTGACGCTGGGCTGTACCGGCGTCAAGCGTACCACCGGCCAGCATCCCGGCGGCATGGTCGTCGTGCCGGACACCTATGAGATCTACGATTTCTGCCCTATCCAGCACCCGGCGGACGATGTGGCGGGCGGTCTGCTGACCACCCACTTCGAGTTCAAATACCTCCACGACACCCTGCTCAAGCTGGACGAGCTGGGCCACGATATGCCCACCTTCTATAAGTATTTCGAGGAGTACACCGGCATCCCCGTGGACAGCATCCCCATGAACGACCCCAAGGTCTACAGCCTGCTCACCAGCCCGGAAGAGCTGGGTGTGACGCCGGAGCAGATCGACAGCCAGACCGGCACCTTCGGCATCCCCGAAATGGGCACCAACTTCGTGCGCGGAATGCTGGTGGAGGCCCGTCCCAAGAATTTCTCCGAGCTGATCCAGATCTCGGGCCTGTCCCACGGCACCGACGTCTGGACCGGCAACGCCGACGAGCTCATCCGCAGCGGCACCTGCACCATCGCGGAGGTCATCGGCTGCCGTGACAGTATCATGCTCTATCTGCTGCGCAAGGGCCTCGAGCCCAAGATGGCCTTCGATATTATGGAGGCTGTCCGTAAGGGCAAGGTGGCCAAGGGCGGCTTTGCCCCCGGATGGGAAGAGGCCATGCGGGAGCACGAGGTGCCGGACTGGTACATCGAGAGCTGCCGCAAGATAAAATATATGTTCCCGAAAGCCCATGCGGTGGCCTACCTGATGTCGGCCATCCGGCTCATGTGGTTCAAGCTCTACCACCCCCAGGCGTTCTATGCGGTGTACTTTACCGTCCGCGGCGACGACATCGACTATGAAGCCGCTGTGGGCGGTGCGGCGGTGGCCCGCGCCCACATGAATGAGGTGAAGCGCCGCCTCAAGGAAGAAAAGAACGCCAAGGATGAAGACGTGCTCGTCTCGCTCCAGCTGGTCAACGAGATGCTGGTGCGGGGCTACGAGTTCCTGCCCATCGAGCTGGGCAAGAGCCGGGGCTCGAAGTATGTGGTGGAGGACGGCAAGGTGCGCCTGCCCTTCTGCTCCCTGAAGGGTCTGGGCGGTGCCGCCGCCGATGCGCTGGAAAACGCCACCCTCCATGGGCAGGAGTACCTCTCCATCGAGGAGCTGCAGCAGGCCTCCGGCGTTGGTAGCAGCATCATCGACCGCCTGCGTCAGGTGGGCGCTCTGGGTGACCTGCCGGAAAGCAGTCAGGTGAGCTTTTTCTGACAAAACTGCATAGGACTTCAAAACACACGGTCTGCCGTAAAAGGCGGGCCGTGTTTTTTTTGTCCTCCCGGCAGGGGCAGGGTGTTTTTGCGTCTCCGGCCCGACAAAAAGTAAACAAATAAAATAGCGAAATTTTGTAGATTATTACCATTGAAAAAGTAGGGGGGGGGGTAAAATGAGGAAAAGACCTGTGCCGAGTTGGTGCAAAAAGCGGGAACGACACCCCGGGATGCCCGCCATGCGGAGGCGAACGAGGTATCCTTTTTGCTGCGGGACAGGTTTTGAATGTACAACAGGGAGGATTTTGTATGCAGCGAAAAGATTTAGCTTTGCGGGTGCTGTCTACGGCAGCAATTATGTCTATTGTTACTTCTATTGCAGCCCCGGCCTTTGCGGATATTTACTATATCGGCAAAGGCAGCATTGACGTAGAGGCCACAACGGATGCGGACGGCAAGCAGTATGTGAAAGTAACTCAGGGGGGAACCACCTACGAAGATAAGAGCAACGAAATTGTGATCAAGGACGGCACCAGCGAAGCGGATACCACCCTGACGGAGGCTAAGCGTGCTGAGGGTACCCGGGCAAATCCTGCGGTAGCCCCTGCCGCCGGTGCCGCCACGCAGGAGCTGGAAGCAGCCGGGTCTGCGGACGCTGCCGGGGAGAGCCAGCCTGACCCGGACGCAGCCTTTACCCTGAGCGAGGAAGAGGAGGACTCTGAGGAGGGCAAGGACCCCACGGACAACCCCACGGAGAACCCCACTGATAATCCCACAGAGAAACCCACGGAGAATCCTACGGACGACCCCACGGAGCCCCCCAAGAAGGATGTGGTGTACGAGTACGCCCCGGCGGCAGACCCGAATCCGGAGCAGCAGGTCACGAAACTCGCCCCCACCACCTCTGCCACCCCTACGGCAAAGACCAAGGAGACCACTCTGGCCGCCGCCCCCACCGCCAGCCCGGCGGCTGATCCTGCCACTCCGGCAGAGGGCAGCGCCAAAAACCCCACCAAAAACGTCATCCGGGTCATCAATAACTGGGTGGGCGATGCGGCCAAGGAACTCAAGATCCGGCTCAGTAATGTGAATATTAAGGCGGAGGATGCAGGTCGGAAAGCTGCAATGGATGTCTCCGGCGGCGGAAAGACAAAAGTTGAGCTGGACGGCCAGAATGTTTTGGACAGTTATAGCGTCCGGTATCAGGCAGGACTGCGCAAGCAGGGAGAGGGAACGCTGACCATCACAGACGAGACCGATGACAGGGGAAATAAGATCACCGCCACCAAATCAGGTACCTCCGGCAGCCTGACTGCAAAAGGTGCAGGCGGGAACGGAGCGGCAGGCATCGGGGGAAGCGTTGCCGAAGGCACAAAAAACATCACCATTGAGGGCTATGCAACGGTTCACGCAGCAGGCGGCGACTGGGGTGCAGGCATTGGCGGCGGCGGCTACTATGGAGAGGAAAAACCTGGAGATGCAGAAAACATCATCATCCAGGGCTATGCAACTGTTGACGCAACAGGCGGCGGGGGTGGCGCAGGCATTGGCGGCGGCTATGCAGGAAATGCAAAAAACATCATCATCCGGGGGCATTCCAAGGTGACGGCAACCGCCTGCGATGGCGCTGCCATCGGCGGCGGCAGTGCTGGGTGGAGCAGCTATTACGGTGGCTCGGCAAAGGGCATCGTGATCTGTGACCATGCAACGGTCGCTGCAAGGAGTGAGACTGGCGATGGGGCCGCCATCGGCGCTGCCGGAAAAAATGGCAAGGACACCGAAGCAGAGGTGACCATTGGTACGGCCGGGGCTACCGCAGAGCAGGAAGATGTCCATGTCACGGCAACCGGGTTCTGCGGCTCTGCCATTGGCAATGGCGCAAAAGATACCAAGGTCACCATTCAGGGCCATTCGACCATCCGGACGGCGAACATAAGAAATTCCACTGCGATCGGAAGTAAGGATGGAAATGTGGAGGTCAACATAAAGGACAATGTTACCATTGATACAGACAATGTTTCTGCAACTGCAGAGCCGTACAATTCAGGCTCCAGCATCGGCGGCGGGGATATTCGCGGAGATTCGAACAGAAAAGTTGTAGTGAACATTGACGGCGGAACAAACGGAAAAGTTAAGATCGGCGATGGGGGTCAAATATTTGGAAAATATGGTGCGATTTCCGCCACCGAGGTCAACATCGGTGACAATGTGCTGCTTAAAATGAGACTATGGAAATCGCTGGATGATGATAAGTATATCAATGTGAACGGTGCTGAGGCTGCGGTAGGCACAAGAAATAACCCCGCAGCCGGCGGCCTTGTAAACACCATTGGCGATAATACGGAGCTGTGGTACTACAGTAAAGGCTGGCAGCAAAAGATCGTCCATGGCAAAAATGTTTGCACCAAAAAAGAGATCGGCCGCAAGGATGCCACCTGCACGGAAGATGGCTGGGTGAAGTACGGATGCACCTATGAGAGCGATAGGTATGCCACTGCCCCGGAGCATAACTACCAGTGGACGGAGACTATCCCCGCCACCGGCCACCACTGGAAGGACAACGGCAACGGCACCCACACCTGCACCAAGTGCGGTGCCACCGAAGCCCTGCCCGCCGACACCAACAGCGCCCTTGAGCTGCGGGTGGTGGACGCCGAGGGCATGAATGAGCCCTTTACCGTGAGCGAGAACGGCACCCTGCGCACCTACACCGGTGCCTACGACACGGCCACCCTTACCGGCGACCTGAACACCCTGCGCTACCTGCAGGACCACGGCGCACAGACCATCCAGTTCGTCACCAATGGCAAGACCAGCAGCTTTTCCATCAACGACCTGCTGGCACAGGGCAGCGGCAGCGAGGTGTTCTACCTCACCCACCGTGGGACCGAAGAGCCCACCCTGCTGCTGGTGGAGGCAGACCGCAGCGATCTGGTGAAAGACTAACCATCCCCGGAGGCGGGGCTTCCGCATGACCCCGCCCCCTCCATATTGCAAGACCCCCGGCACGTTCCGCATCGTGTCGGGGGCTTTTTTGGTTATAGAGATGACGCTTTCCCTCACCTCTAAGGCTCTCCCTCTGGGAGAGCTGGCGCGTGAGCGCCTGAGAGGGCAAGGATGCTGAGACAAAACAAAAACACAGCGATAAGATGACTCTATCAAAAGCCAATGCTTATCGCTGTGCAGATGCTCTTTGGAGACGGGCTTGCCCTCTCCGTCTGCTTCGCAGACACCTCTCCCAGAGAGGGAGAGGCTTTCAGAACGATGAACAGGGGAGCAGCTTACTCCACGCTGATCATATAGTAGTAGACCGGCTGACCGCCGCGGATGTGGCTGACCTCAACATGGTTGGGGCATTTTGCCTTGACGATCTCGGTCACCTTCTCGGCATCCTCGTCGGAGACGTCGCAGCCGGAGATGATGGTGACGAAGCTGGAATCCTTCTTGCACATACCCCGGGCCAGACGATAGGTGGCCTTGGTGATGTCGTTGGAGGTGGAGACGATCTTGCCGTTCTCCAGGGCCATGATCTCGCCCTTCTTGATGCGCTTGCCGTCGTACTCGCTGTCGCGGGCGGCGTAGGTGATGAGGCCGGTGGAGACCTTATCGGCGGCAGACATCATGTTGATGGTGTTGGCCTCCACGGTAGCGGAGGGGTCGAAGTTCAGCAGAGCGGTGATGCCCATGGGGACGGTGCGGGTGGGCAGAACGACCACCTGACGGTCAGCCAGCTTCTGGGCCTGCTCAGCAGCCATGATGATGTTCTTGTTGTTGGGCAGGACGAAGACGGTCTTGGCCGGGACGCTCTGGATGGCGGCAAGGATGTCCTCGGTGGCGGGGTTCATGGTCTGACCGCCGGAGACGACAGCGTCAGCGGCCAGGTCGGTGAAGACAGACTTCAGGCCCTCACCGGCGGCGACAGCAACGAAGCCATAGTCGCGGCTGGGGTCAACGGCAGCGTAGATGAACTCGCTGGCGGGGTCGGGCTTCTTCTCGGCGGAAGCCTGCTTCTCGAGGCTCTTGCCCTGCTTCTGGCGGGCCAGGAACTGCTCGTGCATATTCTCGATCTTGAAGTTGGTGAGGTAGCCGTACTTGATGGCCTCGCTCAGGATCTTGCCGGGGTCGGCGGTGTGGACATGGAGATTGATGACGTCATCGTCTTCGATGCAGACGACGCTGTCGCCGTTGGACTCGGCGAAGGCACGCATCTTTGCGGCGCTTGCGCCCTCGTTCTTGTTGATGAGGAACTGGGTGCAGTAGCCGTTCTTGATGTCCTCCACCTTCATCAGGTCGTCGGTGAAGACGCCCTTGCCCGCGTTGGCGGTGGAGAGCTTGGCCTTGTTGGGGACAGCCTCGCCGCCGGCCACGATGGCCTCGCCGTGGAAGACCTTGCCCATGCCCTCGAAGATGATCATGATGCCCTGGCCGCCGGCGTCCACGACGCCAGCCTTCTTCAGGACGGGCAGCAGGTTGGGGGTGTCCTCCAGAGCCTTCTGACCGGCGGTCATCACCACGTCCCACAGCTCGGCCACGTCCTCTTTGCCACAGGCAGCAGCTTCCTCGGAAGCGACGCGGGCAACGGTCAGGATGGTGCCTTCGGTGGGCTTCATGACAGCCTTGTAAGCGCCCTCGACGCCCTTCTTCAGCGCAGCCACGATGTCGGCGGCGTCAGCCTCCTTTTTGCCCTCCAGAGCCTTGGAGAAGCCGCGGAACAGCAGGCTGGTGATGACGCCGGAGTTGCCGCGGGCGCCGCGCAGCATGGCGGAAGCAGCGGTCTTTGCGGCCTCGCCCACGGTGCAGCTGTCGTCCATGGCCTGCAGCTCACGGACGGCTGCGCCGACGGTCATGCCCATGTTGGTGCCGGTATCGCCGTCGGGGACGGGGAACACGTTCAGCTCGTCCACGCGGGAGCGCTGGTTGTTGATGTTGTTTGCGCCGGAAATAATGGCGTCGCGCAGGATCTTACCAGAAATCATTGCTTTTTACTCCTTATATCTTCCCGGTACCCCCGGGCGGGCTTTGTCTCATCAGGCAACCACGTCATCGACCGATACGACCACGCGGGCGACTTTCAGGCCGGTGGCCTGCTCCACCTCGTCCTTCACGCGGTGCGAGATGGAACGCGCGGCGGTGGAGATGTTCAGCCCGTAGCTGACGGCAATGTGCAGCTCGATCACGAGACGGCCCTCTTCCTGTGTGACACGGACGCCCTTGGCCGAGTCGTCCACGCCGCGCACGGCGCTGCGGACACGGTCGGTCAGATCACGGGGGGCCATTGCGGCCACGCCGTAGCATTGTTTGGTTGCTTCGCCCACGAGCGTGGAAAAATACTCGGCTGAGAAGCTGACATCTCCCAGCGGAAAACGGGAAGTGATCATAGTCGCTCTGCTCCTTTTATTCATTATGATACCCCGATCCGCACGGCGGCGGGGCGGTGCGCAGGCCTGAGAAGGCGGCGTACCACTTTTATTATACAACTTTATGAGGAAGCTGTACAGCACATAATTGCTGACAGAAAGAAAAAAGTCAGGCGCGGCTTACCCGTCTCGGTCTGTTTCGACACCGCAATGCCGGTATACTGAAAGACAGACAGAGCCGCAAAGGGCCGCGTTCCTGCTGTTAGTATAGCACAAAATCCTTCGCAGTGCATCTATTTCGTGAATATTTATCCGACAAAACAAAAGGTGATTGTGAATAAAATATAAAAGATGGCGCAGACGTCTTTATCTTACTATGAAAAAGTGCTAAAATCTAAGGTGGCAAGAGTAAGACTGTATCCGGCGCAGGATGCAGGGGCATTCGGCTGCCAAGGTGCTGAAGACAGGAATTTGCTGCGGCTGCACAGGAGCTGCGGCCCGGCGGCGGAAAAGTTCACAATAGGAGTTGTTTTCATGAATATTCTGTTTTTCCTTTCCCCCAAGCAGGACCTGATGTATGTGTACGATGACTTCACCCTTCGCCAGACGCTGGAAAAATGGGAGAACAACCGCTACGCATCCATCCCGGTGCTCAACCGCAAAGGAGAGTATGTGGGAACTCTGACGGAAGGAGACATCCTCTGGGGGCTGAAAAAGTTCCATGGCCTCGACCTTGAGGCGGCAGAGGACATCCCCATCCGGGACTTTGCCCACAAGCGGGACTACAAGGCCGTCACGGTCACCACGAGCATGGACCAGCTCATCGAGGCGGCCATGAACCAGAACTTTGTCCCCGTCGTGGATGACCGGGGAATGTTCATCGGCATCGTCCGCCGTCAGGCCATCATCCGCTACTGCTACGACCGCTCCCGCGCTGCCGCCGCAGAGCAGCGCAGAAAGCCCGAAAAGCAGGAAAAACGAGTCCCGGTCTCTGCCGGGGTGCAGTAAAACAGGAAAAGGCCCCGCCGCTCTGCATGAAATGTGCAGGGCAGCGGGGCCTTTCTATGCCTGTGGGAAGGGGAGAGTGGAGCTTCAGCCCACGGTGAGGCTGGAATCGGTGAGCCGGTGGGTCAGGACAGCCTCGGCGTCCTCGCTGCCCATGGCCAGCAGCTCGTCCACCGAGAGGGTGGTGGAGCAGAGGATGGTCTGGAAGGTGATGGTCTCGATGCCCTCAGCCCGCAGCTGACGCAGGGCGGCCAGCGAGATGCGGAAGGAGGCTGTGAGCCGTCCGACGCAGACGGTGAGGGTATTGCCGCTCTGGGTGCTGGTGTAGGAGATGCGCTGGCCGTCCTTGTCGGTGACAGTCAGGCCGGGGAGGGGAGAGGCGGGTGCGGACGGGGTGGAAGAGCCGCCGTCAGAAGAGGAAGAAGACTCCTCGGGGATAACAGGCTTTTCCGGCTCCACAGGGCGGGGGATGGGGACCTGATCGATGACCTTGCCGTCGGCATCGGTGGCGGTGACTTTTGCGCCCGGGCCCAGCTTGTCCTTGATGGTGTTGAGGTCAAGCTCATTGCCGCGCTGCGAGAGGGCCTTGCCGTTGGGACTGCCGGCCTTGGCGGTCAGCTCGAGGCTGCCCGACAGATCGATGTCGCTGCTGTAGATGCCGTCGCCGCCGTCTTTGCCGTTACCGCCGTCGCCGCCAGCGGCGTTGACCGTACCGCCGGAGATGGCGACACGGCCGGAGCCGATGATGCCGTTGCCGCCGTTGCCGTTTTTGCCGCTGCCGCCATTGGCGTTGACCGTACCGCCGGAGATGGTGACGCTCTTAGTGCTGATGATGCCGCGGCCGCCGGAGCCGTCTTCGCCGCTGCCGCCTTTGGCCGTGACGGTACCGCCGGAGATGGCGACAGGGTCGAAGCTGCGGATGCCGTCGCCGCCGTCTTCGCCGTCTTCACCGCTGCCGCCTTGGGCCGTCAGGCTGTCATTTTCGCCGCCGGAGATGGTGAGGCTGCCGCTGCTGGAGATGCCGCTGCGGTAGATGTCGCTCTTCAGCGCGTTGTCGCCATTCAGCTTAATCGTGGTATTGCCGCTGCCGGTCACACTCACGGCGGCGTTGTTCCGGCTGCTGGTGTCGATGTTCACATCCTTGAGTGTGACCTCGACCTTATCGTTCTTACCGTTGGCGTCGATGGTCACGGTGTTGGAAGAAGCGGTACCCTCATTACGATTTGTGATGATGGTGTCGGTGTCTTCCACCTCCTGATTCGCCCCCTGTGAGACTTTGTTTGTCCCTTTGGTCTCGCCTGCCTTCACGGTGATGTCACCATTCTCGATGTACCATGTCCCTGCAAAGGCCGGGGCGGCAAGGGTGATGAGCATTGCGGCAGTCAGGACAAACGCTGCTGCCCGCTGAGAGGCCGGACGGGGTGAATCATTACCCCCCGTATGGAGAGGGCGACCCAGAACACGCATCGCAAGCTTACGATAAGACAACATACAAAAACCTCCTTTGAACGGTGAAAAACAGGGGGGGTCTAATTACCCTGAATGTACCACATCTGCGGAGAAAAATCAATAAAACCTGCGCGAATCACCCTGTTTCCGGCGTGAATGGAGAAAACCCGTCAGGAAGAATGCCTTTTGGCTCTCCCTTTAGGCTCTCCCTTTGGGAGAGCTGTCACCGAAGGTGACTGAGAGGGCAAGGACGCCGACGAAGAGGAATAGGCGCAGCGATAGCATCGCTCTCCCAAAGAGACAGCTTATCGCTGCATGGCGGCTCTCGGGAGACGGGCTTGCCCTCTCCGTCATCGCTGCGCGATGCCACCTCTCCCAAGGGGAGAGGCTTTCTGCGCCTTTTTGCTCGAAAAACTTCCTGAAGATACAGTTTATTGGACTTTTATTCTGCTATACTCCTGTCAGAACAAAAAGACACAGGAGGGAAGAGGAATGAAAGACGTAGAACTGCGGTATGTGGGCGGTCATGTGGAGGTGTATACGGGGGCGGGCGCGTTCCTGTTCTCGGCAGACACCCTGCGGGAGGCGCTGGAAGAGCTGGATGCCGCCTGATGCATTCCCGGAAATACCGGGAAGCACCGGGCGGAAGTTAGAAAATACTAATGTAAAATGAATGTAAAATTCAAGAAAAGAACCGTCTAAGGAGACCCGGAAATCTTAAAATTCCGGTCAAAAAAGTGATTTTCCTGTAAAATAATGCTTGTTGAGCCGGGGGGTTCGATGTTATAATAGAAAGGACGGCATTTTGCGTATGGAGAGCGAAGCACGGCCGTCTTGTGCAATGGAGCAATAGGAAGATTTTAGGAGCATTGTTTTATGGACATTACACACATCACCTCTCTGCTGGGCGGTATTGCGCTGTTCCTGTATGGTATGTCGATCATGGGTGCCGGCCTCGAAAAGCTGGCCGGCGGCAAGATGCAGGGCGTATTGCAGAAACTGACTTCGTCCACCATCAAGGGCGTCATTTTCGGCACCCTCATCACCGGCGTCATCCAGTCGTCGGCCGGTACGGTCGTCATTTGCGTCGGCCTCGTCAACTCCGGCATCATGACCCTTACGCAGTCGGTAGGCGTTATCATGGGTGCAAACATTGGTACTACGGTCACCGGTCAGCTCATCCGCATGGCGGATATTTCGGGCGACAGCCTCATCCTGACCCTCATCCAGCCCAAGACGTTTGCGCCGGTGGTGGCGTTTATCGGCTGCATTTTTTATGTGTTCATCCGCAGCGCGAAGAAAAAGAACATCGGCCAGATCATGCTGGGCTTCGGCATCCTGTTCACGGGCATGAGCCTGATGGACACCGGTGTGTCTCCCCTGCGTGAGAGCGCAGCGTTCCAGGAGCTGTTCGTCACCATGACCAACCCCATCCTCGGCGTTCTCGTGGGCGTGGTGGTCACGGTCATCATCCAGTCCTCTTCGGCCTCTGTGGGTATCCTGCAGGCGCTTTCCAGCACCGGCCTCGTCACCTTCAGCTCGGCCATCCCCATCGTGCTGGGCGCCCACATCGGCACGGCCTTCACCCCGCTGCTGACCATCGGCGGCTCCTCCAAGGACGGCAAGCGCGCCGCCCTCATCCACCTGTACTTCAACATCATCGGCAGCGTCATCCTGCTGGCGCTGGTCTATGCAGTCCAGTTCACCATCGGCATCCCCATGTGGGGCGATGTGATGAACAAGAGCAGCATCGCAAACATCCACACCATGACCAGCGTCATTGCGATGCTGTTCTTCCTGCCCTGCAGCGGCGTGCTGTCCAGGCTGGCCATGATGACCGTGCCGAACAGCGCGGAGGAGGCGCAGGAGCTGAGCATGCCTGTGCTGGATGAGCGTCTGTTCAAGAGCCCGGCTGTGGCTCTGCAGCAGGCTAAGAACGCGGTGGTCAAGATGTCCCGCCGCGCAGCCCGCAACGTCGGCCTCGCCACCCCGCTGCTGCTCAGGATGGACGAGGACGTCGTGAGTGCCATCGATGTCCGCGAGAACCTCATCGATCGGATGGAGGTGGACATCTCCAACTACCTCATCAAGCTGGCAGACCAGGAGCTGGGTGACGCGGAGAGCCATGAGGTGACCGAGCTGCTCAACTTTGTCACCGAGTGCGAGCGCATCGGCGACTATGCAGTCAACATCAAAGAAAAAGCGCAGGAGCTGACCGACAAGGAAGTCACCTTCAGCGAGAAGGCACAGCAGGAGCTGAAGCTTCTCGACAATGCGCTGGAAAAGATCCTGACCCTCACCACGGACGCCTTCGAGTTCGACGAAGCCCGGACCGCCAGCCAGGTGGAGCCGCTGGAACAGGTCATCGACATCCTCGTGGAGCGGCTTCGTGCGCAGCACATCAAGCGTCTGAAGGAGGGTGCCTGCTCCATTGATACCGGTGTCGTCTATCTCGATGTGCTGAACAATGTAGAGCGTATCTCGGACCACTGCTCCAACATCGCCGCCCGTCTGGTGGGCATGGAGGCAGGCGAGGACTACGACTCCCATACCCTCAAGAACATGATGCACCACAACCCCACCAAGGAATATATGCTCAACTACGAGCAGTGCCGCAGGGACTACCTCGTCCCGCTGGAACAGCTCGAAGCCTGATTCTGATAAAGGATAAAAACAGTGCAGACCTCCCCGGGGAGCGTCTGCACTGTTTTCGTTTATTCACCCAGGTCTTCCAGCAGCGCCCGGAGGGCCGTTTCGCCGGTGACGTAGAGGCCCTGCTTGAGCCGGAGGGCGTCGGCCTCAGGGAGGAGATTGACATAGATGCCGGTGCGCAGGAGCCGCTTGTCGGGCAGTCCGTTGTCGGAGCAGGTGTAGACGACCACCCGCCCGCCCTCGTCGCAGAGGTAGAAGTCGGTGCCGCTCTGCCCGGCGGAGCCCTGCGCGGCCAGACCCGGCTCGGAGGCCGGCGTCTCTTCGCCGGAGTCGGCAGGGAAGGGGAGGCTGGGCAGGGCCATCCAGAACAGGCTGAACACGATGGTAAAAATGCACAGCGCATAAAAAATGCAGAGCCAGACCTTGCGCATGGCAGTGGACTCCTTTCGGCTGAAATGGTGTTTCAGACGGTAGTATGTGCAAAATAAAACTGCCTCAGACAGGAATGCAGAATTTTCACACCCGGATGCTGTACTTTGGCGGGGCAGATGTGCTATACTAGCATCGTATCCGGTCGATTCCCCCTTGCGGAAGCGGGCGGTGCGGACTATAATGTATTATTATGGCTGCGGGCAGTCTGGCCGCAGCAGGAACAGCGAACGGCATCGTCAGAGGATGCTTTGAGATGCAGAACAGTGAAAATTGCGATAGGAGGCGATCCTTATCTCAAACAATGAAAGACGGAGACTCCACAGTGATGGTGCGCTCCGGGAGCAGAACCGGCGGGTCCGTGAGCCCCGCGAACCGCAGGAGCAGGGAGAAAAGCACGGCCATCCCGTTCTCGGATTCCTGGGCCGGACCATCGTCACCCTCGTCTGTCTGGGCATCATGGCGGGCAGTCTGGTGGCAGTGGGCGCTGTGTACTATGTGGTGCAGGCTACGGCCAGTGACGGCGACCTGCTGGACCTCGACAACATCGAACTGAGCCAGTCGAGCCTTGTGGTGGCCACCGACCCCGACACCGGCGCACAGGTGGAGTACGCCACCCTGCGCTCTTCCAACAGCCACCGCGTCTGGGCGGACCTCGAGCAGATCCCCACCAACCTACAGTATGCATTCATCTGCACCGAGGACAAAGACTTTTACAACGAGCCGGGCGTCAACTTCAAGCGCACCATCGGCGCGATGATCAATGAATACCTGCTGCCTATCTACAGCTCCAAGCAGGGCGCCTCCACGCTGGAACAGCAGCTCATCAAGAACCTGACCAGCGACAAGAGCGCCAGCGGCATCGAGGGCGCACTGCGCAAGCTGCGCGAGATCTACCGCGCCCTCATCCTGAGCCGCAGCTACTCCAAGGAGACCATTCTGGAAGCCTACCTGAACACCATCAGCTTTACCGGTACGATTCAGGGCGTCCAGACGGCGGCAAACGAGTACTTCGACAAGGATGTCAGCGAGCTGACCCTCTGGGAGTGCGCGTCCATCGCGTCCATCACCAAGAATCCCACCAACTATAACCCCTACACCAACCCCGAGAACCTTATCAACCGCCGGAACTTCCTGCTCTACAATATGTGGCAGCAGGGTGTCATCTCGGAGGAGGATTACCGCAGCGCCGCTGCCCAGCCGCTGGTGCTGGCAGAGACGGACAACACGAAGAAGAGCAGTTCCACCACCTCTTACTTCACCGATGCCCTCTTCAACGAGGTGGTGAAGGACATCATGGCCAAGGAGGGCGTGGACGAGTCCACCGCCCAGAGTATGCTCTACACCGGCGGCTACACCATCGAGGCAACGGTCAACCCCAAGATCCAGACCGCGATGGAGAACCTGATGCTCAACACCGACGACGCCTACTTCCCGGCCGGCTGGCATGAGGAAGAGGTGACCAGCATCTCCGACGACGATGTGCAGGTCTACAACGAGGACGGCACCCCCAAGACCCGCACTGGCGAGGACGGTACGGTCTACTATTACCGCAACGTCCGCACCCAGGCGGCAATGGTCACGCTGGACTATGACGGCAATGTCATCGCCATGGTGGGCGGTCTGGGCGAAAAGACCAAGAGCCTTTCCCTGAACCGCGCCTACGGCGTCACCCGTCAGACCGGTTCTACCATCAAGCCCATCGGAGCCTATGCGCTGGGCATCGAGTATGGTCTGGTCAACTGGTCCACCATGCTCAACAACTCGCCCCTCTACCTCAAGCAGGATATGGTCATCCGTGACGAGGACTACTGCCGCCGGAACGGCCTCATGGGCCTGACGGACAAGCAGTTGAAAGCCTACCCCAACGCATGGCGCAGCTGGCCCCGCAACTACGGCGGAAACTACGGCGACGGCTCCGACCTGCCGCTCTGGAACGGCCTCGCACGCTCCCTGAACACCATCGCCATCCGCGTTGGCGACCTCGTGGGCGCGAACAACATCTTCAACTTCGTCTACAATACCCTGCAGCTCAGCACGCTGGACCCTGTCAACGACGTGGGCCTTGCACAGATGGTCATGGGCAGCCAGACCCACGGCGTCACCCCGATGGCGCTGGCGGCGGCGTTCCAGATCTTCTACGACGGCGAGTACACCACGCCTCACCTCTACACCCGTGTGCTCGACCGGGACGGCAACATCTATATGGAGAGCAACGACACCAGCTATCAGGCTCTGACGCCCCAGACGGCCTACGTCATGAACCGTCTGCTGAAGAACGTCCTGTTCTCCAGCGTCGGTACGGCCAGCGGTCGCTACCCCAACTCCAACGGCATGGAGGCCTTCGGCAAGACCGGTACGGCCAGCGATGAGAAGGACCTGTGGTTCGTGGGCGGCACGCCCTATTACGTCACCGCTGTGTGGTGGGGCTATGACGCGCCCTTCGATATGACCAAGACCCTCGGCAAGCAGCAGGCCAAGACCCGCACCTGCGTCATGGCCTGGAAGGCCCTGATGGAGCAGATCCAGGCAGACCTGCCCTATAAGGCATTCCCGGCGGCTGACGGCGTCGTGGAGCGCAGCTACTGCACCCAGAGCGGCCTGCTGGCCAGCGGCTCCTGCCCGAGCACGGCAGTGGGCTACTACCGTGCCGACGACCTGCCCGACGTCTGCAATTATTCCCACGGTCAGGCAGCTGTCGCCAGCCAGCCTCTCGCGCCTGAGCCGGACACCACTGGCCTCGACACCGACTGAGGCAAAAATCATACTTTTCGGCACATCGGGTTGCAGATTCGGTGCGCTGAAGGGGTACTTCACGGCTCAAAACTGGATAATCTGACAAAATAGCATCCGACCTCTTGCAATGCAGGGAGTCGGATGCTATTATATTTTCTGCAAGAACACTTGTGTTTGAGAGGTGAACAAGTTGGAACGCCGTTTTTATCTGGTGGATGCACAGGTCCTGCCGGAAGTTTTCCTCAAGGTCGTCCGGGCCAAGGAGCTTCTGGCCAGCGGAGAGGCACGCAGCATTTCGGCTGCGACCCGCAGCGTAGACCTGTCGCGCAGTGCATTTTATAAATATAAGGACTGCATTTTCGACTCGGAGAATGGCCGCGAGGTCATTACTGTCATGGCGACCCTGCGGGACGAGACGGGTGCATTGCAGAGCCTTCTGGCCGGCATCAGTGCCGCCGGTGCCAGCATCGTGACCATCAATCAGTCTACTCCGGAGAACGGAGCCGCGCTGGTGGCTGTCACCATCCGCACCGACACCATGCAGATGACCCCCGAGGAGCTGACGGAAAAGCTTTCGCGCCAGCGGATGGTCGTGGGCGTACACTGCGGATACAATCTGTGACAGTACATTCATCGAAAAAAGGAACGAGGGCAGTATCATGGCAAAAATCGCGATTCTGGGCTTTGGTACGGTGGGCAGCGGTGTGTACGAGGTGCTCTGCCGCAACGCCGCAGGCGTCTCCCGCCGCGCAGGCGAACCGGTGGAGGTCAAGTACATCCTTGACCCCAAGGACTTCTCGGATCATCCGGCTGCAAAGCTGTTTATAAAGAATTTTGACGCCATTCTGGAAGACCCCGAAGTAAAGGTCGTCGTCGAGACCATCGGCGGCACCCGCTTCGCTTACCCTTACGTCAAGGCCTGTCTCGAGAGCGGTCGGAGCGTCTGCACCTCCAACAAGGAGATGGTGGCCACCTACGGCGCAGAGCTGCTGGCTCTGGCCAGGGCACACAACTGCGCCTTCCTGTTCGAGGCTTCCGTGGGCGGCGGCACTCCCATCATCACCCCGATGCACCAGTGCCTCGCGGCCAACGTCATCACCGAGGTGGAAGGCATCGTCAACGGCACCACCAACTTCATGCTCACCAAGATGGTGCGGGAGGGCCTGGGCTTTGACGAGGCGCTGAAGATCGCCCAGGAGCTGGGCTACGCCGAGACGAAGGACCCCGGCGACGATGTGGACGGCCGCGACGCCTGCCGCAAGATCGCCATCCTGTCCTCGCTGGTCTGCGGCCACCAGATCTACCCCCAGAACATCCCCACCCGCGGCATCCGCGACATCACGGTGGATGATGTGGCTGCGGCAGAGAAGCTGGGCTGTGTCATCAAGCTCATCGCCTGGATGAAGCGGGGCGAGGACGGCAGCGTTGCCGCCGGTGTTGAGCCCTGCCTCGTGCCGAAGGCAAACCAGCTGGCCGGTGTCGATGACGTCTTCAATGCCGTCCTCGTCAAGGGCGATATGCTGGGCGACGTGGTCTTCTACGGCAAGGGCGCGGGCAAGCTGCCCACCGCCAGTGCTGTCGTGGCCGACGTGGTGGACGCCCTCAAGAACGGCGTCAAGGTCCACGACAGCCTGTTCTGGCAGCCCGCCGAGCCGGTGGAAGGAATGCTCACCGACCCCGCTCCCGCCGCATACTATGTGCGTGTGGAAGGCATCGCCCCGGCGGTGGCCGAGGCCATCTACGGCAAGGGCCATGTGGTGGAAGAGCATTTCGACGGCTGCTCCTACTTTGTGGACAGCGCCGACGGCAAGGCTCTGGCCGAAGCAGCCCGCAAGGTAGAGGCCATGGGCGGCAGCGTGAAGCTGGTGCTCCGCCGCCTGCCTGAGGACGCCTGAGCGTGAGAGAAGAGGGAACTGCGATGAAGATAAAAGTTTCCGTCCCGGCCACCAGTGCCAACATCGGCTCCGGCTTCGATGCACTGGGTCTGGCTGTGACCTTGTACAATACCGTGACCTTCGAAGAGAGCGACCATCTGGACATCTCGGCGGCGGACGGCACCCGCATCCCCCGCGGCGAGACCAATCTGGTCTACCGCTCGGCCAAGGGTCTGTTCGATAAGGTCGGCAAGACCATGCCGCCCCTCAAGCTCGTCCAGACCAACGCCATCCCGATGGCCCGGGGCCTCGGCTCGTCCTCGGCCTGCATCATCGCGGGCCTGCTGGGTGCGAACCGGATGCTGGGCGATGTGCTCAACACCCAGGAGCTGCTGACGCTGGCTACCTCCATCGAGGGCCACCCGGACAATGTGGCACCGGCCCTTCTGGGCGGTCTGGCCAGCAGCGTTTTCGAGGACGGCGTCGTCTACTCCGTCAAGCGGGATGTGGACGAGAGCCTCTGCTTCGCGGCCATCGTGCCGGACTACAAGCTGCTGACCGAAGCTGCCCGTGCGGCTCTGCCCAAAGAGGTCACCCACAAGGATGCGGTGTATAACCTGTCCCGTGCGGCCCTCATCCCGGCGGCGTTCTGCGAGGGCCGCCACGACCTGCTGGCCATTGCCACCGAGGATAAGCTCCACCAGCCCTACCGGATGCCCCTGATGCCCGGCTCGAAGGAAGTCTTCGATATGGCGCGGCTCTGCGGTGCCAAGGCGGTGTACGTCTCGGGCGCCGGCAGCACCGTAATGGCTGTGGCCGAAAAGGCCAACGCCGAGAAATTCTACTCCAAACTGGAAAAGGGCCTCGAGCTGCTGGAAGGCTTGGACGGATGTGAAGCATTTACACTGCTGCGGCTGGATGCCGACAACACCGGTGCGACAGTGGAATGATAAACAGGACCGGAAGTGCAAGACCGCTTCCGCCCGGTGTACCCCTCACACACTGAGGGAGCAAAAAGAGGAGAGTGACAAGATATGGCGTTGATCGTACAGAAGTTCGGCGGTTCTTCGGTGAAGGACCGGGACCGTATCTTCAACGTGGCCCGCATCGTGGCCAACACCCACAACGCGGGAAATGACGTGGTCGTGGTAGTGTCCGCACAGGGCGACACCACCGACGACCTTATCACAAAGGCAGCAGAGATCACCCACAACCCTTCTGCCCGTGAGATGGATATGCTGCTGGCAGCAGGCGAGGAGATCAGTATCGCCCTGCTGGCTATGGCTCTGAACGAGCTGGGCTGCCATGCCACCAGTCTGACCGGCTGGCAGGCAGGCTTCCGCACCGACCGTGCCTACACCAAGGCCCGCATCACCAAGCTGGAGACCGAGCGCATCTCTTCGGAGCTGGAGCGCAACCGCATCGTCGTCGTGGCAGGCTTCCAGGGCCTGAACAAGCTGGACGACATCACCACGCTGGGCCGCGGCGGTTCCGACACCAGCGCTGTCGCCATCGCAGCAGCGCTCCACGCCGACCGCTGCCAGATCTTTACCGACGTGGAGGGCGTCTACACCGCCGACCCGCGCAAGGTGCGCAACACCCGCAAGCTGGATGAGATCACCTTCGACGAGATGCTGGAACTGGCATCCCTCGGCGCACAGGTGCTCAACAACCGCAGCGTGGAGCTGGCTAAAAAGTATAATGTGGAGCTGGAGGTCCTCTCCAGCCTGAACCCCGTGCCCGGCACGGTCGTCAAGGAGGTTGTAAAAGACGTGGAAGGTATGCTGATCAAGGGTGTCGCAAAGGACACCGACGTTGCTGTTATTACGATCCTGAATGTTCCCGATGAGCCGGGTACCAGCTTCAAGATCTTCGGCCTGCTGGCCCAGAAGAATATCAACGTGGACATCATCCTGCAGTCCACCGGCCGCGACGGCAAGAAGGACATCAGCTTCACCTGCGCGGAGAGCGAAGCTGAGACTGCCATGCGCGTCCTGCGCGAGAGCGCAAAGTTCGATCAGGTCACCTGCGACGAGACCTGCGCCAAGGTGTCCATCGTGGGTGCCGGTATGCAGAGCCACAGCGGCGTGGCCTCCAAGATGTTCGAGGCTCTGTCCAATAACAACATCAACATCAAGATGATCTCCACCAGTGAGATCAAGATCTCCTGCATCATCGACCGTGAGGACGCCGACAAGGCTGTCAGCGCCATCCACGATATGCTGTTCGAGTAAGACGTGGCTTCAAAGCCGCCGTGCCGTGCGTCCTGCGCCGGTGCGGCGGCTTTTTGCGTACACAATTTTTTTACAGCCCCTGCCGTTTACACCCAGATAAAAGGGGTGTATAATATTATTATGTGCCTGTATCCAGGGCGAACGTCAAAAACAGGAAGGAAGCTGCATCATGGAGCAAAATCGACCCGCACCCCGCCGCGCTCTGTCGCCGAAAGAACGCCGCCGGAGACACCGTATCCGCCTCGTGCGCAACTGGACGGTCTTTCTGCTCAGCTGCGGCGCGGTCATGGCTGTGATGACCGGCGGCATCCTCTGGCTGCTGCCCAGGGCCTATGCCCTCATCGCACCGCCGACGGCCTTCGAGGCCCGGGAGTATGAGGGCGGCGCGGAGACGGATCTTTCGGATAAGCGCCTCATGCTGGTGAATGCAAACCTTCCCTTGACGGAAGAGCCGACGCCGGAGCTGGCCGTGGCCGATGATGCCACCGGTGCTTCGCTGGAAGCCGAGGCCGCTGCAGCCTACCGCGAAATGGCCGAGGCCGCAAAGCAGGATGAGATCGAGCTGGTGCTGACGGCAGGGTATCAGGATGCCGCCGCCCGCCAGAGCGCCTATGAGGCTGCGGTCCAGAGCTACCGGGAGTCCGGCTGCTCGGAGGAAGAGGCCGCTGCCAGGGCTGCGACCGTCCAGCCTGCGCCGGAGGCCAGCGAATATGCCACCGGCTACGGTGCCGACATCCTCGCGGTGGACAGCATGGAGAAGGACACCGGCTTCGCCGACACCCGCGCCTATGAGTGGATGGAAGCCTATGCCGCAGAGCACGGCTTCATCCTGCGCTGGCCGCAGGAGCGTCAGGCCGCCACCGGCATGGTGTTTGAGCCGTGGCACTGGCGGTATGTGGGCAGGGACAACGCCCTCGCCATCCGCGCCTCCGGCCTCTCGCTGGAAGAGTATCTGGCGCTGGAACAAACCAAATAATACAAAAGGACGATAGAACATTGAGACGATCCCAAATCGCGCCCGGCGTCCACCTCTCGTATGACGCCGCACAGAAATTCAACCGCTGCCGCATCAGCATCCACTTCGCGTTCCCGGCCCGCCGCGAGACGGCCACGGCCCACGCGCTGCTGCCGCTGGTGATGGAGAGGGGCTATGCCGACTGCCCCGACATGACCCAGATGACCAAAAAGCTGGCCCGCCTCTACGGTGCCGACCTGACCGTGGACACCCGCCCCATGGGCTGCAGCCACAACCTCTGCGTCAGCATCACCGGCATCAAGGACCAGTTCGCACTGGAAGGGGAGAAGCTGACGCAGGAGTACGCCGCACTGGCCCTCGGCACGGCGTTCCACCCCTATTTTGTGGGCAGCACCTTCGACCCCGAGGCCGTGGGCATCGAAAAGCAGATGCTGAGGAAGGCGCTGGAAGACGAAGTGAACGACAAGCGCCTTTACTGCCAGCGGCAGGCCAACCGGGAATTCTTCGGCGACAGCCCCGCCGGTGTCCGGCAGGAGGGCTACTTAGAAGAAGTGGACGGCCTGACGCCCGAAGCGCTGACCGAGGCATACTACGAGATGCTGCGGACGGCGAACATCGAGCTCATCGTACTGGGCTGCGACGAGGCCAGCACCACCGCCGTGAAGGACGCCCTTCTGGCGGAGCTTTCGGCCATCGACCGCGCCCCGCTGCCCCGGGCCGAGAACATCGCCATGCCCCGGCGGGAGCCGGTGCGGAAGGTGGAGCACTTCGACACCACGCAGGCCAAGCTCTGTATGCTGTTCACGCTGGGCCGGCCCATGCAGCCTGAACAGCTGGCCGCTGTCCGGCTGGCGATGGCCCTCTACGGCGGCAGCGTGACCAGCCGCCTTTTCCTGAACGTCCGGGAGCGCGACCATCTGTGCTACTACTGCTCGTCGTCCTTCCAGAGCTTCACGGGCAGCATGGCCGTCAACAGCGGCGTCGAGCACACCGACGCGGCCCGCGCTGAGCAGGCGGTGCTCAAAGAGCTGGCGGACCTCTGCGACGGCCCGATCACCGACGAAGAGCTGGAAGACTGCCGCCGGGGCCTGCTGGCCGGGATGAACGGCCTGGAGGATACACTGGGCGGCATCGAGACATGGTACTATATGGAAGTGCTGCGGGGCGGCCCGGTGCAGACGCCGGACGACGCCCGCCGCGCCCTGCTGGCGGTGACCAGGGAGGATGTGCGGGATATTCTGAGGCAGTTCACCCTGTCGGTGAGCTGTCTGCTGACGCGGGAGGAGGGAAACGAGAATGGCTGAGAACACCCAAAGCGTGCTGGAACGCACCGCCGCTGACCAGTGGAAAGTTCTGCCCTCGGGGCTGACCGTACTCGTCCGCCCCATGCCGGGCTACTCCGGCACCCATGTCATCTACGCCACCCGCTTCGGCTCCATCGACCGGGATTTCCGGCTAGGGGAGCGGGAAGTGCATCTGCCCGCCGGTGTGGCCCATTTCCTCGAGCACAAGATGTTCGAGGATGAGGACGGCGACGCCTTTGCAAAGTTCGCCAAGACCGGCGCGAATGCCAATGCTTTCACGGCCTTCGACCGCACCTGCTACCTCTTTACGGCTACGGAACAGCTGGACGAGAGCCTTGACGTGCTGCTGGGCATGGTGGGGCATCCCTACTTTACCGAGCAGACCATCGCCAAAGAGCAGGGCATCATCGGGCAGGAGATAAAGATGTACGATGACAGCCCCGACTGGCGGCTCATCACCGGCCTGTGCGAGTGCCTGTATCACAGCCACCCCATCCGCAGCGATATTGCGGGAACGGTGGAGAGCATCGCGGAGATAACGCCCAAGATGCTCTACGACTGTTGCAAGGCGTTCTATGCGCCGGGCAATATGGTGCTGGCCGCAGCAGGCAACACCAGCATGGAGCAGATCCTGGCTGCCTGCGCCCGCCACGGCCTGATGGACGAGCGCCCGGCGGAAAAGGTCGAGCGCCTGCTCCGCCCCGAGCCGATGACGCTGGCAGCGGCCGAAAAGACCATCGCCATGCCCATCGCAAAGCCCTGCTTCGGTCTGGGATTCAAAGAAGAGCCGCTGCCTTTCGGCGACCTGCGCAGCGAGATGCTGTACGAGCTCATCCTCTGCTGCATCTGCGGCGGGATGTCGCCGCTCTACCGCCGCCTCTACGACGAGGGCCTGACCAACCCGGGCTTCGGCGGTGAGGTGCTGCGGGTGGACGGATGCTGCTGCATCCTCTTCACCGGCGAGAGCGACCAGCCCGACACCGTCCGGCAGCTTCTGCTGGACGAGATCGAGCGGGTGCGCAAAGAGGGCGTAGACCGGGAGATCTTCACCCTCTGCAAGAACGAAAAATACGGCCAGCTCATCGAAAATCTGGAAAACGTCGAGGATTCGGCCAGCCAGATGGCAGATTTCGCGCTGGCAGGTCAGACTGTGGCCCAGCAGATCACCATGCTGGCGGGCCTGACGGCAGAGGACGCCGACGCGGCATTGCAGCACATCCTGCGGCCTGAGCGGATGGCCGTGATGTACATCGAGCCGGACGGCACTGCCGTTGAGGACGAGGAAGAAGAGGAGACGGAAGAATGACGAATCTGGTACAGTTCCCGGGCCTCGGCCTCAGCTTTGAGCTGAGCCGGGTAGCCTTCAGCATTGGCGGCATGGATATTTATTGGTACGGCGTCTGCATCGCCTTTGGCCTCTGCCTCGCATTGGTCTTTGCGTTCCGCCGCTGCACGGAGTTCGGCATCGACGCCGATTCGATGGTGGATGTCATCCTCGTCGGCGTGGTGCTGGGCATCGCCAGCGCCCGCCTGTATTATGTGGCGATGGCACCCTATAATTACGATACCATCTGGGATGTGCTGGCCGTCCGCGACGGCGGTCTGGCCATCTACGGCGGCATCATCGGTGCCTTTGTGTTCGGCGGCCTGGCCTGCAAATGGCGGGGCGTGCCGGTGCTGCCCATGTTCGACCTGGCCGGCATGGGCTTCCTCATCGGACAGGGCTGCGGCCGCTGGGGCAACTTCTTCAATCAGGAGGCTTTCGGCTGCAACACCACTCTGCCCTGGGGTATGTTCAGCGAAGCAACGGAAGATTACCTGATGGGCAGCACTGTCACGGTGCCGAAGGGCGTCACCATCGACCCCGCCATGCCCGTCCACCCCACCTTCCTCTACGAGAGCATCTGGTGCTTCGTAGGTCTGGCCCTGCTGGCGGCATACATCAAAAAGCGGAAGTTCAACGGCGACATTGCCCTGCGCTACCTTGTCTGGTACGGCGCAGGCCGCTTCTGGATCGAAGCTCTCCGCACTGACAGCCTGCTGCTGGTGCCGTCGCTCGGCCTTCGCGCTTCCCAGCTGGTGGCGGCTGCGGCCGTCGTGGGCGGTGTGGCACTGGAAATTTTCCTGACCCGAAAATATAAGTCCAGGCCTCTCATGGTGACGCTGGCCCTGACGGCAGAGAACCGCAGTCTGCTGGCAAAGGTGCGCAAGGCAGAGCCGGAATTTACAGTGGAGAGGGAAGAGCTGGTGGCTTCCAGCCCCCGCAAGCTCTTCCTTGAGCGCACGAATGCCTATAACGAGCGGGTGAAGCAGCAGCTCAAAGAGAAACTGGCAGAGAAAAAAGACGCCTGATCAGAATATTTCGAAAGAGCCGCAGCGCAGAGAACCTTGCGCTGTGGCTCTTTTTGGTGTATAATATAGCCACAGAACATAAAGGGGGCATTACGATGCAGATCATTCCGATGAGAGAACTGAAGAATACCGTGGAGATCGAGCGCCGGTGCGCCGAGGAGAACGGCCCGGTCTTTGTGACGAAGAACGGCTATGGCCGCCTCGTGGTGATGGATATTGATTACTATGAGCGCACCATGCAGGAGATGGAAGAGCTGAAGCTGGTAATGGAGGGCCTGAAGGACGTAGAGGAAGGCCGCGTGGTGGATGGGCCGACGGCGATGGCAGAAATCAGGAGGGAATATGGACTGTGAGTACCATTTCGCCCTGACTCAGCGTGCGAAACAGGATGTCAGACAGAATGTCGGATATATCCGAAATGAGCTGGGAAATGAAAAAGCCGCAGGGATGCTGATGAATGAGCTGGATAGGTGCATAGAGCGTCTGTGTGTTTTTCCAGAGAGCGGGAAGCTGGTATTTGATGAATATCTGCCGGGCATCCATGTGCGCAGGAAGATAGTGGGAAAGTATATCCTGTTCTATCAGGTGTTGAAAGAGGAAAAAGTCATCCGGATCCTCCGCATCGTCTATGGCCGCAGGGATATGGATGAGGTGCTGAAGCACGTGAACAGCTGAAAGAGGAGAAAAACTGAAAATATTTCCGCAAAAGCGGGATTTTCCTCTTGAAATCCGCACATTTTTTTGCTATACTATTCTAGCCGCTTGGTGTGGGCGCCTCAAATGGCCCCTGTGAGGGCCTGCCTTTACGACCAGCGAGTACAACGAAAAGGAATGAACAAAATGTACGCAATCATTGTTACCGGCGGTAAGCAGTACCGCGTGGAGCAGGGCGACATCGTCTACATCGAAAAGCTGGACGTTGAGGCCGACTCCGAAGTGAAGTTTGATCAGGTTCTCGCTATTGGCGAGGAGGGTTCGGTCAAGGTTGGCGCTCCTGTTGTTGAGGGCGCTTCCGTTTCTGCCAAGGTCATCAAGAATGGCAAGGGCAAGAAGCTGAACATCATCACCTATCGCGCAAAGAAGCACAGTGCTCGCCGCATGGGCCATCGTCAGCCCTTCACCAAGGTTGAGATCACTGCGATCAACGGCTAAGTAGGAGGTATATTACAATGGCACATAAAAAGGGCGTAGGCAGCACCAAGAACGGCCGTGATTCTGCGGCTCAGCGTCTGGGCACCAAGCGTGCAGATGGTCAGTTCGTTCTGGCCGGCAACATCCTCGTTCGTCAGCGCGGCACTCACATCCAGCCGGGTGAGAATGTCGGCAAGGGCAGCGATGATACCCTGTTTGCTCTGGTCGATGGCACCGTTCGTTTCGAGCGCGTGGGCAAGAGCGGCAAGAAGTGCAGCGTCAAGCAGTAACTTCTTTCTAAAATCTGCAACACAGAGAGCCGGACCCTCGTGGCCCGGCTCTTTTTGATGAAAAAACAGGAGGGCCTGTATGGCAGCACAAACCAATTTTATCGACATCGCCACCATCTGGCTCCATGCCGGCAAGGGCGGCGACGGCGCAGTGAGCTTCCATCGTGAGAAGTTCGTGGCCGCCGGCGGCCCGGACGGCGGCGACGGCGGCCGGGGCGGCGACATCATCTTCGTCGTGGACGACCACCTCACCACTCTGATGGACTTCCGTTATAAGCGCAAGTATACCGCCGACGAGGGCGGCAAGGGCGGCGCAAGCCTCTGCCACGGCAAGAATGCCGAGGATCTCGTCATCAAGGTGCCTCTGGGCACGGTCATCAAGGACGCCGAGAGCGGCCTTGTCATCGCCGACCTGTCCGACCACACCCCCGTCACCATCGCTAAGGGAGGCCGCGGCGGCTACGGCAATGCACACTTTGCCACCCCCACCCGCCAGATCCCCAAGTTTGCAAAGCCCGGTATGCCCGGCGAGGACATTCAGGTGACCCTCGAGCTGAAGCTCATCGCGGATGTGGGCCTCATCGGCTTCCCCAACGTGGGCAAGTCCACCCTCATCTCCACCATCAGCGCCGCAAAGCCGAAAATTGCAAACTACCACTTCACCACGCTGGTGCCGACGCTGGGCGTCGTGTCGGTGGGTGAGGGCGCAAGCTTCGTCTGCGCCGACATCCCCGGCCTCATCGAGGGGGCCAGCGAGGGCATCGGCTTGGGCCACGACTTCCTCCGCCATGTGGAGCGCTGCCGTCTGCTGCTGCACGTCGTGGACGTCTCCGGCAGCGAGTGCCGCGACCCCATCGAGGACTTCGAGCAGATCAACGAGGAGCTGGCAAAGTTCAGCCCGGCTCTGGCCGAGCGTCCCCAGATCGTGGTGGGCAACAAGTGTGACCTTGCCACCGAGGAGCAGATCGACACCTTCCGCAAGTATGTGGAGGAGAAGGGCCTGACGTTCGTCCCCATCTCCGCCGCCACCATGCAGGGCGTCAGGGAGCTTCCGGGTCTGGTCTACAACCGCCTGAAGGACATTCCCGCCGTCCCCGTGTTTGCCCCCGAGTACAAGAAGCCCGAGGCAAAGGCCGGCGGCCGCGAGTTCACCATCAAGCGAATGGAGGCTCATGTCTGGAGCGTGGATGCACCCTGGCTGGAGTATATCCTCGCCGGCAGCAACGTGGACGACTACGAGAGCCTGCAGTATTTCCAGCGCCAGCTGGGCGAGAGCGGCATTCTGGACGCTCTGGTGCAGAAGGGCGTGCAGGAGAACGATACCATCCTCATCGGCGAGTATCAGTTCGATTATATTTTCTAAGCAAGAGCTTTTGCGGGATAAACCTCTCCGTCATTGCTTCGCAATGCCACCTCCCCTAACGAGGGGAGGCCTTGGCATTCCGTAAAGCCTCGCCTCTTCGCCAGAGGCTCCCCTCGGTAGGGGAGCTGTCGAGCGAATGCGAGACTGAGAGGTTGAGCAAAGAAGAAGCTTTAAGAGGTATCCTATGAACGAACCCGAAAAGATCGACCCCCGGGAGCTGAGCCCGCTGGCACTGGCCTTCGTGGGCGACAGTGTACTGGAACTTCTGGTGCGGCAGCGGCTGGTGGAGCACCACCGTCTGTCGGCGGGAAAGCTCAACGCCGAAAAGGTCAAATACGTCTCGGCCCGGGCGCAGTTCCGGGAAGAGCAGCTGTTGGAGCCGCTTTTCACCGAGGACGAGCTGGCTGTCTTCAAGCGGGGCCGCAACGCCAGCAAGGCCAGTGTGGCCAAACACGCCTCCCCGGAGGAGTACCGCGCGTCCACCGGCTTCGAGTGCCTGCTGGGCTGGCTGTATCTGAACGGCCGGCTGAGCCGGGTGCATGAGCTGTTCGAGACGCTGTGGCAGTCGTTCGACCCCAACGAAAAATAACCGGGACACGCGAAAGCCCACTGCTTTCCGCACTGGGAAACAGTGCAAAGAGAGCAGCGGGCTTTTTGTTGTCCCGCCGGATGGTCCGTTCAGGCGGGGCGGCGCTCAGCGCAGAGGCTCAGCGGCTGTTGCGGGCGGAGTTGCGAGCCGAGTTCTTGCCGCCCTCGTCGTCGGCACCCTTGGTGTACTGGTTGGGGTGCTTGTGCTCGTTGGCAGCAGAGTTCTGGCTGGAATTGGTGGTGCGGTTGGTGCTCTGATCGCTGGTGCGGTCCTGAGTCTGGTTCTTGCAGTTGGTGTTGCGTTTCTCACTGCGATTTTCCATCGTATCGTCGCTCCTTTCGATTTCGGGAGACGCTCTGCGCTCCCTGCCCATAGTTTGACCGGCTGCGGCGGCTTTATGCACCGCAGCTCGAAGGAGGTCTCATAAAAATGCCTGCCGAATATTTTGAAGCCCGGGAACGCGCCCTTCTGGGGGAGCGGTACGATACGCTCTACGCCGCCCCGCAGGAGACAGCGGCCCGCGGCGTGACCGTGTCCGCTCTCCGCACCACGCCGGAAGGATTTGCGGCCCGGGCAGATTTCCCGCTGCGGCCCTCGCCCTTCTGCAAGGCGGCGTTCGTGGTGGAACAGCCCGACTTCAAGCCGGGACGCCACCCCTACCATCACGCAGGTGTCTTCTACTCGCAGGAGCCTTCGGCCTCGTCGGCAGCGCCGCTGCTGGGCGTCAGGCCCGGGATGCGGGTGCTGGATCTGTGTGCTGCCCCCGGCGGCAAGAGCAGCCAGCTCGCCGCCGCTCTGCAGGGGCAGGGCCTGCTGGTGAGCAACGAATATGTCGCAGCCCGTGCAGAGATTTTGAAGAGCAACCTCGAGCGGATGGGCGTGTCCAACGCCGTCGTGCTAAACGAGACGCCCGCCCGCATCGCAGCGGCCCTGCCGGAGTTCTTCGACCGCGTTCTGGTGGACGCGCCCTGCTCCGGTGAGGGGATGTTCCGCAAAGAGCCTGCCGCGCTGGCCCAGCACTGTGAAGCGCTGGTGAAGCAGTGCGCAGAGCTGGGCGCGGACATCCTCGACAGCGCCGCTGCGGCCCTCGCGCCGGGCGGCGAACTGGTCTACTCCACCTGCACCTTCGCGCCGGAAGAGGACGAGGGACAGGTGGCCGCATTCCTTCAGCGCCACCCGGAGTTTACGCTGGCCGATGTGCTGGGCAATGTGGACTACACCTTCGGCAGTGAGGGTGAGGCCAACCGCACCGGTGGTCTGCCGCTGGACGTGAGCAAGGTGCGCCGCATCTGGCCCTGTCAGGGCGGTGAGGGACACTTCATGGCCCGGCTCGTCAAAGCCGGTACGCCCCGGGCTCTGCCGGCTCCCGGCGAGTACACCCCCGAAGAACAGCTCTGGCTGGCCGCTGCCGCCGAGGCCGGCAAAAAGGCCAGGGGCGGCAAACCACAGAAGGCTGCAAAGCCTGCGGATGCCCGCAGCGCCCGGCGGGAGAACAGCCGGGCTTGCCGGGAGGCCGTGCAGGGCCGCAGTTCCCGCAGCCGGGAGGCTGGGGCAGGGGATGCATCGCCCGCCCAGAGCCTCGCTGCATGGCGGGAGTTTGCGGAGGAATATTTCCCGGAGCTGGCAAAGCGCCCTGCCGTGGTGCATGGGGGCGGCGTCCTGCTGCCGGCGGCTTTCCCGCAGACGAATCTTCACGTTTTGCGTGCAGGCGTCTTCGTGGGCAGTGTGCAGAAGGGACGCTTCGTGCCGGAACATCATCTGTTCACGGCTTTCGGCGCGCTCTGCCGGAACTGTGAGGAACTGACCCTCGCCGACTCCCGAACCGTGGAATATCTCTCCGGCCGGGAGATAGAAGCTCACACCGCTGCCGACGGCTGGTGCTGCGTGACGGTGGACGGCTGGCCGCTGGGAGGCGGCAAAGTGTCCGGCGGCAGGGTCAAAAACCATTATCCCAAGGCACTTCGTCTGCTGTAAAACGTAGTTTTTGGCAGAATAAACCGGAAAACCATCGGTACAAGGCTTGAACGCCGATGGCTGTTGTGATAAAATAATAGAGTTAGATTTTGTGTGCTGCCACAATGCGGGCGACCACAGCCCGTCTGCCCGCAGGCGGAGATCACTGATAAAATACAGGAGGCTCTTTTCCATGTCTGGACATAGCAAATGGAACAATATCAAGCGCAAGAAGGAGAAGACTGACGGCGCAAAGGCAAAGGTCTTTACCAAGATCGGCCGCGAGATCAGCGTTGCCGTCCGTACCGGCGGCCCCAACCCTGCTTCCAACAGCAAGCTGGCTGACCTGATCGCCAAGGCAAAGCGTATGAGCGTGCCGAACGATAACATCCAGCGTATCATCAAGAAGGCTGAGGGCGGCGATAAGACCGAGTACGAGGCGATCACCTACGAGGGTTACGGCCCCGGCGGCGTGGCTGTCATGGTCGAGACTCTGACCGACAACCGCAACCGTACCGCTGCTGACCTGCGCCACTACTTCGATAAGAACGGCGGCAATCTGGGCGCTATGGGCTGCGTGGGCTTCCTGTTCAGCCAGAAGGGCGTCATCGACATCTCTCTGGAAGACAAGGACGCAGACGAGGCCATGATGGACGCCCTGGATGCCGGTGCTGAGGACTTCGATGCAGGCGAAGAGGCCGCTGAGATCACCACCGACCCCGAGAACTACTCCGCTGTCGTCAAGGCAATGGAGGAGAAGGGCTACGAGATCCTCTCCGACGACCTGGCCATGGTCCCCATGACCACCACCCGTCTGACCGACCCCGATCAGCTCAAGCTGATGGGCAAGCTGCTGGATGCCCTCGAGGATAACGATGACGTCCAGAACGTCTGGCACAGCCTCGAGAACGAAGAGGACCTGCCGGAATAAGCTTCCGCAAATCTTAAGAATGACGTAATCAAAGCCGCTTTTTGTGCTGCAAGGCACGAAAGGCGGCTTTATTGTTTTATAGCGCCCTGCGATAAAGGTGTGCCTGCTGGGGCATGGAAAATAAAAAGAACGGTACCATTCTCCCGTCGGCTATGTTATAATAAACAGAACAAAACATCACGGGGAGGGGCCGACATGGAGCAACGACGCATTTGTCCATATTGTATGCAGGAGCTGGAAGCAGGGGAGGAGCAGTGTCCCCACTGCGGCCGGGAGCTTGCAGGGCGCAACCCGGCGGGCAGTCTTCCGGCAGGCACTGTGCTGGCAGGCCGGTATACCGTGGGCGACATCCAGAGCGTGGACGGCGAGGGCATCCTCTACCGGGGTGTGGAGAACAACGGCCCCTTCCGGGTGACCATCAAGGAGTATATGCCCCTGACGCTGGCGGCAGAGCGGGGGAGGGACTGCATCCTCCGCCCGAAGCCGGGCAGCGAAGTGCTGTTCAAGACCACCCGGATGGATTTTGCCGACCTCTACCGCTTCATCCAGCGCATCACCCCGGCCAACGGCCTGGAGGCCGTGCTGGACGTCTTCGAAGAGAACAACACGGTCTACGCCGTCATGGAGAACCCCGGCGGCTGTCCGCTCCAGAAATGGCTGGAGGAGCACGGCACCGTGACGTCCCAGCAGGCCTGCGCCATGCTGGAACCGGTGTTCAACGGGGTGGAGGCCATGCATCAGGTGGGCCTCGTACACCGGGGCATCTGCCCGGCCAACATCCGCATCATGGACAATGGCCGCGCCCGGCTCACCGGCTACGCGACGGTGGGTCTGCGCACGGCAGGCAGCGGCCTCCACGAGCAGCTGTACGAGGGCTATTCCGCCCCGGAGCAGTATTCCACCGCCGAGTTCGAGGGCCGCTACACCGACGAATACAGCCTCGCGGCGGTGTTCTACCGGATGGTCTGCGGGCTGAGCCCCGTCCCGGCGGCACAGCGCCTCGTCTCCGACTCCAACCCCAAGGCCCGCACGGTGACGCCGTCGGTGCCGGCTTACGTCTCCGAAACGCTGTATCTGGGCCTCCGGCTCAAGCCGGTGGAGCGCATCCAGACGGTGCAGCAGCTTTTCCGCGCCCTCTCGGAGCGGGAGTATGCGGAGGAATTGTCCCGCAGCATGGAAGCGCTGGACCCGCCCGCCCCCGCGCCGCAGGAGCCGAAAGCGCCCGCGAAGGCTGAGCTGCTGAGCGTCCGAAATCTTCTGGCGGGCATCGTCATTCTGCTCAGCGTCCTCATCCTGCTGACCCTCTGGGGCCTGCTGAGCCATCAGAGCGAGAAGCCGCCGGAAGTGATCGCTCCGGAGTCCGTCAGCGAGGCGGCGAGTGAGCCGGCAAGTGAGCCGGTGAACGAAAACATCACCCTGACGCCGGATCTCGTGGGCCGCGACTATGACGCCGAGGTGCGCAACAACCGCAGCTATATCGACGAGTATCTCTTCTACGTCACGCTGGAATACAGCGACACGGTGGAGAAGGGCCGCATCATTCGGCAGTCGCCGGAGGCGGGCGAGGTCATCCAGAAGGGGGACACCGTCAGCCTCGTGGTCAGCCGAGGCCCCCAGATGATGGAGATGCCCGACATCATCGGCCAGACGCAGGACAGCGCCGTGCAGGAGCTGGCCACCAAGGGTCTGAACGCCACCTGCTTCACCGTGGTCAACGACGGCTCTGAGGCGGCGGGCTGCGTCGTGTCGGCCAGCGAGGACGCCGGGAGCATGGTGGAGGTGGGAACCACCATCGTGCTCTATATCGCAGGCGATGTCCCCGCCGATGCCCCGGCGGAATCGGAAGCGCCTTCGGATACCGGGACGCCCGCCGGCGGGGATGCCGCGCAGGGCAGCGTGGAATACGATACGGATTAAACAAAAAGAGACTGTTGGCTTCAACCTCTCCGTCACGGCTTTCGCCGTGCCACCTCCCCTATCGAGGGGAGGCTTTGGCATGGCGGAAAGCTTACCTCTTCGCCAGAGGCTCCCCTCGGTAGGGGAGCTGTCTGCGAAGCAGACTGAGAGGTTGTCCAACAGCCTCTTATTTTTATTTCAGAAGTTTCAGAAAAAGCTCTTCATGAACGCAAGATCGCTGGCGGCGCGGGCCGGGACAGCCTCTTCCCGCAGGACGGGAAGGAGGGGCTGGGGCAGGGCGCGCAGCATCTCGAAGCCGCCCTTGTAGTCCACACAGGAGTCCTCGAGGCTGGTGGAGTAGAGGGTGCCGTCGGGCTTGAAGTTCTGGCCCTTGAAGTGGACGGCCACGATTTTGTCGCCGTACCAGCTGCCGACTTTGTCCCAGAGGCGGCGCTGCGCGTCCACCGAGGCGTTCTCGGGGCCGACGTAGTTCGCCAGATCGCAGATGACCCGCAGGTTGGGGCTGGCGATGGTGTCCAGCACCATCTTGACGGCCTCGGGGGTGTTCATGGCGTGGTAGTAGACGCACTCCACCGCGAAGAGCACACCCTGCTCCTCGCAGACGGGCAGGATCTCGCCCAGACTGCGAAGGAGTGCTTCCTGCGCTTCCCTGCGGCTGACGGTGGGCTGCTTTGCCATGTTGGTGGTCTCGCTGCCCATGCAGCCGGCCCGGAGAGCCTTTGCCACCGGCACCTGACTCAGGGCCTTCGCCACCTCGGCGCGGCGCTTGTCCTCGTCCGCATAGCTCAGCTCAACGTAGGTGCCGTCCACGGCGATGGACACACCGCTCTTCCGGACGGCGGCATTGGTGGCAGCCACCAGCTCAGGGGTCACGTCTGCATAGCTCTTGACGCCCTCCACGGCCTTGGTGTAGGCCAGCTGGGTGCAGCGGAACCCTGCGTCCCCGATGGAGCTGAGCAGTTCTTCCACGCTGCGACGGCCAAAATCGTGGCCCCGTGCGCCGACGATGAATTCAGACATCCCGCATCCTCCTTACGCTCAGCCGAACAGACGCTCGGCAAACATCCCGAACTCCTTGCCCCACCAGTACCAGTCGTGGGAGACGTCGCCGCCCCAGACTTCGAGGTGGCAGGGGAAGCCGACTTCGCTCAGGGCGTCGGCCAGAGCCTGGGTGTCGGCGAGGGCATCGCCCTCATAGCCGCCCTGACCCACGCAGAGCAGCAGGCTGTTCTCCTCGGCCCTGGACAGAACATTCCTGTCGCAGATGCCGTTCTTGCGCAGGGCGGCGAGGGGGCTGCTGCGGAGGACGAGGTCGTCCTCTGCGCTGCCGAGGAAGCGGCCCATATCGTAGAGGCCGGAGAGGCCCATTGCACCCGCAAAGGTCCGGGGACGGCGCAGGCGGCACTGGACAGCCTGATAGGCGCCGGTGTCCACGCCCACGCACCAGATGAGGGGCTTCTCTTTGCTCTCGGGGGCATTCAGCTCCGCGATGCGCGCGGCCAGCTCGCTGGTGAGGTAGACGAAATACTTCTCCTGCATCTCGGCCCGACGGCGGGGAGACTCATTGCCGGCCAGCAGGCTCTCGCCGTCGATGCTGTCGGCGCAGAAGAGCTGGATTTTGCCCTCGTGCAGCAGACGGGCCGCCGCGTCGGGCATCCCGTTGTTCTCCCAGTCGTAGAAGCGGCCGCCCCGGGCGGGCAGTGCCAGCACCGGCACACCGCCGTGGCCGTAGACCTTGAACTCCATCTCGCGGTCGAGCACCGCGCTCCACTCCTTATAATAAGTGCCTTCCATCATGAAAATGCTCCTCCTGTCAGATGAATTGATTGCGTGCCGCATCGTAGGCATAGCCCACGGCGGAAAGTGCCTTGCACAGGGCGTCCCTGTCGGCGTCCATGTCGTCGCAGAGGGCGTCGAGGCTGGGGTAAAAATCGCGCAGTTTCAGGTTGACCACGCTCAAAAGCATGATCGGGTCGCTCGGCAGAGCCATCGTTTGTTTCCTCCCATGTTCCGAGATAAAATAAAAAGCCGGCCACTCGACAAAGTGACCGGCAATACGCATCAGCTTAGACAGCGCGGGTGACTTTGCCAGCGCGCAGGCAACGGGAGCATGCGTAGATATACTTGGGAGAACCCTCCACGACCGCCTTGACACGACGGACATTCGGCTTCCAGGTACGGTTGGAACGGCGATGAGAGTGGGAGACCTTGATACCGAAGGTAACACCCTTGCCGCAGCATTCACACTTAGCCATGGTACTTGCACCTCCTACAGTGAAGTATGGAATCAAAATAATCAGCTTGACTATTTTACCAGAACTGCCGCCAAAAAGCAAGTCCCTTTTCGATTTTTTTGCGGCTTTTTTTCGTCTACAGCCCAAACGCTTGTCTAAAGGCGAAAAAAATAGTACAATAAACGCGTATATCTTATAGAAAACAGGAGAACACCATGACCCCAAGAATGTTTTATACCCTCACACGGGTGCTGGCCGCCCTGACCGTCATCCCTTTCCACGAGGCGGGCCACGCGCTGGCCGCATGGCTGCTGGGCGACCCCACAGCCAAGCAGCAGGGGAGACTGTCGCTGAACCCCTTCCGCCACTTCGATCTGCTGGGAACGCTCTGCATGGTGTTCGCGGGCGTGGGCTGGGCAAAGCCTGTCTCCACCGACCCCCGCAACTTCAAAAACCCGAAGCAGGGCATGGCCCTCACGGCGCTGGCCGGCCCGGCGGCGAACCTCATCCTGGCCTACCTTGCGATGGTGGTCTGGAAGCTGCTCTATTATTGGGCGCCCGTCAACGATGCGACGATTTTTCTGGCGCTCTTCCTGCAATACTTAGTGTATCTGGATGTGAGCCTCGCGGTGTTCAACCTCATCCCGGTGCCGCCGCTGGACGGCAGCCGCGTCCTGCTGGCTGTGCTGCCCGAGCGCATCTACTTCGGCATGATGAAGTATGAGCGGGTCATCCTCATCGTCCTGCTGGCGGCGGTCTGGGGCGGCTTTCTGGACGGCCCCCTCAGCGTGATGAACAATGTGGTGTGGGACCTGCTGGACAATGGCACCCAGTACATCGACACCATCGCCTACTCGGCCTACTATGCGTCTGCAGGGGCGGTGATCTGATGGCGGAGGAGCTTACCTTCCATCTGGAAGAGTTCGAAGGCCCGCTGGAACTGCTGCTGGCGCTGGTGTCAAAGCACAAGATGGACCTGCACAACATCCCCATCCTCGAGCTCATCGACCAGTACACCCGCACTGTGGAGGCCGCGCAGGCCGCAGACCCCGACATTTCCAGCTCCTTCATCGAGATGGCAGCCCACCTCGTGGAGATGAAGAGCTATCTGCTGCTGCCCCGGAGCACCGAGGGCGAGCGGATGAAGCAGGAGCTCACCGGCCAGCTCATCGAGTACGACCAGTGCCGCCGGATGGCCTCTGCCCTCCGCGCCGCTGCGGAGGCGACGCCTACCTTCGTCCGACAGCCGATGCAGCTGGAACGGGACGAGACTTACGCCCTCAACCATCTGCCTCAGGTGCTGGCCGACTGCTGGGAGAGCCTGATGGGCCGTGCGCCTGTCCGGCGGATGCCGACCCAGGCCGTCTTTGAGCCGCTGGTGACAGCCCCGCAGGTGTCGGTGAGCAGCCGGGTGGTGTACATCCTGCGCCGCCTCATCGCGGGCGGTGCGGCCCGGATGAGCCAGCTTTTCGCCCGCAGCCAGAGCCGAAGCACCAACGTGGCTACCTTTCTGGCCCTGCTGGAACTGGTGCGCGGCGGACGTGTCACCCTCGGCCCCAAGGGAGAGCTGACCATGCAGCGCGGACGCCTGCCCCGTGAAAGGGCAAAGGAGGAAGAATGAACCAGAAACAGATAAAAGCCGCCGTAGAGGCGATGCTTTTTGCGGCGGGCGACCCGGTGAGCGCCGATAAACTTGCCGCCGCCGTCCAGCTGCCCCAGACCACGGTGGAGACCGCGCTGGAAGAGCTGCGCGTCCGTTACGCCCGGGAGGACTCCGGCCTCTGCCTGCTCCATCTGGACACCCGCTGGCAGCTGGCGACCAGGACCGAGTGGGCCGACTGCATCCGCCGTCTGCTGGACGCCCGGCGCTCGGTGCCTCTCGGCCCGGCGGCCATGGAGACGCTGACGGTCATCGCTTACAACCAGCCCGTCTCCCGCGCCTTCATCGAACAGGTGCGCGGCGTGGACTCCTCGTCCAGCGTCAGCGGCCTGCTGCAGAAGGGCCTCATCGAGGAGGCGGGCCGTCTCGACCTGCCCGGCCACCCGGTGAGCTTCCGCACCACCGATGTTTTCCTGCGGTGCTTCGGCCTTTCTTCACTGGCAGACCTGCCGCCGGTGCGCGGGGATCAGGAAGGGGAGGCGGCGACATGATGGGAGTCCTGATGGCTCTGGGCTGGCTGCTGCTGACCCTGCTGAAGCTCGCAGGCGTCCTGCTCCTGATCCTGTTGGTGCTGCTGGCCCTCGTCCTGCTCTGCCCGCTGTGCGCGGACGTCTGCTGGGAGGGCGGCGTCCTGACCGTCCGGGCCGGTGCGCTTGGGCTCACCCTGCCGGTGTTCCAGTGGCCTGCGCCGGAAAAGCCTGCTGAACCCGAAGAACCGAAAGGCTTCTGGGGAAAGCTGAAAGCGAAGCTCCGCGCCCGCCGCGAAGAGCGCAAACGGAAGAAAGCCGCCGCAAAAGAGGCGAAGAGACCGAAAAAGGAGACCGCTCCGCGCGAGAAGGCGAAGCTGACGCTGAACATCCTCGTGACCATCCTGCGGGGTGCCGGGCGGCTGACGAAAGCCGTCTTCGGCTCGCTGCGCGTCACCAAGATCCGGGTCTGCCTCGGCGTCCGGGGCGAAGACCCCGCCGAAGCTGCCCGCGCCTACGGCAGGCTGAACGCATGGCTCTACCCGTCCCTCGGCGTCATCGACCGCTTCGTCTACCTCGATTTTGACGAGCTGCGCATCCTGCCGGACTTCGGCAGTGCCGAGCCGACGGTGGCCGACCGGGTGTCGTTCCGCCTCAGCGCAAGACTGCTCTTCATCGCTGCAGCCGCTCTGCGCGTTTTGTATGAGTTCTGGCGCGAAAAAGTGCTGGACGTCTTCCTATAAAGTGTGTTACAATAATATTGTATGGTGTATACTCCTATCCAGAGGGAGTTTTCCCGGAAAATAATAGTAGGAGGCCGATTTTATGGCTGAGCATCCGATTCAAGGTTTAATGAACGTCACGATGGACAAGATCCGCCAGATGGCAGATTCCAACACCATCATCGGCAAGCCCATCAAGACCGACGACGGCACCACCATCCTGCCGGTGTCCCGCATCTCCTTCGGCTTTGCTTCCGCAGGCACCGACTTCGACGGCAAGAATGCCGCCAACAAGGACCTGTTCGGCGGCGGCTCCGGCGCGGGCGTCAACATCCAGCCGGTGGCCTTTCTGGTGGTGAAGGACGGCTGCGTGCGCACCATCCAGCTGTCCGACGGCTCCAACACCGTTGACCGCGCCCTGACCATGCTGCCCGAGCTGGTGGACAAGGTCAGCGCTCTGCTGAAGAAAGAGGAGAAGAAGGACGCCGCTGCGCCTGCCGCTCCCACAGCAGAGTAAACTTTAACCTACGCCGCAACTGCGGGCTTCCGACCCGCAGTTTTGATACTGAGGCTGCTGTAATCAACCTCTCCGTCATTGCTTCGCAATGCCACCTCCCCTAACGAGGGGAGGCTTTGGCAGTCCTCGCAAAGTGAATGGTTTCGCCAGAGGCTCCCCTCGGTAGGGGAGCTGTCGAGCGTGAGCGAGACTGAGAGGTTGAGTTCATCCGCAGCCCTATTTGAGCGCCGGGAGGCGCACAAGGAGATTTTATCATGGCAGAAGAACGCATTCAGAAAATCATGAGCGAGCAGGGCCTGTGCTCCCGCCGCGCCGCCGAGCAGATCATCGCCGAGGGCCGCGTGAAGGTCAACGGCCACCCCGTGAAGGTGGGCGACAAGATGGACCCCAACCGCGACGTCCTCCATGTGGACGACGAGCGCATCTATATCCAGAAGAACCAGCAGCTGTACTATCTGGCTCTGTACAAGCCCCGCGGCTATGTCACCACCGCCAGCGACGAGCTGGGCCGCAAGACGGTCATGGAGCTGGTGGCCGACATCCCGGCCCGCCTGTACCCCGTGGGCCGTCTCGACAAGGACAGCGAGGGCCTGCTGCTGATGACCAACGACGGCGCTTTCGCACAGGCTGTCACCCATCCGTCCGGCGGCATCTCCAAGCTCTACCGCGTCACCGTCCAGCCCCGGGCCGATGAGGCACAGATCCTGAAGCTCAGCTCCGGCGTCGTGCTGGACGACGGCACAAAGACCCTGCCCTGCGCCATCAACGTCGTCACCGACGAGCCGGGCCGCACCGTCATGGAGATGACCCTGAAAGAGGGCAAGAACCGCGAGATCCGCCGGATGTGCGAGGCTGTGGGCCTCGAGGTCATCCGTCTGAAGCGGAACGCCGAGGGCGTCGTCAAGCTGGGAATGCTCCAGCCCGGCAAGTACCGCGAGCTGACCAAGGCAGAGGTGAACGGCCTGCGCGCCGCAGCCGCCAAGGGCCGCGCCCAGACCCGCTCGGCCGCTTTGCAGTCCAAGGCTGCTGCCCGCCGTCCCCGGGGTCCTGTGGGCGGGAACAAAGCCGCTGCGGGCAAAAAGCACAAGTGAAAGTGACTTCAAGGCAATGTGTCCGAAATTTCCGCTCTTTTTGCCAAATTTGTAACATTCTCTGAAAAAAAGGAATGGAACAAGGCTTGAGAATCTTGGAAAAATCGGGTATAATATACCTAATTTTGAAACTCACAAAGATAAGCAGGAGGTCTTACCATGGCTTCAAAGAGTACCAAAGGAGAAATCCTCGCCAAGTTTTTTGATGACGGGGAATACACCGCTCTGTTTGCGGACGGTGCGGTGAGCGCTGCCAGCGGCTATGCTGCCGGTCAGCAGGCTTACGCCGTCTTCCAGAACGGCGAGGCTGTTTCCGTCAAGGACGTTGAGAAGAACATCAAGGTCCTCGAGCTGGCTGCCCAGACGGGCTGCCCGGTCGTCACCTTCTACGACTCCGTCGGCGCAAAGCTGGCTGAGGGTCTGGACGTGCTGAATGCAGCTGCAAAGCTCAACGCCACCATCGCAAAGGTGTCCGGCGTCGTGCCTCAGGTGGCCGTCGTTCTGGGCGTCTGCGGCGGCACCAGCGCTCTGAGCGCTGCCAACGCAGATGTCTGCATCATGGCTGAGGGCGCAGAGCTGTTCTTCACCGCTCCCTTCACCGCCGCCGCAAAGGGCGACAAGGTCGCTGACGCCGGTTCTGCCGCTGCTGCCGCAAAGGCAGGCGTGGCTGCCATCGTGGCCGCTGACGCTGCCGAGGCTGCTGAGAAGGCCGCCCACATCGTGGGTCTGCTGCCTGCCAACAACCTGACCGGCCCCGCCATCTTCGAGTTCGAGCAGCCCACCGCTGTCCTGAGTGCCAACGCCGAGTCTGCAAAGGCTGCTGCTGCCCTCATCGATAAGGACAGCGCCGTGGAGATGTACGCCGGTTTCGGCAAGAACGTCTACACCGCCTTCGCTACCATCGGCGGCAACGCCGTGGGCGTCGTGGCCACCGGCAAGGAGCTGTGCCACAACTGCGTGGCGAAGGCTTCCCGCTTCGTCCGCCTGTGCGACGCATTCAGCGTCCCCGTGCTGACCATCGTGAACACCGAGGGCTTCGTTCCCAGCACTTCCGATGACATCGCCGGCGGCATCCGCGAGGCTGCCCGTCTGGCTGCTACCTATGCCGACGCTACCACCGCCAAGGTGGCTCTCATTGCCGGTAAGGCTGTCGGCCCCGTCTACACCGCACTGGCCGCTGCTGACCTGAAGATCGCGGTCAAGGGCTGCACCATCAGCGCTCTCGAGCCTTCCGCCGCCGTCTCCGTGCTGTACAAGGACGAGATCGACGCTTCCGACAACATCGTCGCCGCTACCAAGGCCAAGGCTGCTGCCTACGTCGCCGAGGTGTGCAGCGCTGGCGCTGCTGTGGCCGCTGGTTCTGCCGACATGACCTGCGAGGCTGCCAACGCCCGCGCAAGCGTCGTGGCCGCCTTCGAGCTGCTGAGCACCAAGCGTGCTGCCCGTCTGCCCAAGAAGCACGGCAACATGGCTCTGTAAGAAAACGTACATCTAACGATCTAGATTGATTCAGGAGGACTCTTCCATGAAGTACTACAATATTTCCGTCAATGGCGTTGCTTACAGCGTCTCTGTCGAGGAGACCGCTGCCGGCGCTGCACCCGTGGCTCCTGCTGCTGCACCCGCACCCAAGGCCGCTCCGGCTCCCGCTGCCGCTGCTGCTCCTGCCGCACCCGCTGCTCCTGCTTCCGCAGGCGCTGTTGAGGTCAAGGCTCCGATGCCCGGCAACATCCTGGACGTGAAGGTCGCCGCCGGCGCTTCCGTCAAGGCTGGCGACGTGCTGGTCATCCTCGAGGCCATGAAGATGGAGAACGAGATCGTTGCTCCTCAGGATGGCACCGTTGCTTCCATCAATGTCCATAAGGGCGACACCGTCAACTCCGGTGACACTCTGGTTTCCATGAACTAAGAGAGAGGTGACAACAATGGCTAAAAAGCCCATCAAGATCACGGAAGTCGTCCTGCGCGATGCCCACCAGTCCCTGCTGGCCACCCGTATGACGATGGACGATATGCGTCCCATCCTGCCCGAGATGGACAAGATCCCTTACTTCTCCGTCGAGTGCTGGGGCGGTGCGACCTTCGACAGCTGCATCCGCTTCCTCGATGAGGACCCCTGGGAGCGTCTGCGCATCCTGCGCAAGGAGCTGCCCCACCAGAAGCTGCAGATGCTGTTCCGCGGCCAGAACATGCTGGGCTACCGCCCCTACGCGGACGACGCCGTCGAGTACTTCGTGAAGAAGTCCGTTGCAAACGGCATCGACGTCATCCGCATCTTCGACGCACTGAACGACCCCCGCAACCTGCAGACCGCCATCAAGTCTGCCAACAAGGAAGGCGCACACGTTCAGGGCTGCATCAGCTACACCCTGAGCCCTGTCCACAACAACGAGTACTACGTCAAGTACGCAAAGACTCTGGAAGAGATGGGTGCAAACTCCATCTGCATCAAGGACATGGCCGGTCTGCTGACTCCCTACACCTGCTACGAGCTGGTCAAGGAGCTGAAGAACACCCTGTCCATCCCTGTGGACATCCACAGCCACTACACTGCCGGTCTGGCTTCCATGTCCCTGCTGAAGGGCATCGAGGCCGGTGCTGACATCGTTGATACCGCCATGAGCCCCCTGAGCGGCGGCACCAGCCACATGGCTACCGAGAGCCTCGTGGCCGCCCTGCAGGGCACCGATTACGACACCGGCCTCGACCTCAAGCAGCTGAACGTCGTGCGCGCATACTTTGCAAAGCTGCGCGAGAAGTACATCGCCAACGGCCAGATCAGCCCCAAGTCTCTGGGCGTGGACGCCAACACCCTGCTGTATCAGGTGCCGGGCGGCATGTTCTCCAACATGCTCAAGCAGCTGAAGGATGCCGGCAAGGAAGACAAGCTGGACGAAGTGCTGGCTGAGATCCCCCGCGTTCGTGAGGACGCAGGCTATCCTCCGCTGGTCACCCCCACCAGCCAGATCGTCGGCACCCAGGCTGTCTTCAACGTCATCCTGGGCGAGCGCTACAAGATGGTCACCAAGGAGTTCAAGGGCCTGGTCCACGGCGACTACGGCAAGACCCCCGCTCCCATCAGCGCTGAGTTCACCAAGAAGATCCTGGGCGACGAGCAGCCCATCACCTGCCGCTTTGCTGACACCCTCGCTCCCGAGATGGACAAGCTGAAGGCTGAGGCTGCAAAGTGGGCGATTCAGGAAGAGGACGTCCTGACCTACGCCATGTTCCCGCAGGTCGCTCCCAAGTTCTTCGAGAAGCGCAACGCCAAGGCTCAGGGCGTGGATGCAGACCATGCAGATTTTGCAAACAAGTCTCACCCCGTCTGATAAAACAGCATAAGGCTTTTCAAAGCCCCCCGCAGAGATGCGGGGGGCTTTTTGCGCTCTTTCCACCGCGTGAAAGCCTCTCCCTTTGGGAGAGGTGGCATTGCGAAGCAATGACGGAGAGGGCAAGGATGCTGACGGAGATGTAAAAGCACAGCGATAGTATCGCTCTAACAAAGAATCTGCTTATCGCCGCGCAGAAGCTCTTTTGTCCCGGGCTTGCCCTCTCAGTCTCACTTCGTTCGCCAGCTCTCCCAGAGGGAGAGCCTTTGGCATGTCGGTCAGGTCTATGCTGGACGAGCAAAGCACGATGTCTCGGGAACAGTAGTGCGCTGCTGCCAAGATTCACGGCAGCTTGACAAGGTGCGTTGTCCAGAAGCCGCTGGCCCCGTAAGCGAGGCCCGCGCTTTTGCGCCATATCGGGCCTCCGGCGTCCAGTAGGAAGTAGCCCGGCCTGCCAAGGGCTCCCCCTTTGGGGGAGCTGTCATTGCTTTGCAATGACTGAGAGGGCTTCCTCACTTTTTTGTCTGCTTTACTTGCAAAAAAGCGGTCATCAGAGTAGAATAATAACATATGTATCGTAACATGGGCCTGTATACCCAAACGCGGATACATATACCGTAATTTGTCCGCATATCCACCCATCAACAGAGAGGAAACGTGGAGCATATGATCCTGAGCATGACCGGTTTTGGCCGGGGGACTGCTGTATTGAATGGCCGCGAGATCACGGTCGAGCTGCGCAGCGTCAACTCCCGGTATTTCGAGTATTCGTCCCGCATCCCCCGCAGCTGCAGCTACATGGACAGCCGCCTGAAAAAGCAGCTCAACGAGCGGGTCACCCGCGGCAAGGTCGAGCTGAGCATGACCATCCAGAATGTGGAGGCCGCCGACGCAGAAGTGACCGTCAACATGGAGCTGGCCCGCAGCTACCAGAAGGCCCTGCGGAACCTTTCGGAGAAGCTCTGCATCAAGAACGACGTCACCGTCTCGACGCTGACCCGCTTCCCGGACGTGCTGGCCACCCGCCACGCCGACGTGGATGAGGAACAGCTCTGGGCCGACGTCTCCGCCGTGACGGCTCAGGCGCTGGACAACTTCATCGCCATGCGCGCCGCCGAGGGCGCCAAGATGAAGGCCGACGTGGAGAGCCGCCTGTGCTTCCTCGAGGAGCGGGTGGGCAGGGTGGAGACCCTGAGCGCAGGCCGCGTCGAAGCCTACACCGCCCGCCTCTACGAGAAGCTCAAGACCATCCTCGAGGACCGCAGCATCGACGACGCCCGCGTTCTGACGGAAGCCGCCATCTTCGGCGACAAGACCGCCGTGGACGAGGAGACCGTCCGTCTGCGCAGCCACATCGCCCAGTACCGCTCCATTCTGGAGCTGGATGAGCCGGTGGGCCGCAAGCTGGATTTCCTGACCCAGGAGCTGAACCGTGAGACCAACACCATCGGCTCCAAGTGTCAGGACCTGGACATCACCCGCACGGTGGTGGACATGAAGGCGGAGATCGAGAAGATCCGCGAACAGATCCAGAACCTCGAATAAAAACAGTACGGAGGAGTTCAGATGAAGCTCATCAACATCGGCTTTGGCAATCTGGTCAGCGCAGGGCGGGTGGTGGCCGTCGTCAGCCCCGACTCTGCGCCGGTCAAGCGTCTGGTGAAGGAGGCGCGGGAGCGGGGGATGCTCATTGATGCGTCCTATGGCCGCAGCACCCGGGCCGTGCTCATCATGGACTCCGACCATGTAGTCCTTTCGGCCCTGACGCCTGAGACGGTGGCAGGCCGCGCTGCGGGCCAGCCGGAAGGAAAACCGACAGAGGAGCAGTAAAAAATGGAAAACGAAAAGTACCTGTTTGTCGTCTCCGGTGCCGCCGGTACCGGCAAGGATAGTGTGGTCAAGGCCCTGCGCGAGGCCCACCCCGAGATCGAAAAGACCGTCTCCGCCACCACCCGCGCACCCCGCCCCGGCGAGCAGGAGGGCGTGGACTACTACTACCGCACCCGGGAGCAGTTCCGGCACCTCATCGACACCGATCAGGTGGTGGAGCACAACTTCTACAACGGCAACTACTACGGCACCCTCCGCGAAGAGGTGGATAAGCGCCTCGAGGCGGGCAAGCTGGTGGTGCTGGTCATCGACGTCCACGGCGCGGCCAACATCCGCCGGATGTTCCCGGGGGCTACCACCATCTTCCTGCTGCCGCCCTCCGTGGAGGAGCTGGAACGCCGCCTCCGGGGCCGCGGCACCGAGACGGAAGCCAGCATCCTCGAGCGCCTCGACACCGCAAAGAAGGAGCTGGCCGAGCAGGAGAAGTTCACCCTCACCCTCGTGAACGACGAGGTGGACGCCTGCGCCGAGAAGCTCTACGGCATCATCCGCCAGCGGGCCGGCCTCGACAGATAACAAGGAGCCGCGAATGCCAAAAACGGTAGGCGTTGCCGTGAGCAACGCGACCTTCCACTTCGACAAACTCTATACCTACGCCGTCATGCCCGACCAGCAGGAGGCCGTCCGCCTCGGCAGCATGGTGCTGGTGCCCTTCGGGCGGGGGAGCAAAGCCCGGATGGGCGTGGTGCTGGCCTGCGACGAAGAGCCGGAACACGCAAAGCTCAAGTACCTCTTCGACGTAGCTCCCGCCTCGGCCTGCCTGACGCCGGAGCTGCTGCGGCTGGTGCATTTCCTCAAGGAGCGCACCTTCTGCACCTACTACGAGGCCGTCAAGGCGGTCATCCCCTATGGGGCGCAGTATAAGCCCGCCCTCGCGGCGGACGGCGTGACGCCGGTGCTCCAAAAGCAGCTCACCCGCCACACCGAGAACAGCTATAAGCTGGTGGGGTCTTTGCAGCAAAAGCCCAGGCCCACGGCCAAGCAGCTGGCGGCAGTGGCCCTGCTGAGCGGGGGAGAGCGCACCCAGAACGAGATGGAGGCCCACGGCATCACCAAAGCCGTGCTGGACAACCTCTGCGCCAAGGGCGTCGTCGAATGCAGCAAGGTGAACAAATCCATCGACCTGTATTCGTCTATCCCGCTGAAAAACGAGCCCATCACCCTGACGGAAGAGCAGCAGGCGGCCTATGACGCCCTGCTGCCCGGCCTCGAAGACACCGCCCCCCACTCGGCGCTGCTCTACGGCGTCACCGGCAGCGGCAAGACGCTGGTGTTCTTAAAGCTCATCGAGCGGTGTCTGGCGCTGGGCCGCCGCGCCCTCGTGCTGGTGCCGGAGATCAGCCTGACGCCTCAGATGATCCTCCGCCTCAAGAGCCGGTTCGGGCGGCGGGTGGCCGTCCAGCACTCGGCCCTGAACCATACCGAACGCCTGCTCCAATGGCAGATGATACAGGACGGCGGTGCCGACATCGTGGTGGGGACCCGGAGCGCCGTCTTTGCCCCGCTGGAGAACATCGGCCTCGTCATCATCGACGAGGAGCAGGAGCACACCTACCGCTCCGAGTCCGCGCCCCGGTACGCCGCCCACGAGGTGGCCCGGCAGCGGGCGGCGGAGAACGGCTCCCTGCTCCTTCTGGCCAGCGCCACCCCCAGCACCGAGAGCTTTTACGCCGCCCGGAATGGCCGCACCCAGCTCGTCCGGCTCACCCAGCGCTACGGCGGCAACCCGCTGCCCAGCGTCCAGATCGTGGATATGCGGGCAGAGCTGGCCTCGGGCAACCCGAGAGAGATCAGCCTTGCCATGGAGGACGCCATCCGGCGCAACCTCGACGCGGGGAAGCAGACGATTTTGCTGCTCAACCGCCGGGGCTACCAGACCATGGCCCAGTGCGACGACTGCCGCGAGGTGCTGAAATGCCCCAAGTGCAGCGTACCCATGGTCTACCACAAGGCGGGCCACAAGCTGCTCTGCCACTACTGCGGCACCCAGCTCGACCCGCCTCCCAAGACCTGCCCCGCCTGCGGCGGCAAGCTGCTCTACCGGGGCTTCGGCACCCAGAAGGCCGAGGAGGAGCTGGCCCAGCTTTTCCCGGAGGCAAGAGTGCTGCGGATGGACCAGGACTCCACCGCCGCCAAAGACGCCCACGAAAAGCTGCTGGCGAAGTTCGCCCGGCATGAGTACGACATCATGGTGGGGACGCAGATGGTGGCCAAGGGCCTCGATTTCGAGGACGTGACCCTCGTGGGCGTCCTCGGCATCGACTCGCTGCTCTTTGCGCAGGGGTTTCGGGCCTACGAGACGGTGTTCAGCCTCATCACCCAGGTGGTGGGGCGCTCCGGCCGGGCGAAAGACCCGGGCTTCGCCATCATCCAGACCACCGACCCCGACAACCCCGTCCTCAACCTCGCCGCCGCGCAGGACTACGACGCCTTCTTCGAGCAGGAGATCGCCTACCGCAAGCTGGGCCTCTACCCGCCCTTCTGCGGGCTCTGCGTCGTGGGCTTCTCCGGCCCGAAGGAAGTTGAGGTGGCCCGGGCCGCCGCCCGGTTCTCGGCCCTCTTAGGCCGTCAGGCCGCGCAGCAGCCGGACTTGCCCCTCCGGGTGCTTGGCCCCACCCCCGGCAACATCGAAAAGATCAACGAGAACTACCGCTACAAGCTCACCATCAAGTGCCGCGCCGACAAACGCTTCCGCGACCTTGTCCGCCAGACCCTCGGCCTCTACGAGCAGGAAAAGCTGCCCGCCAAGGCCACCGTGGTGGTGGATATGCATTCTGACGGTGATATTTGATAAGATTATTTGGAGGTATACTTCATGGCTATCCGCAACATTGTAAAAGAGGGCGACCCCATCCTGAACAAGGTCTGCCGCCCCGTGACCAACTTTGACGACCGTCTGGCCACCCTGCTGGACGATATGCGCGAGACGATGATCGCCGCCGACGGCGTGGGTCTCGCAGGCCCGCAGGTGGGGATGCTGCGCCGCGTCTTCGTGGTGTGGGACACCACCGACGCCCCGGAAGAAATTCCCGAAAACTACGAGTACAAGTTCATCGACTTCGTCAACCCCGAGATCCTCGCCGTGTCTGAGGACGAGGAGACCGCCTACGAGGGCTGCCTGTCCTTCCCGGGCCACAACGGCGCCGTGACCCGCCCCGTGGCCGTCAAGGTCCGCGCACAGGACCGCCACGGCGAGTGGTTCGAGCTGGAAGCCGAGGACCTGCTGGCCCGCTGCATCCAGCACGAGAACGACCATCTGGACGGCATCACCATCATGGAGTCCAGCGAGTTCTTCTATGAGGACACCGAGGAGGGCCGCACCGCTGCCGCCAAGAAGAAGGAGAACGACTGATGCGCATTCTGTTCATGGGGACGCCGGACATTGCGGCGGACTGCCTGAAAGCCCTGTATGAGGCGGGCCACGACATCTGCGCGGTCTACACCCGGCGCGATAAGCCGGTGGGCCGCAAGCAGGTGCTCACCGCACCCCCGGTGAAGGAAGTGGCGCTGGCCCACGGCACCCCCGTCTTTCAGCCCCGCACCCTGCGGGACGGCGGCGAGGACGAGAACATCCGCGCGCTGGCTCCGGAGCTCATCGTCGTGGTGGCCTACGGCTGCATCCTGCCCAGATCGGTGCTGGAAGCGCCGAAATACGGCTGCATCAACCTCCACGTCTCCCTGCTGCCGAAATATCGCGGCAGCGCCCCCGTGCAGTGGGCGGTGCTGAACGGCGACGCCGAGACGGGCGTCTCCATCATGCAGATGGACGAGGGGCTGGACACCGGCGACGTGCTGGTCTGCGAAAAGATCGCCATCGACCCCGAGGAGACCAGCGGCCAGCTGTTCGACCGGGTCACTGCCGTGGGCGCACGGGTGCTCTGTGAGACCCTGCCTGCCATCGCAGCCGGGACGCTCAAGGCAGAGCCTCAGGCCCGCGAGAACGCCTCCGTCGCTCCCATGCTGAGCAAGGAGATGGCCCAGTTCCATCTGACCGACAGCGCTGAGCACATCCACAACTGGGTGCGGGGCATGAACCCGTGGCCCGGGGCATGGTTCGTGACGGCGGGCGGCAAGAAGGTCAAGGTGACGGAGAGCCGGGTGGCGGAAAGCCACGGCGAAGCCGCTGGCACTGTCCTGGCCACCAAGCCCCTGACCGTGGCCTGCGGTGAGGGCGCTGTCCAGCTTCTGCACGTGGTGCCGGAGGGCAAGAAGCCCATGGACGGCACCTCCTTCGCCGCCGGTCTCCGCCTCAAGGCGGGGGACAGCCTGTGAGCGGCCCGAACCCCCGCGCGGCAGCGGTGGCGGCGCTGGTGCGGCAGGAGCAGGACGGTTTCTCCAACCTCATCCTGGACGCAGAGCTGCGCCGCCAGAAGCTGGAAGGCCGCGAGAAAGCATTTGCCAGCGCGATTTTTTATACCGTGCTGGAACATCAGGGGACGCTGGACTATATCCTGAGCCGGTTTTTGCCCAAAGGGCTTGCAAAGCTCGACCCGCAGGTGCGGGAGATCCTCCGCGCCGCGCTGGCGCAGGCCCGCTATATGCAGGTGCCTGCTTCGGCGGCGGTCAATGAGGCCGTCAAGCTGACCCGCACCTTCAAAAAAGCCAGCGCCTCCGGCCTCGTGAACGCCGTGCTGCGCCGGGCCATCGGCTATGACCTCGGCTCTGCCGTCTTCGCCGACGAGGTGGAGCGGCTGATGGTGCTGGGCTCGGCGGGCCGGGACGTGGCAGCCTTCCTCCACGAACACTACCCCGACGAGGCGCTGGACATCCTGACCCACACCGCCGACGGCGGCCTGACCAGCCTCCGGGCCAACCCCCTGAAAGGGACGCCGGAAGCCCTCTGCGAAAAGCTGCTGGCCTCGGGCGCGAAGACCGCCGCCCCGGGCCTTGTGCCGGGCAGCGTCTTAGCCCGCTTCGAGGGGAGCCCGGCGGAGAGCGGGCTTTTCCGGGACGGATATTTCCACGTGGAGGGGCAGGCCAGCCAGCTTGCCGCCCTCTGTGTGGAGGCAAAGCCCGGCGATACCGTCCTCGACCTCTGCGCCGCCCCCGGCGGCAAGAGCCTGCTCCTCATCGAGGAGATGGGGGATGAAGGGCGGCTGGTGAGCTGCGACGTCAGCGAGAACCGCGTCCAGCTCATCCGCAAGGCCGTGGAGCGGATGGGGTTTGCCCACGTGGAGCCCCGGGTCTCCGACGGTACAAAGCCTGACGCCGACCTGCCCATGGCGGATGCCATTCTGGTAGACGCCCCCTGCAGCGGCCTCGGCATCCTCGCCAAGAAGCCGGACATCCGGTACAAGACCCTCGAAAAAGCGCGTCACGATGAATTATTGGCCACCCAGTCGGCCATTCTGGATACAGCCGCCGCCCACCTGAAAGAGGGCGGGCGTCTGGTCTACTCCACCTGCACCATCGACCCTGCCGAGAACGAAGAGCAGGTGCGGGCCTTCGTGGGCCGACACCCGGAGTTCCGGGTGGTGACGCCGGACGTCCAATTCCCGGCCGGGATGACGGTGGGGGACTGGGGTGCGCTTTCCGTCCCCACCCGCACCGGCATGGACGGCTTTTTCCTCTGCGCGATGCAGAAACGTGATTCCTGACAAAAGGAGATTTTCATGGAGATGAAACGCTGTATATCCTCCCTGACGCTGGAACAGCTGACAGCGGAGCTGAAAGCGATGGGCCAGCCCGGCTTCCGGGCGAAGCAGATCTTCCACTGGGTCCACCAGAAGCTCGTGACCGACTTTTCGGCCATGACCGACCAGCCCAAAGCCCTGCTGGCAAAGCTCGAGGAGGCATTTTACATCGCCGCGCCCATCATCGAGCGGCGGCAGGAGGCCAAGGACGGCACCGTGAAGTACCTGCTGCGGATGGCCGACGGCAACTGCATCGAGACCGTCGTCATGCGCTACCACTACGGCAACACGGTCTGCGTGTCCACCCAGGTGGGCTGCCGGATGGGCTGCCGCTTCTGCGCCTCCACCCAGGCGGGCCGGGTGCGCAACCTCGAGGCGGGGGAGATCTGCTCCGAAATTTACACCGCCCAGAAGGACATCGGGGAGCGCATCTCCCACATCGTGCTGATGGGCATCGGGGAGCCGCTGGATAATTTCGACGAAGTCATGCGCTTTCTCGAGAACATCTCGTCCCCCGAGGGCGTGAACATCGGGATGCGGAACATCAGCCTCTCCACCTGCGGCCTCGTGCCGAAGATCGACCAGCTGGCCGAGAAGAAGCTCCAGCTCACCCTCTCCGTCTCCCTCCACGCCCCCAACAACGACATCCGCAGCGGCATGATGCCCGTGAACGACGCCTACCCCGTGGAGGTGCTGATGCAGGCCGTGCGCCGGTATCAGGAGACGACGGGCCGGAGAGTGAGCTTCGAGTACTCCATGGTGCGGGGGGTCAACGACTCCGACGCCTGCGCCAGACAGCTGGCCGACCTCATCCGGGGGATGGGGGCTCACGTCAACCTCATCCCCATCAACCCGGTGGACGGCAGCCCTTATTCGGCCACCGACGCCGCCAACGTCCGGCGCTTCCAGCAGAAGCTGGAAAGCCTCGGCGTCAACGCCACCGTCCGCCGCCGTCTGGGCAGCGAGATCAGCGCCGCCTGCGGCCAGCTCCGCCGCGACGAGATGAACGGCAAAGTTTGAGAAGGAGAATCCTATGAAACTTGCAGGAAAAACAGACGTCGGCAGCGTCCGCCCCGAGAATCAGGACGACTACCGGGCAGGCGAGCTGAACAGCGACGCGGCCTGGGGCCTCGTGTGCGACGGCATGGGCGGTGCGCGGGGAGGCCGTGAGGCTTCCGTGAGCGCCTGTGACGTCATCGAGCACAGCTTCCACGAGCAGTACGCCCAGTGCCTGCCCGGCGACGAGGAAAAGTTTTTGAAGCGGGCGCTCATCAATGCCAACCGCTTCGTCTTCCAGAAAGCCTCCCGGGAGGAGGAGCTGGCGGGCATGGGCACCACGGCGGTCTGCGCCCTCGTGCGGGGCGGCAACGCCTTTATCTGCCACGCAGGCGACTCCCGGGCCTACCTCGTCCGGGACGGCAGACTCACCCAGCTCACCCACGACCACTCCTACGTGCAGGAGCTGGTGGACTGCGGCACCATCACCGCCGAGGAGGCCGAGCATCACCCCCAGAAGAACATCATCACCCGGGCGCTGGGCGTGGACTACCGCCTCGACCCCGAGTTCACCAGCGTGCCGGTGCAGAAGGGCGATATGCTCCTGCTCTGCACCGACGGCCTCACCAACGTCCTGCCCAAAGAAAAGATCGAAGAGATCTTCACGAAGGGCGGGTTCTACGACATCCCCGACCGGCTGGTGGACGCCGCCAACGCGGGCGGCGGCCCCGACAACATCACCGCGCTGCTGCTGGGCGTGGAGCCGCTGGAGGTGAAGCATGGATAATCTCATCGGCAAGACGCTGGATGGGCTCTACACCATTCAGGAGCTCATCGGCGCAGGCGGCATGGCCAACGTCTACAAGGCCGTGGTCTCTGCCCCCGGCGGGCCTGTGCCGGAAGGCACGGTGGTGGCCGTCAAGGTGCTGCGTCAGGAGCTGATGCATGACGCCGACCTCGTCCGCCGCTTCAAGAACGAGTCCAAGGCCATCTCCCTGCTCAACCACCCCAACATCGTCAAGGTCTACGACGTCTCCGTCAGCGAAAACTTACAGTATATCGTCATGGAGTGCGTGGAGGGCATGACCCTCCGGGAGTACCTCAACGAGCGGGGCGGCAAAATAACCAGCCGGGAGACCGTCCACTTCATCGCCCAGATCCTCCGCGCCCTCGACCACGCCCACCGCAACGGCGTCGTCCACCGGGACATCAAGCCCCAGAACATCATGCTGCTGGACAACGGCCAGCTGCGGATGATGGACTTTGGCATCGCCCGCATCTCCCGGGCCGAGAACCAGATCCAGAACGGCAAAAAGACCATGGGCAGCGTCCACTACATCAGCCCCGAACAGGCGAAGGGGGAGGAGACCGACCCCAAGAGCGACATCTACTCCGTGGGCGTCATGATGTACGAGATGCTCTCGGGCAGGCTGCCCTTCGACGCCGACGACATGGTGGAGGTGGCCCGCAAGCAGATCCGGGATACCCCGAAGCCGCTGGCCGAGCTTGCCCCGGAGGTGCCGCTGGGCCTCGTGCAAATTACGGAGCGCGCCATGGCAAAGCTGCCGGTCAACCGGTATTCCAGCGCCGCAGAGATGCTGGAAGCGCTGGACGCCTACGTGCAGGACCCCTCCGTCACGTTCCAGTATCAATATGTAAAAGAAGAACCTGAAAAGGTGGTGAATGAACCCATGCCGCAGAAACGCAGCATCCGCAGACCCCCGGAGAGACCGGCGGCAGATCCCGCCCGCCCCAAGGCCAGGGCGAAAAAGAAGAAGCGCAGCGGCTTTATGCCGGTGCTGCTGGGCATCACGACGGCCTTTGCGCTGGCCTGTGCGGCCCTGTGCTGGACCATCCTGAACGATTCCAGCAACATCATGACCAAAAGCGACGACATCGTGCTGGGCGATTTCAGCGGCATGACGCAGGACGAGGTGAACGCCTCTGAGCAGGTGGCCTCCGGTCAGGTGGTCGTCAACTGGGAAGAGGAGTATAACAACGACTACGCCGCAGGCCATGTCTACAAGCAGTCGCCGGTGGCGGGCCGCACCGTCCGCGAGGGCCAGAGCGTGACCCTCACCGTCAGCCTCGGCATCCACTACGTCACCGTCCCCGACCTGACCAACTATGTGCAGGCCGACGGCGAACAGCAGCTGAAGGACCTGGGCGTGTCGGTGCTGGTCACCCAGGCCGTGGATGAGTCGGTGGCCGCAGGCTCCATCATCCGCACCGACCCCGCCGCAGGCAGTCAGGTGGCCGCAGGCACCACGGTGGTGATCTACGTCAGCCGCCCGCAGGTGGCCACCACCACCAAAGTCCCCAGCCTCATCGGCATGAACGTGGACGACGCCCGCACCCTGCTGGTGCAGCGGAAGCTGGGTCTGGGCAGCCAGACCGAGCAGTACAGCGACCAGCCCGTGGGCAGCATCATCAGCCAGAACCCCGGCGAGGGCGCATCGGCCAAGCTGAACACCCGGGTCAGCGTCGTGGTCAGCGCAGGCCCCGAGCCTGCACCGGAACCCGAAGCACCCAGCGAGAGCACCGCCGGCAGCGGCGGCTCCGGCGGCTGGTTGGGCGGCCTCTTCGGGGGCGGCAGCTCTTCCAGCGAGAGCACCGGCGCCAGCTCGTCTTCTTCCACCACCGGCGGCGGTCTCAGCGACTGGTGGACGTCCTGGCTGGGCTAAAGGAGAAGGTATGACAGGTTATATCACAAAAGGCATCGGCGGATTTTATTACGTTAAGACGTCGGAAGGCATCGTGGAGTGCAAGCCCCGGGGCATCTTCCGCAAGCAGAAGATCACCCCCGTGGCGGGCGACGTGGTGACGCTGGAGACCGAGAACGGCGGGGCGGTCATCGCGGACATCGCGCCCCGGCGGAACATCTTCGTCCGCCCGCCCATGGCGAACCTCGACGTGCTGTTCCTCGTGGCAAGCACCACCCAGCCCACCCCCAGCACCCTCGTGCTGGATAAGCTCTCGGCCATCGCGGTGGACAAGGGCGTCCAGCCCGTCATCGTCTGCACCAAAGGCGACCTCGCCGAGGCGGAGTTTCTGCGCAGCGCCTATGAAAAATCGACCCTGCCCTTCATCCGCATCGACTACGCCACCGGCGAGGGTCTGGACGACATCAGGCACTGGATCAATGGCCGTCTCTGCGCCTTCTGCGGCAACTCCGGCGTGGGCAAATCCACCCTGCTGAACGCCCTCCTGCCCGACGTGGAGCGTCAGACCGCCGCCATCAGCCAGAAGCTGGGCCGTGGCCGTCACACCACCCGCGAGGTGACCATCTTTGAAGCCTTCGGGGGCCGCATCGCCGACACCCCGGGCTTCGCCAGCCTCGAGGCCAGCCGGGCGGGCTTCATCCCGAAAGAAAATCTGGAACACGCCTTCCCGGAGTTCGGGCCTTACCTCGGCGCGTGCCAGTTCACCGGCTGCTCCCACCGCTCCGAGAAGGGCTGCGCCGTCCGCGCCGCCCTTGCGGAGGGCAAGCTCTCCCAGACCCGCTACGACAGCTACTGCGCCATGTACGATGAGGTCAAGGATGTGAAGGAGTGGCAGAGGAGGGGGTTGTAATGTCCCGCTGTGTTATCATTTCCGCCTGCCCGGTCAGCGCCTCGCTGGCGTCGGCCCTGCGGCCCGGCGACACCATCATTGCCTGCGACGCGGGCTACCGCAACTGTGCGCCGCTCCACTGCCGCCCCGACATCATCGTGGGCGACTTTGACACCGCGCCCTGCCCGGCGCAGGAGGGCGGCGACACCATCATCCTGCCCCACGTCAAGGACGACACCGACACCGAGTACGCGGCAAAGCTGGCCTCCGAAAAGGGCTTCGACGAGGCGCTGCTGCTGGGTGTACTGGGCGGCAGACGCCTCGAGCATACGCTGGCCAACCTCTGCACCGGCCTCGGCCTCGAACAGCGGGGCGTCCGCGCCACGCTTCTGGACGAGCGCAGCCGCATCACCTTCGTGATGCCCGGCGAGACCCGCCGCTACCCTAGGAATGAGTATTTCTACCTCTCGGTCTTCCCGATGGAGGGCAGGGCAGAGGGGGTCTCGGAGCGGGGCTCCTTCTACGAGCTGACCGACGCTGTCCTCACCGCAGGCTACCCCCTCGGCGTCAGCAACGAGTATGCCGAGGGCTCCGACTGCATCACCATCTCCACCCAAAAGGGCGCGCTGGTGGTGGTGGAGACGGTGCCGGACGGGCCGATCCTGAGCTGAACCGGAACATTCCGGGCGCAGACCGCCTATAATGGCGTATCAAGCGACGAAAGGTGGTCGGCTCTATGCAGGTGGTCGTTCTCAAAAGCCCCAAGTGCCTGAGAGGTTTGCTCCGGAGGCTGTTCGGCATCCGAAAAGAAACGCAGGACTGAAAGAAATGGAAAGCCGCTGCGCGGCGGTTTCTGTAAACTTTCTGTGCAGCGCTTGACTTTTGCGGAGAATGGCATATACTAAAGATGGAATTGCGAGTACGTTCCACTGAATTCACCAAACGAAAAGCCCCCAAGGAGTTGCGACCTCCCCGGGGGCTTTTTTCTGCGCGAAAGGCCCCCAAACCTGCGCGAATGGCACTTGCATAGGGGGGGGGGGGGGGGGGGGGGGGGGGGGGGGGGGGTGCTATAATGGAAGTATCAAAAACACCCTGGAAAAAGGAGGATACGACCATGAAACGGAAAAAATTCCTTGCCCTCGCCCTCGCGGGCGTGATGACCGCAGTGACCCTCACCGCCTGCGCACCGCTGGAGGACCTCTACGACTGGTTCTTTGGCGGCGGCGGCAGCGCCTCCCGGGGCAACGAAAAGAGCCTTGTGACGGAGTCCGTGGAGCTTGAAAATAAGCTCAAGGCGTATTTGGGTCTTTCTGAAACCACAGCAAGCGCCAGAGCCAAGGAGACGCTTGAGGAAGTGGCAAAAGGATTTGACGCAGGATGGCTCGACAACAACAACATGTTGAACGAAACGTCTATAACTGCGCTCGATTCCATCACGAAAGCCAAATTGCAGGCTAAACAGGCGTTATGGGTGGACGTGATGGAGCTGACCTCCCCCGGCGGGACAGCGGTTACTATTCCGGATGATGAGAGGTGGATTTACTTAGGTGGCTATGAGGATCGAGGGCCTAGTTCTGGTGGTCGTTACTATTACTCTAATCTGACGCTCTATAGTCACTTAAAAAGTCAAGTGGGATACTACGGTAGAAATGGCGTCGAGCTATACGCAGGTACATTCCAGAAAGGTGAAAAAACATACGCCGCAATGGTCACGATAATAAAATGTGGTAGGTAGGAGTGATACCGGGCCCTGCCTTACACACCCTTTTCTTGAAATAACTCTTCCGCCCCCTCAGAGCCCCCCTCTGAGGAGGCCTTTTTGCGCCTGTGGGCGGGCGCAGGGCATAGCCCGGCTTTGCTCCGCATACACTCTCATCAGAGCAAGGACAGGAAAGGAGCATCACCATGGAGCTGAAAGTGTTCCGGGACGTTCTGCCTGCGGCGGGTGCGGACTGCACCGCCAAGGCGGAGCTGCCCCTCGAGACCGAACTACTGATCTCGGACTATCTGCCGCCGGTGCAGCGCATCGTCAAGTGCTTCGCAAAGCCGGTGGTGCTGCAAAAGCAGCTGGCCCCCGGGCGGCTGACGCTGGAAGGATATTTGCGCTGTACCGTGTATTATCAGGGCGAAGAGGGGGCGGGGCTGTGCCAGACCGAGCAGAAGCTGCCCTTCACCAAGGCCCTCGAGCTGCCCTCTTTCGCGGCCACGGCGTGGACAGCCTGCGTCGAGGGCCAGACCGAATACCTCAACTGCCGGGCCGTCAACCCCCGCCGCATCGAGGTGCGGGGGGCCTACGGGCTGGTGGTGAGCGTCCACGCCCAGCTGTCTACCGAGGTCATCACGGCCCTCAGCGAGGGCGGCATCGAGCAGAAGCCGGTCACGCTGGCAGGGGTGCGGCGGGCCGCCACCCTCGAAAAGCTCGTGACCATCGAGGGGGCGCTGACCTTCCCGAAGCCCCCCGCCGCCATCCTCGACATCACCGGCACCGCCGAGGTGCGGGAGCTGAAGCGGATGCAGGGCAAGGCTGTGGCGAAGGGGGTCTTGCACGTCCTCTGCGGATGGCGGGCCGAAGGGGACGCCGCCCTCCGCAGCCAGACCGCCGACCTGCCCTTCAACCAGATATTGGATGCCGACGGCCTCAGCGAGGATTGCCGCTGCCTCTGCGTCCTCGAGCCGGTGGGCTTTGCGGCGGCGGAAGGGGAGACCACCGAGGACGGCGGGGCCTCCACCACCCTCACGGCCACGGCGATGCTGCGGCTGAGCGGCTGGCGTCCCTACCAGCTCCAATGCGTGGCCGATGCCTTCTCCACCCGCTTCGAGACGACCCTCACGCCTCAGACTCTCGCCACCGAATCGCTGCTCTGCGCGCTGGACGAGACGACGGTGCTGCGAGGCTCCGGCCCTCTGCCCGACGCCGGAGCGCATATCTTAGCCTGCTTCGCGTCCTTCGGGCCGGTGAGCCTGACGCGGCAGGAGGGGAGAGCGTTCCTCGCGGCCCGGGCCGTGGTGTCGGCCTTTGCGGAAAACACCCTCGGGGAGATGGAGTGCTACGAAAAGGCGCTGGACTACGCCCTGCCCCTCTCCGCCGACCTCCCGCCCGACACCGACGCCTACCCCGAGTGCTGGCTGAGCGTTCAGGACCTGCAATGCGCCAGCGCGGGCGGCGCGCTGGATGTGTCCCTCACCGTCCGGGCCGAGGGCGCGGTGCTGGCGCGGCAGACGGCCTCTCTCGTGGGGGCGGTGGAGCTGGGCGACCCCCTGGCCCCCGCCGACCCGGAGGTGTCGCTCCGCATCTGCTACGCCCAGCCGGGGGAGGAGCTGTTCGCCATCGCCCGGCGCTACCACGTCTCGCCCGGCCAGATGCTGGCCGCCAACGACCTCCCCGACACCACCGCCCGCCTCGACGAGGCGCGGAGACTGCTTGTGCCGGGGGGGTAGCCCTCTCCGTCGCCTATGGCGACACCTCTCCCAGAGGGAGAGGCCTTGGCATGTCGGGCAGGTCTATGCTGGACGAGCGAAGCACAATATCTCGGAAACGGCAGTGCTCCGCTGTCTAGGCCAGCGACAGCTTGACAAGGAGCGCTTGTCCAGAAGCTGCTGCCCTCTGTAGCAAGGCCCGCCCTTTTGCGCCATATCAGGGCTCAGGCGTTCAGTGGAAAGTTACCCGGCCTGCCAAAGGCTCTCCCTCTGGGAGAGCTGGCGCGAAGCGCCTGAGAGGGCGCTTGTAAACTTTCTGCACAGCGCTTGACTTTTGCGGGGAATCGGGTATACTAAAGTCAGGAATGTCAAAGGTCAAAATCGTCACCCCAAAAAGGAAAAACCCCCTCGGAGTCGCTACCTCCAAGGGGGCTTTTCATTTAGTTGGGCTTACGGTCATCGTCGTACCGGTCAAGCCACTTGCAACGTCGACGACCGCCGCCAGCGGCGGAAACAGGGAAGAGCTGTTGGGGCCGCGGCCAGCAGGATGCGAGCGGCAGCGAAGCAGACGCTGGGAGCCGCAGCCCGGGCTCCTTCTTGTCATATCCGTATTGCATCCGCTTTCATCCAGAAACACAAGGTCACTTGCCTTGAATCCAGATATAAGGCCGTTCCAGTCTTTTCTCTTCTGCGCCACATCGGGAACGCTCCTGTTCACTGGCATGAAGAGACTTTTTCTTCCGGCGGTATCCTGCTTTCTGATGAAAACGCCACCGTGTTCTTGACTTCTTCCGATTTACAACCGGTAGCACCTACGCAAATAGCCACGCTCAATGCAATATGCTTTTTCTTTAATCGCATAAAAATCTTCCAAGCTTCTATTCCCTGGGCCGAACGTATTAGTTACACAGTGCTTTTTCACGCACTTCCGGTGTAACTGCTTTCAGAAGATTATAGAGGTCAATAATATCGGTGATTGCCTGCCGGTCCTGCTCCGTCCATGTGTAATCAAACTTGCTATAATCCGTTCCCTCGAAACGCATGATAACGGTATCGGCACTCAAAAGGTTTCGCAACCATTCGACTTCACTGTCTTCCATTTCAAAGGTGGCCCATGCAAACCATTTACCAAGCTCTTTGTCGTATCCATAATCGGAGTTATCATAATCGCAAATGTAAGTGTACTTATAATCTCCACCGCGCAGAATGATGTCATAGATATCCAGCTCGGAAGAGCCCATGTAAGTAAAATCTTCCCAGAAAACAATCGTGTTCCCCTTGTCCCAGATATAAAGGTTGGGGCCAATGCCACACGTCTTGCGCTTATCGATGCTGTCATCATGCGGGGTTGTAATCGCCCAGCAGTCTTCTACTGCATCGTAGTTGACATTGCACTTTGCAAGTGCATCCTGAATACCAAGAATCTGCTGTGCTTCTGTCAGCACACCAAAATTGGTGACAGCAGCTTTTCCTGCATCATCCAACTGGTTATAGGCATCCAGAGCGGCCACGATTGCCGCGCGTCTGCTGCGCGTGACAGTACCGATCTGGCTGATCAGCGCTTCTACCTGCTCCGGCGTTACAGCACTATTCTGCTGCGCAAGCACCGCAAAAGGAACGTCCCCGGCGGGGCTGGCGGCCAGCGCGGGCAATGCAGTACCTGTCATCAGAGCGGCCACAAGGCTGCTCGCCACAATAACTTTGCATTTTTCTGTAATTTTCATTCGATGTTCCTCTTTCCTCTGGATTTCAGCTTATAGCTGTTGTAACACAAAATTATAGATACAACAAAAAGCAACTCCACAATTTCCTGCATCTGTTTGTCGAGCTCGCCCATCCCGGCGGGCTCTTTTTTTGTGCCCATAAGCTCTTCAACGGTAATGCCAAAGTAGTCCGCAATTTTTTTGCGGCTGGACATTCTGGGTAAAGCGCCGTTTTTCCAGCTTGTCGGCATAGAGTTTGAAAAAACAAGTTCTTCTGCAACAGCAGCAGGTTTTTCCCCCATACCGTCCTGTTGATCAGGTGTCAATGCGCAGGCACCGGGTGCAAAATAAGTATACCATAAACTTCAACAAAAAGATACAGGAAGCGATGCCACGAGCTGGACTTTCTTACACAGGAAAGGCTCCGTCTTCGTACAACCTCTCCGTCATCGCTGACGCGATGCCACCTCCCCTAGCGAGGGGAGGCCTTGGCATTCCGTAAAGCTTCGCCTCTTCGCCAGAGGCTCCCCTACTAGGGGAGCTGTCGAACGAAGTGAGACTGAGAGGTTGTACAAAGGAAAGCCTGCCCTCTGTAGCAAGGCTCGCCCTTTTACGCCATATCGGGCCTCAGGCGTCCAGTAGAAAGTGGCCCGACACGCCAGAGGCTCCCCCTTTGGGGGAGCTGGCGAGCGAATGCGAGACTGAGAGGGCAACCCCCATAAGTACGACTTATTACGAAAATATGAATAAAAACTCGAAAAAGCCCTACCGTTCCCGGTTCCGGTCTGCTATAATTTTCTATGCTTGTTACAAAAACCTGAAGTGAAGTAAAGGAGCCAGGAATATGATAAAAAGCGCTGAACTGGAAAATTCGGCATACGAGTTTGAGGCGAAAATGCCGCTGCGCCACGCGGTCCCGCTGGGATTGCAGCACGTGTTCGCCATGTTCGTGGGCAACCTCACCCCGCTGCTCATCATCACCAGCGCCTGCGGCCTCGCGGGCGGTGAGTTCGCAGACCTGCAGGTGAGCCTGCTGCAGAACGCCATGTTCGTGGCGGGCATCGTCACGCTGGTGCAGCTGTACGGCCTCGGCCCTGTGGGCGGCAAAGTGCCGATCATCATGGGTACCAGCTCGGGCTTCCTGGGCGTGTTCAACAGCGTGGCTGCCACCATGGGCGGCGGCGTCACGGCCTACGGCGCCATGATGGGCGCATCCATTCTGGGCGGCCTGTTCGAGAGCGTGCTGGGCGTCTTCCTGAAGCCCCTGCGCAAGCTGTTCCCGCCGGTGGTCACCGGTACGGTCGTGCTGTCCATCGGTCTGTCCCTCATCTCCGTGGGCGTCAACTCCTTCGGCGGCGGCAACGCAGCCAAGGACTTCGGCTCGGTGGAGAACCTGCTGCTGGCCGTCTTCGTGCTGGTGGTCATCCTCTTCTTCAAGCACTGGACCAATGGCTTCTTCAGCTCTTCCTCCATCCTCGTGGGCATCATCGCGGGCTATCTGGCAGCCATCGTCATGGGCTTCGTCCTGCCCACCACCGGCGTCACCGCCGACGGCGTGGAGTTCACCAAAGCATGGGTGCTGAACTGGAACAAGGTCGCTGAGGCCAGCTGGTTCGCCATCCCGAAGCTGGTGCCGGTCAAGATCGTCTTCGACCTCCGCGCCATCCTGCCCGTCATGATCATGTTCATCGTCACCGCCGTGGAGACGGTGGGCGACATCTCCGGCGTCATGGAGGGCGGCATGGGCCGCGAGGCCACCGATAAGGAGCTGAGCGGCGGCATCATCTGCGACGGCCTCGGCTCTACCGTCGCTGCCTGCTTCGGCGTCCTGCCCAACACCTCCTTCAGCCAGAACGTGGGCCTCGTGGCCATGACCAAGGTGGTCAACCGGGGTGCACTGGCCACCGGTGCCATCTTCCTGATGCTCTGCGGCCTCATCCCCAAGCTGGGCGCACTCATCTCCATCATGCCCCAGGCCGTTCTGGGCGGCGCTGCCGTCATGATGTTCTCCTCCATCGTGGTGTCGGGCATCCAGCTCATCACCAAGGAGAAGATGACTCCCCGCACCCTGACCATCGTCTCTGTGGCGCTGGGCGTGGGCTACGGCATGGGTGCAAACGCCAAGATCCTTGCCAACACCCCCCAGTTCGTCCAGCTCATCTGCGGTGAGAGCGGCATCGTGCCTGCTGCCTTCGTGGCCATCCTGCTCAACTGCCTGCTGCCCCGCGATGAGAAGTAAGCGTTGAAGCACTGCGGCCTCCCTGTCTTTGCAGGGAGGTCTTTTTGTGCTATAATTTCCCCAGTCTTATCAGGAAGAGGGAAGGAGGACTCTATGGAACCGCAAACTGCCGCCCGCTATCGTCTTCTGGACGAGCTGCGGGGACTCGACCTCATCAGCATGATGCTCTACCACGGGATGTGGGACGTGGTGTTCCTCTTCGGCGTGGCCCAGAAGTGGTACACCGGACGCCCGGGCTTTGTGTGGCAGCAGAGCATCTGCTGGGTCTTTATCCTGCTTTCGGGCTTCTGCCTGCCGCTGGGGCATCATCCGTTCCGGCGGGGAGCCGTCGTCTTCGGGGCAGGGGCGCTGGTCACAGCCGTCACCCTGCTCTTCCTGCCCGAGGACGTGGTGTGGTTCGGGGTGCTGACTCTGCTGGGCTCGTCCATGCTCCTCACCGCTGCGCTGGACCCGCTGTTTCGCCGTGTCCCGCCCGCCGCGGGCGTGGCCCTCAGCGCCCTGCTGTTCTGGGGGACCTACCCCACGATGAACGGCTTCTGGAACCTGCCGGGCGGGCGTCTGGCCCTGCCGCAGGCCCTCTACGTTAGCTGGCCCACGGCCTATCTGGGCTTCATGCCCAAGAGCTTTTTCTCCACCGACTATTTCCCGCTGCTGCCCTGGCTGTTTCTGTTCTGGGCGGGGTACTTCCTCCACCGCCTCGTGGGCCGCGAACGCCTCGCGCCGCTGCGCCGGTCGGTCTGCCCGCCGCTGGGCTGGATGGGCCGTCACTCGCTGGTGCTCTATCTGCTCCATCAGCCGGTCATCCTGGGGGTGCTGACGGCGGCGTTCCGGCTGGTGAGAGCGGGGTAAAGCTTCTGGAAAAGTTAGCCTCTGTGACCGCTTGACAAAGGAGCGGCGCTGTGGTATCCTATGGGCAGTTAGAGAAATCTAACCAAAGAGATGCGTCTGAGCCTGCTTCCGACGCATTTTTATGGAGCAAAAGTTAGAAGTAGCTAACCTAATAAATCAAAAGTGAGGCTGAATAGTATGAGCAAAGTAGCAATCGTATTCTGGAGCGCCACCGGCAACACCGAGACCATGGCAAACTGCATCGCGGAGGGTGCAGGCGCTGCCGCCGCCATCGTCCCCTGCGCCGAGATGGACGCAGCAAAGCTGGGCGAGTATGACGTGGTGGCCTTCGGCTGCCCCGCCATGGGCGCTGAGCAGCTGGAGGAGAGCGAGTTCGAGCCGATGTTTGCGGGCCTCGAAGGCTCTCTGAACGGCAAGAAGGTGGCTCTGTTCGGCTCCTACGGCTGGGGCGACGGCCAGTGGATGCGCGACTGGTGCGAGCGCGCCAAAGAGGACGGCGCACAGTTGTTCAGCGACGAGGGCCTCATCTGCAACGAGACGCCCGACGACGACGTTCAGGCTGCCTGCCGCAAGCTGGGCGCTGATCTGGCCAACTGGTAAAAAATAACACCGGCCCATCCTGCATCATCCCGCGTCTTTGGGGCAACCTAGGGACAAAGAGGTGATGAATAAATGGAAAACACAGGTGTCCGCTGTGATGTCTGCGAGTGCCGCCACAACGTGGGGAGCAGCAAGTGTGACTTGCCCGAGATCACGGTGACGGAGCGCTGCACCTGCTCTTCTCAGCAGGTGGACATCCCGCACTACTGCCAGAGCTACGAGAAGAAGTAAGCTTTGCGCAACAAAAAGACCTCTGCCCGGCAAGGCCGTCGGGCAGGGGTCTTTTATCATTTGTGCTTCAGTGGAGGCTGACGCCGAAGGTGGGCAGGCTGCGCAGCAGGGTGCCGACGCCGTGCATCTCGTAGATGCCAAAGCCCAGAGCGCTGGCGGCTACGAGGTTGTCGGCCCGGTCGTCGATGAAGATGCACTCATCGGCCCGGAGATGGTACTTGTCCAGCAGGGCCTGATAGATGCGGGGGTCGGGCTTGTTGATCTTCACTTCGCAGGAGGCTACGCCGCCGTCGAAGAGGCCCTCGAAGTCCCGGTGCATCAGCAGGTCCAGCACGTCCTCGGGGATGTTGCTCAGGTAGTAGACGCAGTAGCCGCGCTGCTTGAGCTGCTCCACCAGCATCTGCATCCGGCGGCGGGGGTGGAGCATACTCATCCAGTCGTCCAGCACGCCCTCCACCTCGAAGCCCCGGCCCACGGCTCTGGCCCGCTGGAGCATCCGCTCGTTGGCCTCCCGGCGGGTGATGCGGCCTGCGTCCAGCAGCCGCCATTCTCTGCTGCCGAAGGTCAGGTCGTAGACCTCCTCTTCCAGCCCCCGGTTCCCGAACAGGTCGATGAGGTACTTGTGGGGGTCGAAATCCACCATGACGCCGCCGAAGTCGAACACGATATTTTTATACATCGATGATACCTCTTAAAAAAAGTTGGGATGTCCCTGCGCCCAGTATAGCACATCCGGGGCAGTATTTTCCAGCCCTTTTGCATGGTCCGGCCCGCCCCGGCATAGGATGGGACTGTAAGGGGGCGGGGGAGATGACCTTTCGGGAGCTGTGCAGCAAGGAAGTCGTCCAGCTGAAGGACGGGGCCTGCCTTGGCCGGGTGGACGATCTGGAGCTGGACGCCGACACGGCCCGCATCGGGAGCCTGCTTCTGCTGGGGCGGCCCCGGCTCTTCGGGCTGCTGGGCCGGGACGAGACCCTGACCATCCCCTGGGCCGACATCGAGCGCATCGGTCTGGACGCCATCCTCGTGCGGACGGACATCCCCGCCCCGCCGCCCTCCCACGGGGGGCTGCTGGATAAATTGCATCAGTGGCTGAACGGATGAAAGATTTTCACCCGTTTTTTGTCCGTCAGGGCTGGATTTTGGAGGCGGGATGATTATAATAGAGGACTGGGGCGGAGTCTGCCGCCTCAAATAAGCTTCAAATAATAAGAAAAACGCAGAAGTGAAAGGAACTTCTTTATGACACACCATCCGAGTGCTGCGTCCCTCCGGCTGCACGGGGCGCGGCTGCTGTTTCCGCCTGTGGCCACCCTTCTGTTTCTGGTGCTCACCGAGTACATCGCCCGCGGCACCCTGAGCGGAGATACCTTTGTACAGTACATCGTTCCCCACCCAGAAGCCTACCTGCTGGCGTGGGGGCTGCTCTTCCTCGTCTGGATGGCGGTGGACTGGCTCACCCGCTTCGCCCCGCTGGCCACCCTCCTGTCGGCCCTGCTGGGCTGTCTGCCCGCCACGGTGGACTTTTACATCCTCCAGCTCCGGGGCGAGCCCTTCCTCCCGTGGGATTTGATGCAGGTGTCCGAGGCGGCCGGCGTGGCCTCCGCGGCGGGCATCCACGTCCAGAAGAGCATGGTCGTCTCCGGCGTCGTGGTGCTGGCTCTGACCGTCGGCTCCTTCTTCCTCTACCGGGGCCGTCAGAAGCTGCCCTGGGTGCAGCGTCTGGCGGGCTTTGCGGCCAGCACAGCGGCCACCTGCGCCCTCATCTTCGGGGTGTTTTTGCAGCCTGCCGTCACCCAGTCGCTGGGCATCCTGCCCGACGCATGGATGCAGGACCGCTACTACCGCTACTACGGCGTCATCACCAGCTTCCTCACCAACCTGACCAATCTGGAGATCGACAAGCCCGAGGATTACTCGGAGGAGGCCATCGACGCCATCCTCGACAACGTGGAGGCAGGGGAAAAGTACACCACCAGCCCGGCCTGGCCCGGCTCCTACGCCGCCCAGACCCCGGCAGACGAACAGGTGAAGCAGCCCACCATCCTCTATGTGATGGACGAGTCCTATTGGGACGTTTCGGAGCTGGAACAGTACGGCTTCCAGTTCGACACCGACGTCTCGGCCAACCTCCACGCTCTGCAGCAGACCAGCGCCTATGGCCGGGTCTACAGCCCCAGCTTCGGCGGCGGCACCTGTGACGTGGAGTTCGAGGCCCTGACGGGCTACTCGGTGTCCTATCTGCCCAGCGGCAGCAAGCCCTACCAGCAGCACGTGACGAGACCCATGTTCGCCCTGCCCAGCTACCTCAAGACCGAAGGGTATCAGACGGCGGCGGTCCACTGCTTCTGGGCCAGATACTGGAGCCGCGACACCGCCTACCCCAACCTCGGCCTCGACGACTTCATCAGCCTCGAGAAGATGCACGGCGTCCAGAAGGTGCGCCGCCACTACTGGACCACCGGCCTCGTCACCGACGACTCCATGGCAGACCAGATCATCGGCCAGTACGAGACCATGAAGGCCCAGTCCGACGCCCCCGTCTTCCTCCACGCCGTCACCATGCAGAACCACACCAATTATAATAAGGATAACTACCCCGACGACCAGCGGGTGAAGGTCACCGAAGCCCCGGCGGGCCTCAAGGCCAGCACCGTGGGTGCGCTGGAAGACTTTGCCACCGGCATCCGGGACGCCGACGCCATGCTGGGCAGGCTGACGGACTACTTCTCGCAGGTGGACGAGCCGGTCATCCTCGTGTTCTGGGGCGACCACTACAACCCCATCGACTCGAACTACGACATCTACACCCGCAGCGGCTACGCCAGCGGATCCAGCGCCGACCCCCGCCTCCATCAGACCACCCTGCTCATGTGGTCGAACTACTCCGACCGGGCGGTGGACCTCGGCACCATCGCCGCCTACGACATCTCGCCGGTGATGATGGAGCTGTTCGGCCTGCGTCAGCCCGCCTACTTCCAGTTCCTTGGCCGTCAGCTCCGGGCCGCCTACCGGGCCAACACCCGCGGCACCATCCTGGAGAAAGATGGCACCGCCTCGAACGAGCTGACCCCCTTGCAGCAGAAGTGGAGCGATGAGCACTGGCTGCTCCAGTACGACCTCATGTTCGGCAAAGGCTATGCCCTGAGCCGGATGGGCCTCGGGAGCATCGCCGAGGCCGCAGATTGACGAAAAACTACGATTCTTTTTAGAAAAAAGCAGGAAAACCCCTTGCAACGGCCAGAGGTTTGTGCTATTATTACTTAGCATTACACACGCATCACTATGCCCTTTTGTGCTCTGACGAGTGGAGGGCAGTCCGCAGACATCCGATATGTCAGCAGATCACGGTGTGCGGAGGCAAAACAAATTTTGGAGGTAATTTTACTATGGCAGTCGTTTCTATGAAGCAGCTTCTCGAGGCAGGCGTTCACTTTGGTCACCAGACCCGCCGCTGGAACCCCAAGATGGCGAAGTATATCTTCACCGAGCGCAACGGCATCTATATCATCGACCTGCAGAAGACCGTCAAGAAGCTGGACGAGGCTTACAACTACGTGAAGGAAGTTGCAGCTGAGGGCGGCGACATCCTGTTCGTCGGCACCAAGAAGCAGGCTCAGGAGTCCATCCGTGACGAGGCTCTGCGCTGCGGTATGCACTACGTCAACGCTCGCTGGCTGGGCGGTATGCTGACCAACTTCCGCACCATCCGCAAGCGCATCGACCGTATGGCTCAGCTGCAGAACATGAAGGACAACGGCACCTTCGAGCTGCTGCCCAAGAAGGAAGTGGCCAAGCTGGAGCTGGAGATGGAGAAGCTGGACAAGTACCTCGGCGGCGTCAAGAACATGAAGACCCTGCCCAAGGCCATGTTCATCGTTGACCCCCACAAGGAGCGCATCGCTGTTGCTGAGGCTCGCAAGCTGAACATCCCCATCGTGGCGATCGTTGATACCAACTGCAACCCCGACGAGATCGACTACGTCATCCCCGGCAACGACGACGCGATCCGCGCTGTCAAGCTGATCGCTGGCGCTATGGCTGACGCTGTGCTGGAAGGCAAGCAGGGCAACCAGGAGGCCGCTCCCGCTGAGGACGCAGCAAACGCCTGATTTCCCGAAATTCTCACAAACCAACAAATACTGTGTAAGGGAGAATACCAAAATGGCTATTACTGCAAAGGACGTTATGGAACTGCGCAAGCAGACCGACTGCGGCATGATGGAGTGCAAGAAGGCTCTGACCGAGGCTGACGGCAACTTCGAGAAGGCTGTCGAGATCCTGCGTGAGCGTGGTCTGGCTACCGCCGCCAAGAAGGCAAGCCGCGTGGCTGCCGAGGGCATGGTCTACGCCGATTACTGCCCCGAGTGCAAGGTGGGCGTCGTCATCGAGGTCAACGCCGAGACCGACTTCGTCGCCAAGAACGACAAGTTCGTCGCCTTCGTCAAGGAGGCCACCAAGGTCATCATGAAGCAGAATCCCGCTGATGTCGAGGCTCTGATGGCATGCAAGACCGAGAGCGGCGAGACCGTCGATGAGGCTCTGAAGAACCTCATCCTGGTCATCAAGGAGAACATCAAGGTTCGCCGTTTCGTCCGTTACGAGGGCGTCTGCTCTGCATACGTCCACGGCGGCGGCACCCACGGCATCCTGGTCAACTTCGAGACCACCAACGGCATCGAGGCCAAGGACGAGTTCGCTGCATACGGCAAGGATGTTGCCATGCAGGTCGCAGCTGCCAACCCCAGCTACGTCGATGAGGCTGCTGTCCCCGCTGAGGTCGTCGCCAAGGAGAAGGAGATCCTCCTCGCTCAGATGGCCAACGACCCGAAGAACGCCAACAAGCCCGACGCTGTCAAGCAGAAGATGATCGAGGGCAAGATCAAGAAGTACTTCAAGGAGAACTGCCTGGTCGATCAGGAGTTCGTCAAGGACGGCGACATGACCGTTGGTCAGTACACTGCCAAGGTCGCAAAGGACCTGGGCGGCGACATCAAGGTCATCAAGTTCACCCACTTCGTCAAGGGCGAGGGCCTGGAGAAGCGTTCTGACGACTTCGCTGCTGAAGTCGCAAGCATGGTGAAGTAAGCCAGCTTCTACTGCTTAAAGCATACGAGAGCCGCAGTGCCTGTAAGAGGGCGCTGCGGCTCTTTTTGGTTGTGTTTGAACGGGAAGTATGCTATCATAGAACGAATAACAGAAAAGGGAGAGAGGAACATGAAGATCGAACCCAGAACATTCACCCTGCCCAACGGGGAAGTGCTGACGGTGCGCAGCTTGTGCGCGGACGATGCTGAGGCGCTGAATGCATTCCGCTATGCAATCTACAGCGAGACCTATTTTATGGCCCGATACCCGGAGGAAGGGGTGAGTCTGGAAGCGATGGGGAATCGGCTTGAAGGCTGCGTGGAAAGCCCTGTGAACTTTGAGGTGGGCGCTTTTGCCGGAGAAAAGCTGGTGGGGGAGTTTGGTGTTGCACAGGTGCGGCCGCATATCAAATACCGCCATCGTGCTGTAATGGGCATCTCTGTCCGGAAAGAGTATTGGGGCTGCGGTCTGGGCAGCTACCTGATGCAGCTGGCCATTGACCAGACCCGCTCCAACGGCTTCGAGCAGTTGGAGCTGGGGGTGTACAGCGATAACAGCCGTGCCATCCATCTCTATGAGAAGGTTGGGTTTGAGCGCTATGGCATCCAGCCCCGGGCCTTTAAGCTGAAGGACGGCACCTACCGGGATGAGATCATCATGGTGAAGATGCTGTAACCGGAACAGAACAAAAACGCCGCCGACGGTTCAGAAGCCGTCAGCGGCGCTTTGCGCTTATTCAGTCAGCAGCGGTCAATGGATCAGGCCTTGGCCTCGCTGTTGTGCTCCGCCTTTTTGTAGGCGGAGAAGGAGTGGAACACGATGTTCAGACCCAGAACGATCAGCAGGACAGCCAGGATGAGCTGCAGGCCGTTGGCGATGAACACAGCGCCCCAAGTGGTCTCACCGGCAGGGATGGTGACAGAAGCAGCATTGCTGATGGCCTTGACCATCGCCATGAGACGCTGCACCAGAGCAGTGAAGGTGACGCAGAGCATAATGACCAGCGGGGGGAAGAGCATCTTGTTGCTGCGGCCGGTGACCTTCAGGAAGACGCACAGGGTAGACAGGACCAGAGCGCTCAGCAGCTGGTTTGCAGAACCGAACAGGGGCCAGATGTTGGCGTAGCCGATCTTGGTCAGGATGAAGCCGAACACCAGAGTGAGGAAGGTGGAGAAGTAGACGTTGCAGAGCAGCTTGCGCCAGCCCTCAGCGTGCTCCATGTCGTCCACGCTGAACAGTTCCTGGAAGCTCATGCGGCCGATGCGGGCCACGGCATCCAGACTGGTCAGAGCCAGTGCGGAAACGCACATGGTCATAAAGACGGTAGCGGCATAAGCGGGGACACCGAACATCTCAAAGAAACCGGCGACGCCGCGGCTGAAGATCTGGAAGGGAGTGCCGGCGGCGGGGGTGCCGTCAGCAGCGGCAGCAGCACCGGCGACGCAGAGGGCCAGAACAGCCAGCAGGCTCTCGAGGATCATGGCACCATAGCCGACCTTCAGCATATCCTTCTCGTTCTCGACGGTCTTGGAGGAAGTGCCGGAAGAGACGAGGCCGTGGAAGCCGGAGACCGCACCGCAGGCCACGGTGACGAACAGGATGGGGAACATGGTACCCAGCTTCTCGTTGGTGAAACCGGTAAAGACGGGCAGGTTCATGGTGGGATGAGCGACCAGCAGGCCGACCACAGCGCCAGCGATCATGGCCACGAACATGAAGGTGGTCATGTGGTCACGGGGCTGCTTCAGCAGCCACATGGGCAGAACAGCGGCAAAGAAGATGTAGACGAAGGTGATGTAGCTCCATGCAGCCTTGCCCAGAATGAGGGGCAGGTTTGCACCGATGACGAAGGAAAGCACGATGAAGACGATGCTGATGACGCTCTCTTTCCAGCCGGAGAAGTTGAACTTCTTCTGGATGAGGCCGAAGACGACAGCGAAGACCATGAACATGATGGAGACCATACCGGCAGCGCCGTTGGTCTGAGCAGTCTCCGCCAGAGCACCGTCGGCGCCGAAGGCGTTGAAGGTTCCGGCCACCATGTCAGCAAACGCTGCAATGACGATGCCGCAGAACAGCCAGCAGAACAGCAGGAACAGCTTGCGGCCGGTCTTGCCGATGTACTTCTCGATGAGCATGCCCATGCTCTTGCCGTCGTTCTTGACGGAAGCGTACAGAGCGCCGAAGTCGGTGACAGCGCCGAAGAAGATGCCGCCCAGCAGCACCCACAGCAGGACGGGCAGCCAGCCGAAAGCAGCAGCCTGGATGGCACCGGTGACAGGGCCTGCACCGGCGATGGAGCTGAACTGGTGTGCAAAGACGGTCCAGCCGTTGGTGGGGACATAGTCACGGCCATCCTCGTGGACGACTGCGGGGGTCTTGGCAGTGGGGTCGATGCCCCACTTGTTGGCCAGCCAGCGGCCGTACAGCGTATAAGCGCCGAACAGACACACGGCTGCGATCAAAACGATGACCAGCGTATTCATTTCTTTATACCTCTTTCCTTTCTTTCACACCGGCAACCGGCAATGTGCCAGACAGAGCGTCTGTACCCAAAAGCAGGGCAGGCGAAACGGCCCGGAGGGGTGAAAAAAGCCTCCGTCCTCATGAAAGACAGAGACACAAAAATGTATCCCATCTTCCTCGAAGACGAAGGCCAAACGGTGCATCTGCACCGGTCGTTCTCCGCGGTACCACTTCGTTTGCTGCTTTCGGGAGCAGCCGCTTGCGCGTACAGGCGTTCTGCCGCCGATACGCCGCCCTGTAACGTGGGCTGAACGGCCATGCACTACTGCCGCAAGCGGGTTCGCACAGGCTGCTCGCAGGTGAGGGCTGATCGCACTGTGCTGCCGTCTTGCACCGGAATGGCGGCTCTCTGAGCGCAGGGAATGCGAAAAGTCATGTCCTGTTCATTGCATTTGCCGAATGATTGTGTATACTTTAGTCCTGATTTCATAACTTGTCAATATATTTTGGGCAAGTTAGGAGACTGTGCCATTTTTGCGGGGGAGAAACTAAGAAAATTTAGGCGATTTTTGTTCAGATGTGAGATGAATAAAACTGAACACATCCACAGGTGAAATCTGCTAAACCCCCGGAAAGAAAGAGCGAGCACTTGACTTTTACACTTTCAAGTGCTAAAGTAACAGAGTAATAGAAAGAACCGTGCCGCACCCCGCGGCACTTTGCCCTGAAGGAGGCAGCTATGGCGGACAAGAACCCCAGAAGAAACCCCACCACCGACGCACTGTTCGACGCGATCCTGAGTCTTGAGACGAGGGAGGAGTGCTACAACTTCTTCGAAGACCTCTGCACAGTCAAGGAGATCTCCGATATGGCCCAGCGTCTGGAAGCGGCCAAGCTCCTGCTCGGCGGCAGCACCTACGACCAGATCGTAAAGGCCGTGGAGATCAGCACCGCCACCATCAGCCGCATCAACCGCTGCATCCAGTACGGCTCCGGCGGCTACCGCGACACCATCGAGAAGGTACAGAAGAGCGCAAAGCCGGAGTGACATCCGGGCGGCGAGGCACATAGGATGGACTGCGCCCGATTCCTATTATAGAAAGGAAGGTCCTTCTTATGGCTGATACCACCAACTGCACCCCCTGCGTTTCCTGCGGCTGCCCCGCGCTGCCGAGAGTTTCCCTCGACCAGGCCGTCGTCGACCTGATGGAGAGCATCGCTCTGCAGGAGTCGGCCCTGAGCCACATCCTCTGCGCCGAGACCCAGAAGATGAAAGCCGCCCTCAGCATGGAGGAGCTGGACCTGTGCAAGCTGCTGGAAGTCAACGACTCCGCCACCAACATGGTCCACGCTGTGGCGAACCTTGAGCTGGTGCTGAAAGAGAAGCTGGAATTCATCGCCAACAACCTCTACTACCCCTCGACGGGGAACTGCACCACCACCGAGAGCTGATGTCAAAATGCGACTGCCCGCCCGCAATGGGTGGGCAGTTTTTGCTTTCCGGGGCGGGGCTGCCTAAAAATATGTATAAAAGTCGGAAAAGTGTTTTGTTGGAATTGCTGAATATCGAAATCTGTGCTATACTATATAATGTTTATCCAAAGAGAAAGGGGAACCTGACCTTGCTGCACTACGATGCGATCCTGTTTGACGTGGACGGTACGCTCATCGATTCCGCCCCCGGCATTCTCAATACACTGGAAGAAGTTTTCAGCTCCATGGGCGTTGACGTCGCCCGGAGCGACCTTGGCCGCTACATCGGCCCGCCTCTCCGCAAGAGCTTCGGCGAGCATTTCTCCGACCCTGCAAAGATCGAGGAGGCCACGAAGCGCTACCGCGTGAGCTACGCCGCCAAGGGCTGCCACGAGGGCGATGTCTACCCCGGCGTGGTGGAGATGCTGGGCCGTCTCAAGGCTGCGGGCCTGACCCTCTGCACGGCCACCTGCAAGCCCACCAACGTTGTGAGGCCCATCCTCGAAGAGCAGGGCCTTGCGCCTTACTTCTCCTTCGTGGGCGGTGCGTCCATGGATGAGAGCCGCGACAACAAGACCGACGTCATCCGCCACGTCCTCGCCCAGCCCGTCATGCAGGGCAAGCGGGTGCTGATGGTGGGCGACCGCCGGGACGATATGCAGGGCGCTGTGAACTGCGGCCTGGACGCCGCCGCTGTGCTCTACGGCTACGGCGGCAGGGAAGAGGTCGCCCCCTTTGCGCCGGTCTTCATGGCCGCTGACTGCAAAGAGCTGACGGACTGGGCTCTCCGCCCGGTGGACGAGCCTTCCCATTCCTGAAACGAGAGGGACTGAATCTATGAGTCAAAAAAGACAACAACAAAACGAAACCATGACTCCCATGCAGCATCGGGCCGTTCTGGTCTGCATCCTCTGCGTGCTGGCGGTGTTGCTGACCTTCGGCATCACCACCACCCTCCTCAAAAAGGAGGAGTCTGCCCCCTCCGTCTCGGAGCCTGCAGAGGGACCCGCTGCCCCCGGCGAAGACCTGTCGGGCCACTACCAGATCGACAACGCCTCCACCGCTCTGCTGACGGAGACCGCCGACGCCGGCACGGACTATCTGAACGACACCCTTTTTCTGGGCGACTCCAACACCGTCCGCCTCTACAACAACGGCCTCATCTCCCTGCAGCAGTTCTGCGCCAAAGAGGGCATCGGCACCCAGGTCGCGCTCAGCGAGGGCATCGTTACCTTTAAGAAGGATTCCAACCATTATACTATCCCTCAGGCGGTGGCCATGATGAAGCCCCGCCGTGTGGTCATGACCTTCGGCACCAACGACACCGGGATGGAAGTCCCGGACTTCATCGCCCACTACACGGCCCTCATCCAGACCATCCAGCAGAGCTATCCCTATACCGACATCATCGTCAACACGGTGCCGCCGGTCCCGGCTGACCACTCCAACTACCCCCACATGGACCAGGCCAGGATCGACGACTTCAACATGGCCCTTCTGGAGATGTGCGAGCAGCTGGGCGTCCGCTTCCTCAACTCCGCCGAGGCCCTCAAGGGCAGCGACGGCTACGGTATCGCGGACTACTACACCAGCGGCGACATCCACCTCAAGAGCGCCGGCCTCAAGGCAGTGCTGAACTATCTCCGCACCCACGCCCTGCAGACCGAGGACCGCCGCCCCGACACCAACAACATCCCCACCCGCACCATGGAGTATGTCTCCAACCCCAGCTCCGCCGTGGCCGCTCCCAGCTCGGAGGCTGTCAGCTCCAGCGAGAGTCAGGCCGAGAGCGCCAGCAGCTCGGAGAGCTCTTCCAGCGAGAGCACCAGCGAGGACAAGAAGTTCGAGGCCCGCTACCGTGTGGATAAGAACGGCGGCGGCACCCTGAGCGTCGGCAATGACACCGGCAACAGCTCTGTGACCTACACCGTCACCGACCCCGACAAATCCATCACCGTGACCGCTGTCCCGGCGGAGGGCCACGTCTTCGTCAAGTGGAGCGACGGCCTCACCAGCAAGACCCGCACCGACACCGACTTCAAGCAGAATCTGGACGTCACGGCAGTCTTCGGCACGGCCTCCGTCCACATCACCAGCGAGGGCAAGGGCGCTGTGGGCAGCTCCTACACCTTCAAGGCTGCCTTGAGCGGCAAGTACGCCAAGACCGAGAACCTGCGCTGGTACGCCAACGGTCAGGAGGTCACGCAGGCCGCCGGCAAGTCCAGCATCACGGTGGTGGTAGACAGCTCCATGGCCAACGCTTCTTATAAGATCCACGCCGTCGTCACCTACAACGACTGCAAGGTGAGCAGCAACACCCTGACCATCACCATCGGCAGCGGTGTGACCAGCGAGTCCGGCTCCACCAGCAGTTCGTCCTCGTCCCATGCCGGTTCTTCCGGCAGTACATCCTCTTCCTCTGCAAGCTCGGGCAGCTCTTCGAGCAGCACCAGCAGTTCGTCGTCGGCATCGTCCAGCACGTCGTCCGGCAGCTCCAAGGCAGAGTCGGAGTCCGAAAGCAAGGCCGAGTCTAAGGCCGAGTCTAACGCAGAACCCAAGACTGAGAGCAAAGCAGAGCCCAAGGCCGAAACCAAGCCGGAAGCCTCTGCCAGCAAGGAAGCCGAAAGCAAGGCAGAATGACGCCCCGCACCTTCCTCTGCGCAGCCGCATAGGCTGAGCCGAGAGGAGGCGAGCGGATGTTCCGTGAAGAAATGCAAGTCCTCGGCCTGCCCGGCGCAGAAGATGTGACCGACGGCAGCGTGGACTACTACGACATGGATTGGGAAAACGTCGAGAACGGCGTGACGGAGGAGCAGATGGCAAAGTGCATCGCAAAAGAGTGCGCCTGCACGCCACACTGCAAGTGCAGCGGGAACCTGCCGGACCAGTCCGACGACGAAGCCTATGAAATGACGTTGGAAGGATAAAAAATACGAGAAGCCAGCTCTGCCGGGCGGGGCTGGCTTCTCGCTGTTCTTAAACCGCAGACCGCAGCCGCGCCCGCTCAAAGCGCGGCAGGCGGCTCGAAACATGATAGAGAAGGGAAAGAAACATGGCAAAATATTATTGCATCCTCTTCGATGCAGACAATACGCTCCTGGACTTTGACGCCGCCGAGAACAAGGCGCTGGCTGAGACGCTGGTGGAATACGGCATCGAGCCGGACGCCGGGACGGTGCAGACCTACCGGGACATCAACTCGGAGCTCTGGCGTCAGCTGGAAAAGGGCCAGATACGCCGCGACAAGCTGATGGGGGAGCGCTTCACCCGCTTCCTCAAAGCCATCAACGCAGCCGGTGACGGCGTGGAGATGAACCGCTGCTACCTCGACCACCTGTCCTCTCACCCCGACCTGATGACCCCCAATGTGCCGGATGTCCTCGGGGAGCTTTCCGAGGTGGCGACGCTGGCCATCGTGACCAACGGCTTCGAGAAGGTGCAGAGCCGCCGGGTGGCAGAATCCGGCATCGGGGCCTACCTTGAGGACGTCTTCGTCTCCGAGAAGCTGGACAGCGAGAAGCCCAGCCGCCGCATCTTTGACTCCGCCCTCCGCGCTCTGGGCGTGGAGAACCGGGAGCACGTCCTGGTGGTGGGCGACAGCCTCACCAGCGACATTCAGGGCGGCGTGAACGCGGGCCTCGACACCTGCTGGTTCAACCCCGGCCACGCCGAGAACCCGGGCAAGGTGAGCCCCACCTACGAGATCGCCTCGCTGGAAGAGCTCTACCCGCTGGTGATGGAGCCGGAAGAGCTGGCGAACCTCGGCCTCAAGCACCGCCGTCATCAGCTGTAACGGCGGGAATGTCCCCATCCACCCTACTGGAAAAGAACACGGAAGAACGATATGCTGATTCATTTGGAAAAACTCGGAAAGAGCTTTGGCGAGAAAGTCGTCCTGCACGACGTGAGCGCCAGTGTGGAAAAAGAAGACCGCATCGGCATCGTGGGCCAGAACGGCGCAGGCAAGACGACCCTGCTCAAAATTCTGACCGGCGTCTACACCGACTATGACGGCGAGTTCAGCGTGACCCACGGCGTGACGCTGGGCTATCTGGAGCAGAACGCAAAGCTCGATGTCACGCTGGATATTTATGGGGAGATGCGCTCTTCCTTCGCCCCTGTGCTGGACGCCATGGCCCAGATGCAGATACTGGAAAAGAAGATGGCGGCCTCTCCCGACGACGCCGCCCTTCTCGAAAAGCACGACGAACTGCAGAACATCATCGACGCCGCCGACGGCTACAACATGGACGTCAACATCAAGAAGGTGCTGTCCGGCATGGGCTTTGCGCAGGATACCTGGAGCAAGAATGTGGGCGTCCTCTCCGGCGGTGAGCTGACCCGTCTCCGTCTGGCCAAGCTCCTCCTCGAAAAGCCGGACGTCCTCATTCTGGACGAGCCCACGAACCATCTGGACTTCGCCACCATGGAGTGGCTGGAAAACTACCTCAAGGGCTACTCCGGTGCCGTTCTGGTGGTCAGCCACGACCGCTATTTCCTCGACAACGTCTGTACCAGGATCTGGGAAGTCTCGTTCCAGACCATGACCACCTATAAGGGCAACTTCTCGGCCTATCTGCCCCAGAAGGAAGCCGCCGACGCCCTGCGCCAGAAGCAGCACGACGCCGACGTGGCGCTGGCCGAAAAATTACAGGACTACATCGACCGCAACCTCGTCCGCGCCTCCACCACCAAGATGGCCCAGAGCCGCCGCAAGCAGCTGGAAAAGCTGGAGATCACCGAGGCCCCTCAGGACGAGACCAACCAGCTCAAGTTCCGCTTCGAATACGACGTGGAGCCGTGGAATGAGCTGGTGCTGCTCAAGAACCTGACCATTAAAATCGGCGACCGCACCCTGCTGGAGCCCTTCACCTATACGGTCTGCCGCGGCCAACGGCTCATCATCGCCGGCCCCAACGGCGCAGGCAAATCCACCCTGATGCAGGTGCTGGACGGCAAGCGCCGCCCCTCCGGCGGCATGGTGCGCCTTGGCACCGGCGCACGGCCCAGCATCTTTGCCCAGCAGCAGGACCGCATCGGTGCGGGCCGCGTCATCGACGTCATCTGGAACAAGTACCCCCGGATGACCGAGCTGGAAGTCCGCAGCCATCTGGCAAAGCTGGGCTTCCGGGGCGAGACGGTCTTCAAGCCCTGCGAGGCCCTGTCCGGCGGCGAGCTGGCCCGACTGCGCTTTGCAGAGATCGTGCTGGAACGCCCGAACCTGCTGTTCCTGGACGAGCCTACCAACCATCTGGACATCTACACCCGCGAGAACCTGACCGAGGCGCTGATGGCCTACACTGGCACGCTGCTCCTCGTCACCCATGACCGCCACCTGATGAACAGTCTGGCCTGCCCCATCCTCTACCTCGAGGACGGCAAGGCTGTCATCTACCCCAGCTATGACGCCCTGATGGGCCGCGCCGCTCCCGCCCCCGTGGCCGAGAAGAGCAGCGAACCCGCCAAGGCGGGCTACGGCAAAGAGCAGCGCCGCCGCCGGGCCGAGCTGCGCGCTAAGATCAAAGCCTGCGAGGACGAGATGGAAGCCTGCGGTGCCCGCGAAGTGGAGCTGGAAAACGAGATAAACTCGCCGGAAGTCTACAACGACCCCCAGCTTTTGCGGGAAAAGAGCGACGAGCTCAGCGACCTGCGCTTCCATCAGGACGAGCTTTTTGCCGCATGGGAGGCCGCCGTCGAAGAGCAGGAGCAGTACGAGCAGACCGCCGGCGGCGAAGAATAAACGATGCAGCAAAGGGGGAGAGCCGATGGCAAACCAAAACCATGACCCGAAGAAAACACACGAGATCGCACTTTCCGGCCTGCTGTTCGCGCTGGCGATGGCGCTTTCCTTCATCGAAGGCACACTGGTCATCCCGGGCCTTGCGCCGGGCATGAAGCTGGGCCTTGCGAATATCGTGGTGATGTATGCACTGTTCTTCATGGGGGCGCGGCAGGCGCTCTATCTCGACCTGCTCAAGGCGCTGTTCGTCTTTCTCGTCTCCGGCTGGACGGCAGGCTTCCTCTCGCTCTGCGGCGGACTGCTGTCCCTGCTGGTAATGTGGGTGCTCTACTATAAGCTCCCGTTCCGGCCCACATGGTTCATCCTGTCGGTCTGCGGCGCACTGTCCCACAACATCGGCCAGCTGCTTGGCGCGGGGCTCATCCTGTCCTCGGCCATGTCGCTGTACTATGCGCCGGTAATGCTGGTGCTGGGCCTCGTCATGGGCGCCCTCACGTCCCTGACCCTCCGGGCCATCCTGCCCGCACTGGGCAGACTGGGCTACAACACCCGGGAAAAGCGCTGAACAGTTGCATCTGCAAACATTTTTCGCTATAATAAAATGATAGATTTGATATGACCCTACAAAAAAGCCGCCCTTATGGATGACTCGCATCCGAGGGACGGCTGGGAGGTTTTGTACTATGTCTGAAAAAGTTACGGTCAAGGTGGAGCGGAGCGTCCTCCACCTTCCGGCCATCGCCCTGCGCGGGCTGGTGGTCTTCCCCAACAATCTGCTCCACTTCGAGGTGGGCCGCGAGAAGAGCATCGCCGCCGTGGAGTGGGCCGTCAGCAACAACTCTGACGTCTTCCTCGTGGCACAGAAAGAGATGAAGGTCGAAGACCCCAAGGCCGCCGACCTCTATACTTACGGCGTCGTGGCCGAGGTCAAGCAGGTGATGCGGGTGTCGGACGACCTCGTCCGCATCCTGGTCGAAGGCAAATACCGCGCCAGACTCTCCGAGATGGAGGACGACGGCAGCTTCCTGCTGGCCACCGTCCGCCCGGCCCCGGTCAAGATGGCAAAGCCCGAGGAGCTGCCGGAAGCGGACGTCCTCGTCCGCAACGTCAAAAAGAGCTTTGACGACCTGCTGGCTCTGAACCCCCACATCGGCAAGGACGTGGTGTTTGCCATCACCACCAGCACCGACGCCGCTTTCCTGTCCGAGTACATCCCGGCCAACCTCCTGTTCCGCTTCGAGGATAAGCAGGCCATTCTGGACGAAGGCACCCTGATGGGCCGTCTGCATCTGCTCATCGAGAAGATGCACCGGGAGCGCCGGATGCTCGAGATCGATAAGGAGATCGCCCAGAAGGTAGACGAGGCGATGGACAAGAACCAGCGCGACTACTACCTCCACGAGCAGCTCCATATGATCAGCGAGGAGCTGGGCGAGGACGACGATACCACCGCCGAGGCCGAGGAGTACCGCCGGAAGATCACGGCCCTCCATCTGGACGAGGACCGGGAAAAGAAGCTTCTCAAAGAGGTGGACCGCCTCTCCAAGATGCAGAGCAGCAATCAGGAAGGCACGGTCATCCGCACCTATCTGGACACCTGCCTCGACCTGCCCTGGAACACCTTCACCGAGGACGATCTGGACATCGCCAAGGCCCAGCGTGTGCTGGACCGGGACCACTACGGCCTGAAGAAGGTCAAGGACCGCATCCTCGAGGTGCTGGCCGTCCGCAAGCTGGCCCCCGACGTGAAGGGCCAGATCATCTGCCTCGTCGGCCCTCCGGGTGTCGGCAAGACCAGCATCGCCCGCTCCATCGCCGAGAGCCTGAACCGCAAGTATGTCCGCATCAGCCTCGGCGGCGTGCGGGATGAGGCCGAGATCCGCGGCCACCGCCGCACCTACATCGGCGCGATGCCCGGCAAGATCATCAACGCCATGATCTCTGCCAAAAGCTCGAACCCCCTGATGCTTCTGGACGAGATCGACAAGCTGGCAGGCGACTTCCGGGGCGACCCGGCGGCCGCTCTGCTGGAAGCCCTCGACCCCGAGCAGAACAGCACCTTCAACGACCATTTCATCGATATGCCGTTTGATTTGAGCCATGTGCTCTTCATCACCACGGCCAACGACCTCAGCGCCATCCCCGGCCCGCTGCGCGACCGCATGGACGTCATCGAGCTGCCCAGCTACACCCGGGTGGAAAAGTACAACATCGCCCGGAAGCATCTGGTCCCCAAGCAGCTGGATGCCTGCGGCCTGACCGGCAAGGTCACCTTCTCCCAGAGCGCCCTCTACGGCATCATCGACGGCTACACCCGCGAGGCCGGCGTCCGCAATCTGGAGCGCACCATCACCAGCGTCCTGCGCAAGTGCGCCCGGAAGATCGCTTCCGGCGAGGCGGAGAATGTCTCCGTCACCGGCACCAGCCTCGAAAAGCTGCTGGGACCCCGGATGGTCAAGCCCGAGTTCCTCAACCGCACCAACGCCATCGGCATCGCCAACGGTCTGGCATGGACCAGCATCGGCGGCGAGACCCTGCCCATCGAGGTGCAGGTCATCGACAACGGCAGCGGCAAGATCACCGTCACCGGTTCTCTGGGCGACGTGATGAAGGAGAGCGCCCAGCTGGCCATCACCTATGCCCGCGTCCATGCCGCCGAGTACGGCATCGACTCCGAGCGCCTCAAGAAGTGCGACCTGCACATCCACGCCCCGGAGGGTGCAGTCCCCAAAGATGGCCCCTCTGCCGGCGTCACCCTGACCACGGCTCTCATCTCCTGCCTGTCCGGCATCCCGGTGCGGGGCGATGTAGCCATGACCGGCGAGATCACCCTCCACGGCAATGTGCTGCCCATCGGCGGCCTCCGCGAGAAGAGCATGGCCGCTTACCGCGAGGGGATGAAGACCGTCCTCATCCCGAAGGACAACCTGTCCGATCTGTACGAGGTGGACGACGAGGTCAAGAAGAACATCGAGTTCCTGCCCATGTCCAACCTGTCGCAGGTCCTCGCCGCAGCCCTCCTCAAGCCCAAGACGGTGTCTGCGGGCCACCCCCGCACCAGGAAGGTAAAGCCCGCTGAGGCTGCGGCCCTGCCGCAGACGGCTGAAAAGCCGCAGCCGGGCGCGGTCTGCTGAGGGAAAAGAACTCCTTCCACCGCTGACGCGGTCCCCCTCCCTCAAGGAGGGAGGCTTTGGCATACCGGAAAGCTTTTCCTCTTCGCTAGAGGCTCCCTCACTGAGGGAGCTGGCATCGCGTAAGCGATGACTGAAGGAGTTGGGATAGATGGCATTTATCAAAGAAAGGAAAGCTCCATGAACTATAACAAAGCGGATTTCATTGCAAGCTACGGCATTTCCAGCCAGCTGCCCGAGAGCGACCGCCCGGAGCTGAGCTTCTCCGGCCGCTCCAACGTGGGCAAATCCAGCCTCATCAACAAGCTCTGCAACCGCAAGAATCTCGCCCGCGTGTCCAGCACGCCGGGCAAGACGGCTACCATCAACTTCTACGCGGTGGATGACTGCTACTTCGTGGACCTGCCCGGCTACGGCTATGCCAAGGTGAGCAACGCCGACCGTGAGCGCTGGGACGACCTCATCAACAGCTACTTCGAGGCTCAGCGCCACCACACCCTGCTGGTCCAGCTCATCGACTGCCGTCACGCCCCCAGCGCCGACGACATCCAGATGCTGCAGTATCTCCACTACCACAACATCCCCTTCGTCGTGGCCCTGACCAAGGCCGACAAGCTCAAGAAGAGCCAGCTGGCCCAGACGCAGGAGGAGTTCGAAAAGCTCTGCCTGCCCTACGGCTGCCAGAAGGTGGTGCTGACCAGCGGCGAGAGCGGCTACGGCATCCCGGAGCTGCAGGCTGTGCTGAACGCAGCCGTCGCCGCCGAGTACGAGGCAAACGCAGAGGACGCGGAGTAACGCAATGGCTTACAACGAATTTGCTTATTTTTACGATGAGTTCAACGGCGAGGCCGACTACGAGGCCCTCTATGCCCACATCAAAAAAGAGCTGGAAGCCCACGGTATCCATGACGGCATCCTCGCCGACCTGGGCTGCGGGACAGGAGAACTGACCCTGATGCTTACGCAGGCGGGCTACGATATGATCGGCATCGACCAGTCGGAGGAGATGCTCTGCGTCGTCCGGGACAAGGCGGAGCAGCTGGGCCTTTCCGGCGGCCTGCTTCTTTTGCGGCAGGACCTGCTCAAGCTCGACCTCTACGGCACCATCCGGGGGGCGGTGTCCACCTTCGACACCTTCAACCACATCCCGGACCTGGACAAAGCCATCGCCAACGCCGGTTTCTTTATGGAAAAAGGCGGTGTGCTCCTGTTCGATATGAACACGCCCTATAAGCACCGGAACGTGCTGGGCGAAAACGTCTTTACGTTTGAAGAAGAGGACGCCTCCTGCGTCTGGCGCAACCATTACAGCGCCGCCGACCGCCGGGTGGAGATCAGCGTGGACATCGACTACCGCGAGACGGGGGAGCACTTCCACGAGCAGTTCTACGAGTACACCTACGACCTCGACACCATCCGCGCCGCTCTGGAAAAGCACGGCTTTGCGCTGGAAAGTGTCTGCGACGGCGAGAGCTTTGGCCCTCTGACCGACGAGAGCGAGCGCTATTTCTTCTGCGCAGTCAAACAGTATACCCAACTGGAGGAACAATAATATGTCGAATCTTATCCGCGGCATTTCTGAAAACGGCGGTGTCGTGTTCTGCGGCGTGGACTCCACTGAGATCGTCCGCACGGCAGAAAAGCTGCATACCACCAGCGCCACCTGCAGCGCAGCCCTTGGCCGTCTGCTCACCGGTGTCTCCCTGATGGGCGCGATGCTCAAGGATGATGGCGACTCCATCACCCTGCGCGTGTCCGGCGGCGGCCCGGCTGGCGTCGTCATCGCCTGCACCGACGCACACGGCAGCGTCAAAGGCTGCATCGACCATCCGCTGGTCGAGCTTCCCGCAAAGGAGAACGGCCATCTGGACGTGGGCGGCGCAGTCGGCAAAGACGGCGTTCTGACCGTCATCCGGGACAACAAGCTCCAGAAGGAGCCGACGGTGGGTCAGGTGCCGCTGGTGTCCGGTGAGATCGCCGAGGACATCACCAGCTACTACGCCTACAGCGAGCAGATCCCCACCGTGTGTGCGCTGGGCGTTCTGGTGGACAAGGACCTGTCCATCGCCTGTGCCGGCGGCTATCTGTTGCAGCTCCTGCCGGGCGCGACCGATGCCGAGATCACCCGTCTGGAGCAGAACATCGCCGCCATGCCTTCCGTCACCGAGCTGCTCCGGGCAGGGAAGACTCCGCAGGATATGATGGAGCTGGCAATGGCGGGCTTCGACCCGCAGGTCCTCGATACCCGCGAGGTGAAGTATCAGTGCGACTGCAGCAAGGAGCGCACGAAGGATATGCTCCTCAGCCTTGGCCGCAAAGAGCTGGTAAAGCTCCGGGACGAAGACCCGAAGTGTGAGGTAGTCTGCCACTTCTGCCACACGAAGTATGAGTTCGACCTGAACGAGCTTCTGGCCGAGACGACCCCGGAAGAGAAGTAACAAAAATCCATAATTATAAATCGCCGCATGGCCGGAGCAGATGAGCTCGGGGCTGTGCGGCGTTTTCATTTGCAGATGTCGGCGGTGATGGTGTAGACGACCCGGTAGTGGAGGGCGTTTTCTTCGACAGAGACGTCCTCTTTGCGGGTCAGAAGCTCAAAATCAGGCCAATTTTGCTGTAAAGCTTGTTTACTTTGCATCCTTGCAAGGGCCAGAGCCTGCTCTTCGGTCCGCTCCAAATCGGTGGAAACTTTATAATAATATGTCGTTTCTTCGATAAAAACAGGGACGGGAAGCCCGAAGATTTCTGGCTGGCAGTGTCGGACGACGGCTTCGGCCTCTGCCTCGCCCGGAGCAGGATGCAGGGAGGGCAGAGCGATCGCATGGCCGTCCCAGAACAGCGTCCGATGCACGGTCTGCTGCCCTGTGAGCTGTTCGATGGGCAGCGTCAGAGCAATATCCTGCTCGTTTTCCCACTCGAACTGCGCCCGGACGCTGCCCGCCGCAGGCTGAAAGATGAGCGTTCCGTCCCGTTCGGCGCGGGCTGTCCCGATGAGGCCCTGACCGGCTTCTACGGCCTGGCCGGGGACGACGAGCATCGTTCCGCTGACGAGGTTGGTGCGAACGACCGTGCCGGACACCCTGGCCCGGAGGCCGTGGAGCGTCCCGGCAGCGATGTCCGGCACCGGTTTCGCCGCAGCCGCCTCCGCCACCAGCTTTCCCTTCATAAAGTTGAGGCTGGCCCAGGAAAACTCACCGCTCTGGAGCAGGGCGTATTCTCCGGCGGCGAGCTTTTCCTGTGTGACGGCATTTCCCGGGAAAAGCCCTGCCTCCCACAGGACGACGGCGGCCCGTGCCTGCTGGCCGGGCGTCAGGCCCACCGGTTCGACGAACCAGATAAAGCCCTGCAGCCAGAGCAGCAAAGGGAGAAAGACAAGGCATCCGGCCCAGAGCCCCCGCCGCCGGAGAAGGGGACGGATGCAAAAGAAAAGACCCTGCCGTTTTTGGATGTGCAGCCGCACCCGCCGTCTGCGGGCCAGAGCGGCCAGTTTCCGATAATGCCATGCGGCGCACCGGGCCGAGAACCCGCCGGGCCGGGGAACGATGTCAGAGAGGTGCAGCCCGCCTGCGGCCGCAGCAGTCAGCAGACCTTCGGCATCGCCGTTCTGCGCCGCAAAGGTGATGCCCGCCCAGAGCTGAATCCATTCCATGGTAGAAAGCTCCTATTCCTTTGAAAAATCGGTCCGCAAGATCTGCCCCCGCAGGGTGAGCCTCCGGGCGGAGAGTGTCTCTATCTTCAAATCGTCGCCGTAAACCGTCAGAGTGCCGCGCCCCAGCTCGAGGCAGAGCTTGCCTTCTTCGTAGGAGCGGATGCGCCGGAACTGCTCGATCTCCATCCTTCTGCCGCTCAGGTAGACCGAAGCCCGTCCGTAGAAGTCCCCGGGCGGCTGACGGAACATCCGCCGGAACCAGCCGCGCAGGGAATGCGTTTGCTTTCGTTTCCTTCCCACGCTGCTCCCTCCCGCCATGCAAACCGCTGCCAATTACCACATATATATGGAAATGGAGGGTGCGCGTATGATTCAGAAAGAGAAAATCCGGGGCGTGGGGTATTTTTTGATGGCGCTGGCCGCGGGTCTGCTGCCGTTTGCCGCGCCGGATGCCTGCGCACAGGCCCTGCGGGAGGGGCTGGCGCTCTGCGGCGGCCCGCTGCTGCTCTCGCTGTTCCCGTTCCTCATCGTGTCCACACTGCTCATCCAATGCCCGGCGGCGGATGTGCTGGGGCTGCCCTTCTGCCCAGTTGCAAGGCTCATCGGGGTCCGTGCTCCGGCGGCTGGTCGGGTGCTGCTCATCGGCTCTCTGGGCGGCTTTGCCCCCGCAGCAAGTGCCGCCGCCGGGGCCGTCCGCTCCGGGCAGCTCACCGCGCGGGAGGCCGATGCGCTCCTCCCGGCCTGTGTCTGTTCCGGCCCGTCCTTTGTGATATTGGCTGTCGGGCAGTCCATGCTGGGCAGTGCAGAGCTGGGCGTCCTGCTGTTCCTTGCACAGGTGGCGGCGGGCTATCTGTCCGCCGCGCTTCTGGCGCGGCTGGGAGGGACGCTTGGGTCAATGGCGCACCCCGCTGTCCCGACCGCTTCGCAGCCTCTCCGGCTGGACGGCATCATCGCGCAGGCGGCCCAGACCTACCTCAAGCTCTGCGGCTTCGTCCTGTTTTTCCGGATGCTGGCCGCAGGAGCGGGGGAAGTGCTGCCCTCCGGTGCAGGCGTTTTCTGCGCGATGCTTTTAGAGGTCTGCTCCGGCTGTGACCTGGCTGCAAAAAGCGGTCGGTTTGCCAGTATGCTGTGCTGCGCGGCGCTGAGCGTGCAGGGGCTTTCTGTCCTGATGCAGGTGCGGACCATCTGCCCGCCCGAGATGACCCTCCGCCCGCTCTACCGCGCCCGGCTGCTCCATCTGCCGCTTTCGCTGCTGATATTCTATCTTCTCCTTCCTCAGCGGGCGCAGGAGACGTTCAGCAGCCTGTGCGGTCGCGTGACCACGATGCGCCGCCTCCCGCCCGACTGTGCGCTGCTGGTGTTTCTCGGCTGCTGCTTTGTGGTCTGTGAGCTGAGCCGCGTCCTTGCAAAGGAGCCGGATCAAACACAGAGGGATAAAGTTGCGAATCAATCTTGACAGCTCCCGGCTTTTATGGTAAAATATCACACGTTGCAGAGATCGCAATGTGCTACTGTGGCTCAGCCGGTAGAGCAGCTCACTCGTAATGAGCAGGTCGTCCGTTCGAATCGGATCAGTAGCTCCAAAGTAAAATCCCCGAAAAGTGGCTTCGCGCCTGGCTTTTCGGGGATTTTTGTTTAGCTTTATCTGTAGGTAACTACGGAATAGCCAAGTGGCATCGATAAGAACAAAATCATAGCCGAGCTATACTCTTTTGTTGACATGGCTTTACCTGCGTGATACAATGCAGATTGTAAGGGGGGCGAAAACCGATGAACGAACGTATTAAAAAAATTCTTGAAGAGCTTGGATTAAAAAGAGTCGACTTTGCAAACAGGTTGCACATTTCACAGCCGTTTGCATCCGAACTTTGTTCTGGTGCTAAATCTCCCAGTGAACGTACAATTAGTGACATCTGCCGCGAATTTGGCGTCAATGAATCATGGCTGCGCACCGGAGAAGGTGAAATGTTCGCAGCGCCAACTGCCGCCAGCGATAAAATTATGGACTTTGCTGCAGAGATTGCACGTAATGACGACAAAGAATTTCGTAAGCGATTTGTTGTTATGTTGGCCGACTTAGAGCCGAAGGACTGGAAACTACTCGAGCGTATAGCAGAAAAGCTGACAACGTAAAAAAGAGGCAGTTTCCCAAAAGGCTCCCTCTAAAGTAGAATGATTGCCTCCTCACCGCAATTCAGATGAGCCTCAGGACTTCAGTAATTAAAGCTTGCATTATCAGCTGGACCATATCAGGTATAAAAGGAGCAGGGAATATGGATGAATTGTATTTGCGGCTGGCTGCACTGGCCCGGCGATTCGGGGCAAAGCGGCTCGTGCTGTTTGGCTCACGGGCCAGAGGGGACAACCGCCCCAACAGCGACATAGATCTGGCCGTGTACGGGATGCCGCCAGACAACCGAGCAGAATTTTGGATGGAATGCGAAGACCTGCCCACGCTGCTGAAATTTGATATTGTCCATATGCAGGACGGGATGAATCCCGCCTTTGTTGCAAACATTGAAAAGGATGGTGTAGAGCTGATGGATAAGCTGCATGAAAAATATAACTATCTTAAGGAAGCTGTGAAGCGGCTGCGTGAGGCATTGGATGATTATAAGAAATACCCGCTGGATTCTGTGCGGGATGGTGCCATCCAGCGCTTTGAGTTTTGCACGGAACTTGCATGGAAAACCATGAGGGAATATCTGCTCGACCAGGGATATACCAATATCAACAGCCCGAAAGAGGTCATCAAGCAGGCTTTTGCTTTCGGCATGATAGAGGATTCGAAAGTGTGGCTGGAGCTGTTGAACGACCGCAATTTGACCAGTCATGTTTATGATGAGGCGACTGCAAGAGCGATTTTTGACCGTATCGAAAGCCAATATCTGCCGCTGTTCGATAAGGCACTGGCTTATATGCAGGAGTAACAGAATATAAAACAACAAAAATCCCAGAAAAGTGGCTTCACGCCTGGCTTTTCGGGGATTTTTGTTTGGCTGGGAAAATGCGTTCCGAGAGGGATGTGGGCGCTAATTACCCCCATTTCGCGGAAAGTTTTGAAAAAAGGTGGCTCAAGAGGTGGCGCAAATTTGTCGAGGGCGGTGTAGATGCCCAGCGTGACCGAGATGTCCTTATGAATCCCGGGCAGGGTACGCGTTGCCCGCCGCGATGGCACCGTATGCAGGACTCGAACCTGCGACAGCCGGTTTTGGAGACCGGTGCTCCGCTAAACCGCCATATGCGGTTGAAAAATTTTGTGCAATTTTCATAGTTTTCTTCGCGCTGTTTTGGTGGTACAATAGAGGCAGAATCTAGTGACATTCAGGAGGAGCCGCATGGCAGAAAAGAGCATTGAATTAGACAGCGTAGAGATCGCAGCCGCCGTATTCGGGAACTGTGACCGGAACATCCGTATGCTGGAGAAAGAATTTTCGGTGACGGCGGTGTGCCGCGGTACGATGCTGCGCATTTCGGGCGAACCGGCCAATGTTGCAGCTGCGGCCCGTGCTGTGGAGGGGATGCTTCTCCTTATCGAGAACCATACGCCGCTGGAAGACCAGACGGTGCGCTACTGCCTGAGCCTTGCGCATGACGGCGAGGAAAAGCGTGTCCGGGAGCTAACCGAAGACTTCGTGACGGTGACGGTCAAAGGCCGGCCCATCCGTCCCAAGACCCTGGGCCAGAAAGAGTACCTCAACTCCATCCGGAACAACGCCATCACCTTTGGCGTCGGCCCGGCGGGTACCGGCAAGACCTACCTTGCTGTGGCCATGGCTGTCAAGGCCTTCAAGGCCAAAGATGTCTCCCGCATCGTGCTGACCCGCCCGGCGGTGGAGGCAGGCGAGAAGCTGGGCTTTCTGCCGGGTGACCTGCAGCAGAAGGTAGACCCCTATCTGCGGCCTCTGTACGACGGCCTGTTCGATATGCTGGGCGCAGAGACCTATGAGCGTCTGGTGGAAAAGCAGATCATCGAGGTTGCACCGCTGGCCTATATGCGCGGCCGGACGCTGGACGATTCCTTCATCATCCTCGACGAAGCGCAGAACACCACCCCGGAGCAGATGAAGATGTTCCTCACCCGCATGGGCGTCGGCTCGAAAGTAGTCGTTACCGGCGACGTCACTCAGATCGACCTTCCCGACCGCACCCGCAGCGGCCTTGTGGATGCACTTCAGGTCCTCAAAGGCGTGAACGGCATCGCGCAGTGCTACTTCACCGAAAAAGACGTGGTGCGTCACCGTCTGGTGCAGGAGATCATCAAAGCCTACGAGGCCGCTGCCCACCCGGCTAAGCACTGAAAAAACAACCCCGGCGGCATACCACAGAAACCGGGGCATTCGTTCAATAGAATGTAGAAACGAAAGGAGCGGACGATTTATGTCCAATAAAGTTTTGATCACCAACTCGCAGAAAGCGATCAAGGTCCCCTCGGGCCTTCGCATCCTCATCCGCCGCGCCTGCAATGCTGTGCTGGAATATGAGCATTTTGACGACCCGGCGGAGATCAGCGTGACCTTCGTGGACAACGCAGCCATTGCTGAGCTGAACAACCAGTACCGCAACAAGCCGATGCCCACGGATGTTTTGAGCTTCCCTCTGGGTGAGAACGGCGTCTATGACGTGGACGAGAACAACGGCTGCAAGATGCTGGGCGACATCGTCATCAGCATGGAGCGCGCACAGGAGCAGGCGACTCTCTACGGCCATCCGCTGCAGAGAGAGGTCGCTTTCCTGACGGTCCACTCCATGCTCCATCTGCTGGGCTATGACCACGAGAACGGCGGTCTGGAAGCCATGCGGATGCGTGAGAAGGAAGAAGCTGTCCTCATCCAGCTGGGTCTGCCCCGCACGGTGAGCTACACGGAATAAAAAGACAGGAGTTCTATTTTGAAAAACGAAACACCGATCCAGGGCCATTATGATACATCCTCTGTGTTCGTGGCGGTCATTGGCCGCCCGAACGTGGGCAAGTCCAGCCTGACGAATCTGCTGGTGGGGGAGAAGGTGGCTATCGTCACCTCCAAGCCCCAGACCACCCGTACCCGTATTACTGGCGTCATCACCCGGGGGCCTTTGCAGTACGTTCTGCTGGACACCCCCGGCGTACATAAGCCCCACAATAAGCTGGGCAAGCGGATGGACAAGACGGCCAGCGACTCCATTGCTGACGTCGATGTGTCCATGATGCTGTTCGAGCCCTACGGCGCGCTGAATGAATCGGAGATGGTTCTGGTCGAGGCTCTGAAAAAGGGCGGCCCGGCCATCGCGGTCATCAACAAGACCGACCTCGTCAAGGACCCGGCAGACCTCGAGGCCCGCAAGGCGGAGCTGAAGGCCCTGGGCGTCTTTGATGATGTCTATACCGTCAGTGTCCGCGATAATGACCACTGTGAGGAACTGTTCGATGCACTGAGCCGCTATGCCGTGGAAGGCCCGCATTATTTTGACGATGATGCCTACACCGATATGCCTGAGAAGGAGCTCGTTGCGGAAGTTATCCGTGAAAAGGCTCTGCTCTATATGCGGGATGAGATCCCGCACGGCATTGCGGTCGTGGTCGAGCGCTTCAAGGAGCGCCCCGGCACTGACCTCGTGGACATCGACGTGAACATCTACTGTGAGCGGGAGAGCCACAAGGGCATGGTCATCGGCAAGGGCGGCGCGATGCTGAAGAAGATCGCCAGCGCAGCCCGCACCGACTGCGAAGAGTTCCTCGGCTGCCGCGTCAACTTACAGTGCTGGGTAAAGGTCAAAGCCGACTGGCGCGATAACGAGTTCATGCTCAACAATTTCGGCTTCAAGCAGCAGCCCAACCGCTGAGCCTCATAACAGGACAGATTTCCCGGGGATAGCGCAGTACCATAGAGGTGATACTATACCTTAAAGAAGGGAGCGTTGTCCGATGGATGTGGAACTCAGCTGGCAGACGTTTGCCTGCACCGGTGATATTCTGTGTTATCTGGACTACAGGCGGCAGCTCGCTCAGCAGCGGCTCACCGCCCCGGCAGGAGAAAAAACAGATGGATACCATTGTGACCCCGGGCCTTGTCCTGAAAGAGACCCGGTATAAAGAATCAGACCGGATCATCACGCTTCTGACGCCGGGGCTGGGAGTCATCTCGGCCTCTGCGCAGAGCAGCCTGCGGCTGAAAAGCAAACTGTTCAGCGCCTGCGGGCTTTTTTGTTACTCGGAGTTCGTGCTTGTCCCCGGACGGAATATGTATACAGTGCGAGAGGCGGATGTCAAAAACGTCTTCCACGGCATCTCGTCCTCCATCGAAGGGATGAGCCTTGCCATGTATATGGCGGAAATGGCCTCGGCGCTTTCGCCCACAGGAGACGAAGCGGAAAAAGAACTGAGGCTTCTCCTGAATTGTTTTTACATGATAAGCGAGAAAAAGGCCGACCTCCGGGTCATCAAGGCTGTATTTGAGCTGCGCACCATGAGTGAGTGCGGTTTTCTGCCGCAGCTGGTCTACTGCCGCGACTGCGGCACCTACGACGGCCCGGCCTTTTATCTCGACCCGGCGGAGGGCTGTCTGCTCTGCGAATCCTGCGCCCAAAAGGCGGGGAAGAAGTGCAATCTGGACGCCGGGGCGCTGTTTGCGCTGCGGCATATCTGTCTGGTAGAAGATAAAAAGATATTCGGCTTCCGTATTTCCGTCGGCAGTCTGGCAAAGCTTTCTACAGCAGCAGAGCAATATGCGCTGACCCATCTGGACAAGCCGTTGAAAAGCTACGCCTTTTTGAGATCCGTCCTGCCATAACCATTTGAAATCGATTTGATATAAGGAATTACTATGGAAACAAGTTATTTGAAAACGCTGGAACTGGACAAGATCATTGCCCGGGCGGCGGAGGGCTGTGTGTGCAAGGAGTCCCGCGAAAAGCTCCTTGCCATCGAGCCTCAGTGCGACCCCGATGAAGTGCGGTATGCGCTGGAACAGACCGATGCCATCAATTCACTGCTCATCAAGAACGGCTCGCCCCGCTTCGGTGGAGTAGAGGGCGTCAGTCAGCTGGCCGCCCGCGCTGTCAAGGGCGGTGTCCTCTCAATGGGTGAACTGCTGATGGTGGCCGGTGCGCTTCGCAACTTTCAGAACCTCGTCAGCTGGTACGGCTCTTCAGAACACGATGCACTTCCGACGGACGACTTATTCTATGCGCTGGCTCCTCAGCCTGGCCTCGAGCAGCAGATCTCGAGTGCCATCCTTGCACCGGATGCAATGGCAGATACGGCATCGCACACCCTGAACGACCTGCGCAAAAAGATCCGTGCGACTGAAAACAGCATCCGCGACCGTCTGGAAAGCATGGTCCGGAATATGGACACCTCCAAGTACTTACAGGAGAGCGTCGTCTCCATCCGAAATGGCCGGTATGTCGTTCCTGTCAAAAGCGAGTATCGCGGAGAGGTGAGCGGTATCATCCATGACGTCTCGTCTACCGGTGCGACGGTCTTCGTCGAGCCGCAGGCTGTTGTGGAGGCGAACGCACGCATTTTACAGTACCGCGCACAGGAAGCCCAGGAGATCGAGCGTATCCTGGTAGCATTTACCGGTCAGGTCGCAGCCATTGAGCCGCAGTTCCAGTACAGCTATAAGGCCATGCTGGAAATCGACGTCCTGCTTGCAAAAGCCCGCCTTGCACTGGATATGAAGGCATTCAAACCCACTGTCCGGACGGATACGTCGTTCTCGCTCATCCGGGCGCGTCATCCGCTCATCGACGCAAAGAAGTGTGTTCCTGTCGATATTTCGCTGGGCAGGGAATATGATTCGCTCATCATCACCGGCCCCAACACCGGCGGTAAGACCGTCACTCTGAAAACGGCCGGTCTGCTTTGCGCGATGGCACAGTGTGGCTTCCTCATCCCGGCGGATGAGCGCAGTGAGATCTGTGTCTTCGACGAATTCCTCGTGGACATCGGCGATGAGCAGAGCATCGAGCAGAGCCTGTCCACCTTCTCCGGTCATATGAAGAAGATCACCGGCATCCTTGAGCTTGCCATGCCCCACACGCTGGTGCTTCTGGACGAGCTTGGTGCCGGTACCGACCCGGCGGAGGGTGCAGCACTGGCTGTTGCCATCATCGAAGAGCTGCGCCGCCGCGGTGTGCTCCTGATGGCCACAACGCACTATGCAGAATTGAAGGTGTTCGCCCTCGAGACAAAGGGCGTCGTCAACGCCAGCTGCGAGTTCGATTTGGAGACGCTGCGCCCCACCTATAAGCTCAGCGTCGGCGTTCCGGGCAAGTCCAACGCTTTCCTTATCAGCGAAAAGCTTGGCATCCCGGAGCGGGTCATTGAGGCGGCACAGCAGCATCTGTCCGCAGAAGACAAGCGCCTGGACGCCGTTCTGGGCCAGCTGGATGATTTGAAACTCCAGCTCAAAGCCAGTCAGGACGAGGTGGAAGGCCTGAAAAACGAGGCCGCCCACCAGCTGGATGCAGCCCGTCAGAAGCGCGATGAGCTTATCCAGCAGGGCGAGAATGAGCTGGAAGCTGCCCGCGCCAAGGCCCGCGCACTGGCGCAGGAGGTCGAGAGCAAGGCTTACGCTCTGACGGATGAGCTGCGCCAGATCCAGAAAGACGAGCGGATGAGCACCCAGCAGAAGGCCCAGCGCGCCCGTGAGATCGCCAAGAAAGAGTCCGAAAAGCTCTTTATGGGGACCGAAGTGGTACACAACCCGGTCAAGGAGTTCGTGCCGCTGAAGGAAGTCAAGGTAGGGCAGGAGGTCTGCATCGCAGAACTGAACCAGCTGGCTACCGTGCTCTCTCTGCCGGATAAAAACGGTGATGTGCTGGTGCGTGCCGGCATCATCAAGACGAAAGTGCCGCTCAAGGGCCTCAAGCAGCCGGAAAAGCTGGTCAAGGAAGCGAAGCCTCAGACCAAGGCACAGCAGCGTTACTCCCGCCTGACCGGCGACGCCAACCGGCCCAACGGCAGGGTAGAGCGCGTACAGCGCACGGCAAAGATGGAATGCAACCTGCTGGGTCTTACCGTAGACGAGGCGCTGCCGGAGGTGGATTCCTTCATCGACCGTGCGATTTTGAACGGTCAGACGGTGGTATATCTCATCCACGGCAATGGTACCGGCGCACTGCGCACGGCCATCCATAAGCATCTGCGGGGAAACCGAATGGTCAAGAGCTTCCGTCTGGGTCGTTACGGCGAGGGCGAGAGCGGCGTGACCGTCGTCGAGCTGAAGTAAGCCGATGGCAGGACGTTCAAATCCGAGACACGCACGTCGGAGAAGACAGGGCGGCCCGTCCGCTGCGACGGTCATCGGCCTTTTGGTGTGTGTCGTCTGCCTCAGTGCAGCATTTTTCCTTTGGAAGGCAGCGCTGTTCGGCTCCGGGCGAAATGAGAGCGGGGAAGAACCTTTCCGGCCTGTGGTGGGAGACCCGCCCTACCGGGTCTGCATTGATGCCGGCCACGGCGGAAGCGACCCGGGCGCAAGGGGAGTCGTCGAAGAAAAAGAGATGACGGCCCAGACCTCCGAGGCTCTGCTTGCGCTGCTGGAGGCCGACCCTAATTACATCCCGCTGTGTTCCCGCGAAAGCTATGATGTCACCGCAAAGCCCAGCGAGCGGGCAGAGGCCATCAATGCCAAAAGCCCGCAGCTGCTGCTGTCCATCCACGGCAACTCCGCGCCGGAGGGTTCTGCCGCTGCAGGCTTTGAGTGTTATCCGTCCGTTCCCGGCCGTACATGGCATAGGGAGAGCTATTACTTCGCGCAGCAGCTGGCACAGGGAATGCAGGCCGCAGGCGCAAAGCTCCGCGGCCACGGCGGCATCCGGTACATTTATTATCAGGGCGAGGTAAAGCAGCTCGTAGAGAGCACCCATACCGAAGTAAGGGACGAGCGAAGCTTTACCTTGTTGGAAGATGTAAACTGTCCGGCGGTTCTGGCAGAACAGTGCTTTGTGACCAGCGAAGAGGACGTTGCACAGTTTGGCAGCGAAGAAGGCTGTAAGACAGTGGCGCGCGTTTACTATGAAGCGATCTGCGCGTACTTCGGAACACAGCCGCTGGATACGCCGCTGTAAAGTCTGATGCGATGGACGCTCGCATGAAAGCGGTCTTGTCCAGCTGTATTTTATGATGCCTGCTTAGCAGGCGATCCACACGTCCCAAACGAAATGATATAAAAGAACAGCAGAGGCTCCCAAAACCTGCACCGATGACGGAGCGCAGGAGAAGGGGGCCTCTGTTTTTGATTTTTATAATATTTCGTATAATGCAGGTTATACGAAATATAGGGGAGCGAAAAAGCCCTCTTTTTCGGGTTTCAGGCCTTTCCGGCGGTTTCTGAGCCTTTTGGGCTGGCTGAGCCGGTTTTTCGCGTTTTGTACAGTTGTGTTATTTGAATGCATTGCTTTGTATGTTTGGTCAGCTTTTTTATTTTACAATCGTCCAGCTGTTGTCTGTAAAAACTTTTCTGACTTCAATATCCATCACTTTTTGATTCCGGCCGCTCATATTTTTCAAGAGCGTTCAGTCTGCGTGGTTCCATCAATATATCCCAGCTGAAGCTTCTGATTTTTCTCGTAAAGTCTCAGAACCTCTGGAATCTCCTTAAATCGAAGCATTCACACCGAATAACCTTTGAAAAATCGTGTGGGTTCATTCGGGTTCATTCGTATCGGCAAGGCTCGAAACATCCACCCGGAAACCTTCCTGTGCGGCACCCTCAAAGGCCTCCATCGGGCCGGCCGGTGCATCATTTTCAGGCTCATCCGATGAAGGATCGGCAAATTCCCCCTTGCTCTCCCCTGTCTCCTTTTGCGTTGTATCCAAGCTTGCCTTCTTGACTTCACCCAGCGGATTCTGCTCAATCGCTGCACGCACCTGAAATTCCTGCAGGTGTGTATAAATTTGTGTCGTGCCGACGCTGCTGTGGCCCAGAAGCTGTTTGAGGGTCAGAATATCCACGTTGCCAGTCTGATACATCAGCGTCGCGGCAGTATGGCGAAGCTTATGGGTGGAAAAACCACGCAGACCCGCTGCTTTCATGGCGCCGGTGACCAGCTGCTCTACCCTGCGGTTTGAGATTCGCTCCTTGCGCCGCCGGGTGATAAAGACAGCTCTCTCTTTGGGGTTCAGACCCTCCATCGTGTTGCGCTTGTTCAGATAGATCTGCAATGCCTCCATGCAGGCATCATTCAGGTAGACCATCCGCTCTTTATGGCCTTTGCCGAACAAACGGATCTGCCGCTGTTCCATGTCGATGTCGCCGAGGTCCATGCCGACAAGCTCCGAAAGACGCATCCCGCAGTTCAGAAACAGCACGACCATGCAGTAATCTCGCTCCGGGAAATCGCTCTGGGTCTGGGTGCTTTCCAGAAGGTCCATGGATTGCTCTGCCGTCAGGTACTTGGGAAGGACTTTATCCTGCTTGGGCGGCTTGATGGACGCTGTGGGATTCTCTTTGAGCAAATCTACCTGATTGACCAGATAATCATAAAAGCCGTGGAGACTGGCCAGCCGCCGGGCCGTCGAAGATTTTTTGTTGCCGCACTCGCTGTTCAGAAAGTACAGATATTCATAAACGTCTTCCTTGGTCACACTGCCCCAGAAAGCCGTATCGAGCCCCTTGGGGTCGATGTCCTTTATTTCGGTATCGTCGGTCACAAGGCCGCGCCGACGCTTCATAAAGCGGCTGAAATTGCGCAGGTCGCAGTAATAGCTGAAAGCTGTATTGGGGCTTTTGCCTGCGATGACTTCCAGATAGCGCACATACGCGACGATGTCCGGCGAGGCATCATCAAAAGGCTTATGTTTTTCGGGATTTTTCTCGTCCAGATAAATCGACATGATTTCCTCTTTTTATGGTCACAGACGGTCGGATTTCAGGGCATGGATGGCGTCCGAGATATAAGCGGCACCGATAAGCTTCATGCCGGGATAATCGGCGGCGTTCAGATGTGCAAGGCTGTGCTTTGGTACGACGGCACGCTCAAAGCCGATGCGCTCGGCCTCCCGCAGACGCTGCTCCAGATTCGGTACACTGCGCACCTCGCCGCCAAGGCCGACTTCACCGATGGCGATGAGCTTATCGCTCACGGGGCAGTCCAGAAGCGAAGACACCATGCTCAGACAGACGGCAAGGTCGCAGGCGGTATCCCGCAGGGTGATGCCGCTGACGATGTTGATATACACGTCCAGATTGCCGAAGAAATAGCCTGCACGCTTTTCCAGCACGGCGATGAGCAGGTTCATGCGGTTGTAGTCGTAGCCGCTGCAGGCCCGCCGGGGTGCCGGGAAATTCGTCTTGGTCGCAAGGGCCTGTATCTCGCTGAGAATGGGGCGGCTGCCTTCCATGGTACAGGCGACGCAGTTCCCGGAAACGCCCAGCGGACGGCCTTCCAGAAGCATCTGGGACGGATTTTCGATTTCCTCAAGGCCCTGCCCTGTCATATCAAACATACCAAGCTCGTTGGTGGAGCCATAGCGGTTCTTAGCCGCCCGCAGGATGCGGTATGGCAGCATTTTGTCTCCCTCAAAGTAAAGAACCGTATCCACAATATGCTCCATGACCTTCGGGCCTGCGATAGCGCCGTCCTTGTTGACATGGCCCACGATAAACATCGGGATCTCCTGCTTCTTGGCGACGGCCAGCAGGCGGGCCGCACTCTCTTTCACCTGACTGACCGTGCCGGACGAAGACGAGATGTCCATGCACCGCATGGTCTGGATGGAGTCGATGACGACCAGTTCCGGCTTTTCTTTCTCGATGAGGCCGCAGATCTCGTCTACGTCGTTTTCTGCCGCCAGATAGATGTTATCCTGCGGGACTTTCAGGCGGGCCGCACGCAGCTTGACCTGACGGACGGACTCTTCGCCCGTGATATACAGCACCGTGTGCTGGTTGGAGATGGCACCGCAGAGCTGCAACAGCATCGTAGATTTGCCCACGCCCGGCTCACCGCTCAGCAGTACGACGCCGCCCAACACGATGCCGCCGCCTAAAACGCGGTCAAGCTCGGAAATGCCTGTCAGGATGCGGCTCTTTTCCTCGGTCGTGCTGATGTCGGCCAGACGCCTTGCCGTCAGCGAGGTGACGCCCTCCTGCCGGACAGACGCAGCGGCTTTGCCGCCGGAAAGCCCGGCCTTGGGCGCTTCGGCGACCACATCCTCATTCATGGTGTTCCAACTGCCGCAGCTGGGGCAGCGGCCCATCCAGCGGGGGCTTGTCTCTCCGCAGTTGGAGCAGACGTATACGGTTTTCAGCTTCGGTTCTTTCATTCTGGACTCCCTGTTTTCATTTCATGAAAATCATTTTCTCTATCATACCACATCCGGCCCGAGGCCGCAAGAAAGCCGGGCGCTTATCCGGCCTGCATCAGACGATTTGCAAGACATACAAGGCCGGTGGCCGCACCGCAGAGCGGGCAGAGACAGACCGCCAGTAAGGCGAATTGCCCCACCAGGAGCCGTGCTCCTGCCGGATGGCTTCCCTTATCCCCTCTGCCGAAAGAGAAGGCGTGGATCCGGCTGCTGACCTGCAGAGCCGAGGCTCCGAACAAACAGAGCGCACCCGCCGCCAGTGCCGTTGGCAGGCTGGCGGTGAGCAAAAAGAGAACGAGCTGTTTTGCCCCGAGGCTATTCAGAAACTGCGCCGAGAGCAGGCCGGAGCCTGTCCCGTATAACATCGCAAACAGAAAGATAGGCAGCGGCCCCACTGCCGAGAGCCCCAGCAGGAGGAACACTGCCGCCGCCCCGAGGACGACAGCCAGCTCTGCCCCGAACAGTCCCACCGCCTGCGCGGCACTGGACGCCGCGAACACTCCGCGCCAGCAGTCCAGATAATAGGACAGCGTCTCCATCTCTTCAGCGTCGCACAGCGCCTGCAAAACGCCCGCCATCAGCGTACCGAAGAGATAGGCCGCCGCCAGAAGGATGCAGTCCCGGCTGGCCTGGAATGGCTTCCGCCGGGGAGCTTTCTGAGGCGGAAGCTCCGCCAACGGCTTGGAGACAGGCGTCATGGCTTCTTTTTCTGCCAGAGACTCGCCCGCTGTATCTTCCGGCAGCGTCGGCACAAGCGCCGCTGCATTTGTTTCCGTTTCCTGATAGACCCACATCGTGCTTTTTCCCTCCTGCTTTTGTTGTGTATGGCCGCTGTAGCGTGGACTGAGCATTCAGCGCCGCTTTCGCTCCGTGCGCAGCATTCCGAGGATCCCGCCCAGAACCCCCATCAGCAGGACAAGCCCTGCCCGGACGAACTGCATCGTTTCCCACTCACTCTGGTACAGTGTACCCAGAATAAAAAGCAGCCCTATAAAGAGAGCTCCTTCCGCTGCGCCCCAGACGAGTCCCTTGCCCTTTTGCAGAATGGCCATCAGCAGGCCGCTGAGAAAGCTGCCGAGACAGACTGCCGCCGTGGCCAGCGGAGCAGCGGCCTCCTGCGTCAGGCCCTGTTTGACCATCAGCCAGCCGAACCCTGCCAGGCTCACGGCTGCTGCCGCACTGCCCACTCCGAAAACGGCCAGCAGCCCTATCGCCGGGAACTTCTTGGTATCAGACATAAAAACGCGCCTCCCTGCACCTACTGTATGCAGGGAGACGCGTTCAAAGCACGGATCCGGAAAATTATTACTTCTTGGGGGCGTTGTCCATGTTCAGCTTCTCGACAGAGCTGATGGCGTTCTTGGTGAAGCGGATCTTTACACGGTCAGCGCCAGTCTCCAGCACGAAAGTGTCGTCCTTGATGGCGACCACACGGCCGATGACGCCGCCGATGGTGGTGACCTGATCGCCGATCTCCAGAGAAGAGCGCATTGCAGCGTCCTTCTTCTCCTGCTTCTTCTGGGGACGGTAGATCATGAAGTAGAGCATCACCAGCATCAGAGCCAGAGTAAAGAAAAGGCTGATGTAGCTTTCGGTCGTAGTCAGAAATTGCATGGGGCAAAATCTCCTCTCAAATTCATATGACCTTATTATACGCGCTTATCCGGCATGTTTCAAGGCTAAATCTCAAATTCGTGTGTCGAGCAGCTTGACATAGCGGTCATGGAAGGCGGTAAAGGTGCCTGCATCCAGCTCATCGCGGATGCGCTCCATCAGGTGATTGTAGAACCAGAGGTTGTGCATGACGGCCAGACGCATACCCAGCAGTTCCTCTGCCTTGAACAGGTGGCGGATATAGGCGCGGGAGTATTTCCGGCAGGCCGGGCAGCCGCAGGCGGGGTCGATGGGGCGCTCGTCACGCTCGTACTTGGCGTTCTTGATGTTGATGATGCCGCCCCAGGTGTTCAGGTGGCCGTGGCGGGCGTTGCGGCTGGGCATGACGCAATCGAAGAGGTCCACGCCGCGGGAGACGGCCTCGATGATGTTGCCGGGAGTGCCTACGCCCATCAGGTAACGGATCTTATCCTTGGGCATATAGGGCTCGACCGCACTGATCATCTCGTACATCACCTCAGTGGGCTCACCCACAGCGAGGCCGCCGATGGCGTAGCCGTCCAGGTCCAGGTCGGCGATCTGCTTCATGTGCTCCACGCGCAGGTCGGCGAAGGTGCAGCCCTGATTGATGCCGAAGAGCAGCTGATCGGGGTTGACGGAGATGCCTTCATGCTTCAGGCGGGCCATCTCATCCTTGCAGCGCTTGAGCCAGCGGGTGGTGCGCTCGCAGCTGGCTTTGGAGTAATCGTGCTGGGCGGGGTTCTCGACGCACTCATCAAAGGCCATGGCGATGGTAGAACCGAGGTTTGCCTGGATCTGCATACTTTCCTCAGGACCCATGAAGATGCGGTGGCCGTCGAGGTGAGAGGCAAAGGTCACGCCCTCCTCGGTGATCTTGCGCAGCTTTGCGAGGCTGAACACCTGAAATCCGCCGCTGTCGGTGAGGATGGGGCCGTTCCAGCGGGTGAACTTGTGCAGACCGCCCATCTCTGCCACCAGCTTGTCGCCGGGACGCAGATGCAGATGGTAGGTGTTGCAGAGCATGACCTGCGCACCGATGTCCTTCAGGTCATGGGCAGACAGGCCGCCCTTGATGGCGCCGGCGGTGGCAACATTCTGGAATGCGGGGGTCTGCACCGTGCCATGTACGGTCTTGAACTCGCCCCGCCGGGCGTTGTGCTCCTGCTTGAGCAGCTTGTAGGTCGTCAAAGAAGGCATAATATTTTTCCTTTCTGCGCACGGAAAACAGCCGTGCATCCTGCCGCAGGGGGCGTATGCTCTCGCTGCGGATACAGAGTCGGGATATTACAGCGGCGAAGCGCTATAATAGTTACAAGATCAGCATCGCATCCCCAAAGCTGAAGAACCGATATTTCTGCTCGACAGCCACCTTATAGGCGGCCATCGTCTTTTCGTAGCCGTACAGCGCCGACACCAGCATGATGAGGGTGCTTTCGGGCAGATGGAAGTTGGTGATAAGGCCGTCGATGCAGTTGAACTTGACACCGGGATAGAGGAAGATGTCGGTGTTGCCGCTGCAGGCTTTGATCTCGCCGTACTTGGCGGCGACGGCTTCCAGCGTGCGGCAGCTGGTGGTGCCTACGGCGATGACACGATGGCCTGCGGCCTTGGTGTCATGGATGAGCTTTGCAGTCTCCTCGCTGACGGAGTACCACTCGCTGTGCATCTTGTGGTCGGAGATCTCGTCTTCCTGCACGGGGCGGAAGGTGCCGAGGCCGACATGGAGCGTCACCTCGGTGATGTTGACGCCCTTGGCGCGGATGGTATCCATCAGCTCTGGCGTGAAGTGGAGGCCGGCAGTGGGAGCGGCAGCGCTGCCCAGCTCCTTGGCGTAGACGGTCTGATACTGGCTCTGGTCGTCCAGCTGCTTGGTGATATAGGGCGGCAGAGGCATCTTGCCGAACTCGTCCAGCTTCTCGTAGAGGGTCTCGGTGTCATAGTAGAAGGTGACGAACTTATTGCCGTCTTCCAGCGTCTCGTCCACGATGGCCGTCAGGCTGCCGTCGCCAAAGCTGACCTTGGTACCGGGCTGCATCCGCTTGCCGGGCTTTGCAAGACACTCCCACTGGTCGCCCTTCACCTGCCGCAGGAGCAGCAGCTCGCAGACGGCACCCGTGGGCTGCTTGATGCCCACGATGCGGGCGGGCAGGACCTTGGAGTTGTTGACCACCAGCAGGTCGCCCGGCTCGAGGTATTCGGGCAGGTCGTGGAAGATGCGGTGCTGGATGCTGTCGTCTTTCTGGCTCAGGACCATCAGACGGGCCGCATCACGGGGGGATGCAGGCTCCTGCGCAATGAGCTCTTTGGGTAAATCATACCAAAAATCTTTTTTTAACATAGTTAGCATTTGCCTTTCCGATGATTGACACGAATGCCGTATCAATGTTATCATAAAATCTGTATAGCGGTATCTATTATATTGCATAGACGTCTGCTTTGCAAGCGGAGTCTTATGCGAATTGGCTTTTTTTGAAAGGAAAGGTGCTGGAAATGGATAAACAATATAAAGTGGGCGTCGTCGGTGCCACCGGTATGGTAGGCCAGCGTTTTGTTACTCTGCTCGAAAATCATCCCTGGTTCAAGCTGACGACTCTGGCCGCTTCCGGCCGGAGCGCTGGCAAGACCTATGAGGAGGCTGTCGGTTCTCGCTGGGCCATGACCACCCCGATGCCGGAGAGCGTCAAGAAGATGGTGGTGCTGGATGCATCCAAGGTGGAGGAGGTCGCCTCTCAGGTGGACTTTATCTTCTGCGCCGTCAATATGCCGAAGGACGAGATCAAGGCTCTGGAAGAGGCTTACGCCAAGGCAGAATGCCCCGTCGTCTCCAACAACAGCGCAAACCGCTTCACCCCGGACGTGCCGATGGTCGTGCCTGAGATCAACGCCGGCCACATCGACATCATCCCCGCTCAGCGCAAGCGCCTGGGTACCAAGCGCGGCTTCATCGCCGTCAAGTCCAACTGCAGCCTGCAGAGCTATGTCCCTGCCCTGCACCCCCTGATGAAGGATTTCGGCGTCAGCAAGGCTCTGGTCTGCACCTATCAGGCCATTTCCGGTGCCGGCAAGACCTTCGACCGGATGCCTGAGATCATCGACAACGTCATCCCCTACATCGGCGGCGAGGAGGAAAAGAGTGAGCGTGAGCCTCTCAAGCTGTGGGGCCACATCGAGGGCGACCACATCGTCAACGCCGAGAAGCCTGTCATCACTGCCCAGTGCTTCCGTGTGCCTGTCTCCGACGGCCACACCGCCGCTGTCTTCGTGAGCTTTGATAAGAAGCCCAGCAAGGAAGAGATCCTCAAGGCCTGGGCCGAGTTCCGCGGCCCTGCACAGGAACTGGACCTGCCCAGCGCACCCAAGCAGTTCCTCCACTACTTCGAGGAGAACGACCGTCCCCAGCCCAAGCTGGACCGCAACACCGAGCACGGCATGGCCGTCTGCATCGGCCGTCTGCGTGAGGACACCCTGTTTGATTACAAGTTCGCCTGCATGAGCCACAACACCCTGCGCGGCGCTGCCGGCGGCGCAGTGCTGCTGGCTGAGCTGCTGGCAGCCAAGGGCTATTTTGACTGATCTGCGCGCTTTTTGAACTTCAACGCGCTGCAAAGGAGTTTTTTGCTATGAAGAATCCTGTTTTTACTGGTGCGGGTGTTGCCATCATCACCCCGATGTACGAGGACGGTAGCATCAATTTTGATGAGCTGGGCCGCATCGTTGAGGATCAGATCGCCCGCGGCACCGACGCCATCGTCATCTGTGGCACCACCGGCGAGTGCTCTACCATGACCGACGAGGAGCAGCTGGCCGCCATCAAGTATACCGTGGACCTCGTGAACCATCGTGTGCCTGTCATCGCCGGTGCCGGTTCCAACGACACCGACCACGGCTGTGCTCTGGCTGCAAAGTCTGCCGCCTGCGGCGCAGACGCTCTGCTGCTGGTGACCCCCTACTATAACAAGACCTCTCAGGCTGGCCTTGTCGCCCACTTTACCGCAATGGCAGAGGCCGGCGGCATTCCGGTCATCCTGTATAATGTGCCTTCCCGCACCGGCCTGAACATCGCCCCCGAGACCGCCAAGGAGCTGAGCAGGCACCCGCTCATCAACGGCATCAAGGAAGCCTCCGGCAATATCGGTCAGGTGGCAAAGATCGCGGCCCTCTGCGGCGACGAGCTGAACATCTACTCCGGCAACGATGACCAGGTGGTCCCCCTGCTGTCCCTGGGCGGCAAGGGTGTCATCAGCGTCGTCTCCAATGTCAAGCCTGAGCTTGTTCACAACTGCTGCAAGGCATGGTTCGACGGTGATACCGCCAAGGCCCGCGAGCTGCAGCTGGAGATGCTGCCCCTGTGCGATGCGCTCTTCTGCGAGGTCAACCCCATCCCGGTCAAGTACGCCATGAACGTGCTGGGCTGGGAGGCCGGTGAGTGCCGGCTGCCCCTCGTGGAGCCCGGTGACGCCCACAAGGAGCAGATCGAGCAGGCTCTGCAGGCTGCAGGCCTTATCAAGGAATAAACGATTTTATGTGCAAATGCCCGGCGAGACAGATCTCCGGGCATTTGCCGTATGATAAAAAAGAGGATCATAACAATGACGGATATTATCATTCAGGGCATCGGCGGCCGGATGGGCCATGTGCTGTGCGAGATGATCGCCCAGCGTGAGGATTGCCGCGTCGTGGCCGGCATCGACATGAAGGACGGCGAGATGAACGGCATTCCCGTGTACGACAGTCTGGACAAGCTGGACGGCAAGGGCGACGTCGTCATCGACTTCAGCGCTCCGGCAGCGGTCGAGAAGGCGCTGCCCTACTGTGAGGCTCACAAGCTGCCCATCGTGGTCTGCACCACCGGCCTTTCCGAGGAACTGCAGCTGAAGCTCGTCCAGCTCTCCCGCAGCATCCCGGTGTTCAAGAGCGCCAATATGTCCATGGGCATCAACGTCCTGTCCGAGCTGTGCAAGCGTGCATCGGCCATTCTGGGCGCAAACTACGACATCGAGATCGTTGAGCAGCACCATCACAACAAGCTGGACGCTCCCAGCGGCACGGCCCTGATGCTGGCTGACGCCATCAACGAAGAAAACGACGGCGCATACCATTACGTCTATGACCGCTCCTCCGTCCGCCAGAAGCGCGACCCCAAGGAGATCGGCATCAGCGCCGTGCGCGGCGGCAGCATCGTGGGCGACCATGAGGTGTTGTTCTGCGGCCCGGACGAGGTCATCACCCTCCGCCATACGGCATATTCCCGCAATATTTTTGCAAATGGCGCAATAAATGCCGCCGTTTATCTTGCAAAAAAGGAGCCCGGCCTGTACAATATGAGTAACATGATCGCAGAGATGTAAGCTTTTCTGCGCATGGCATCATAAGGCACGGTATCGTGCGTCAGGAGACGAGCCTATGGCCAAGCACGCAAAGCACGCAGCCCCTCCCCGCTGTCGGCATTCCGCCCAAAAGCACACCTCGCATAAGGGCGTCGCCCTGTACACACTGGGGGTCCTGCTGGTGGCCGTATCGGCGCTGCTCTTTCTGCGCTTCTGGCCCCGCCGCAGCGTGGATGCAGCTCCTCCGGCAGTGGAGGTGGAGTCCCCTGCTGTTTCGGAGGAGCTTGCTGTGCCTGAGCCGCAGCCTGTCGTCACGACACTGCGCTTCTCGGCTACAGGGGACAACCTCATTCATGAGCCCATCTATTCGCAGGCCGCCCGGCGGGCTGCAGAGGGCGAAGGATACAGCTTTGATTACTGCTATATGAATCTGCTCGATTTCTATGCACAGCAGGACATCAACTGGATCAATCAGGAGACACTCTGCAGCAAAGAGCTTGCGCCCTCTACCTATCCCTGCTTCTCGACCCCCGGCGAGTGCGCCGAAGCGCTTTACCGGGCAGGCTTCCGGGTGTTCAGCCTCTCGAACAATCACACCTACGATAAGGGAGCTGCGGGCATTGCCGCCACCCTCCGATTCTGGGAGACGATGCCCGAGGATGTGATCACCACCGGCCTGTGGAAGGGCGAGGCGGACTATGGCCGCATCCCCATCCAGACAGTAGACGGCGTAAAGATCGCGTACCTTTCCTATACCGAGCACACCAACGGCATCCCCCGGAACAGCAAGATGGCCGCAAACATCATCTACACCAGCCAGCAGGATGTCATGGAGCAGCAGGTGCGGGCGGCCCGGCAGGAGGCCGATTTTGTGGTAGTCGGCGTACACTGGGGCGTCGAGGACAGCCATAACATCACACAGGCGCAGCGCACCTTAGCTCAGTCTCTGGCCGACTGGGGCGCGGATGTGATCATCGGAACCCACCCGCACGTCCTGCAGGACGCCGAATGGCGTACTGCAGCCGATGGACGGAACGTATTTGTGGCCTATTCGCTGGGAAATTTCCTGAGCACTCAAAGCAAGCCTGACCAGCTCATCGGCGCGATTCTGACGTTGGAGCTGGAGCAGACCACCGAGCCGGACGGCAGCGTCCATTGCGCGGTGCGCGGCCCGAAGCTCCATGTGACCGTGACCCACTATGACGCCGGAAAGTCTAACGTCCGCACGTATCTGTTCCGGGATTACACGCCGGAGCTTGCACAGGCCCATGGCGTCCGCGCCGCGTATCCTTCTTTTGGGTACGATTACATCCGCCAGACGGCACAGACCTACATCAACAGCGAATTTTTGGAGCTTGCATAAAGCTTGTATCAGAACGCCCGATGGGCAGAATGGAGTGTTTACTATGTACGGTGTATCCAAAATCAATATTGAGCCGAGCCTGATGATGATCAGTGTGCAGGATGCCGAGTTCAAGGGCAACACGATGGCACGTTATCTGCAGATCTTCGCCGACACTGGCGTCGTGGTGGATATGATCAGCCAGAGCGCTCCCCACGGCACCAGCATGGACTTCAGCTTCACGGCATCCAGCAGCGACCTGCCGCTGGTCATGAAGGCCATCTCTGCGGCAAATCTGGACAAGGACGCCAAGGCTTCTCCCCTCATCAGTGTGGGCTACTCCAAGCTGAATCTCTTCGGTGAGGAGATGGTCACCAGCTGCGGCGTCGCCGCCCGCGCCCTGAATGCTCTGGCGATGGCAGGCATCGAAGTTCTGCTCATCACCACCAGCGATTTGGACATTTCTCTTCTGGTCCGTTCGGAGAATGAGGACGCAGCCTATGAGGCCCTGAAAAAGGCTTACGAGCTGTAATAACGATATTAAACAGCACCCGTGTCTAGATAAAACAGACATGGGTGCTGTTGCAGCAAAAGACCCGGCGGGTCTCCCCTCTGCGGAGAGAGACCAGCCGGGTCTTTTTATTTTATCAGAAGATTTACAGGCTCACCTTGTGGTAGACCTTCTTGCCCTTCTTGATGACGATGCCCTTGGACAGCTGCTCAGCAGTGAAGCTGACCGTGGGAGCAGCGACCTTCTCACCGTCCACCAGAACACCGCCCTGCACGACGAGACGGCGGGCCTCACCGTTGGAAGCAGCCAGACCGGCCTTGACCATCAGGGTCAGGATGCCGATGGAGCCGTCGGTCAGGTCAGCCTCGGTCAGCTGGGTGTTGGGCATATGCTCAGCATCACCGGCAGCACCGCTGAACAGGGCGCGGGCCGCATTCTGGGCCTTGGCGGCCTCTTCTTCGCCGTGGACCATCTTGGTCAGCTCGAAGGCGAGGATCTCCTTGGCCTCGTTGAGGCGCTGGTCCTTCCAGGTGCTCATCTCGTCGATCTGCTCCAGCGGCAGGAAGGTCAGCATACGGATGCACTTCATGACATCCGAATCGCCGACGTTGCGCCAGTACTGGTAGAACTCGAAGGGGCTGGTCTTGTTGGGGTCGAGCCAGACGGCGTTGCCGGCGGTCTTGCCCATCTTCTTGCCCTGAGAGTCGGTCAGCAGGGTGATGGTCATGGCATAGGCATCCTTGCCCAGCTTGCGGCGGATAAGCTCGGTGCCGCCCAGCATATTGCTCCACTGGTCATCGCCGCCGAACTGCATGTTGCAGCCGTAATGCTGGAACATGTAGTAGAAGTCGTAGCTCTGCATGATCATGTAGTTGAACTCGAGGAAGGACAGGCCCTTCTCCATGCGCTGCTCATAGCACTTGGCGCGCAGCATGTTGTTGACGGAGAAGCAGGCGCCCACATCGCGCAGCAACTCGACGTAGTTCAGATTCAGCAGCCAGTCGGCGTTGTTCAGCATCAGAGCCTTGCCGTCGGAGAAGTCGATGAACTTCTCCATCTGCTTCTTGAAGCAGGCGGCGTTGTGGGCGATGTCCTCCTTGGTCAGCATCTTGCGCATATCGGTGCGGCCGGAGGGGTCGCCGATCATGGTGGTGCCGCCGCCGATGAGGGCGATGGGCTTGTTGCCTGCCATCTGCAGACGCTTCATCAGGGTCAGGGCCATGAAGTGGCCGGCAGTCAGACTGTCGGCGGTGCAGTCAAAGCCGATGTAGAAGGTGGCCTTGCCGTTGTTGATGAGGTCGATGATCTCATCATCGGTAATCTGGGCCACCAGGCCGCGGGCCTTGAGTTCTTCGTACAGAGTCATAAAAATTTCCTCCTGTTTGTCGGGCAGAGGGAAAATAAAACACCCCCTGCCAAAATAAATTTGGCAGAGGGCGATAAAATTCGCGGTACCACCTCTGTTTGCCGCCTCTTCACAGAGACGGCCTCACGAGTGCGCACCCCAGAGTAGAGTGACACTCCTGCGTTTGTAACGCTCGCACGCGGCACAGCCTACTATTCGTTCAGCCTGCGGCTCAGGGACGTATTTCGCCTGCGTCTCTGCAGCCCCTTTCACCAGCCGGGGCCTCTCTGGGCAGAGCGCATCAGGGTACTCGGTTCCCATCTTCGCCTTTCAACGAGATTCAGTTTAGCACATCCCTGCCGGAATGTCAAGCGCTGGCTTTTTTCTTATTTTTCTGCGTTCCGGCCCAGCATTTCCCGGGCATTGGCCAGCGAAAGCTCCGTGACATGGTCGCCGGAGATGAGGCGGGCCAGCGCCTCTACACGGCCATTCTCGTCCAGCGGGTGTATCTCAGTATAGGTACGCTCATTCGTGATATTTTTCTGAATGAGCAGATGGCAGTCGGCCAGCGCAGCGATCTGCGCCGTATGAGTGATGCAGAGGATTTGATGGCCCTCGGCGCTCTGACGCAGTACCTCGCCGATACGGCTGGCTGCTTTGCCCGATACGCCGCTGTCGATCTCGTCGTAAATAACGGTCGGCACGGCATCCTTATCAGCCATTGCGTTTTTAATGGCAAGGGTAATACGGCTCAACTCACCGCCCGAGGCGATCTTTGCCAGAGGCTTCGGGGCTTCGCCGGGGTTTGTGGAGATATAGAACTCGATGCTGTCCTGCCCATGGCTGGCCAGCGGCCCGCGCGAATGACGAAGCGTCATCCGCACACCCGGCATGTTCAGGAAGTCCAGCGTGCCAGAGATGCGCTTGTTCAGCTCATCAAAAGCTTTCAGACGGGTCTGGGTCAAAGCTTCGGCCTTTTCCCGCGCAAGGGTGTAAAGGCGGCGCTGCTCTTTCTGCAAGTGCTCTACCCTCTCCTGCGAGGACTGTATCATCTCAAGTTCTTTCCGCGCCCGTTCGCCAAAGGCAAGGATGTCTTCCACCGTGTCGCCGTACTTCCGCCGGAGCTTATAGATAAGGTCGATGCGCTGCTCGATCTCGTCCAGCTCTGCGTCATTGGTGTCGTAGGCATCCAGACGGCCAATGAGGTCTGCGGCGACGTCCTTTGCGGTGTAATAAAGGTCGAGCAGCTGGCCCGCACCGGCAGACAGCTCTCCGTCGAGCTGTGCCGCTGCGTCCACAGCGTTGGAGGCTTCGCCCAGAAGGTCAACAGCTCCTGGGGTCTCGTCGCCGCCCGAGAGCAGCGCATAACACTGTGCGATACGGTCCCGGATGGTGGAAGCGTTCGCCAGCACTTTGCGGCGGCTTTCCAGCGTCTGCTCCTCCCCTGCCGTCAGGTCGGCATCGTCGATCTCCTGCACCTGATAGCTCAGCAGGTCGATACGGCGCTGCTTTTCGCTCTCGTCGGTTATCATGGCGTCCAGCGCCTTTTTGACGCCGACCAGTTCCCGGTAGATAGCATAATACGCCTGATACTCAGCGCTGTTCTGGGCGTAAGCATCCAGAATGCCTTCATGACGGGCCGGGTTCAGCAGGCCCACGGAGTCGTGCTGACCGTTGATGTTGATAAGCCCGCCGCAAAGCTCCCGCAGGACAGCGGCAGTGGCCGGCATCCCGTTGATACGGCAGGTGCTCTTGCCCTCGGCGGTGATCTCACGGCTGAGCAGCAGGGCCTCCGAGCGCTCATAGCCTGCCTTTTCGAGGCTGTCGAGAACAGCAGGCGGCACGTCCTCGAACGCCGCCCGGATGACGGCCTTGGCCGCGCCGGTGCGCACGAGATCCTTAGAAGTGCGGTTGCCCAGAATGGCGTTGATGGAGTCGATGAGGATGGATTTGCCTGCGCCCGTCTCACCGGTCAGGACATTGAGCCCCTTCTCAAAGTGGACATTGGCTTTCTGGATAACTGCAACATTTTCGATTTGCAGGCTGCTCAGCATAGTTTCACTCCCGCGTTTATTTCTGCCCGATATGACGGGTCAGTTCCGAACAGATGGTCTTTGCGTCCCGCTCCGAACGGGCCACGATAAGGAATGTATCGTCGCCGGAAAGCGTACCGACGACATTCTTCCATTTCAAGGCGTCGAACACCTCACAGGCAGCGTTCGCCATGCCGGAGTAGCACTTCACCAGCACGACATGTCCGGCAAAATCCACCCCCAGCACCGATTCGTGGAATATCGTCTCGAACCGGCCCTGCATCTTGGGGTTGAGGCTTTCGTTGTGGCTGGAAACATAGCGATAGCCGTCGGCGGTGGCAGCTTTGACGAGGCACAGCTCCCGGATGTCCCGGGAAATGGTAGCCTGTGTCACCTCGAAGCCCTCCTGGCGCAGATGCTCGAGAAGTACCTCCTGTCGGCTGATGGGATGCTCCTGAATGAGGCGGAGGATCGTCTGCTGACGTTCCGTCTTGCCTTTTGCCTCAGCTGGATTGTTTCGGCCCATATTCCTTGCCTCCTCTTGTTATTATCTCCGGCTGCGCAGCTTCTGGTCGATGGCCTGAAACTGGTCTGCCCTGCTGAAGGTGACGAGCTGTACGATCTGGTCAGAGAGGCGTATCTCCGCCGTCGAGCCGGCACTGAGCGGATATTCCGCTGCGCCGTCGCAGCTCAGGAACACTTCGTTGTCGATGACCTGTCCCACACAGATGTTTATTTTGCGCTCCTGCGCAAAGACCATTGCGGGGCTGGTCAGACTGTGGGGACAGATGGGCGTGACGACGATGCCCTTGGTCTGCGAGTCCAAGATCGGCCCGCCGGCCGCCAGTGAATAGGCTGTGGAGCCTGTAGGGGTCGCCACGATGACGCCGTCACCACGGTAATGCTCTACGAGGATGTCGTCGCAGTAGATGCTGAAGTCGATGGCCTGCTGCAGACGGCCTTTCGTCACGACCACATCGTTGAGGGCATGGCCTTCCCAGCCATCCTCGCCCAGCACCCGTACATAGAGCAGCATCCGGCTGTCCAGAAGATACTCTCCCCGCACCAGAGCGGCGAGTTTTTCTTCCATTTCATCCACCTCACAGGTAGCGAGGAAGCCGCAGCGTCCGATGTTAATGCCGAGGATGGGTTTTTGATATTGCAGCGTAAAATTTGCCTCATGCAGGATGGTTCCATCACCACCGATGGTCAGGATGACGTCGGTGCGCAGAAGGCATTCTTCCAAAGGAAGGTACTGTACACCTTCCACATAGCAGGACTCTTTCAGGTCATCCTGCATCAGAACGACAGCCCCCTGCATCAGCAGAAGCTGCGCTGCCCGTTGGGCGGTGGCCATCGCCTGCTCTTTGCCGGGGTTTGGCGAAATGTAAACGGTCATAGGGCGGTTTATTCCTCCGTCTCCCAGCAGATTTACTTGTCCAGAGAACTGTGGCTTGCCGCTACGACCTGCTCGGCAACAGAGTCATCCAGCACACCGGGCTGTTCGCTCTTCTGGACGAACATCAGGTACTCGATGTTGCCCTCAGGGCCTTTGACGGGGCTGAAATCCAGTCCGCGCACGACGAAACCGTTTGCAGCGGCATAGCCCATCGCATTGTGGAGCACTTCGCGGTGGGTGGCAGGGTCGCGGACGACACCGTTTTTGCCCACCTTCTCGCGGCCAGCCTCGAACTGAGGCTTGACGAGGCAGACGCCCATTGCGTCGGGCGTCGTGATGGCCTGCGCCACCGGGAAGATATGATGCAGCGAGATAAACGACACATCTACGCTGAAAAACTCAATAGGCTCTGCCAGCATGTCCGGCGTGACATTGCGGATGTTGGTGCGCTCCATGTTGACGACGCGCTCGTCGGTGCGCAGGCTCCATGCCAGCTGACCGTAACCGACGTCCACGGCATAGACCTTGACCGCGCCGTTCTGCAGCATACAATCGGTAAAGCCGCCGGTGGATGCACCAATGTCCATACAGACCTTGCCGTTCGGCGTCAGAGGAAAGCACTGCATTGCCTTTTCCAGCTTGAGGCCGCCGCGGCTGACATAGCCGATGTCATGGCCTCGCACCTCGACCTTGGCGTCTTCCTTTATCATCTCACCAGCCTTGTCTACCTTCTGCTCGTTGACAAAAACGACACCGGCCATGATGAGGGCTTTGGCGCGCTCACGGCTCTGGATCATGCCGTGCTGCACCAGATATTGGTCCAAACGAATTTTCAAAGTGTTTTCTCTCCTTTCGGGTCTGCTTCCCGCACGGCCTCGGCCAGATGTGCGGCATCCAGACCGGTCGCCTGTTTGATTTGAGGCACCGTCGCATGAGGCAGACACAGCTCCCTCACGGCACGGTGGATGTACCGGCCCTGCCAGCCTGCATCCTGCAGGGCGCGGGCAAGATGTTCGCCGATGCCGCCGCAAGCCACGCACTCTTCGGCCATCAGAACGACGGGATAGGAAGAAAGGTCATGGATCAGTTCTTCCTCAAACGGGAAGATCCGCACCAGCTTATAAACATCGCAGGGGATGCCCTCTTTGGCCAGCATCTCTGCCGCTGTAAGAACATCTTCTACCTCGTCGGCGTAGCTCACCAGTGCGGCTTTTGCACCCGGTGTGAAAATGAGTTTATCGTATTCCTTGCCGGAGCAGCCGTATTTTGCCAGAGCTTTGCTCTCTCCGCCGCGGGGGTAACGGATGGCCCGGGGACCCTGCATCTCATGGCTCAGCAGGATGGGAAGCCAATGCCGCAGTTCTTCGTAGTTTGAAGGCGAATAGATGGGCATTCCGGTCTGGCTGAGAAAAGCCGGGTCATAAATTCCCTGGTGTGTCTCCCCGTCTTCGGGGACGAAACCTGCACGGTCCACCGCGAAGACGACATTTTCATGCAGAAGGTTGACGTCATGGATGATCTGGTCGTAGCTGCGCTGCAGGAAGGTCGAATAAATGCAGACCACCGGCAGCATCCCCTTGCTGGCCAGACCGGCTGCAAAGGTCACGGCATGCTGTTCGGCCATGCCGACATCGAAGAAGCGCTCCGGATGGGCATGACTGAAAAACTGCAGACCTGTGCCGTATTTCATGGCGGCAGTAATGGCACAGAGGGTCTTGTCGGTGTTTCCGGCGGCGCTGAGCGTCCGGCCAAAGGCACTCGAGAACGACTCTGCCGGAGCGACCTCGGGGTCGGGGATGCTGGTCGGGTCGAACCTGGAAACGCCATGGTAATTGCCGGGGTTCGACTCAGCAGGCGCATAGCCCTTGCCCTTTTTCGTCACGACATGGAGCAGCGTCGGCCCGGGCTGAGCACAAACGGTCTGGAAAATGCGCTCCAGTTCCGGCTCGTCGTGGCCGTCGATGAGGCCAAAATAGTGAAAACCCATATCCTCGAACATCGTGGAATGGCACATGGCCCGGCGGATCGCTTTTTTGCTGTTCTGAAGAGCGCTTTTGATGGGCGCTCCGATGACAGGCACACCGTTCAGGAAGCTGCTGACATTTTCCTTGGCCGTAAAATAGCCGTTCGTGGTGCGCAGATGGCTCAGATAGCCTGCCAGCGCACCGACATTGTGGGAAATGGACATTTTATTGTCGTTGAGGATGACCAGAAGATTGTCCAGCTTTCCGATATTGTTCATTCCCTCGTAGACCATGCCGCCAGTGAATGCACCGTCGCCGATGATAGCCACCACATGGCCTGGCTCCCCTTTCAGCTTTTTGGCCCATGCGATGCCGATGGCAACAGAAAGGGCCGTATTGCCGTGTCCGGCGATAAAAGCATCATGGGCGCTCTCATTGGGATTCGGAAAGCCCGAAAGGCCGTCCAGCTTCCGCAAGGTGCCAAAGCGCTGATACCGCCCGGTCAGGAGCTTATGGGTGTAGCACTGATGTCCTACGTCAAACACGAAAGCGTCCTGAGGAGTCTCAAAGACACGGTGGAGTGCTACCGTCAACTCGACCGCACCGAGATTGGAAGCAAGATGACCGCCTGTTTTGGATACGCTGTCCAGCAGAAACTGACGGATCTCGCCGCAGAGCTGCTGGATCTGCGCGCTGCTCAAGCGCTTCAGGTCACGAGGCTGTGAAATATTCTGAAGCAATGAAGGATGCATAAAATGACGATCCTCCTCCCATTTCAAATTCCGGATGTTTTTTTGATTAGACAAGGTGCATGGGATACAGGCAGCCGACCACGATGCCGACGACCATGCCGGCCACGACCTGCAGGGGCGTATGGCCGACCATCTCCTTCAGATGCATATTCTGCAAAAACGGAGAGTTCTTTTCGCTGATGTCGATCCACTCTTCGATCATCTGGTTGAGTACCTTGGCCTGCTCGCCCGTCTCGTGGCGCACGCCCATTGCGTCGTGCATGGTGATGATGGCGACCACACTGGCCACGGCAAAAATAGCCGAGCTGACTCCCTCGCTGCGGGCTGCGGCAATGACCATCGCGCAGACGGTCGCGCTGTGGGCACTGGGCATACCGCCGTCGCCCCACATCCGCTCGAGCTGGAACTTGCCCAGCAGGATAAAGTTGATGATGGTCTTGAGTACCTGTGCAACGAACCAGCTCACGATGGAAACGGTCAATATCTCGTTGACCGAGAACAATTCTTTGATAAATTGCATAGTTTGTTCACCTTCTTGAATTTTATCGCAATCCCGCAGCCATCGTCTCAAAAAGCAGCGCATTTGCGGTAAGTAGTCCTGTGTGATCTCTGAGACGATTTCGGCGCAGAATGCGGCTGGCTCAGCTGCGGCGTTTCAGCAGTGTGCGGGCCAGCTGCTCCAAAAACGCACTCTTTTCGCCGAATGCGTCGTGCAGCGCTGTGCAGGTCTCGTCATTCAGCTTTTCCGCCAGCTGCATGGCACCGTCAACGCCGAACAGGGTGACAAAAGTCGTTTTGCCGTTTTCGCTGTCGCTGCCAATGGGTTTGCCCAGCTGCTCGGCGGTCCCGGTCACGTCCAGCACATCGTCCACGATCTGGAACACGAGACCGATGCCATAAGCATATGCTTCCAGCGCCTTACGCTGGACCTCATCGGCCTGTGCTGCAGCACCGCCCATCTGGATGGCTGCATTGATGAGTGCGCCGGTCTTGTGGCGGTGGATGAGACGGAGCTGTTCTTCGGCAGCGGCAAGCGCCTCGTATTTCAAATCGAGTTCCTGACCGTACACCATACCTCGGCTGCCTGCACCTGCGGCCAGCGCCTGTGCCGCGTGGACACAGACAGAAGAGGGAGCAGGCGCACCGGCAACTGCCTCGAAAGCCTCGGTCAGCAGGACGTCACCGGCCAGCATCGCGGTGGATTCGCCGAATGCCTTGTGGCAGGAGGGCTTGCCGCGGCGCATATCGTCGTTATCCATGCAGGGCAGATCATCATGGATGAGCGAATAGCAGTGCAGCATCTCGACTGCGGCTGCAAACTGCTCAGCTGCCTCGGCATTGCCGTGGAGCATATCACACACGGCCAGCACCAGCACAGCGCGAATACGCTTGCCGCCGCCCAGCAGGCTGTAGCGTGCTGCGCGGCAGACGTCAGATTCCTCAGGAAGATAGCGCTCGCACGCCTGACTCAATGCCTTTTCTGCACGGGCCAGATATTCGTCATACTGTTTTTTATACTCTGCGCTCTCCATAATGGTTCCTCCCTGCAAGCTGGTTGCTTTTATTCTTCTGTTTCGGGGTCTGCCTTTTCGCTGCGGGCGGCGTCGATCTCCTCCATTTGGAGAGACGCTTTTTCCAGCGCAGCATGGCAGTATTCCATCAGCGAAGCCGCTTCTGCATAGAGCTTGACCGACTCGGAAAGGGTCGTCTCTTCGCTCTGCATCTGGCTCAGGATGGTTTCCAGACGGGCCATGCCGTCTTCAAAGCTTTTGGGTGCTCTCATTCAGTTCCTCCACGGACATGACCGTACATTCTGCTGTGTGTACTGCACCGCGCAGGGTGAGCTTATCACCTGCGGCAAGTGCATCAGCACTGCAAAGTCTGCCTTTGCTGTCGTATACCATCGCATAGCCGCGCCCCAGTACCCGGTAGGGACTGAGCGAGTCGGCCAGCGCAGCGGCGTGGCGCAGCTGCGCCTGCCGCTGCTGAATGCAACTCTGTGCTGCGGCCTTAAGTTTTTCTTGCTTCACGGCAAGCTCTGCCTGCCCACCGGTCAATTTCCGACGGGTCATGTCATAGGAAAGCTGCTGCTCAGCCATCATCAGACGACCAGACGCTGCATCCAGACGGTGCTGCATCGCATTCTGGCAGCTCTGTTCCAGCTGGGACAGCACCCGCAGAAGCTCTGCACGGTCCGGCACGGCTAATTCTGCCGCAGCCGACGGGGTCGGCGCACGGCGGTCCGCCACAAAGTCCAAAATGGTAAAGTCTATCTCATGCCCGATGGCGCTGATGAGCGGCACTTTGCAGCGGTAGGCCGCCCGGGCGATGACCTCGGCGTTGAAGACCCAGAGGTCTTCCCTGCTGCCGCCGCCCCGGGCTACGATGATTTCGTCTGCCCGGCCGCTTTTGTCCAGCTTTCCAATGGCATCTGCAATCTGCTGCGCCGCTTCAAAGCCCTGCACATTGACCGGGCAGAGCAGGAGTTTTGCCGCAGGCCAGCGCCGACCAATGACATTGCGAATGTCCTGCAATGCCGCGCCGGTCTTGCTGGTGACGACGCCGATGCATTTGGGATACGCGGGCAGCGGCTTTTTGTGCTCTGCCGCAAAAAGTCCCTCCTGCTCGAGCCTGGCTTTCAGCTGCTCAAAAGCAAGCTGCGCCGCACCGATGCCGTCCGGGAACATCTCGTTGACATAGATCTGGAACGCGCCGTCCCGCTCATAAAGAGTAGCACGGCATCGCACGACTACCTTCATGCCCTCTTCCGGGCGGAAGCCCAGCCGCCGCGCATCTGAGCGGAACATCACCGCTTTGACACTGGCGCTGGCGTCCCGGAGAGAGAAATAACAGTGGCCGCTGCGGGCGTTCTGTACGAAGTTTGCGATCTCGCCCCGCAGCGCCAAATCGAACAGGATGTCATTTGCATCCAGCAGCGTCTTGACATACTGGTTCAGGGCCGAGACAGTGATCACTTCAGCCATAGCCCGGCCTCCCGTGCGGCGAGGATAGACACGCCGATGGCGTTGTCACTGGAATACTGGCCGGGTACGAAATACACCTGCGGGAGGCGCTGCTGCACCCAGCTGCGAATGATGTCACTGCTCATCACGCCGCCTGCACAGACCACAGCAAGCCCGGGATATTCCTTCTGAGCCGCTTTGGTCATCTTGACCACGGTATCTGCCACGCAGAGCAGGCAGTACTTGCAGACATAGGCAGGGCTTTTGCCAGCTGTCAATAAAGCATTGCACTGGTTTTCCAGCCCGGAAAGGCTGCATTCCATGCCGCGAACGCTGGATCTTGGTTTTATCGTCTCATCACATTCCGCGGCAAGACGGGAGACTTCGACGCCAGCCGGAAATCCAAAGCCCAGCTTGACGCCCACACGGTCCACAGCCTGCCCGGCGTAGAGGTCGGAGCTGGTCCCCAGCGTCTCGATATGCTTCACTTCATCGCAAAGAAGCAGGTCGGTCGTGCCGCCGGAAATGTGGAACAGCAGCGTCTTTTCACGGAAGAGTTCTTCTCCTTTAGCGGCAAACAGTGCCGCCGCCGCATGGCCCTGTTGATGGGTCGTGCGGATGAGCGGGATGCCCCGGGCCAGCGCGAACGCCTCGGCAGCGCTGACACCCGCCAGAAAACAGGGCATATAACTGCCCTCCACTGGGCGCGGCTTTTCCGACACACCTACGGCGCTGATTTGGGTCAAGTCAAACTCGCTGCCCAGTTCTTTCAGCATCTCGGGCAGAGCGACTGTGTGGTGAAAAAGGGCGTCGCTCTGGCGCAGGCCCAGCTGGCCCTCCTTCACCGGAAGGAAACGCTTTTTTGCGCAAACAACCTCTCCGGCTGTATTAAAGACGGCCAGAGAGGTTGCATAATTGCTGGTGTCGATGCCCAGCGTATAGCTGCTCACAGCTGCTCAGGCTCTGCGTCCAGACCCTGCTCGCGTGCCACCGTACCCAGCAGGCCGTTGACGAACTGATAATCCTCGTCTGCGCCATACTTTTTGGTCAGCTCGACTGCCTCATTGATGACGACACCAGGCTTTTTCTCGTCGCCGTACAGCATCTCGGCCAGACCCAGACGGAGCACCGTCAGGCTCACGCGGGGCAGACGCTCCATCGTCCAGTTGCGCAGATGGGCGCTGATGAGGTCGTCCACCTCTGCGGAATGCTCATAATAAGCCCGCAGCAGCCGCTGGCCAAAGACATCCACCGGATGCTCTTCATCGCACTCGTGGTGGTTGTCCAGAGCCTCCTGCAGGGGGATGTCACCAAAGGTCTGAGAAAATGCCAGCAGAAATGCATTTTCGCGTGCTTCACGACGGGGCAGAATATTTTCCATAATGTTCCTCTCACAGCGGCAAGGCCCTCCCTTTTGCGGGAAGGCCGGCCGCAATTTTCTTTTACGTTTTGTTTCTCGGCTCAGGCCTGCGGCTCAGCCGCCGGGGCCAGACCGGCAATGACGAGGTCAACGCGGCTGACCGTGACATTGGTCATGTTCTGGACGGCAGACTTGACGTTTTCCTGCACCTTTTCGGCCACAGCCGGGATGCGTGCGCCAAAGGCTGCTACAATTTCCAGAGTGATCTCTGCCGTGCCGTCCCGCATCTCTACGGTAACAGGCGACTGGACGTTGGCGCGCTCGAGAAGGTCTTTCACCTTCCGGTTCTGCTTGCCGCAGGACACTTCTGCCACACCCTCGATCTCCAGCGCTGCACAGCGGGCGATCTTGCCGATGACCTCTGTGGAGATCTGCAGACTTCCGCCTTTAAGATCCATGTTCTGTAAATCCATTCTATGGCCCTCCATCCAAAATGAGCGAATGCCCATTTTATTTTATGCGTTCCATGCAAAGAGAGGATCCCTTTGCAAAACCTTTGATGTCATTATACCATTTTCTCCGGTTTTATACAACACCTTACTTTACTTCCACCACAGTAATATTCTGCGCAGTCACCTCGCTCTTGCTGAGCACGATGTCCCGTATCTGGGCCACCTGTGCCGCCGTCAGCGCGTCGCCGGAGGTCATCACGGTCAGGTCAGCCCGGCCGGACTGTAAAAAGCAGAGGCAGTCGGCAAAGCCTTTCGCCTTGACCAGCGTTTCTATCTCATTTTCTGCGTTGAGGTCTTCGAGGTTGGAAGTCAGCTGCTGGGTATAATCTTTTTTCTCCTCGGCGGAAAGGCCCGAGGTCTTGAGGGTCTTCTGGATTGTGTCCATCGCTTCATCGTGAGCTTTCTGGCGCTTGAGACGGGCTTCCTCAAAGAATTTCGCTCCTGCATCGTTGGCCACGCTGACGAGCTGGGCCTCCCCATAATTCTTGTTGGCACTGGATACCGCTTCAGCCTCCGTCATCAGCCCGTCGGTAACGGGTGCCGCCACAGGCTCACCCTCCACAGCCACCGCCGAGACGTTGACAGCCTCTTCATCCACGCCGATGCCGGTGCGGGCATACTGCCAGTTAAGGTATACCGCCACGACCAGCGCGGCCGCAAGGGTCAGCGCTGTGACCCTGCGTGTGTTTTTGGTGATAGCTCTCATTTGTGTCTCCTCCTTGCATAACTTATATTTCATCGCTGCAAAAAATCATTCCCGGCGCTGCTCTACGCAGATGCGGTTGGACGGGACATCCAGCAGCGCCGCCACCAGCTCGGTGATGCGGGCGGCGACCCGGACATCTCCCCCGCCCTCGCACACCACAGCCACCCCGCACACTCTGGGGGCGCAGACCGTTTGTGCCAGCGCGGTCCCGTCATCCAGCAGCACATGGGTCTGTTGTTCTTGGGTCTGTCCCGAGAGCGTGTCCAAAGCATAGATGGTCTCCTCTCCGCTTTCCAGTGTTACCATCACGGTAGTCTTTCCTGCGCCCTCTACCTGCGCGATGAGGTCGGAAAGCTGCTGCTCGAGCTGCTGGCGGTAGATGTTGTCATCCGCCGGGGCGGCGCTTGCTGCGGCGGTCTTCCCTGAAGGGGCGAACAGCTCCGACAGCAGGATGAGCAGCATGGCCGCCGCGCCCAGCAAGACCGCCAGCCGGGCGCGGTTTTCCTTCTGCGCGAGGTCCTTCAGCCGCGAAAAAAGCTCGTTGTTCATGGCACATCCTCCCCGCTGGGGCTGTTCCATTTGATGCATTCCGGTCCCAGCTGAAGCTGTCCTTCCAGCAACGCTTCTATTGCCCGCTTCTGCGAGGCAGTGACGGCGTTCTGAGGGACGATCTGTACCTCAGCCGCTTCCACGCCCTCAGCAGTCCGGCGCAGACTGATATTCAGCCTGAGCGAAACACCCGCCTCGCTGAGACAGCGTTCTTCGAGCGTACGGGAGAGTTCTTCTGCCGTCTGTGCCAGAACAGCATCCTCCAGACTGCCTACCGAGACCGCCGACACCTGCGGCAGTTCCAATGCAGTAAACTGTGCCTTTGCGCCGGGCAGAGCATCCGCAAAGACTACTAGAATATATAGCCCCGCCACCGCTTTTATGCACTTCTGCCCCCAGCCCTGCCCGACAAAGCGGGAGAGCAGCTCGGCGCAGATACAGGCCGTACAGAAGACTGCTGCTGCCCGTTCCAGTGCCTGCATCATGAACCACCTCCTACGATGAACAGCAGTGTTACCCCTGCCGCCGCCAGCCCGAAGAAAAGCGCCACCACCGCTGCCATACAGCGCACTGCCTCGGCAAAACAGTCGAATAATGCGCGGCAGCGGGAGATGCCAGTGAGACTGCAGAGCAGGCTGCATCCCATCAGAAGAGCCAGCTGTATCATCAGTCCCAGATAGAGCGGCACGAACTCCGCACCCAGCACCGACAGAGCTGCCAGCCCCAGCCCGCTCTTGAGGAGCTGTATCCCCGCGAGGATGGATTCCGATGCACTGCTGAGGGTCTGCCCGATGATGGGGACGCTCCCTGCCAAAAGCTGGCCGGTACGGAGCGAAAAGCGGTCCAGCTGGAATGCTACAGCCCTCTGCAGGCCCAGCAGTGCCACCAGAATCTTCCCGGCCCAGCCCAGCGCCTGACGGAGCGCACTGCCGACGCCCTTGCAGAAAACGCCGAGGGCTGGTTCAGAGCTGACGCAGCAGGCCATGCTGAGCATCAGATAGCAATGGAGCAGCGGCCGAACGAAGGCTGCTGCCAGTTGAGCCAGAAAGCAGAGTGCCGTCAGCAGCGCTCCGCTGGCCGCACTGCCTGCTGCTCCTTCCCCTCCCATCGTGAGGACACCGGCATAGACGGGAAGGAATCCCAACAGAAAGCTGCGCCAGCTCCCCACCTGCTCACAAAGTTTCTGGGCTTCTTCCAGCAGGTTCCCCCAGAGCAGGACGCCGCAGCCGCCAGCCGCCACCAGATCCAGCAAGGCCCCATCGGTGCATTCCCCGGCAAAAAGTCCCAGCACAGCTGTCAACGTCAGGAACAGGAGCACTGACGTATAACGACCTGCAGTCTGGCGCACCAGTGCGCCGAAGGACTGAGGCAGAAAGCTTTTCAGTGTTTCCCATGGCGAAGATGTCATATCTTCGAGGTCGATGCGGCTCTGCTGCAAATAGGGCTCCCAGAGAGAACTGCCCGGCAGAGCCCTGCTCGAAGCGGCCATCGCCGCCGGGGCCGCGAGTGCAAGGCTCGTCCACAAGAACAGTATTGCCAGACTCAAACGGAAAAGCTTGTCTCTTTTCATCCTGCGATGCTCCCTATCTTCTGGCCGATCTCTTCCAGCAGGGGCCACGCTGCCGCAAGCACCAGCACCCGTCCGGCCAGTGCCGTACACCACGCCAGCGATTCAGCCCCCGCCTCCTCGCAGAGCGAGTGGGCGTAATCGGCCAGCAGGATGATGCCGGTACACCGCAGCAGACAGGAAAAGGCATCGCCGCCTGCCCGCTGTTCCAGTTTTGTCAGCCCGGAAAGCACGGTCTGCGCCGCCGTGCTGATTTTCCACAGCACGAGGACAGCGGCTCCCATCGAGACGAACAGCCCGAAAGCCGGGGCGCTTTTCTGGAACAGGGTGTACAGCACAGCCCCCATCACCGCAAGTCCCAGCATCGTGAGGGCACTCATAGCGCAAAGAGGGACTTGATGGTGACGAAAAGAACACTGATCTGCTTGACCAGGATGGACAGCACCACCACCAGCCCCGCCAGTGTGGTCATCATGGCCTGGTCTTCCCGGCCTGAGCGGATGAGCAGCTGGTTGAGCACCGCCACGATGATGCCGATGGCCGCGATCTTGAAAATCAGGTCGATGTCCATACACATTCCCCCTATCTTTCATCAGAGGCAGAGGATGGCCGCCGCCAGTCCGGCAGCAAATCCCAGTTTGTGACTCAATTCCAGCTGCGGGCGGGCGTGTTCCTGCGCCTGCTGCAAAAACAGCGTGAAACGCTCCTGATAAAATGCCAGCCGCTGGCACTCCTGCTCTGCCTCCGTGCGGCCAAGGCCCGAGAAGCACTCGATAAAACAGTCGCGTTCCGGGCGCGTCAGACCGGGCGGCGGACAAAGAGCCTGAAAGCTTTCGCCTGCGGCAAGCCCCTCCTGTTCCAGCCTGCGGAAAAGCAGGGTGAGGTCCGTGTGACGATAGCTGATCTCCTGCCGGACACGCTGCAAGAGTAAAAGCGTCTTTTCCAGCGCCGCCAGATGCTGCCGCGTATTCTGGCAGGCCGCATCCCCTGCGCACCAGCCGCAGCCCAGCCAGAACAGCGCACAGACGACTCGAAGCGTTTTCACGAAACACGCACCTCTTTCAGCTGCCCCGGCGCAGTGCGGCCTTTCAGAAGCACTGCCACATGGAGCGCACCGCACTTTTGCAGATACTGCACCTGCGGACGGCGGGCAGCCTCTTCCCAGCTGGCAGCGTGAAGTGTGGCGATAAATTCCACCCCACTGAAAAGTCCCTGCTCCAGCGCGTAAAGCTCGTCCATCCCGCCCAGCTCGTCCAACAAGATGACCTGCGGCGAGAGGGTGCGCAGAGCCATCTGCACCGCCTGTCCCTTGGGTATGCCGCTGAGGATGTCGAGCGGAAGCGCCGCGCTTTCCTCCGAGGGGAATATCTCTCTCCGCTCGTCGATGACGGCCACGGCCCTGTTCTGTTTTGCAAGTTCCCGGGCGACACCTCGCAGAAGGGTCGTTTTGCCGCTGTCGGGTTCCCCCATCAGGAGCATCCCGATAAATCGCTGCTGCAGAATATCCCGGAGTTTCTGTGGCAGAGGAAATTCCCGGTTCCGGGCAACGCGGATATTCACCGAGCGCAGCTCCTGCAAGACGGCGTTCTGCCCCGGTGCGCAGTAAAACTGTCCGGCCAGCCCGGCGCGGCACCCACAGCTGAGCGTGACATAGCCCGCCGCAATTTCCGTCTCGTGGCTGTGTACCGACCCGCCGCAAAGGGTAACGAATATCTCTTCCATCTGCAAGGGCGTCAGCCGGAGCTTCTGCAAAGCAGGCAGCTCCGCCGGGCAGCAGGGCTTTCCGCCGACGGTCAGCTGTACTCCGCAGCCGACCCGGAGGCGTATCTCATGTACCTGTTCTGCAGTGTCCGGTGGCAGGGCACTCAAAGGCCGCGCCAGCCATGCAGGCAGAGCCCGAACGGCCCGATAATACTCGTCCATCTTGTTTCTCCTTCGGTCTCGTCATTTTGGTTTCCTGCTCCTACTGTATGCGGCGGCAGAGTTTTTAGAACGCAAAAAAGGCCCACACAGCGGGGACACCCACTGCATGAGCCTTTTGAGTTGATTCTATTTAAGCTTCCGGTTCATCCCGCAGCATGGCAAGGAATTCTTCCTCCGTCAGCACAGGTACGCCGAGGGCCTGTGCCTTGGTCAGTTTGGAGCCTGCCGCTGTGCCGGCCACAACGTAGGCCGTCTTTTTGGAGACCGAGCCGCTGGCTTTGCCGCCGTTTTTGACGATGAGAGCCTCTGCCTCATTGCGGGAGAGCGTCTCGAGGGTGCCGGTGACGACCAGCGTCATTCCCGCCAGCTTGTCGCCCTTCGGTTCGCCCTTCCAGGTCATGTTCACCCCGGCGTCGGCCAGACGATGGATAAGGTCTGTGGTGCCGTCCTTGGCGAAGAACTCTACCACGCTCTGACCCATCACGCCTCCGAAACCGTCGATCTCGCTGATTTTTTCAATATCCGCCTCCCGGATGGCTTCCAGTGTGCCGAAATGCTCAGCCAGCAATGCAGCGGCCTTGTCGCCGATGTTGCGGATGCCGAAGCCGAACAGCAGCTTGTCAAGATTGTTCTGCTTGGAATTTTCGATGGCGTGGAGGAGATTCGTTGCGCTCTTCTCCTTGAATTTTTCCAGAGTCAGCAGCTGCTCGAGCGTCAAATCATAAAGGTCCGCTGCCGAGTGGACGAGGTCCTTTTCCACCAGCTGTGTCGCTACGGCAGTTCCCAAGCCGTCGATGTCCATCGCATCACGGGAGGCAAAATGGATGATGTTGCGCAGAGACTGGGCCGGACATTCCGGGTTGACACAGCGCAGGGCGGCTTCGTCTTCGAGATGGACGACCGGTGCGCCGCAGGACGGACAGACTGTCGGCATCTGGTAAGGCTCTGCGTTCTCCGGGTGATGGACGACGCCGATGACCTCCGGGATGATGTCGCCGGCTTTCCGCACCTGAATGGTATCGCCGATGCAGAGGCCGAACTGGCGGATGAAATCCTCGTTGTGGAGGGTCGCGCGGGCCACCGTCGTACCGGCGAGGAAGACCGGGTCGAAGCAGGCCGTCGGGGTCAGCACACCGGTGCGGCCCACAGCGACCTCGATGCTGCGCAAGGTCGTCTCCTTGACTTCGGGCGGATACTTGAACGCGATGGCCCAGCGGGGGAACTTGTTGGTAGAGCCCATCCGATCGCGCTGGGCGAAGTGATTGACCTTGATGACCGCACCATCCATGTCGAAATCGAGCTTTGAGCGGTTCTGCCCGATCTGCTCGATTTCCTTGATCGCGTCCTCAATGTCGTGGACGATGTGGTAGCGGGGAGAGACCGGCAGGCCGAGACTTTTGAGGTAATCGAGGCTTTCCGCGTGGGTAGTCAGCTCCTTGCCACGCACCTGCTGGACGTTGAAAACAAAAATCGAAAGGCCGCGGCTCCCGGTGATCTTGGCGTCCTTCTGGCGCAGCGAACCGGCGGCGGCGTTGCGGGGATTCTTGAAGGGTGCCGCGCCCTGCAATTCCTGCTCGGCGCAGAGGTGCTGGAACGCCTCATGGGGCATATAAACTTCGCCGCGTACCTCGAGAAACTCAGGGGCATTTTTCAGCTTCTTCGGTATCTTTTTGATAGCCCGGACATTGGCGGTGACATCCTCGCCCACGACACCGTCGCCGCGGGTAGAAGCACGGACCAGTTCACCGTTCTCGTACTCAAGGCTGCAAGAAAGACCGTCGATCTTGATTTCGACGACATACTCCGGCTCGATACCCGCGTCACGCACTCTGCGGTCGAAATCACGCAGTTCATCGTAGGAAAATGCATCCAGCAAGCTTTCCATCTTGACGGCATGTGTCACTTTTGCGAAGCGCCCACTGGGGGTGCCGCCGACATGCTGGGTGGGCGAAGCCGGAGTGACCAGCTCCGGGTACTGCGCCTCCAGCTCCTTCAACTCCCGCGTCAGGGCGTCGTATTCAAAGTCCTCGAGTTCGGGGGCGTCCTGGTCGTAATAAAGGCGGTTATTCTTCTCGATCACAGTGCGCAGTTCCTCTACGCGCTTCTTGGCTTGTTCCAGTTCCACTGTTCCACTCTCCTGCCTGACGCGGGACAGAGCGCCGCGTCTTGATTCTCTTGCGATAGTATACCACAAAACGGTGTTTTTCGTAAACAAAAAAGCAGAGCTGCTTTCCCCCTTTTACTGAGAAATACAGCTCTGCGCTATGTTCAAAAACTCAAATCGAGATCGTATTGCATACGTCCACGAGGACCGGGTCGATGCTCTTGGTCATCTCGAGGGCCTCATCTACGGGGTAATCCACCAGCTCCTCACCCTTCATGCCGACGATGCGGTTATACTTGCCCTGCTCGAGCAGGCAGACGGCGTGGTAGCCCATAGCAGAAGCGTTCACACGGTCACGCAGCGTGGGAGAGCCGCCGCGCTGGACATGGCCCAGAATGGTGGCACGGGTGTCGATACCGGTGCGGGCCTGGATCTCGTTGGCGATCTCCTGGGAATGGCCGATGCCCTCGGCCACGATGACGATGAAGTGGCGCTTGCCGGTGCGCTGGGTCTCGACGATCTTATCGAGGATGTCGCGCTGCATATCGAATTCCTTCTCGGGCAGCAGCACAGCCATAGCGCCGGAGGCGATGGCGACGTTCAGAGCAATGTAACCAGCGTTGCGGCCCATGACCTCGACGACGCTGCAGCGGTCATGGCTCTGGGTGGTGTCGCGCAGCTTGTCGATCATCTCCAGAGCAGTGTTCATAGCGGTATCGTAACCGATGGTGTAGTCGGTGCAGGCAATATCGTTGTCGATGGTGCCGGGCAGGCCGATCATCGGGATGCCGCGGTGTGCCAGCTCACGGGCGCCGCGGTAAGAACCGTCGCCGCCGATGACCACCAGCGCGTCGATGCCAAGCTCACGGCACTTGGCTGCGCCTTTATCCTGGCCCTCTTTGGTCTTGAACTCAAGGCAGCGTGCGGTGTAGAGGATGGTGCCGCCGGCAGAGATGATGTTCGAGACACTGCGCAGGTTCATTTCGAAGCACTCGCCGTTCAGCAGACCGTTATAGCCGCGCTGGATGCCGATCATGCGGAAGCCCTTGTGAAGGCCGGTACGGACCACGGCACGGACAGCTGCGTTCATGCCGGGGGCGTCGCCGCCGCTGGTGAGAACACCGATCGTCTTGATTTGCTTTTCCATAGAGAGATTCCCTCCAATTTGTTTCTTCACATACCACTCGGGGCGCGCGCATCCCCTTCTTCCACAGATGCGGCCCGACTCGATGCAACATATTTGCTATGGCTTGCCTTAGACAAGTATATCACAAAGTTGTTCATTTGAAAACAGCGCGGGAATAATGATTGATGCACAGAAATGTCATTTTGTTGCGACATTGCGTTCACCAAGCAGACGTTTCAGCTCCTGGAGCAGCAGTGGATGGCCCGAAGCATAGAGTCTCCGGGGCGCGGCGAGCTTCTGCTTGACATCCTCGAGATAGAAAATGACGGGCATATCGCCGTCGAATATCTCAAGGAGATTGATGACCTTTGCATACTCGGGGCAGCTGCGGGACGGCAGGCGGACATAGAGCCGCTGGGCGGCATCCCGCATGAGGTTGGGGCGGTTGGCCTGCGGGCGTTTGGGGTCGTAGCCCTCGATGGGTGAGATGCTCTCAGCCATCAGCTTGGAAGGCTCATCTTCACGCACGGAGAGGCGTCCCTCGATGACCACGACGGCATTCTCCTTGAGCGCATCGCGGAAAGTATCCAGTACCCGTGGGAAGACGATGACCTCCATCGTACCAGTCAGGTCCTCCACGCTGGTGAAGGCCATCATCGTGTTGGACTTGGTGGTCATCATCCGGTTTTTGACGATGGTACATACGATACGGACATGATTGCCGTCCAGCTTGTGGGCGTCCTCGCCGGTGAGCTCCTTGATGCTGTTGGACGCAAAGCGTGCCGACTGTTCCCGATAGGCGTCCAGCGGGTGGCCGGACAGATAGAGACCGCTGACCTCTTTCTCCTGCTGGAGCAGTTCGGTGTGGCTGTACTCCGGGAAAGGCTTTATCTCGTAGCTGTCGGTGTCGGCGGTCTGAGATTCGCCGCTCATCACCGAGAACAGGTCCAGCTGTCCCTCAAGATTGCGGCGGGAGTCGCTCTCCACGCTCTTGATGATGCCGTCCACGGCTTCCACAAGGCTGTGGCGGTTGACGCCCATACTGTCGAAGGCACCCGCCTTGATCAGGCATTCCACAGCCCGGCGGTTCAGCTCAGTGCCGTGCATCCGCTTACAGAAATCGTAGAGGCTCGAATATGGCTTCTCTTTTCTCTCTTCCACGACTCGCTCAATGAGGTTGCGGCCCACATTCTTGACCGCATTCAGGCCGAAACGGATCTTGCCGTTGTCCGCCGTGAAGCCGCCGTTCGAGATATTGACGTCCGGCGGAAGCACCTTGATGCCTAGGCGGGCGCACTCGCCCGAATACTCGATGACTTTGTCGGTATTGTCAAGCACACTGGTGAGCAATGCGGCCATAAACTCGCTGGGGTAATGACACTTGAGATAAGCCGTCTGGAATGCGACGTAAGCGTAGCAGGCAGCATGGCTTTTATTGAAGGCGTAGGACGCAAAACTCGACATTTCATCGTAAATTTCGTTGGCGACTTTCTCGGAGATGCCATTGGCGACACAGCCCGGGCATTCGTGGCCCGGCTCGGTGCAGCCATGGACAAAATGCTCGCGTTCTGCCTCCATCACCGCGTGCTTCTTTTTACTCATGGCACGGCGGACGTTATCTGCCTGTCCGAACGAGAAACCGGCCAGTTCACGGAATATCTGCATGACCTGTTCCTGGTAGACGATACAGCCGTTGGTGACGTCGAGGATATGGGCCAGCTGAGGGGTCTTATAGCTGATTTTATCCGGCTCGTGGCGGTTGCGCAGGTAGGTCGGGATGGAGTCCATCGGGCCGGGGCGGTAAAGACTGATAAGAGCGATGACATCTTCAAGGTTCTGCGGCTGCAGACCCACGAGGACCTGTTTCATGCCCGAGGATTCGAGCTGGAACACGCCCTCCGTTTCACCCTGACCCAGCATCTTATAAGTCGCTGCATCGTCATAATCCAACTTTCGGATGGAGAAGGACGGGTCTTTTTTCTGGATGGCAGCCTCCGCGTCCCGGATGACCGTCAGGGTACGCAGGCCGAGGAAGTCCATTTTCAGCAGGCCCAGCTCTTCGATCTCGGTCATATTGAACTGGGTGACAGGCAGGCCGTCGTTGGTGGCCAGGGGCAGATAATAGTCTGTCGGTTCCGGGGTAATGACGACGCCGGCCGCATGGGTGGAGGCGTGACGGGGCATACCTTCAACCTTCAGCGCAGTGTCGATAAGTTCTGTGACCTGCGGGTCGCTGTCGTACATCCGCTTCAGCTCCGGCGAGACCTCCAAGGCGCGTTTCAGCGTCATTTTCAGCTCCATCGGCACCTGCTTTGCCACCACATCCACGCTCTGATAGGGCATCCCCATCACGCGGCCCACATCGCGGATGGCGTTGCGGGCGGCCATGGTGCCGAAGGTGACGATCTGGGCCACATGGTCTGCGCCGTACTTCCGGTTGACGTAGTCGATGACCTCCTGACGGCGCTCGTAGCAGAAATCGACATCAAAATCGGGCATACTGACGCGCTCGGGGTTCAGGAATCGCTCGAAGATGAGGTTGTAGCGGATGGGGTCGATGTCGGTGATGCCTACACAGTAAGCCGCGATGCTGCCCGCGCCCGAGCCACGGCCCGGGCCTACCGGAATGCCCTGACTCTTGGCGTAGTTGATATAATCCCAGACAATGAGGTAGTAGTTGGTATAGCCCATCGACTTGACCACGCCGATCTCATAGGTCAGGCGGTCCTTATTGGACTGTGGGACGTCCGAGCCGTAGCGGCGCTCGAGGCCGTCCCAGCAGAGCTTCTCGAAGAACTCCTGATTGTCCATCCCGTTCGGGGCTTTGTAATATGGAATTTTGGTGTGTCCAAAGTCGAAGTCAAAATTGCACTGGTCCGCGATTTTCTGGGTGTTGGCACAGGCTTCCGGCACCATTGCGAACAACTCGTACATTTCATCCGTCGTTTTGACGTAGAATTCGTCGGTCCGGAACTCCATCCGGTCGGCATCCTGAATGGTCTTGCCTGTCTGGATGCAGAGCAGGATGCTCTGCATCTTGGCGTCATCCTTCCGCAGATAGTGGGAGTCGTTGGTGGCTGCCATCGGGATGCCGGTCTCCCGCGCCAGTTTGATGAGCTGGGGCAGGACGATCGTATCCTCTTCGAGGCCGTGGTCCTGCAGTTCAATGTAGTAATTGCCCTTGCCGAACAGGTCCTGATACCACAGGGCCGTGGACTTTGCCCTCTCGTAGTCTCCCGCCAGAATGGCCTGTGGGATCTCGCCTGCGAGGCAGGCAGACAGGCAGATAAGCCCCTCATGATACTGCTCGAGAAGCTGCTTGTCTACACGGGGCTTGGAATAAAAGCCCTCCACGAAGGCGGCGGATACCATCTTGATAAGGTTTTTATAGCCTGTCTCATTCTTGCAGAGCAGGATAAGATGGTTGTTGCCGTCGATTTTGTTCACTTTATCGAAGCGGGTGCGGGTGGCCACATAGACCTCACAGCCGATGATGGGCTTGATACCTGCCTTTTTTGCGGCCTTATAGAACTGGACACAGCCGTACATGACGCCGTGGTCCGTGATGGCGATGGCGCTCTGACCACACTCCTTGACGCGGTCCATGAGCTGGTCGATACGGCAGGCACCGTCCAGCAGGCTGTATTCGGTATGGAGGTGGAGATGAACGAAGTCTCTCCCCTGACGGTTCCCTTCGGTCACATCGCTCATGCTCCTGCCTCCTCTGTTTCAGTGTGTTCTTCGAGCCGCTGACGCAGGGCGTCGGCCAGCGCTTCCAGCTTTTTCATCCGGTGAGAAAGGCCCGATTTGCTCATGGGCGGGTCAAAGCATCCGCAGAGCGCAGTCAGCGATAGATCAGGATATTCCAGCCGCCGGGCTGCTGCCTGCTGCAGCGCCTCGGGCAGCGTTTTCAGCGCCCCCTGCTCTTCCAGAAAGCGGATGGCTTTGAGCGTCTGGGCGTTGGCACGGGCCGTCTTGCCCAGGTTTGCGGTATCGCAGTTCGTGTGGCGGTTGATTTGGTTGCGCACCTGCTTGACAGCCTTCTGGGCGCTGAGCTGGGCCGATGCCTCTGCCGCCCCCATAAAGGAAAGGATGCGCTCCACGTTGTCGCAGCTCTTGACGTAAACAAGGTTCACGCCGTTGCGGCGGGTGCGGTGAGGCGCAAACTCGTGCTCCGCCAGCAGGGCTTCGAAGTCGCGCGCAAGGTTCGTGCGGCTGGTGAGGAACTCGATGTTATACTCCTTTTGCGGGTCAGTGACCGTGCCGCTGCACAAAAAAGCTGCCCCGATGTACGCGCTGACGCACGTCTGGCAGCGAATCAGTCTGGGGTCTATCTGCAGGCTCGTCTCGGTGCCGGTGGTGCCGAAAAGCTCGTGCATCCGCGCCACCTGCTCCGGTGCGCGGATGCTGAACTCATAGACCACCCCGCTGGGACGCTGCTTCTCGATGATGTCGCCCTGTACGCCGCAGCGCGCAAACAGTTGGGAAGCCACCTGCGTCGTCAGCTCCTGTTCCGTCTGCAGCACCAGCCCGCTGGCGTCGAAGTACTTGGCGAAGCAGGCAATTCCATAGGCGGCAGCGCGGACGCAGCAGTCCTTCTGCAGACTGCGCCGGGCGATCTCCTCCCTTGCCTGGGATGCAAAACTCATGATATGTTTATCCTTTCAACGGACAGAATCGCGGTGCTGGATGCCGGGCTTGTAGCCAAGCTTTTCGCAGTATTCCGCGATTTTCCGCGCAAATGTGATGGAGCGATGCTTGCCGCCGGTGCAGCCCACTGCGATGGTGAGCTGGCTTTTGCCTTCTTTGACGTAGAGCGGAAGAGCATATTCCAGAAACGATTCATAGCGCTTCAAAAGCTCCTGCGCCTCCGGGTGGCTCATGACAAAATCAACGACCTCTTCATCAAGACCCGTTTTATGCTTCAGTTCCGGAACATAAAAAGGGTTGGGCAGACAGCGGACATCCAAAACAAGATCCGCCTCCGGTGGGATGCCGAACTTGAAGCCGAAGGACATGACCGTCAGTCGCATGGCGCTCTTCGCGCCGCCGTTCTGGTTGAACAGGTCGCAGATGCGCTCTTTGTTCTGAGAGGTGGAGAGCAGGCCGGTATTGATGGTGTAGTCCGCCCGGTCTTTGAGGGGCTGCAAGATCCCGCGCTCCCTGCGGAAGGCTTCCCGGGTGGAAAGGCCGTCGGAAATGCTCATCGGATGGCGGCGGCGCGTCTCACTGTAGCGGCGCATCAGCACATCGTCCGGGGCATCAAGGAACAAGATCTCATATTCTATCCCCTGCGCGTCCAGCTGAGAAAGAGCTTCTTCGATTTCTTCCGGCGTGCGGCAGCCGCGGATGTCCATACAGAGAGCCACCCGCTTGAGCTGGTTGTCACCCGCTTTCGAAAACGCCGTGATGCTGGGCAGCAGTGCCGCCGGGATGTTATCAATGCAGAAAAAGCCGATGTCTTCCAATGCATTCATGGCGACAGATTTGCCTGCACCGGAAAGGCCGCTGACGATGAGAAGATCCATTTTGCACGCCTCTTTCTTTTATGCTTCCACCACACGAATTTCTTTTTCGAGGTCATAGCCGGTCTTTTCTTTCACGATGGCACGAACCTCATCGCACAGAGCCAGCACATCTGCACAGGTCGCTCCACCCAGATTGACCACAAAGCCGCAGTGCTTGTCACTGACGGCTGCGCCGCCATGGCGGTAGCCCCGCAGACCGCACTGGTCGATGAGGGCCGCCGCAAATGCGCCCACCGGCCGCTTGAAGGTGCTGCCGGCACTGGGCTTGTCGAGAGGCTGTTTGTCTTTGCGGCGGGCCATCAGGTCGTCCATCCTGGAGCGGATGTCGGCGGCATTGCCTCTTGCGAGGTGGAACTTTGCCGAGAGGATGCAGCCGCCGTTTTCTTCGAAAATGCTGTGGCGGTAGCTGAGGCCGAGCTGTTCTGCCGGTACCTCAACGCTCTCCCCTTCTGCGGTCAGATACCGCACGGAGACCAGCACGTCCTTCATCTCGCCGCCGTAAGCTCCGGCGTTCATGTAGACAGCACCGCCCACCGTACCCGGGATGCCGTAGGCAAACTCAAGACCGGTGAGGCTGTTTTCCAGCGCCGTCATGCAGAGCGACGAGAGCATCTTGTCTGCACCGACAACGACAGCATCGTAAGTCAGGGCCGGATCTTTGCCCGGGAAACAGATATTTTCAAGAATACCGATCGCGCTCTTCATGGCCGATACATTGATGACAGCTCCCCGGTAGCCCGCATCCTCAAACAGGATGTTGCTGCCGTTGCCCAGCAGATAATATTTGATATTCACTTCCTTCGCCAGCTTGATGGCGGCGCAGAGCTGCGCCTCATTTTCCGGCAGGATAAAGACATCTGCCGGGCCGCCGATGCGGAAAGTGCAGTGCGCGCTGAGCGGCTCATTTTCTTTGTATGCAATGCCCGCAGCGGACAAAGCCTGTTTCAATCGTTCCATTCGTTCTCCCTCTATCGGTAGAAAATCAGTCCATCGTGTCGTTCAGTCCCAGACGGATGAGCAGCTCCTTGGCGGCGTTATAGCCCATCTTCTTCTGGCGGTTATTGATAGCCGCCGTTTCCAGCACGACTGCGAGGTTGCGTCCGGGCGAAACGGGGATGATGGTGCTGGGGATGTTGACGCCCAGAATGTCATAATACTCGCTTTCCAAGCCGGTGCGCTGATAGTTTTTGGTGGGGTCCCATGCTTCCAGCTGGACGACGAGGTCGAGGCTTTCACTCACCTTGACCGCGCCCACGCCGAACACGCGGGCCACGTTGACGATGCCGATGCCGCGCAGCTCAATGAAGTGGCGGATGTTTTCCGGCGCAGTACCCATGATCTGACGGTTGGAGACCTTGCGCAGCTCCACGGCATCGTCGGCGACGAGGCGGTGACCGCGCTTGACCAGCTCAATGGCCAGCTCGCTCTTGCCGATGCCGCTGTCGCCGAGAATGAGGATGCCTTCACCGTAAACTTCCACCAGCACGCCGTGGCGGGTGATGCGGGGAGCCAGTTCAAGGTTCAGCACGCTGATGAGGCTGCCCATCATGGTGCAGGTCGTCTCGTTGGAGCGCAGCAGGGCTACACCGTGCTGCTTTGCAAGCTCCTGCATCTCCGGGAAGGGTTCCAGCTCCTCGTTGCGGCAGAGGATAACAGCCGGAGGCTGCTGGCGGAACAGCTGGTCAAGGCGCTCACGGCGCTTTTCCGCCGTAAGACCGGCCAGAAAGTTCATCTCCGCAAGGCCCATGATCTGTAAGCGCAGCTTATCGAAATAATCGTAGTAACCGGCCAGAAACAGACCGGGACGGTTGACCTCTGCGATCTCGACGCTGATCTTGTCCAAATCGCAGGGCGTATAGATAACCTCGAGGCTGACCTTCTCGACCAGCCGCTTGAGCGAAACAGCGAAATTCCCCATTCGTTTTTCCTCCTGCATCCTCTGTGCTCTGCCATACCAAAAGGCGGCACAGTTTATCCTTCCTTATATTATAATCGAGACGGACAGCAAAAACAACAATTCTTTCAGGAATCTTTTCTGGTTTTGCGCCAGCGCTTGCATCTGAGGGCCAAAACCATATAATAGGAGGCAGGGATAGAGTTTACTTTACATGAGTTTTACATTTCGCCGGTTTCCGATTTTACATTCCGCTCGTATACTCATAATCAGGGATAGGACCGGTGAAATCCAGTGCAGGTCGTGTAAAAAGTTGAGACATGCTCCTGCACGGGTCCTCTACGGCCACTGTCGATGTACAAACGCAAGCTTCAACAAGTGAGGAGTAAAACATGACTCTATTCAATGTCTTTTCTCTGCTGGGCGGTCTGGCTCTGTTCCTGTTCGGCATGGACATCATGGGCAAAGCCCTTGAGAAACAGGCCGGCGGCCATCTGCAGAAGATCCTGAGCAAGCTGACGGATAACCCCCTCAAGGGCTTCTTCCTCGGTCTGTGCGTGACCGCCATCATCCAGAGTTCCAGTGCTACCACCGTCATGGTGGTCGGCTTCGTCAACAGCGGCATCATGGAGCTGCATCAGGCCATCGGCATCATTATGGGCAGCAATGTGGGTACCACTGTCACCAGCTGGCTGCTGAGCCTTTCCGGTCTGCAGGGCGACAGCATCTGGATCCAGATGCTCAAGCCCACCTCCTTCAGCCCCATTCTCGCCTTCATCGGCATCCTGCTCTATATGGGCAAGAATGAGAAGAAAAAGGGCATCGGCACCATCCTCATCGGCTTTGCCATCCTGATGACTGGCATGACTACCATGTCCCATGCCGTCGAGCCCCTGCAGGGTGAGGCATGGTTCACCAACCTCTTCGTCCGCTTCTCCAATCCCATCCTCGGCGTTCTGGTGGGCGCACTGGTCACCGGCATCATCCAGAGTTCCAGCGCCAGCGTCGGCATCCTGCAGGCACTGAGCGCCACCGGCGTCATCACCTACGGCAGCGCTATCCCCATCATCATGGGTCAGAATATCGGCACCTGTGTCACCGCGCTGATCTCTTCTGTGGGCGCAAATAAGAATGCCCGCCGTGCCGCCATGGTCCACCTCTACTTCAACATCATCGGTGTCACGGTCTTTCTGGCCGGTTTCTACGGTCTGAACGCCGTGGTCCACTTTGATTTTGTGAACGAGACCATCGCCGCCTGGGGCATTGCCGTGGTCCACTCCGCCTTCAATATCGCGGCCACCCTCATCCTTCTCCCCTTCGCAAACGGTCTGGAAAAGCTGGCCATCCTCACCATCCCCGACGACGCCGAAAAAGAGAGCTTTGCTCTGCTGGATGAGCGTCTGCTGAACACCCCGGCTGTGGCCGTAGCCCGCGCCCACTCTGCTACTGCTGACATGGCCGAGCTGGCCCGTGTGGGCGTCATGCAGGCTATGAGCCTGACCCACACCTGGGATGATACGCTGGCCCAGAAAGTCCGGGACGAGGAGAGCAAAGTTGACCAGTACGAAGATGCTCTCGGCACCTATCTGGTCAAGCTGTCCAGCCGTGAGCTGAACCATGCGGACAGCCAGAGCGTGAATACTCTGCTCCACACCATCAGCGATTTCGAGCGCATCAGCGACCATTCCGTGAACCTTCTGGAATCCGCACAGGAGATGCACACCAAGGAGATCAACTTCTCCACCGACGCCCGCGAAGAGCTGCAGGTGCTTGAGGACGCCGTGCAGGACGTGCTGAACCGCACCACTGACGCCTTCCGCAAGGATGACCTGCATCTGGCAAGCAAGGTCGAACCTCTGGAGACCGTCGTGGACGAGCTGGTGCGTGCCATCAAGGCACGGCACGTCGCCCGCCTGCAGGCCGGCAGCTGTTCCATCGAGTATGGCTTCGTGCTGGAAGACCTGCTGACCAACTACGAGCGCGTCTGCGACCACTGCAGCAACGTGGCAGTTGCCCAGATCGAGGTTGCACAGGACAGCTTCGACACCCACGCCTACCTCAACGACCTGCGCAGCGGCCATGCCTCCACCAAGGAGAGCGAACAGTTCCAGCGCCGCCTGAACCGCTACCGTGAGCGCTATCTCTTCCCCGACGAAAACGTCACCGAAACGGAGGACAAACAGGCATGATCTATATCGTAGAAGACGATTCAGCCATCCGTGAATTAGAGCAGTATGCATTACAGTCCAACGGCTACGAGGCCGTGGGCTTCGAGTCCTCGGAGCCGTTCTGGCAGGCCGTCCACACCGCGCCGCCGGAACTGGTCATCCTGGACGTGATGCTCCCCGGTGAGGACGGCTTTTCCATCCTGAAAAAGCTCCGCGCCGCCCCTTCCCTGCGGCGTCTGCCCATCATCATGATAACGGCCAAGTCCAGCGAGCTGGACACCGTGCGCGGCCTCGACTGCGGCGCAGACGACTACATCACCAAACCTTTCGGCATCATGGAGTTTCTGAGCCGGGTGCGGGCGGCCCTCCGCCGGGCAGAGCCCGAGGCTCGGCCCAACGTCTACAGCTTCCGGGAGATCCTGCTGGACAATGCCCGCCACAGCGTCACTGTCAGCGGCGCACCGGTGGAGCTGACCTACAAAGAATACAGCCTGCTCCGCCTGCTGCTGGAAAACACCAATCTTGTCGTCACCCGCGAGACCATTTTGCAGGTGGTGTGGGGTACTGACATCTCGGTGGAGAGCCGGACCGTGGATATGCACATCCGCACCCTGCGCAAAAAGCTGGGCGAGGCCGGAAAGTACATCTGCACAGTGCGGAAGGTGGGCTACAAGCTGACGGACAGCGAGGAGGAGCTCGAGCAATGAAACCACGCAGCATGGAAGAAAAAATAAGCTATCTGCTGTTTCTGATGGGCTTTGCGGGGCTGGCGTGTACCGCTGCGCTCTGCATCTTTGTGTTCCACAAGGCGTTCCGGGAGCAGGCCTGGACAGCCCTTGAGCGGGAAGCCGACCTTGTGGCTGTCGGCTGTGCGCAGGTGGACACCCCCAGCCAGCTGGAAACTTATGTGGACGGCTCGCTGCGCATCACTCTCATCGCCTCGGACGGCAGTGTGCTTTTTGAGTCGGCCACCAACCAGCCGATGGAGAACCATCTGAGCCGCCCCGAGATACAGCAGGCCATGAAGAGCGGTGTGGGCCGCGACTGCCGCGACTCCCAGACGCTGGGCTATGAGACTTATTATTACGCCATGCTGCTGACGAACGGAGACATCCTCCGGGTGGCGCAGGATTCTGAGACGATCTGGTCCATTTATGACGCCGCTCTGCCTGCCATCGTGCTGAGCTGTTTCCTGATGATGGGCGCAGCCGCCATCATTGCCGGACTGCTGACCAAGAGCCTTGTCCAGCCTGTGCTCAAGATGACCGATGACCTTGATCACATCCAGGAGAATGTCCCCTACAAGGAGCTTATCCCCTTTGCTGAGAGCATCCACTCCGACCGGATGCTGCGGGAAAATAACGAGAAAATGCGGCAGGAGTTCACGGCCAATGTCAGCCACGAGCTGAAAACGCCTCTGACCAGCATCTCCGGTTATGCAGAGCTCATCGAGACCGGAATTGCAAAACCCGCGGATACGCCGGATTTTGCCCGCAAGATCCATGTAGAGGCCAGCCGGATGATACAGCTGGTCAACGATATTCTGCAGCTCTCCCACCTCGACAATGTGAGCGAGACGGGTGCTGCGCCTGCAATGGAAACGGTCGATCTGCTGGATGTGGCCCGAGAGTGCGTGGAGCGCCAGAAGGTCAACGCCCGGCGCTCCTATATCTCCCTGACCTACCTTGGCGAGAGCGCCCCTGTGGCAGGCAGCCGCAGTCTGCTGGATGAGCTGTGCCAGAACCTCTGCGACAACGCCATCCGCTACAACCGCCCCGGCGGAAAAGTCCAGATCATCACGGCCTGCACCCGGGACGGTCACTGCACCCTGACCGTGAAGGACAACGGCATCGGTATCCCGAAAGAGGCGCAGACCAGCGTGTTCGAGCGCTTCTACCGGGTGGACAAGAGCCGCAGCAAAGCCACTGGCGGCACCGGTCTGGGTCTGGCCATCGTCAAACACATCGCCCGCATCCACAACGCCCGCATCAAGCTGGACAGCGTTGTGGACGAGGGTACCACCATCACCGTGATCTTCGAAACGGCTTCTTAACATTTCATGAGCTTCACGTCTGCCCGAATTTCCGGGCAGACGTTTTTTGTTGTAAGCGCAAAGTGACCGTCACGCAGTGCCTGATGCGCACCGAGTCCGGAGATGTCCAGCCCCAGCGTCCAGCAGCGGCGGACGGTGTCCGCACAGAGAGCTTCCAGTTCTGCTTCGGCGTCGGCGGGCAGGGCATTATTGCGTGAGAGCGCGTTCACCCGGAGAAGAAAGCTCTCCCCTTCCCGCTCCACGCCGTAGAAAGCCCGGCGCAGGCGAAGCGGCCCAGCTTCCAGAAAGAAACGATGCTCCCCTGTATCCGTCCAGCTTTTGCCCTGCAATAAGAGTGCCATTTCCGTCTGGGACTCGGTCAGCTGACCGGTCTGTTCCGGGGTGATGATGAGGGCTTCGGGCCTGTAATGTGCATCCTCGTCTTCCAGCTCCACGACAGGCAGGATGAAGCCGCTGCTCTGCTGATAGAGCCGGGGCGCGGCCGGGGCAGCGTTTTTGACGCATTGCAGGAGATTTTCAGGCAGGACGTCTGATTCATCGGCCCGCTCTTTCAGTGTCTCTACCGAAAAACTTCCCCCGAACACCCGGGACGCCAGCCGCCCGTAGGGTCGATGGAGAAACAGCTCTTCACAGGCAGGCAGCGTCTGCCGCACCGAATCCAGCCCGGCCAGAAGATATTCGCAGAGCCGCCAGTCCGCCCGCTGGGGCAGGGCTTCCTCGGCGGCAGAAATGGCAGAAGAAAGCTCGGGGCCCCGGCCAATACAGAGACGGATCGCGGCTTTGGCCTCGGAGGAATCGGCGGAAGCTTCCGGGAACTGATACAGCAGACCCACTGTCCAGCTGTCGCCGCTGGTCTCGACGAGAAGGGCGCGTATCATGCTTTTTTCGGTGTTGTCCCAGTGCAAAAAAAGGCAGAGCCAGACGACGAGGACGCCTGCGGCCATCAGCCGCAGCCAGCCCCGGCGGGTCATCGTGCAGCCTCCGCATTTACAGGCCCTTCGGCAAGGCGCTCACAGAGCAGCCGGACGGCACGGACGATAAAGCCAAAGCGGAAGATCGCCGCCGCCAGCCAGAGGAGCAGGAACGCGGCATCAAAGCGGGAGATGCCGCCGAAGCTCCACGCCCGCAGCAGCTCATAGCCCGGGTAAGCCTGCGGTGCGCCGAAAAGAAGGGCCAGCCCCAGCGCATAACCCGAGGAAATGACGGCAGCGATGATTGGAAGCCATACGATAGACTTTTTACTGATTTTCGCATTATTTTTACTCATACAGAGAAGCGGAAAGGAGAAATATTCCGGGTAAAAAGATGCATCCGGAAGCACAAACGAATGTGCCGTCTCACCTGTCACGAGCACCTGCCATTGCAGCTGTCCGGCCAGCCCCAGCACACAGAACACGATGCCCAGCACTACGAGCCACCCGAGGACAGAGGTCATCCGGTCATACAGCTCACAGCCGAGGCTCCACCCTGCCCAGAGAAAGAACGGCAGCAGACCGATGAAGGCCATAGACGCAAACTGTTCCCAGCAGGCTTGTTGGAGCATTGCAGCCGTCCGGACAAGTTCGAAGAGATACCAGAGCAGAAAGACAGCACAGATGCACTTTCCTGCAAAGCCCGGACGGTTCAGGCGGGAGGCGTTGACCGAGACGAGCGCGGCAAGGAGCACGAAGGCCGCTGCCGCCAGTACATTGCTCAGCAGGACGGCGCGGACGGAGCCGGTCTTCCCTGCCCCGAAGATGGCGCGGCCCAGCTCTGCCGCCGCGACGCTGAGTGCCAGTGTCTGGGCCGAGAATGTCTGTTTTTGCTGCATTCAGGACCCCCTCCTTTGCCAGATGGTGAATGGGCGGCGGGACAGCGCCCGATAGTTGCGGCGGACGACGCCGTCACCCGAAAAGACTGCGCCCGAAAGATAGGGCACCCCCATCGCGGAGATGGACGTCAGTGCGGCCAACACGCCCAAAGCCGCACACACTAAACCTACCGGACCGGCAAGACCGGCGGCCAGCGTAACGCCCAATCGCAGCAATGTGGCCGGTTCGTACAGCGAGGGCGTCACAAAGACCGAGATGGCCGTGATGCTGGCTACGAGGATGACCGGCGTGCTCAGCAATCCGGCCCCGATGGCGGCGTCACCGATGATGAGCGCTGCCACAAGGCTTACCGAGTGGCCCAGCGTCTGGGGCATCCGAAGCCCGGCCTCCCGGATGATCTCCAATAAGATGATGACCAGCAGCATCTCGGCAAAGAGCGGCAGAGGCGTCGCCTTTTCTGCCGCCGCGATTTTGAATAATAACTGCGGCGGGATGAGCTCGGGCAGATAGACCGCCAGACAGACAAAAACGCCCGGCAGAAAGATGCTGAGATAAAACGAGCCATACTTCAGGACACGCAGGAACGACGAAAAAACTGCTGTGGTGGCGTAGTCGTCGAGGCAGTCGAAGTTCTCGCAGAAAAGGGACGGCAGCACCAGCGCCGAGGGGCTGCCGTTGACAAGGATGACGATTTTCCCCTCACAGAGCTTTGCAGCGGCGGAAGCCGGGCGCTCGGTATAGCTCACCGGGGCGAACAGCCGCCACCTGGCCGGGAAAAGCCACGGTACAAAGTAGCTGGAATCCAGCAGGACCTCCGGCTTTGCCTCCTGGAGCGTCCGGCGCACCCGCACCACTGCCGTCTTGCCGGCCTTGTCTTTGCAGTAGCAGATGGCGTATTCGGTCTTCATGGCACAGTCGGCCTGTGCGGTCTCCATCACGAGGGTATCGGTACGGATGAGGCGGCGCAGTAAACTCAGGTTGACCCGCAGCAGGTCGGCGAATCCTTCCCGGGAACCACGGAGGTTTCCTTCCCCGGAGGGCTCTTCCACCGAGCGCGATTTCAGCCCCTGCACCGAGAAGACAAGCCCCTTTTTGCATCCGTCCAGCAGAAGCACGGCCATGCCGACGGTCATGCGGCGGATGAGGTCGTCCATGTCCTTGACCGGGCTGTCCTCGGCGGGCAGACCGGAGTGGTTCATCAGCAAATCATACACCTGTGTGCCGGTGTGAGGCATCCGCTCCGGCTCGAGGCTGGGCGTGTGACGGGTAGCGGCGTCCAGTAAAAGCGACCAGAGTGACTCGAGGCTGGCCATATTGTCGAACAGGACGATGGCCCCCGGGCAGTGATAAAGCTCGATGCGCTTGGCATAAAAATCCGCCGAATCGCCAAACCTAGCGTTGAGCGCCGCCAGATTCTCTTCCAGCGACGAGGAAAGCTGCAGCATACGGTATCCCCCCTTTGCCTGCCAGTATTCCCGCGCCGGCGGCGCTTATTCAATCCACAAGGAGGGCCTTCTCGTGAAGCTTCTGATTTTCCGTACTCTGCTCATCTATCTCTGCGTTCTGTTCGCCATGCGGCTGATGGGCAAGCGTCAGCTGGGCGAACTGCAGCCCGAAGAGCTGGTATCCACTATCCTCATCTCAAATCTGGCGTCCATCTCCATCGAGTCGGAAGAAGTGCCGGTGACAGCCAGCCTCATTCCCCTCTTCCTCATCGCAGCACTGGAGCTGCTGGGGTCGGCACTGAGCTTCCGCAGCCAGAAATTTTTCAACCTGATGTCGGGCCGTCCCAAGACGGTCATCCTGGACGGACAAATCGACCAGAACGCTCTGCGCACCCTCCGGCTGACGACTGCTGATTTGATGGAAGCACTGCGTGGCAAAAACATCTTTGACCCACGGGATGTTTCCTACGCCGTGGTGGAGACGAATGGCAGTCTTTCGGCGGCACTGCGCCCCGAAAAAGAGACCGCTACCCTCGCTGACTTGCAGCTGAAAGTGGAGCACAGCCACGCGACTATCCCCTTCGTGCTGGACGGACAGGTGCTTGAAGAAAATCTGCACTGGTGCGGCAAAGACCGTGACTGGCTCGAGCGGACAGCGCAGGCCAATACCCTGCTGCCGGAGGAAATCCTGCTTTTAGTGGGCAACGAGACGGAAGACTATTTTCTGCTGAAAAAAGAGAGCCGCCGCAAGGGCAGCTCCCGGTGAGAGGTGTGGGATGAAGCGAATTTATGCGTGTCTGTGCATCGTGGCAGTTCTGCTGGGTGTGGCCTTTTACAGCAGCTGGCGGGTGCAGAAGTTTGCTGAAGATATTTCGGACGACATCGACAATGCCATGGAGGCTATCCGGGACGAGGACCTCCCTTCCGCGCGTCAGGCACTGGCCGAGGGCGCTGAACTCTGCGACAAAATGCGGGAAGGGATGAATCACCTGCTCCGCACACAGGACTTCACAGAACTGGAAGCTGCCCTTCGCGCTGCGGACGGACATCTCGAACTGAACGCCCCCGAGGAAGCATTTGGTGAACTGCGCCGGGCGCAGGTTCAGGTGGAGACGCTGGAATGGCTGTCACGTAGACTTGTGTAATTAAATCATTGGGACATAGCTATATTTCGTGTAATCTGTATTATTCGAAATTATATCATCTTACTCCAGCATAAAATCGGTCTTATAAAACGGATTTTATCAGCAAGACTATCCGGAGTTTTCATTGTGTTATCATTATTTTATTCCGTAGTAATTCAATTTGTAAGAGGCTGCCATTAAGTGTCTCCGACTATATGGATTTTTATATATCCGATCTTTCAGCGTATCTTTCGAAAGATACAGACCTTATAGAAAGGGCTCTTTTCCCGTGTCCAAGAGGCGCAAAAAGCGCCCCATCCCCTGCCCTGCGGCAGAGAATGGGGCGCTCGTGCTTTTTTACACTTTACTTCTTACGGTCGCCCATCAGCTTTTTCAGCTCATTGAAGAAGCTCTCGACGTCCGCAAACTGCTGATAGACCGAGGCAAAGCGGACATAGGCCACCTCGTCGATTTTCTTCAGCTCCTGCATGGTCAGCTCACCGATGCGCACACTCGTCACCTCGCGGTCATAGGTGCTCATCAAGGTCTGCTCGATGCTGCTGACGGCGCGTTCCAGAGACTCGTAGCTCACCGGACGCTTGGCGCAGGCCCGAAGCATCGCGTTGAGCAGCTTCTGCCGGTCGAACGGCTCACGGGAGTTATCCTTTTTGATGACGATGAGCGGCACCGTTTCCACGACCTCGTAGGTCGTGAACCGCATATGGCAGTTCAGGCACTCCCGGCGGCGGCGGATGCGCTCGCTGTCTTCGGTAGGGCGGGAGTCGATGACTTTGGATTCCTCAGCGCCACAATAGGGGCATTTCATGGTCGTTCCTCCTAGATTCAGGACAGATTTGCGTCAGGATAGAAGCTCAGTTTTTCTTTGCGTTTTTGCGCTCGCTCCAAGCCACCCATGCGGAAGTGGAGACACACAGCGAAGTATACACGCCGCTGAGCATGCCCATCATCAGGGGGAAGGCAAAGGTGAAGATGCTGTCCAGACCGTACAGCTTGGAGACGATGCACATCACACCCAGAGCCATCACCGTGGTGACGGTGGTGATGATGGTGCGGCGGGCAGACTGGTTGACGGAATGGTTGACCAGCTCTTCGAAGCTGGCCTTCTTGCCCAGCAGGCCGCGGTTCTCACGGATACGGTCGTAGACGACGACGGTATCGTTGATGGAGTAGCCGAGGATGGTGAGCATAGCGGCGATGAAATTGCCGTCCAGCGGGGCGCGCAGCAGCACGAAGGTGCCGAACACCACCATCAGGTCATTGAGCAGGGCCAGAACAGCCATCATGCCGCCGGTGAGGCCGCCGATCTTCTTAAAGCGGTAGGCGATGTAGGCGAGGATGAGCACCAGTGCGAACACCACGGCCACCAGACTCTTCTGAAGGAACTTGGTACCCATTGCGGCGCTGACATTGCTCAGAGAGAGCTGTGCAAAGGAGTTATCCGGGCAGCTCTCATTCAGGGAGTCCAGCAGGGTCTGCACTTCGTCGGTGGTGACCGTCTCGGTGCCGGGCATCGAGATTTTCAGGGTCTGCTCCCCTGTCGCGACGTTCTCGCCGGTCTGCAGGGTCAGGCCGTTGCTGCCCAGTGCTTCGGAGGCGGTCTTCTGGACGGCAGACATCTCAAAGCTGTTCTCGTAGCTCAGGGTGATCATCGCACCGCCGGTGAACTCGGTGTCCAGATGGACGCCCAGCACCACAGCGCAGAGGACGATGGCTGCCATCAGGCAGGCGGAGAAGGTCAGGAAGCGCTTGCGCAGGCCGACGAAGTTGATCTGCTTCTTCTCTGCCGGGATCTTGCCGGGAGCATCGGCACCGTAGAGGCGGGGGTCACGCAGAGCCTTGATAGAGGCAGCGCCCCGGATCATGGTACGGGTGGCGAAGATGCCAAACACGAAGTTGAGCAGCACGCCGGTGAGCAGCGTGTAACCGAAGGCGTAGATGGTGCCTGCGGTCGAGGGGCCGAAGGCGAAGAAGACGAAGTGCAGGGCCTTGGCGAAGAAGCCGTCAGACGGGCCGAAGGCACCCATCAGCACGATGGCGACGATGACGATGGTCACGTTGCCGTCGATGATGGGAGTCAGGCCGCGGGCAAAGCCGCTCTTGAGGGCGCCGTCGAGGCTCTTGCCGCTGCGCAGCTCTTCCTTGATGCGCTCGGCAGTGATGACGTTGGCGTCAACACCCATACCGATGGCGAGGATGATGCCGGCGATGCCGGGCAGGGTCAGGGTGAAGCTCTCAAACACCGGGAAGTAACCGGAGACGAAGGCCAGCGTAGCCGCCACCTGACCAGCCAGAGCGATGCAGGCCAGGAAGCCGGGCAGACGGTACAGAGCCGTCATCAGAACCACGATGAGGGCGAAGGCGATGACGCCGGCCAGCACCATGGCGCTCAGGCTGTTCTCGCCCAGACTCGGGCTGATGGTGGAGTAGCTGTCCACCGTCAGCGCAAAGGGCAGAGAGCCGGAGTTGATCTGGCGGGCCATCTTGACAACGTCCTCCTGCGTGAAGGGGCTCGACGCAGAACTGGTGATGATGGCAGAGCCGTCGGTGATGGCGGCGTTGACGCTGGCGGTGCTGACGTTCTCGTCGTCCAGCCAGATGCTGATGGTGCCGCCGGTCTGATACAGGCGGGTGGTCGCGTCGCCGAATGCCTTGGCGCCCTCATCGGTAAACTTGAGCGCCACATAGTACTCGGAGCTGCTGCCGTTGACGGGGCCGTACTGGGCAGCTGCGCTCTCCACCATCGAGCCGTCGAGGACGAGCTCTCCGTCTGCGCTGCTCCCCTCGCGGAAGGTCAGATAGGCGGTGGTGCCGATCTCCTCAATGGCGGCCTCGGGGTCGAACTCCGTCTCGCCCGACTGCCACGGGAACTCGAGGATGAGGCTGTCGGAGTTGTTGTCCACATACAGCTCATAGTCAGTCACGTTGAGGGCGACCAGACGGTTCTCGATGACCAGCTGAGCAGCCTCAAGCTGGTCGTCGGTGGCGTCATAGCCGTCGGAAGGGACGAAGGTGACGTTGACGCCGCCCTTGATGTCCACACCAAAGCGGATGTCTTTCGCGCCCTTGATGTAGGTTGTGGTCACATCACCGTACTTGACTGCGACGCCAAAGAATGCCGTATAGACGAACGCCGCGATCAAAAGCACAGTGAGGACAAGTTGCCATGCTTTGCCTTTAGTTTTCATATGAATCGGGAAACCTCCAAATATAATAAGAAGCTGTTTTCATAACCATTGCACACCGCCTGAACTGCCTTTTGGCGCACTCTGGCTATGAAAACAACTTCCAAATCCCCGCTGCGCCGTCAGAGCGGCAGCACAGCGGGGATCTTGTGCGATGAATCAGGCTTTCTCAGCCAGCAGCTTCTCAACTGCGGCCAGACGGACGCAGACACAGAGCAGGTCGGACGCAGTCTCCACTTCGTCCAGGCTGGGATAAGTGGGCGCGATGCGCAGATGGGCATCGTCCGGGTCCTTGTGGTAGGGGTAAGCGGAGCCTGCGCCGGTGAGGGTCAGGCCGCAGTCCTTGCACAGCTGGGCCACACGCTTGGCGCAGCCGGGCATGACGTAGAGGCTGATGAAGTAGCCGCCCTTGGGGTTCGTCCAGTGGGCGATGTCGCCGCAGGGAGTCAGCTCCTCGTTGAAGGCCGTCTTGACGGCATCAAAGCAGGGTACCAGACGGCGGCGGTGCTTTGCCATGTGGGCCAGAACGCCTTCCTTGTTCTTGAGGAAGCGGACGTGACGCAGCTGGTTCATCTTATCATAGCTGATGATCATGACCGAGAAGCGCTTGCAGATGTACTTCATCATGGCTTCGCTGCAGGCCAGTGCAGAGACGCCTGCGCCCGGGAAGGTGATCTTGCTGGTAGAGGTGAACATGAAGACGCGATCCTCAGTGCCGTACTTCTTGCACTCGTTCAGCAGGACAGGAGTCTCGATGATCTCGTCCGTCAGGTGGTGGACGATGTAAGCCTCATCCCAGAAAATTTTGAAGTCGGGAGCAGCGGTCTTCATCTTGGCGAACCGGTCGATGGTCTCGTCACTGTAGGTGTAGCCGTCGGGGTTGGAATACTGAGGCACACACCAGATGCCCTTGATGGTATCATCCTCAGCTACCAGCTTCTCAACAACGTCCATATCAGGGCCGGTCGGAGTCATGGGAACGCTGATGAGCTCGAAGCCGAACTCCTCGGTGATGGCGAAGTGGCGGTCATAGCCGGGTACCGGGCAGAGGAACTTGCGCTTCTCCACCTGCGACCAGGGGCAGGGAGACTCGGGGAAGCCGAAGCAGTAGCCCATGGAAATGAGGTTGTACATGATCTGCAGGCTGGAGTTGCCGCCCACAAAGACTTCCTCAGGCTTGACGCCCATCACGTCGCCGAACAGCTCACGGGCCTCGTGCAGGCCCTCAAGGTCGCCGTAGTTGCGGGCATCGGTGCCGGCGTCGGTGGTGTAATCGGTCATCTGCAGCAGACCCATTGCCAGGTCCATCTGGTGAGGGCCGGGCTTGCCGCGGGCCATATTCAGCTTCAGGCCCATTGCCTGAAATTTCTTGTAGTTTTCTTCCAGAGCTGCCTTCTCAGCAGTCAGTTCGTCGCGGGTCATCTCAAAATAATTTGCCATAACACACACTCCTTTATCGTACTTTCTGTTTCCCACAAAATGTCCGGCGCTGCCATCCGCAGAGCAGTCCCATGCCAGTGGGCCGTCCCGGTATTCCCCTTGCAGTTCCAGACTTTTATAGTTTACTACAATTTGGTCTCGGAAACAAGTCAGATGGCACAAAAAAGCCCCGCCAAAAAGCAAAAAGCTTTCAGCGGGGCTGTTCTTCCCTGCTGTGCGCTGACGCTCAGCTCAGGGAAGTCTGGCTCTTATAGCGCTTGCGCACCGCACCGTACTCCATGTGCGCTTCGCCGCCCTCCACGGTGTCCTCGTCGATGGTGACGCGGATGATGGTGGGGTCGTTCGGCACATCGTACATGATGGGCATGAGGATGTTCTCCATCACGCTGCGCAGGCCGCGGGCGCCGGTCTTGCGCTCGATGGTCTTGCGGGCGATGGCATGGAGGGCCTCGTCGGTGATGTCCAGCTCCACGTTGTCCATCGACAGCAGCTCTTTATACTGCTTGACCAGACTGTTGCGGGGCTCTTTCAGCACGCGCACCAGCGCATCCTCGTCCAGGTCGTCCAGCACGGTGATGACCGGCAGACGGCCGATAAGCTCTGGGATGAGGCCGAACTTGACGAGGTCGTGGGGTTCGACCTTCCGCAGCAGGGCCTTTTCAGCTTCGCTGGAGTTATCCTTCAGCGCACTGCCGAAGCCCAGTGCAGACTTGTCGGTGCGGCGGAGGATATACTTGTCCAGACCGTCGAACGCACCGCCGCAGATGAAGAGGATGTTGGTGGTGTCGATTTGGATGAACTCCTGCTGGGGGTGCTTGCGGCCGCCCTGCGGGGGGACATTGCTGACGGTGCCTTCCAAGATCTTCAGCAGAGCCTGCTGCACACCTTCACCGCCCACGTCGCGGGTGATGGAGGGATTCTCACTCTTGCGGGTGATCTTGTCGATCTCATCGATATAGATGATGCCGATCTGAGCCTTCTGGACGTCGAAGTCCGCGGCCTGGATGAGCTTGAGCAGGATGTTCTCGACGTCCTCGCCCACATAGCCGGCCTCCGTCAGGGTGGTGGCGTCTGCGATGGCGAAGGGAACGCCCAGCATCTTGGCCAGCGTCTGGGCCAGCAGGGTCTTGCCGACACCGGAGGGTCCCAGCAGCAGGACGTTGGACTTCTGCAGTTCAACGTCTGAGCCCTTGCCGCTCAGGATGCGCTTATAGTGGTTGTAGACCGAGACGGCCAGCACACGCTTAGCCTCGTCCTGACCGATGACATACTGGTCCAGACCCTCCTTGATCTCTGCGGGGGTCTTGATGTTGATGGCGAGATCATCTGCGGGCTGGATACGCGCCCGGCTGGCGCTGCCGCGGCTGGGGCGGGAGCTGTTGCTGCCCGGATGATCCGGCTTGTCCGAGAGCAGGTCGGCGCAGAGGCCGATGCATTCGCTGCAGATGTTCACGCCGGGGCCGATGATCATCCGCTCCACTTCGTCCTGATGTTTGCCGCAGAAGCTGCAGACCAGATCCTTTTCGTTTTTATCTCTGCCGGAATTGTTATTAGCCATAACCGTTTTTCCTTATCCTGGGTGTATTGCTTTCTGCCGCTCAGCGGTGGGTGATGACCTCATCAATGAGGCCGTATTCCTTGGCCTCCTGCGCAGAAAGGAAGTTGTCGCGCTCGGTATCCTGCTCCACCTTTTCCAGCGGCTGGCCGGTGTACTCGCTGAGCAGCCGGTTCATCTTGGCGCGGGTGCGGATGATGTGGTCCGCGTGGATCTTGATGTCGGTAGCCTGTCCGGACAGACCGCCGCCCTGACCGCCTGCAATCAGCGGCTGGTGGATCATGATCTCAGCGTTGGGCAGAGCGAACCGCTTGCCCTTGGTGCCGCTGGCCAGCAGGAATGCGCCCATGGAGGCAGCCATGCCCATGCAGATGGTGGAGACATCACACTTGATATACTGGATGGTATCGTGGATGGCCATACCCGCGCTGATGGAGCCGCCGGGGCTGTTGATATACAGGCTGATGTCCTTATCGGGGTCCTGCCCTTCCAGATACAGCAGCTGTGCCACGACAAGGCTGGCGGAGGTGTCGTTGACATCCTCGCTCAGCACAATGATGCGGTCGTTCAGCAGACGGGAGAAAATATCGTAGGAACGCTCCCCGTGCGCCGACTGCTCGACAACGTAAGGAACAAAACTCATAGGGTTCGCCTCCTGAATGAAAATTATTGTATTTGCAAAATTGACCGATACGGCAAGCGCACATGGGCCGTAGCCGTATCGGTCAATTTCAACAACCTTAGCTTACAGAGCCGGGATCACTCCCTGCCCTGTGTGACCTTGTGCGCCAGAATTACTGAGCGTCCTCGGTCTTCTCGGCCTCAGCGGCCTTCTCCACGACGTTAGCGTGGCTCTTGATGAAGTCGATCGCCTTGTTGATGGCCAGGTCGTGCTTCACCTCATCGACATTGATGAGCTCACGGACCTTGTCCTCTTCCATCTTGTACTGGTCAGCGATGCGCTTGACCTCTGCGTTCAGCTCGTCCTCAGAAGCCTCGATGTTCTCGGCAGCTGCGACAGCCTCCAGAGCCAGACGGATCTTGACCTGCTTCTCAGCCTGAGGCATGAAGGAAGCACGGAACTGGTCGACGGACTGGCCCATATACTTCAGGTAGTCCTCGAGGCGCAGGCCCTGCTGCTCCATGCGGAAAGCAAAGTCGTTGACCAGCTCGTCCATGCGGACGTCGTACATAGCCTGGGGGATCTCAGCCTCCATGCCGTCGATGACCTGATCGACCAGAGCGTTCTCGACAGCCAGGTCATCCTGCTTGTCCAGCTGCTCCTGGTTGTTCTTGCGGATGGAAGCCTTGAACTCGTCCAGAGTGTCGTACTCGGAGCAGTCCTTAGCCAGCTCGTCGTCCAGAGCGGGCAGCTCCTTGTACTTGACCTCGTGCAGCTTGATCTTGAAGACAGCGGGCTTGCCAGCCAGCTCAGCAGCCTGATACTGCTCGGGGAAGGTGACGTTGACGTCAAACTCCTCGCCAGCAGCGTGGCCGACGATCTGGTCCTCAAAGCCGGGGATGAAGCTGCCGCTGCCCAGGGTCAGGCTGTAGTGCTCAGCCTTGCCGCCCTCGAATGCGACGCCATCCACAAAGCCCTCGAAGTCGATGTCCACGATGTCGCCGTTCTCAGCAGCACCCTCGCGGGTCAGCTCACGGGCGTTGCGCTCCTGCACACGCTTCAGCTCGGCCTCGACAGCCTCGTCAGAAACAGTATGGACAGTCTTCTCAACGGTCAGACCATTGTATGCGCCGATCTTGACTTCGGGCTTGACAGCGACCTTGACGGTCAGGGTAGCGCCCTCAGCCTCGCTGGCGGAGTCAACGCTGACCTCAGGACGGCCGACCGGCTCGATGCCGGCAGCCTTGACAGCCTCTTCGTAAGCTGCGGGGAACAGCTCGTTGATGGCGTCGTAGGTAAAGACATCAGCGCCGTACATCTTCTCGATGAGAGCCTTGGGAGCCTTGCCCTTGCGGAAGCCCTGAACAGGGTACTTCTTGCCCTCCTTCTTGAAAACATCGGCAACTGCAGCCTTGAAAGCCTCAGCGTCGATGGAGAACTGCAGCTCTGCCATGCTCTTCTCGAGCTTTTCGCACTTGATGAAATTCATTTGTGTATCCTCCACTCAAATATTCTATTGCGTTGGGGCAGCGGGAAAACTGCCGCCTGCAACCGCGCACCGCGTCCTTGCTGTTTGCGAAATGCGGGGACGCGCGCGCTCAAATTGGGTGCAACAATCGCGTCACAACCTATTATAGCACGGTCGTGATAGAATTGCCACCCCAAATTTTGACTTTTTGTCATTTCTGCTGTTCTGGTCTCTGCCTCAGTTGATGCGGTAGGGGCAGAACCGCAGACCGTCAGCGCTGACAAGCTTGTAGCGGATGCCGTCCACATCACCCTGCACCGCATAGCGGATGGCATTGCCGTGCAGATGGCCGTAGTAGCAGGTCCTGATGCCGTAGGCTTTCAGTGTTGCCACGATCTCGGGGGCGCTGGTGCCGGTGTAGACCGGCGGGTAATGCAGGAACACCAGCTTTTCCAGCCCGGGTTCTGCGGCGTCGAGGCTCATCTTCAAGCGGCCTATCTCCCGGTTCATCACCTTTTCGTCGTGAGGCTCCCCCACATCGAACAGCCAGCCCCGGGTGCCGCAGATGGCGTAGCCCTCCACGGAGTAGGAGTTGTTGTGCAGGATATGGAGCGTATCGAAGCCCTCGGCTTTCAGGTAGGCGTTCATCTTGTTGGCGGTGGTCCACCAATAGTCGTGATTGCCCTTCATGATGAGCTTCTGGCCGGGCAGCTGCTGCAGAAATTCGAAATCCCTGCGGGTATCGGTAAGGCGCATGGCCCAGCTGATGTCGCCTGCGAGGACGATGGTGTCCTCAGGTTTTACGAGCTTGCGCCAGTTGGCCTCCAGCCGTTCCACATAGCCGTTCCAGCCGGGGAAAACGTCCATCGGCTTGGAGCCGCCCAGGGAAAGGTGGGTATCGCCAAGCACAAAAAGTGCCATAGTTTATTTACTCCTGTTCTGGTTTTCGTCAAGCCTGACAGCCCAGTGCCACCTCCGCGATCTGAGCCGGGTCGATGACGGTGCTGAACCGCTCGGCCTTTTGGCGCAGGACGGCGAGACTTGCGGGAGCGGTGCGGCCGGTAGCCTCTTCCAGCGCCTGCATGGCCTCGAAGTCATTCTCGGGGGCAGTGTGGCCCAGAGCTTCCAGCACGCTGCGCGGGAACTTGAAGGGCGAGGCGGTGGAAAGCACCACCATCGGCACGCCGTCCCGCTTCTTCTGAGCGGCGACATGGAAAGCCACCGCCGTATGGGTGTCGCAGAGGTAGCCGTCCTTCTCGTAGCGGGCGCGGATCTCCCCTGCCACCTGTTCCTCACTGCTCCAGCCGCAGTCGAAGCTCTCCTGAATGGCCTTCAGCGTCTCGGGACGGACGGTGTAGCTGCCCGTCTCGCTCAGGCTCTTCATCAAACCGGCCACTTCGGCATCGCTGCCGGTGACGTGGTAGAGCAGACGCTCGAGGTTCGAGGACACGAGGATGTCCATGCTGGGCGAAGTGGTCTTATAGAACTCCCGCTTTGCGGTGTAAGTACCGGTGGAAAGGAAGTCGGTCAGGACGTTGTTCTGGTTGGAGGCGCAGACCAGCTTGCCGACGGGCAGGCCCATCTGCTTTGCATAGTAGCCGGCCAGAATGTCGCCGAAGTTGCCGGTGGGGACGCAGAAATCGACCTTGTCGCCGAAGGCAATTTTTCCCGCCTTGAGCAGCTGGGCATAAGCGGCGAAGTAATAGACGATCTGCGGCACGAGGCGGCCCCAGTTGATGGAATTGGCGCTGGAAAGGCGGATGTTCCGCTCGGCCAGTCTGGCCGCAATGGCTTTATCCCCGAAGACCTTCTTCACGCCGGTCTGGGCGTCGTCGAAGTTGCCGCGCACGGCATAGACAGCGACATTTGCACCCTCCTGCGTGGCCATCTGCAGGCGCTGGATCTCGCTGGTGCCGCCCGTGGGGTAGAACACGGCGATCTCGACGCCCGGGATGTCGTGGTAGCCGTCCAGCGCGGCTTTGCCGGTGTCGCCGCTGGTCGCCACGAGGATGAGGGTCTTTTCGGTGCGGGAGAGGTTCTTCTTTGCCTCCACGAGGAGCTTCGGCATCAGCTGAAGGGCATAATCCTTGAAGGCGCAGGTCGGGCCGTGCCACAGCTCAAGGGCATAGGTATCGCCCTCCACCGGGGCCAGATGACCGGCCTTGCCGCCGAAGGCCTCACCATAAGTCGTACGAGCAGCCTCAGCGAGGAAGTCTTTCGAGTAGTCGGTCAGATATTCGCTGACGACGGCAGTGGCCAGCTCCGGATAATCCAGCTGGCACAATGCCTCCAAGTCCACCTGCGGAAAGCTTTCCGGGACGAACAGGCCGCCCTCATCCGACAGGCCCTGTGCGATCGCCTGAGAGGCGGTCACAATGCGGGAATGGTCTCTCGTGCTGAAAAATTTCATCGTTATCGCTCCTTTTTGCCAGAAGGCCCATCACCTGGCCTCGTCGTGCGGCAGCGGCCCAGAGCCATTTTCTGCCTCTTCCCACCGGCACTTCCTGCTATTTCGCGCAAAAAGCACCCTTTATAATATGTACCATCCAGCGCCCGCTGTCAAGAGGGACGACTTCGGCCACGTCGAAACGCACCGAATCGTCGCTCTGATGGGTGCTTTGGAGATACCATGCGGCGGATGCGATGATACGGCGCTGCTTGGCGGCGTTGACCGCCGCAGCGGGGGTATCCAGAGAGTCTTTGGCGCGGGTCTTTACCTCGCAGAACACCAGTGTTCCGTCCGGTTCCCGCAGGATGAGGTCTATCTCCCCCATCCGGGTGTGATAATTGTGGGTGATGAGGGCCGCGCCCTGTTTCTCGTAGAAACGCGCGGCGGCTGCCTCTCCCCTGCGGCCAGTCCCGGCCCGGTCCATCACTTGCCCTCGGGCCAGTAGCCCTGCTTTTTGAGGAAGCTGCGGCGGTAGAACGGCTGAATGCCGTACTGGGCAATGAGTTCGTAGTGGAGCTTGGTGCCGTAGCCCTTGTGCTTTGCCAGCTGATACTGGGGATACTGCTTGTCCAGCTCCAGCATATAGCGGTCACGGCTGACTTTGGCCAGAATGGACGCTGCGCCGATGCTGGCGCTGGTGGCGTCGCCCTTCACCACCGGCTGCGCGGGCATGGTCAGCCCGTCCGGGATGCGGTTGCCGTCCACAAGGACGAGGTTCGGCACGATGTCCAGCCCCTCCACGGCCTGACGCATCCCGCCCATGGTGGCATTCAGGATATTGTCGCGGTCGATGATGTCGGGGCCGACGAAGACGATCCTGTAAGCCAATGCCTTTTCAACGATTTGGTCGAAAAGAGCCTCCCGCTTTTTCTCGCTCAGCTTCTTGGAGTCGTTGATGCCGTAGACCGGAGCCTCGGGGTCAAGGATGCAGGCGGCCACGCAGACCGGGCCGCACAGCGGGCCGCGGCCTGCCTCGTCTACGCCCGCAAAACAGCCGTACTGTGCCCGGATGTCGGCATCGTAGGCGTAGAGCGGCGCGGAGATCTCCTCATCCGTCCGGCGCTTCATTCCTCGTCCTCCTCGGCAAAGTCGGCCATGTCGTCCCGCTGGGGCGGGCGCTCAAGGGAGATGCGGCCCCACTTGCAGGCGCGGAACTCATCCACCAGCATCACGGCACAGCGCTCGGTGTTCACCTCGCCGCCCCGCACCAGCAGACCGCGCTTGCGGCCGATGGCCTCCATCAGCTCGTAGGGCGGCAGAGCCAGCGTCTCGGCATCCAGCTTGTAGCGCTGGGCCACGAGGTCGGGATAGTTGCGGCGCACCTCATCCAAAAGGTTCATGGCCAGCTCCTCGACATCAAGGATGTCATCCTTGATGGAGCCGATGAAGGCCAGATTCGAGGCGATGGTCTTGGAATCAAACTTCTTCCAGAGTACACCGGGCATATCCAGCAGGTCGAACTTTTCGGTGCTGACCCACTGCTTGCCCTTGGTCACGCCGGGACGGTCAGCCGCCTTGGCGCGGGCAGAGCCTGCGAAGGTATTGATGAAGGTGGATTTGCCCACATTAGGGATGCCGCAGAGCATGACCTGCGTCTTGGCACCGGCCATGCCGCGGTTCTGGCGGCGTGCCAGCAGGCCGGACAGTTCCTTTTCGATCGCGGCCTTGACGGCGTTCGCGCCGCCTTTCTGCTTGGCGCTGATGGCGACACAGCCCGCATCCGCCTCGTGGAAGTAGCGTATCCACTCTTCCGTCACGGCGGGGTCGGCGAGGTCCGCTTTGTTCAGCGCATAGAGCTTGGGCTTGCGGGCCGTGATGCGCTCGATCTCCGGGTTGAGGCTGGACAGCGGGATGCGGGCGTCCAGCAGTACAAGGCTTGCGTCAACGTGCTGGATCTCCTGCTCCATCATCCGCAGCGTCTTGGCCATATGGCCCGGGAACCACTGGATGGCATATTGGTTTGCAAACCGGGTGTCCTGATTGTTCATTTTACTACTCCAAAATCCGAAAAGGGCAAAAAGCAGAGCAGCACTTTGCCCAGTATATCCTGTTCATCGATGCAGCCGACATAGCTCGAGCGGCTGTCCAGCGAGGCGTTGCGGTTGTCTCCCATCACGAACACCGTCCCCTCAGGCACAGTGTACGGGAACTCCACATCATAGCCCAGATAGGTCGGCTCTGCGATGTAATCCTCTTCCAGCACCTTTCCATTGACCTCTACCGTTCCGGTGGCATAGTCGATGGAGATGGTGTCGCCGCCTTTGGCGATGACGCGCTTGACCAGAGGGCGGCCATAGCTGGTGTAGCTGTCCACGATGACCACATCGCCCCGCTGAGGCTCATAGCCTGCGCCCCAGACGACGAGCTTATCGCCGTTTTCCAGCGTAGGCACCATCGACTCGCCGTCCACCTGAATGATACGGAAGAAAAAGGAAAACACCAGCACCAGCACCAGCGCCGCCGAAATAAGCGCTTCGTACCATTCCAGCAGGCCCTGACCACGGACAGCAGGCTGTGACTGTTCCATATCCGATGCACCTCTTTATCCGGGCTTCTGCCCGTTTTTATTTTCTCTGTCTCTGCGCCAAAAGCGCCGTATAACAGAAAAAAGGGGACAAACGAGTTGTCCCCTTTTCTCCCGCTTTGAAACGGGGAATCATCAAATATCGCTCTTGACCTTGGCAGCCTTGCCGGTACGACCACGCAGGTAGAACAGCTTTGCGCGGCGGACCTTGCCCTTACGGACAACAGTGACCTTCTCGACGAAGGGGCTGTTGATGGGGAAGACACGCTCGATGCCGACGCCGTAGGAAACGCGGCGAACGGTAAAGGTCTCTGCGACGCCGCCGTGCTTCTTAGCAATGACGGTACCCTCGAAAGCCTGGATACGCTCGCGCTCGCCTTCCTTGATACGAACATCAACGCGGACGGTGTCGCCGACGTTGAACTGGGGCTTCTCAACCTTGATGCTGCCTTCAGAAATAATCTTCAGTGCGTCCATTTTGAATTCCTCCATTTGTTTTTAGACGTTCATACACGGCGAACTGCCGTCAGAGGACCGCCCGTTTAATGATATGTGTCATTAACCCCGCTGTGGTCTCAGCGGACACTAACGCCCTAATAGGATAGCACAAACCGCCCGTAAAAGCAAGCGTTTCGGGCAAATTTATGCAAAAATTTTCGCTCTCGCTCTGATAGACCGTTCTTACTCGAACTTCTGCTTATCTGCCGTCAGAAATTCGGTGCGCAGGATGGAGGCGTTTGCCGCCGGGACCCCGAATTTTGCTTCCAGCGCCGCCGTCAGCAGCGAGGGGTTCAGGTTCAGGTCCTGCGAGGCGGGCAGGCAGACCGCAAAGCTCACGCTCTCCCCTTCCGTCGCAAGCTCGAGAGTGGGGACATACTCCTTCATCTCGACCATCCTGACGCCGCGCTTGCTCTTTTTCTCCACCGGCACGCTGTCGAGGGCGTTATACTGTGCAAGCTTTTCCGCGGCGTCCGCCGGGTAGCGGATGCGGTAGCAGGCGTAAGCGATGGCGTCGGCCTTCATCTTCACCGGTTCCACGCGGTAGACCTCGATTCCGGCAGGCATGATGGCGTTCAGCACCGTCTGCCACTGGGCAAAATCGGGGTTTTCGGCCTCGGTCTTGACATCCACGCACTCGCACTGGCTCTCCTGCCCCAGCGAGAGCGGGCAGGCAAAGGTCATATAGATGTGGGGATTGAAGCCCAGCGTATGCCACACCGGCAGGCCGCTGCGCTTGAGCACCCGCTGCATCACCCGCTGCATATCCAGCAGGGAGATGTAGGAGGCTTCGTTCATCTTCTTAAACGAGATCCTTACTGTAATCAAAGCACGGTCCTCCTAACAGATGGTTTGCGCCGCAGCCGTGGCAGGCACGGTTGCAGGGCTGAGTGGTCTGAGCCGCGAGGGCCTTGTTGTACTCCCGCACCAGATATTCGTGGGTGACGCCGTAGTCCATGTGGCTCCACGGGGTCACTTCGTCCAGACCGATTGCGCGCTGGCAGTAGAATTTGGGGTCAATGCCCATATCCTCGAAGACCTGCATCCAGGTGTCGTACTGGAAGCACTCTTCCCAGCCGTCGAAATAGCAGCCGCGCTTGTAGGCCTCGAGGATGACGGGAGCCAGGCGGCGGTCGCCCTTGGCAAAGACGCCCTCGAGGAAGCTGGTGGTGCTGTCGTGGTAGTTGACCTTGATCTTGCGGCTGTGGACGCTTTCGAGCAGGTGCTTCTGCTTGGCCTGCAGCATCTCTTCGGTGTCCATCGGGACGAACTGGAAAGGGGTGTGGGGCTTCGGGACGAAGCAGGCGCAGCTGATGGTCACCTGCACGCCGCGGCCCTTGGCGTGCTTGGGATTGGAGTAGAACAAATCTACCACCTTCTGGGCGGTCTCGGCGATGCCCTCGATGTCCTCCATCGTCTCGGTGGGCAGGCCCATCATGAAGTAGAGCTTGACGGAGGTGTAGCCGTTGGCAAAGGCCAGCGAGCAGGTCTTTTCGATTTCGTCCCAGGTGACGTTCTTATTGATGACGTCGCGCAGGCGCTGAGTCCCGGCCTCAGCGGCAAAGGTCAGGCCGCTTTTGCGCACCTTGGTGGTTTTTTCAATGAGGCTCTGGGAGAAGTTGTCCATCCGCAGAGAGGGCAGCGACAGGCTAACGTGCTCTTTCGGCGCCCACTCGTTCAAATCGTCCAGCAGTTCTTCGAGCTGGCTGTGGTCGGAGGTGGACAGGCTGGAAAGGCTCAGCTCCTCGTAGCCGGTGTTGGCGCAGAGGTCCTGTGCGGCCTTGTTCAGCAGGCTGGCGTCGCGCTGGCGCATGGGGCGGTAGAGGAAGCCTGCCTGACAGAACCGGCAGCCGCGCACACAGCCGCGCAGTACCTCGACGCTGGCGCGGTCCTGGATGGCGCCCACCATCGGGACGACGAAGTTGGTCGGGGGCGCAAAGTCGTTCAGGTTCTTGATGATGGCCTTGGTGATGACCGCCGGGATGCCCGGCTCGTTGGGAGTGATGGACTTGACGCGGCCATCGTCGTAGTATTCGATGTCGTAGAAAGCCGGGATATAGACGCCGGGGATCCTGGCGATGCGGAGCAGCAGCTCTTTCTTGGAGACGCCGCCCTCTTTCTTGGCCTTTTCGATTTCGGCGCAGATGCCGGGCAGCTGGTTTTCGCCCTCGCCCAGCTGGACGACGTCGAAGAAGTCGGCGATGGGCTCCGAGTTGCAGGCACAGGGGCCGCCCGCCACGATGAGGGGCCAGCTCTCGTCGCGGTCTTTCGAGTAGAACGGGATTCCCGCCAGATCCAGCATGGCGAGGATGTTGGTGTAGGACAGCTCATATTGGAGCGTGAAGCCCACAGCGTCGAAAGCCGTGAGAGGGTCTTTGCTCTCCATCGTGTAGAGGGGCAGGCTCAGGCGCTCCATCTCGGCCTTCATATCCAGCCACGGCATAAAGGCGCGCTCACACCACCAGTTTTCGTGGCTGTTCAGCAGCTCGTAGAGGATTTTTTCGCCCAGAAAGGACATACCCACTTCGTAGGTGTCCGGGAAGCAGAACGCGAAGCGGACGTCTACCTCATCTTTATTTTTATAGACGCTGCCGGGTTCGCCGCCGGTGTAACGGCCCGGCTTCTGCACCCGGGACAGCGCTTCTTTCAGTTTCGGATCAAACATCAAGTTCCTCCATTTAACAACACGGATTGCATATTTATATATTTTACCCTATTTGGGCGAAGATTGCAACAGACATCGCAGCATTTGAGCTCCATCCAGCGGTGGGACAGGCAGAAGGTTGAACGCCCCGGTGAGCAGATTGGCCGCAAGGAACGCACTGCCCCGGATGGTCGCACACTGCTCCATCCTCATTGCCCAGATGGCGGCCAGGAGGCCATTCATGCCCGGCCCGGCGGCAGCGAGCAGAAAGGTCTGCCCCCGGGTGAGGGTCTGACCCCATGTCCGCATACAGAAACCGGTCATGGTCACTTCGATGACGGGAAAGCGCCGGAACAGGAGCAGATAGACGAAGATATGACCCATTTCGTGGAGGACAGCGGCGCACAGACCGATGCGCAGGAAGCCGCTGGCGTCGAACCAGAGCAGCAGATACAGCGCCCCGCAGAGCAGCAGCGGGTCACGGAACACCAGCGGCCCCAGCCGGACGAGCCGCCTCATGGCAGGCCAAGCAGAGCCCCCGCATCATAGCGGACGCCCTGTTCCAGAAGCTCAAAATGAAGGTGCGCCCCGGTGGAGCGGCCCGTCTCCCCCGCCGTCCCCAGCGGCTGACCCGCCTGCACCACCTCTCCGGCACGAACGAAGAGGTATTGCAGATGGGCGTAAAGCGTCTCCTGCCCGCCGCTGTGGCTCAGGCAGAGGTAGTTGCCGTAGATCGCGCTCCGCCGGGCGGCAGTGACGACGCCATCCATCGCGGCCAGCACCAGCGTGCCTTCCGAACATGCAAGGTCCGTGCCGCGATGGAACGCCTCTTCGCCGGTGATGGGGTCGGTGCGCCAGCCGTAGGCGTCCGAGACCCGCCACGCCGTCGTACCCAGCGGGAAGCAGGCCGTCTGCGCGGGCCTTATACGTTTCAGCGAACATCCCTCGGGCGCGGCTTTTGCGGCACAGGCCCGCAGAGCGGCCACGCAGAACAGGACAGCGCAGAACACCGCAAAAATCACCCATCCTTTTGTTTTATGCTGTCTTGTCCCCATCGGCGTCCCTCCTGTTTCCTGTACTGTATGCGGCAGGACAATATAAAATGCCGCCGGCCTTGCAGGCCAGCGGCATCGGGGATCATTTCAGGAAGTGCTCGAGCAGGCGGCTCAGCAGACCGGTGCGGCGGGGGCGGCTCTCGGTGACGACAATGGGCATCGGGGCGGGAGCGGCCTTTTCCGGCTGTACTGGCTGCTCTTCCGGCTCTGCGGGTCTTGCGGGCTGAGGGGCTGCCTTTGCCGGTGCGGCAGGCTTTTCCGGAGCCTTGACAGGCTGGGGCTTCGGCGTCTCAGCGACAGAAGCCGGTGCAGGCGCTTTGTCGCGGGCCGTCCAGTCGTCGCGGAGAAGGTCGTACATTCCCATCTGGCTGTTCACCAGCGGCTCGCCGGGGGCGGGCTTGACTTTCTGGTAGCTGCCGTCCGGCTGCATCTCGCGGGCGTTGACGTTGTCGCTGAGCTGGAGGCGGAGGATACTGTCCAGCTTCTCCTTCAGGACGGGGTCTTCCACCCGGACGCCGACTTCCACGCGGCACTCGGTGTTGCGGGTGAGAAAGTCGCCGGATGCGATATAGATGCGGGTGTTCACGCCGTCATAGAAACTGTAGATCCGGCCATGCTCGAGGTAGCGGCCCACGAGGCTGCGGATGTGGAGGTTTTCGGTCTTGCCCGGCACACCGGCGCGGACGCAGCAGATGCCGCGGACGATCATGTCGATGCGGACACCGGCACAGCTGGCTTCCTCAAGCTTTAAGATGATGTCACGGTCAGAGATGGAGTTGTTCTTCAAAATCATGGAAGCCGGGCGGCCCAGACGGGCAGCGTTGATGACCCGGTCCATCTCATCCAGCAGCACGCTCTTGAAGCGGAGGGGTGCCACCAGCATCTTTTCGCTCTCCTCCGTCAGTTTCTGCACGGCAAGGTTCTGGAAGACGTTGGACGCTTCCTCGCCGATGCCGAGGTCGGCGGTGATGAAGGAGTAGTCGGTATAGAGCTCACTGGTCTTCTCGTTGTAGTTGCCGGTGCCGATCTGGGTGATGTAGGAGTAGCCGTGGGCGCTCTTTTTCGTGATAAGAGTCAGCTTGGAGTGGACTTTGTAGTCGTCAAAGCCATAGATGACCGTACATCCGGCCTCTTCGAGGTGCTTCGACCAGTCGATGTTGTTCTGTTCGTCAAAGCGGGCGCGCAGCTCCACCAGCGCCACAACTTCCTTGCCGTTCTCGGCGGCTTCCACGAGGGCCTGTACGATTTGAGACTCACGGGCCATGCGGTAGAGCGTCATCTTGATGGAGATGACGTCGGGGTCCTGCGCGGCCTTTTTCAGCATCGCAATAAAGGGGCGGATGGACTGGTACGGGTAGCTCAACAACACATCGTGCTTTTCCACCTCGGCGGCAAGGTCGTAGTCCTGCGGGGGCAGCATAGGCCGGGCAGGCGTATAGAACAGCTCGGGGTGGCCGTCGGACTCCATGCGGGAGGTGAGCTTGTAGAAGAAACTCAGGTCAAGAGGACTCTTCTGGACGAAGACCCGCTTGTGGGTCAGCTCGAGGCGGCTGCAGAGCAGCTGAGCGACCTGCGGTGCGGCGGGGATGACCTGCAGACGGACGGCGGCCAGCTTGCGGCGGCGCTTGAGCAGATCGGCCATGATCTCGCGGTAGTCGATGTCATGGTCCATCATGCCCTCTTTCACGTCGATGTCGGCGTTGCGGGTGACCCGGAAGAGGCACTTTTCCTGCACATTTTCCTTTCCGAAGATGAGGGCCGCATAATGGAGCACCAGCTCTTCCGTCAGGGCAAAACAGGTCTCATTGTCCTTCCGGACGAAATGCATCCGCTCCATCTGGCTCGAGATGGGTACGATGCCGAGGGTGTGCTCCGAAGTGTGCTTTTCGTGAAGGAGGACGCCGAGATAGATCTCCTTATTGCGCAGGAACGGGAACGGGTGGCGGCTGTCCACGATCTGGGGACTGAGGATGGGGAAAAGCTCACTCTGGAAATACTTTTTCCAGAAGTGCTCGTCCTCTTTGCTCAGCTTGTCGAAATCCACCTTGCGGTAGCCGCAGGCGACCAGATTTTCCAGCGCTTTGGCGTAGTATTTGTCGCAGTCCTCCTGGAGCTGAGCGGTCTTGGGCATGATGGCGGCAAGCTGCTCTTCCGCCGTCATGTTCGTCTTGTTTTCCCGCTTTTCCTTCTTGCCGCGCATGAGGTTGGCGCGCTCCTGGAGCGAGCCGACGCGCACCATGAAGAACTCGTCCAGATTGGAGCCGTAGATGGCCAGAAACTTGAGCTGTTCGGCCAGCGGGACATTTTTATCCTTGCCCAGCACCAGCACGCGGTGGTTGAAGTCCAGCCAGCTCAATTCCCGGTTGATAAAAATGCTCTCTTCACTCATGATAACTCCTTTTTCCCGAGAAGGTCTCCCCTCTCAGCTCACATAGGCGAGGCCCTGCCATTCGTCTATCATATCCTGCGTAACGCCCGGCACCTGTGCCACCTCATTGAGGCTCTGGAACCGGCCATAGGCAAAACGATATTCCAGAATGGCTCTCGCCTTCTTCTCCCCGAGGCCGGGCAGTGTGGTCATAGCGTCCACCCCGGCGGTGTTGAGGTCCACGCGGAAGGACTCCCGCAGAGGCTCGACTGCCGCTGACGAAGCCTGCGCCGGGGATGGCGGCACGGCATACCAGAACGCCAGACTGACAATGCAGACCGCCGCTGCTGCCGCCAGTGCCAGAAAGCGGCGCTCACTAGGGCTTAACATAGTTTCTCTCATTGTACTCGAAATCCTTCCAAAAAGAAAGTCTCCTGCGGAAAATTTGCAGGAGACTTTACACAATTTTTACGATGCAGCTTCGGCACTTCGCACAAGGCCATAGAAAAACTCTGCGGCGGCGCCGGTGTCGTGGTCGGTCAGGGTCGTCTGGCCGGCGGCAAGGCGCAGCTCCACCGGGGCATCAGCCGGAACGACGCTCTGCTTAGCCTGACGGACCAGCTCGAGCATCTGGCTGCACCCGGCGGCGACAGTGAGCTGGTCAGCCGTGCAGTTGACAGGCAGGCAGACCGCACCCAGCATTGCTTCCGCCGAGACGGCACCCGGTGTCAGCACCATGACGTCCATACCAGTGCGCTCCGAACGCAGCATGGCGGCATTGTCCCCCAGGGCCTTTTCCAGCAGAGCCTGAATGGGCAGCTGCTGACGGTCCTGATAGAGCAGGATGCGCAGCACGTCCTCACCCTTGACGTCGGCGGGGCTGCACAGCGTAAAGGGGGTGAACTCCCGGCGCAGATGGCGCTCGAGGGCGGTGCTCATCCGCAGCACACGGGTAGAGCCGTCGGCCATCTGCAGCGCGATGCCGAGGCCCACAGCTGCGGGCAGTTTTTTGAAGATGGATTCCTCACAGCCCGCGAAGCTGCACAGCGGCTGGCCGCTGCCCTCCGAGAACCGGTAGGCCAGCGTACCGCCGCAGGTGAGCGCGGGCGCAGCAAGGCGCAGCCCACCCAGCACGGCGCGGACGGCCCGGGGCGAACGCTGGCTGAAGACCGTCAGCCTGCCGCCCCGGCTGGAAAACAGCTGGAGCACATCCCGCACGACCTGCGGCATATTGCCGTCACCGGCCAAAAGGAGATGGTCCAGATCGCAGAGTACGAGCGTAGAATCGAGAAGTTTCGTCATACAGTCCCCCTCCTGAGCGATGCAATAAAGTGGGTGAAATACTCCGGCAGCTCCGAGTCAAAGCGGAGATGTTCCCCCGTGATGGGGTGGATGAAGCCCAATGTCTTTGCATGGAGACACTGGCCGTGGAGCCTGGTGATGCAGTTGTGGGGGCCATACACCGGGTCGCCCGCCACGGGATGCTGGATGGATGCCATGTGAACGCGGATCTGATGGGTGCGGCCCGTCTTGAGGCGGCATTCCAGCAGGGTAAAGCCGCCGAAGCGCTCCAGCACCTTATAGCCGGTGTAGGCATACTTGGTGTGGGGCTCGCTGGCCGGGTAGACCGCCATCTTCTTGCGGTCGGTCTTGGATCGGCCCAGATTTGCCTCCACGAAGCCCTCGTCCTGCGCAAAACCGCCATAGACGACGGTCTGGTAGGCGCGCTCCACGCTGTGGACCGCCATCTGCTGGGACAGGCCGATGTGGGTGGCGTCATCTTTTGCCACCACCAGCAGGCCGCTGGTGTCCTTGTCGATACGGTGGACGATGCCGGGGCGTATCTCGCCGCCGATTCCCGAGAGGCTGCCCTTGCAGTGCCAGAGCAGGGCGTTCACCAGCGTGCCGTCCGGGTTGCCCGGGGCCGGGTGGACGACCATGCCCTTGGGCTTGTTCACCACCAGAAGGTGGTCGTCCTCATACACGATGTCCAGCGGGATGTCCTGCGGCACAGCCTCGATAGGCTTTGCATCAGGAATTTCCAGCAGGATGGTGTCCCCCGCCTTGAGCTTGAGGCTCTTGGCGATGCTTTTGCCGTTGCAGAGCACATGACCCTCAGCCACGAGGCCTTGCAGCGCACTGCGGGAAAGGCCGGTGTCCTCCCCGCTGAGGAAGCGGTCGATACGCTGGCCTGCGGCCTCCGCTTCCACGATAAATTCACGCTGTTCCATGGTTTACTGCTCCTTCGAGGGCTTATCTTCCACTTCTTCCAGCAGGATGACCAGCACCCAGAGCGCCACACCGACGCAGACGAGGATGTCGGCGAAGTTGAAGACTGCAAAGTCGATGAACAGCGGGTTGATGTAGTCCACGACCTCACCGTTCAGCACACGGTCGATGAGGTTGCCGATGCCGCCGGCCAGCACGAGGATGAAGGCGATCTGCTGCAGGAGCTTGCCGCGGCTGCGGAAGAACAGCAGATAGGCTACGAGCAGCAGCGCAGCGCTGGTGGCGAGGATAAGGAAAAGCTGCTTTCCGCTCAGCAGGCTGAACGCCATGCCCTGATTGAGCACAAAGCGCAGCTCCACCACATGCGGGATGACGGTGATGGCCTCCACAGGGGCCAGATACTGGGTAGCCCAGAGCTTGATGGCCTGGTCGATGCCCACCAGCGCGGCCACACAGACCAGATTCAGAATGACATATGCCATAGTTTCTCCTGATTTTTTGAAAAAGGCGGCGCCCCCTTTTGCGCCGGGTGCGCCGCCAGAGATATGAAATGGTTTAGCCCTCCACAACAGCGGCGCAGCGTGCGCACAGAGTGGGATGAGCAGCGTGGGTGCCGATGTCTGCGGAGTACTTCCAGCAGCGCTCGCACTTGTCGCCGGTGGCGTGTGCAGCAGCAACGCCCAGGCCCTCGACAGCGCTGGCTGCGCCGCCTTCGCCCTTGACCAGCTCCACATGGGAGACGATCATCAGGTCGGCCAGCTCGTCCATCGGGATGCTGTTGAGCAGGTCGTAGACGGCGTCATTGCAGTACAGAGTGACGGAAGCCTCGAGAGAAGCGCCGATCTGCTTATCTGCACGGGCCTGCTCGAGGACCTTCTTGACCTCGTCGCGGACAGCGATGAGCTGCGCCCACTTGGCCTTGAAGGCATCGTCAGCTGCGTACTGGCCAGCCTTCGGCATATCCTCGAAGACGACGTACTTGTTCATAGCCTCGGTCTTGGGCAGGAAGTCCCAGATCTCCTGGCTGGTGAAGCAGAGGATGGGAGCGATGATCTTGTCCAGAGCGACGAGGATCTTGTACATCGCGGTCTGCGCAGCCTTGCGGCCAGTGCCGTTGGTGCAGTACAGGCGATCCTTGGTAACGTCCAGATAGAAGTTGGACATGGCCACGACGCAGAAGTTGTAGACAGCGTGGTAGACCTTGTTGAAGTCATACACAGCATAACCGGCGTTGGTGTTGACGATGAGGTCATCCAGCGCAGCCAGAGCCCAGCGGTCGATGTCCTGCAGCTGGTCGTCAGCCACACAGTCGGTGTTGGGGTCGAAGCCGTCGAGGTTGCCCAGAATGAAGCGGGCGGTGTTGCGGATCTTGCGGTAGGCCTCGCTCAGCTGCTTGAAGATGTTCTTGCCGGCACGCACATCGACGGTGTAGTCGGAAGAAGCCACCCACAGGCGGATGATGTCAGCGCCGTAGTCTTTGATGATCTCGCTGGGCTCGACGCCGTTGCCGGCGCTCTTGTGCATCTGCTTGCCCTGCTCGTCCACGACCCAGCCGTGGCACAGAACGGACTTATAGGGTGCGCAGCCCTTGCTGGCCACACTGGTCAGCAGGCTGGACTGGAACCAGCCGCGGAACTGGTCGCCGCCCTCCATATACAGATCGGCCGGGAAGCGCAGCTCGGGACGCTCTTCCAGAACGGCAGCATGGGTGGAGCCGGAGTCGAACCAGACGTCCATGATGTCGGTGTCCTTCGTCCACTCGGAAGCGCCGCACTTCTCGCAGACTTCACCAGCGGGGATGATCTGCTCAGCGTCGTACTTATACCAGGCGTCGGAGCCCTCCTTGCGGAACAGGTCGCTGACGGCCTTGATGGTGGCGTCGGTGATGTGGTAAGCGCCGCACTTCTTGCAGTAGAAGGCCGGGATAGGCACACCCCAGGTGCGCTGACGGCTGATGCACCAGTCGTTGCGGTCGCGCACCATGCCGTGCATACGGTCATGGCCCCAGTCGGGCATCCAGGTCACGGTGTCGATGGCCTTGTAGACGTCCTCACGGAACTTGGCGATGGAGCAGAACCACTGCTCGGTAGCACGGAAGATGATGGGGTTGTGGCAGCGCCAGCAGTGCGGATACTGATGCTTGATGTGCAGCTGGCCCATGACAGCGCCGGCGGCGGTCAGGTCGGCCAGAATGGTCTTGTTGGAAGCCCAGACGCGCTGGCCTGCGTACTTGCCGGCCTGCTCGGTCAGATAGCCGCCGTCGTCCACGGGGACGGTGATGGGGATCTGGGGGTACTTCTGGCAGACGTTGAAGTCATCGACGCCGTGGCCGCCGGCGGTGTGGACGCAGCCAGAGCCGCTTTCCAGCGTGACGTGGTCGCCGAGGATGACCCAGCCTTCCTTGGGCAGGTAGACATGGTTATAGCGCATCAGCTCGAACTCAGCGCCGCTGACGGGCTCGCCCACCACCTCGTAATCGGTGATGTGGCAGGAGTCCATGACGCTCTTGACCAGGTCGGTGGCCATGATGTGGAACTCGTCGCCGATCTTGACAAAGGAGTACTCGAACTGGCCGTTCAGGCAGATGGCCTCGTTGGCGGGCAGGGTCCAGGTGGTGGTGGTCCAGATGACGAAGTAGGTCTTCTCCATCGGGATGCCGTGCTTTGCCAGAACGCCGTTGGGGTCCTGAGAGACGTGGAAGCGGACGAAGATAGAGTCGCACTCGTCCTCGCCGTACTCAATCTCGGCCTCAGCCAGAGCGGTGCGGCAGTCGGGACACCAGTAGACAGGCTTCAGACCCTTGTAGATATAGCCCTTCTTGGCCATCTCGCCGAAGATCTCGATCTGACGGGCCTCAAACTCGGGCTTGAGGGTCAGATAGGGATGCTCAAAATCGCCGATAACGCCCAGACGCTTGAACTGGTCGCTCATGATGTCGATGTGCTCGGTGGCAAACTTCTCGCAGATCTGGCGCAGCTCGAGCTTGGAGATGTCCTTCTTTTTCTCGCCGACGGAGGACAGGGCCTTCAGCTCAATGGGCAGGCCGTGGGTATCAAAGCCGGGCACATAGGGAGCCTGGAAGCCCTCCATGTTCTTCTCACGGATGATGATGTCCTTGATGATCTTGTTCAGCGCGGTACCCATGTGGATATTGCCGTTGGCATACGGAGGGCCGTCGTGCAGGATGAACTGAGGTTTGCCCTCGTTGTGCTTCATGAGCTGGTTGTACAGGTCGTTGTCGTCCCAATCCTTGAGCATGACCGGTTCCTTCTTGGGCAGGCCGGCGCGCATCTCAAACAGAGTCTTGGGCAGATTCAGAGTACTGTCGTACTGAGACTTATTCTTAGCCACTGGTTTTACACTCTCCTCTATTGGTTTTGCAGTCGCAAACAGCGCAGCTATGCGCTTATTTTATCAAAACAGCTTTACGGCACACAAATGGTGCCTTGCTGTCGATGCTTGGGGAATTATTCGCTGAAGCTCACGCCCTGAAAGACAGCGTTGGGGTCTGCCGGGGGCGGGTCGAGCTTGAGCTGAGATTCGTCCTTCTCCCAGAAGTCCTCGCCGGCCTTCTCGGGGGCGGCGTCTTCCGTCTCGGCAGCGTCCGCAGCGGGTGCTGCTTCCTCGGTGGTATCGGCATCCTCGGTTTCGGGCAGCTCAGCCTCGGCATCCTGTGCGGGGGTCTCTTCTTTCTGCTGGAACTCCGGCAGACGGCTCAGGGACTCCACATGGGTGCGGTAGAGGTTCAGCACGTCGGACTTGAAGCGGGTGACCTCGAGACGAACGCGGTCATACTCACGCTCTTCGGCCAGCTTTTTGTCGTTGGCCTCGCTGATGATCTCGTCGGCGCGGTCACTGGCCTTCTGCAGCAGCTCGTTGGCATCCCGGATGATGTCGTCGCCGCGCAGATTTGCACGGTGCAGGATGTCCTCGGCCTTCTGGTTGGCCTCGCGGATGACGTTTTCACCCATGCGCTGCGCGTTGATGAGGGCACTCTTGAGCATATCGCCGTCGGCCTCATAGCTCTGCATATTGCGGCGCAGGGTCTCGTTCTCGGCAGTCAGGTCGACCACCTGCTTGCGCAGGGCCTCCATCTGCTCCGCATCCTGCTCGAGCTGCTGCTCTACCTTATCCAGAAAGCGGTCAACATCCTCGGTACGGTAGCCGCGGAGGTTCTTTTCGAATTGGACAGAGCGCACGTCCTGCGGTGTCAGCATAATGATCTCCTCCATTTTATCCAGTCGTCCTTCTCAATATTGGAAGAACTCGATGATCTGTCGGTCTTTTTTGCTCTTGCCCGGCAGGGCTGTGAGGCGGAAGCGCCCTTTGCCCCGCACTGTGAACACGTCAGATTCGTATACCGGCGCATGGGCGCTGGAAACGGGCAGATGGTTGATCTCTACCCTTCCCGCTGCCACAAGCTCTGCGGCCATGCCCCGGCTGCACCGCAGCATGGCGGCAAGTACAGCATCCAGACGCAGCGACGATACGGTCGCGGTCTGTAACCGGCGCTCTGCCTGCGCAAACTCCGGCACTTCGTCCAGCGCCAGCTGCTGAGCCGTCACCTCGGTGCGGCCCACACTGCGCAGCTCCTGACAGATAAGGGCTGCAGCAGGCTCCAGCGCGAACAGATAAGCGGTACCCGGCTCCTCCGGCGGCAGAACGATGTCGCCCAGCGCCTCGCGGCGAAGCTCGAGCCCCATCAGGCTGCCCAGATAATCCTTATGGACGGGCAGCTGCGCCCCGGCCAGCGCACGGCACCTGAGCCGGACGCAGCGGACAGGGCTTGCAGGGTAACAGTCTTCCGGCTCGAGACAGAGCACCCGGCGCTCGGCGTCGGGCCAGCCGCCCTCGAAGCGGCAGCTTTCCTCCGGCGCACCGGCACGGTTGAGTGCCGCCTGCGCCAGCTGCTGTTCTCTGTCGCTCAGGAACGCCGAATAACGGGCGATGCCCCGGCCAAAGGCGGCGCGGGCCAGGTCCTCGACATGACGCATGAGGAAGCGTTCCTCATCGTTCTGCGCCGGGACAAAGCCCCGCACGGCACTTTGCTGGGTATCAATAGAACGCGCCATTGTTCTCCAGCTCGTCCAGCAGGTCGCCCATGATGTCTACATTGTAGGGAGTAATGATGAAGGTGCTGTTGGCCACCCGCTTGATCTGGCCGTTGTTGGCGTAGGCCACACCGGAGAGGAAGTCCACCAGACGGCGGGAAACTTCCTTGTTGGTGGATTCCAGATTCAGCACGACGGTGCGCTTGTTGTTCAGGTGGTCTGCAATGGTGCTGGCATCCTCGAAGTGCTCAGGCTTGACCAGAACGACCTTGAGCTGGGTGGTAGCATGGATGTTGACCACCTTGCCGTTCCGCTTGGGGGCTGCACCCTCTTCGGGCTCGTCCTCTTCCTCGTTGCCTGCGACGCCGAGACCGTTGTTGTTATTCACCATCTGAGGACCGTCGTCCATGTACTGATCGTCGTAATCGTCCTCACTGCCGAAAAGCCCTTTTTTCAGGCTGTCCACAAAAGACATAGAAACTTGCTCCTTTCATTCGGGCAGCTCACGCTGCCTGGCACCCCTTTGTGAAAAAGAGTCGCTAATAGCTTTTTCTATTATCTGATTTTTTGCGTCAGATGTCAATAACTACAAAAGCTTTCCATCATACAAATTTTGTCCGGAGACGATGATCTCATCGTAAAGGCGGACTTCGCTGACGGTTTTTGTCTTATCCGAGCTGCTGGGCATGACGATGCGGTACTCGCCGTCCGTCACCAGCGGATGGTCATTATCCACGGGGTCGATCTTGCAGAAACGGGCAAGATTGCCGTATTTGACATAGACGCCCGGGATGTAGTTCTCGCCCTGCGTCTCAGACTCGGTGCCGTCCTCTTTCAGATAATGGATCGCGTCGATGGGAACGCGCAGGCCGGTGGTCTCGCCCACGATGATCTGGGCGCCGGCCCGGTTGAGCCGCAGCACATCGCCGTTGATGATCTCGCAGGTGATGACGAAACGGGCCAGTCCGGTCGCTTCGTCGATGGTCACCTCGGAGACGGAGGCCTTGAGGGGCGTCTCCATCTGGCCGGGGAACTTTATCTTCACCGAGCGGGTCAGGGGCTTGCCGTTGTCGCCCAGCAGCTTCTCCCCTTCCTTGGCCGAACAGAGGCCGACGTACCGCCACGCAAAGCCCGAGACGATCTTGCCCGCGCAGCCGTCCAGCGGCAGCTCAGGGTCAGAGTTCAGATACGCCTGCAGGTCGGTGGTGTTCAGCGCGAGGATGTCGTCTGCCCCGGCGTTGAGCCGCCCGCTGGCAGAGCTGCGGATGAAGTAACCTGTCTGAGGGGCGGTGATCTGGGTCGGCCCCCCCAGCTGGGCCTGCACCTGCGCCGACTGCTCAGTGAGGGAGGCGATCTGGGCCGAGAAGTCCGAGACTTCACCGGTGATGACCCAGAGCTTGTTCTGAGCGAGGATGTAGTTTTCTTCGCCCTGGGCTGTCTCGTCGTAGGCAGAGCTGTCCAGCGCATCCATCATATCATAAAGCGCGGAAGCCCGCTCTTTTTTCAGAGAATCCAGCTGGGTGGCGGTGGTATTCTGAGAGCGCTGCAGAAGCTCGATCTGGTCGTTCAGGCTGGTGAGCTGCTGGCGGAGGCCCGCCTGTTCCGGGCTGCTGTAGAGCTCCGCTACCGCAGCCCCTGCCGAGACGCGCTCGCCGTCGGCCGCGAGATAGCCCAGCGTTCCGCCGCCGGGAACATAGACCTCATCGAAGAGGAGAACACCGTCGGCGTCCACCGTATCCGCCACGGTGGCAAGAAGCGCCGTCTCGTAGGTGTTGGGCGGGAAGAGCACCTGCAGGGCCTGATAGCCCACATAGATGCCCGCCAGCACCACGACGGCGATGACGAAGCCTGCCAGCTTGCCCAAAGCGCTGGACGCGCCGGGATCAGAGCGTGGTCTATCCATCATAAAAGGTCACCCTTTCGCTAAAAATTCTCGGGTCAGCTGCACGGCCCGGGCTGCAACGTCCGGCGCAGAGGCGTCCAGCCAGACCACGCCGTCCATATGGCGGAACCAGGTCAGCTGACGCTTGGCGTAGTTGCGGGAGGCCTGCTTGAGCTTTTCGGTGCAGGCATCCAGCGGGGCCGTTCCCTCAAAATAGGGGAAGAACTCCTTGTAACCGATGGCCTGCGCTGCCGTGCGGTAGGTCTGGCGGTGGTCATAGACCAGCTTTGCCTCATCGAGGAGGCCGGCGTCCAGCATCTTGTCCACCCGCAGGTCGATGCGGCGGTAGAGCTGGGCGCGGTCGGGAAAGTCCAGACCCAGCACCAGCGAACGATAGGGCCGCTCCAGCGGGAGGGACTGAGCCTTCTGCTCACTCAGACGCTTGCCGGTGGCCCGGAAATGTTCCAGCGCCCGCAGGACCCGCACCTGATTGTTCGGGTGGATGGCGGCGGCGGCTTCCGGGTCGGCGGTCTGCAGCTCTTTGTACATGGCCTCCGGGCCTTTTTCCGCCATCTCTGCGGCCAGCTGTTCCCGCAGGCCGTCCGGCGTCTTCTCAGCGGCGAAGTGGACACCGTACAAAAAGCTCTGGACATAGAGGCCCGTGCCTCCCACGAGGATGGGCAGACGGCCCCGGGCGGAAATGTCCGCCTCGAGCGTTCCGGCCAGTGCGACGAAATCCGCCACGCTGAAGGGCTCGTCCGGCTCCAGAATATCCACCGCATGGTGCGGGACGCCGTGGGTCTCTTCGGGCGCGACCTTCGCTGTACCGACGTCTAATCCTTTATAGATCTGCATCGAGTCGGCGCTGATGACTTCGCCCTCGAAAGCTTCGGCCAGCGCCACGCCGAGAGCGGTCTTGCCGGTGGCAGTGGGGCCGACGACGGCCAGCACCGGATGCTTCTGATTTCTATCACACGATTCGGCCAAACTGCTTTTCCAGCTCCTTTCGGGTGAGTTTGAGAACGCAGGGGCGCCCATGGGGGCAGAAGGGCGGCACTTCGCCGGAGAGAATCTTTTCGGCCAGTGCCATCAGCTCCTGCGGCGAGGTGTGGTCGCCCGCCTTGATGGCGGCGCGGCAGGAGATGGAATGGAGCACCCACTCTGTCCGCTCGTTTAACGCGTCGCGGCTGCCGTGGGCCAGCTTTGCCGCCAGCTCGACCAACAGATCTTCGGCACTGCCCTGCTCCACATCAGCGGGGACCGAGCGCAGGCAGACCGAGCTGCCGCCAAAATCGCTCACCTCGAGGCCGGCGCTTTCCAGCAGGTCGAGGTTGGCCAGCAGAGCAGTCTTTTCCTCGGCGGAGAGCTCCACCACCAGCGGCTCCAGGAGGAGCTGGCTGGGGACATCGCCGTAGTGGGCGGCCAGCTTCTCGAAGAGCTGGCGCTCGTGGGCGGCGTGCTTGTCGATGATGCAGATCTCGTCGCCCCGCTCCGCGAGGATATAGGTGCGGAAGATCTCGCCCACATACCGCAGGGGCTCCGGGCCGTCCTGAACGTCAAAGCCCAGCTGCTCCGGGGCTGCGCTCTGCTGAGGTTCATCCAAAGCCTCCGGCAGCGGCGGACGCTCCGGTTCTTCCGGGGCAGGCTCCCACGCAGCCATGTGGTCGCGGGTGACATCCGGCAGGTCGATGTCTGCCTCGATGTCCAGCTGTGACTCACTGGATGCAGCCCGGAAGGGCGGCGGCTCAAGGACGCTTTCCTCCTGCGGCGGCTCAGGACTGTGGAGGGCGGCGTTCATCGGAAGAGGCTCAGAGGCCGCAACCGTTGTCCATGTGTGTTCCGATGCCGGCGCAGCCTTTTCCGGGGCTTTTACGGGCAGCGGGAGGATGTCCCGCTCCGGGGCAGAGGGCTGTGTCGGGCGGGGTGTCACAGACGCTGCCGGTGCCGCCGGGCGGAGAGGTTTTTCCTCCGGGTGCGGCAGGCTTCCCGGCTCTGCCTGGCCCGAAATCACCGCCGAAAGTCCTGTAAAGTTATTATTCTTTACAGTATTTTCTTCTTTATTTCCGCTATTTTCATGTTTATTGGATACATCGTTCTCTTTCTCGCTGTCAAAGACGAACTGTCTCTCCCCTGTACCCGGCTGGCTCAGCGCCAGCTTGACGGCATGGTAGACGAGGTCGAAGATGTCGTTTTCCCGGGCAAAGCGGACTTCTGTTTTTGCCGGATGGACGTTGACATCCACAAGGTCGGCGGGCATCTCAAGGAGCAGGATCCCTCCAGGAAATTTGCCCTGCATCGTGGTACCCTTGAACGCCATCTCCATGCCCGCCATCATGGTGCGGTTGCGGACATAGCGGCCATTGATATAGAAATACTGCATACTGCGGCTGGCGCGGCAGCTGCGGGGCTGGGTGATGAGCCCCCAGACCCGGTAAACGCCCTCACGGTTATCCACCTCCACGAGGTCACGGCTGAACTCCCGGCCCAGTACGGCATAAGCCGCGCTGCGGAGCTGGCCGTCACCGGGGGTAACATACTGCAGTTTGCCTTCGCGGATGAACTTGAAGCTCACCTCGGGGTGGCTCAGGGCCACATGGCCCACGATGTCGGCCACGAAAGTACCCTCGCTGGAATCCTTTTTGAGGAACTTCATCCGGGCGGGCGTGTTGAAAAAGAGGTCACGGACCCGGATGGTGGTGCCGACGCCTCGCGCACCCGGCTCGATGGGCTGCTCTTCCCCGCCTTCGATCCGGTAGAGGGAAGCGCACTCGTCGGCCTCGGTGCGGGTGAGCACTTCGACGCGGGCCACGCTGGCGATAGAGGCCAACGCTTCGCCGCGGAAGCCCAGCGTGTGGATGCTGGTGAGGTCGTCTTCCGTCCGGATCTTGCTGGTGGCATGGCGGATGAAGGCCGTGGGGATGTATTTTGCCTCGATGCCGGTGCCGTTGTCGCTGATCTCAATCAGACGGACGCCACCCGACTCGATCGAGACGGTGATCTGAGACGCACCGGCGTCGATGGAGTTTTCCAGAAGCTCCTTGACGACCGATGCGGGCCGCTCGACCACCTCACCGGCGGCAATGAGTTCTGCCGTGTGCTTGTCGAGAACGTGTATCTCTGCCATTCGTTTCCCTCCGTTTCAGATAAAATCAGCCATTCAGGCTGCCGCTCAGGGTCTTTTTCAGCTCATACAGGAAGTTCAGTGCCTCGATGGGAGTCAGGGTCTCAACGTCCAGTGCCTCGAGCTTTTCCATCATCTCGCTGGGGACGGCAGGCGAAGAATACTCCTGCAGGGCGTCGAAATCCATCTGCTCCACCTTGTTCTTCGGGGCAGACGCTTCCAACGTGCGCAGCACCTCGTGGGCGCGGCGGGTCACGGTGCCGGGCAGACCGGCCAGCTTCGCCACCTCGATGCCGTAGCTGTCGTCGGCGGGGCCGCGGATGATGCGGCGGAGGAACGTGATGTCCTCTCCCCGCTTTTTGACCGCGATGTTGTAGTTTTTGACGCCCTCGATGGCCCCTTCCAGGTCCGTCAGCTCGTGGTAATGGGTGGCGAAGAGGGTCTTGCAGCCGAGGCCCTTGGCCGGGTCGGAGATGTGCTCCACCACGGCCCGGGCGATGCTCATGCCGTCGAAGGTAGAGGTGCCGCGGCCAATTTCGTCCAGCACGACGAGGCTCTTGGGGGTAGCGTTCTTGAGAATTTCGGCCACCTCGGTCATCTCGACCATGAAGGTGGACTGGCCGGCGGCAAGGTCGTCCGATGCGCCGATGCGGGTAAAGATGGCATCCACGACGCCCACATGACAGCTTGTCGCCGGGACGAAGGAGCCGATCTGTGCCATCAGAGCGATAAGGGCGTTCTGGCGCATATACGTCGATTTTCCTGCCATGTTCGGGCCGGTGATGATGAGACAGCGGTCAGTGGTGCAGTTGAGCCTTGTATCGTTGGGGACGAAGAGGCTGCCTTTCAGCATCTGCTCCACCACCGGGTGGCGGCCCTCGGTGATGGTCAGCTCGTCGCTGTCATCCACCACAGGGCGGCAGTAGTTGTTTTCAGCGGCCACCTGCGCCAGCGCCGCCAGCACGTCCAGCTCGGCCACAGCATTTGCCGTCCGCTGGATGCGGTCGAGCTGACCGCCGATCGTTTCCAGCAGTTCCGAGAAGAGCCGGTGCTCCAGCGCAATGAGACGCTCATGCGCACCTAAGATCTTGCTTTCCAGCTCTTTCAGCTCCTGGGTGATATAGCGCTCGCCGGAGGTGAGGGTCTGCTTGCGGATGTAGGTCTCGGGGACCATGGATTTATAGGAGTTGCTGACCTCGATGTAGTAGCCGAAGACGTGATTGTAGCCGATCTTCAGCTTGGGGATGCCGGTCTCCTGCCGCAGGCGCGTTTCCAGCTGGGCGAGGACGCCCTTGGTGTTGTCCCGGATGGAGCGCAGCTCGTCCACCTCGGGGTGGTAACCCTTGGCGATGACGCCGCCGTCCTTGAGGGTGGAGGGCGCTTCCGGGTCGATGGCTGCGAGGATGGCCGTCTTCACATCGTCCAGCAGGTCGATTTGTCCCGCAAGCGCAGTCAGCTCCGGGCAGCTGCAGCTCTCGGCCTGCGCCCGCAGTTCCGGCAGGCGCTCACAGGTCTGGGCCATCGTGTAGATCTCCTTGGGAGTGGCGGAGCCATAGACCGCGCGGGTCATCAGGCGCTCGAGGTCGGCGATGTAGTGGAGCTGTTCGATCAGATCACCCCGCTGCATGGTCTGGTTCACAAGGCTTTCCACCGCGTTGAGACGGCGGTTGATGGCGGCGCTGGAAATGAGCGGCTGCTCGATCCAGCTGCGGAGCATCCGCTTGCCCATGGCGGTGCTGGTCTTGTCCAGCACCCAGAGCAGCGTTCCCCGCTTTTCGCGGCCCCGCAGCGTCTCGGTCAGCTCGAGATTTGCCCGGGTGACCGGCGACAGGCTCATGAACTGAGCTTCATTATATGTGATGACCGTTTTCAGGCGCTCAACGCCTTTAATTTGCGTATCATGGAGATATTCCAGCAGAGCGGCCATTGCCAGGCGGACAAGGCCGTCTTCTGCGATGCCGGTCTTTGCGGCCCAGTCGCGGCCAAACTGGTTCTCGAGGGAGATGGCCACGAGGCCCGGGGCGTACCGCTCCTCTTCCACCAGCTCGACGGCGCAGTTCATATTCTTTTTGATGTAGGCAGTGATCTCCCGGCAGTCCAGCAGGCCCGGGTTCATCAGCACCTCGCTGGGGTGGTAGCGGCAGAGTTCCGCGATGACCGCCGGGGCGATCTTCTCCCGCTTGAGCTCTGTGATATGGGCCGTGCCGGTGGAGACATCTGCAAAGCAAAGGCCCGCTGCGCCGCCTCTCAGAAAAATACTCGCAATGTAGTTGTTTTTGTCGTCCTGAAGCATACTGCTCTCGATGACGGTGCCGGGCGTGACCACGCGGATGATGTCGCGTTTCACAAGTCCCTTGGCCTTGGCCGGGTCTTCCATCTGCTCACAGATGGCGACCTTATAGCCCTTCGAGATGAGGCGGGCCACATAGCCCTCATAGCTGTGGAACGGTACGCCGCACATGGGCGCGCGCTCTTCGAGGCCGCACTGCTTGCCCGTGAGGGTCAGATCCAACTCCCGCGAGACTGTGAGCGCATCGTCGAAGAACATCTCGTAGAAGTCACCGATGCGGTAGAAAAGAATCTCATCCTTATGTTGTTTTTTGATCTCCAGATATTGCTGCATCATGGGCGAAAGCTCTGCCATGACCGTTCACCTTCCTCCCCTAGTTGTCGGTTTGCCATCCAAAACCGCCTGTTGCAAGCAAAACGCGGCCCTGCATTGCACAGCCGCGTTTTGTGTTTCATGGTTTAAGCCTTAGTGGCAGCCGCCGCAGGTGGAGCAGCTGCCGGTGCAGGAAGCGGAAGGCTCCTGCACGGTCATGGGGTCGCCGCCGTTCATTGCAGTGTTGATGATGGCGTCGATATAGTTCACGAGGGCCTCACAGTCGCGCTTTGCCTCGTTGTAGGCCACCATGCCGTCATCGGCCATGATCTTGCCGTAGAGGTCGTTCACCTTCTGGTTCAGCTCGGCGATGCGCTCATCGCTGCGCTCGGGCTTGCCGATCTCGTTGTTCAGGTCCATGCGGGCCAGATTGAACTCGCCGATGAGGTTCTGCAGTTCCTCGTCCTTGTCGTTCATCTTGCGGGCCTGGTCCATAGCCAGATAGCGAGAGTCAGTCTGAAGTGCCATGGCGGCACGCTTGAAAAGGTCGATGCAATCCATTGTAATAGTCTCCTTTTATCGTTCCTGTGTTATATATTAGGATAGTGTATCCAGAATATCAATATTATTCCGAAAGTTCACCCAGCAGGACGGTAGCACGGGCGCCAGTGAGGCGCACCATCGCATAGCTGCCCATGAGGGCGGAGTCAGCCTCGAACTCGACGGTAAGGTTGTTGTCGAGACGGCCCGAGAGGGTGCCTTCATTGCGGCCATAGCCCTCCACGAGGACGCGGACGGTCTGGCCCACCTGAGCCTTCACGAGGGCCATTGCGATGTCGTCCTGAACTTTGAGCAGGCGGGTCATGCGGTCGGTCTTCTCCTTGCGAGGGGTGGGGTCGGGCATATCTGCCGCCTTGGTGCCGGTGCGCTTGGAGTAGATGAAGGTGAACAGCTGCATATAGCCCACCTTCTGCACCAGCTCAAGGGTCTTCTGGAAGTCCTCTTCGGTCTCGCCGGGGAAGCCCACGATGATGTCGCTGGAGAAGGTAATGCCGGGGACCTTCTTCCGGGCATACTCGATGAGTTCGAGGTAATGCTCCACGGTATAGTGACGGTTCATCTGGACGAGCAGACGGTCCGAGCCGCACTGCACCGGCAGATGCAGATGCTTGCAGATTTTCGGCTGGGCCGCGATGGTGTCGATGAGCTTGAAGCTGGCGTCCTTCGGGTGGCTGGTCATGAAACGGATGTGGTAGTCGCCCGGGACGGTGCAGAGCAGGTTGAGCAGGTCGGAGAAATCCACCTGCTCCTCGAGGCCCTTGCCGTAGCTGTTGACATTCTGGCCCAGAAGGGTGATCTCCTTGTACCCTGCCTCCACGAGACTCTTGAACTCGGCGAGGATGTCGCCGGGCTTGCGGCTCTTTTCGCGGCCGCGGACATAAGGCACGATGCAGTAGGTGCAGAAGTTGTCACAGCCATACATGATGGGCAGCCAGGCACGGAACTCGCTCTCACGGCGGATGGGGATATTCTCCACGATGACGGGGCGCTGAGCCGGCTCCATGAGCACCCGCTTGTGCTTCTGCAATTTCTGAGCGATGAGCTGGGGCAGCGTGTCGATGCCGTCCACGCCGAACACAAGGTCCACGTAGGGGTAGCTCTGGCGCAGCTTTTCCACGACGTGCTTCTGGTTGGCCATGCAGCCGCAGAGGCCGATGATGAGGCCGTGCTTCTTCTCTTTCAGGCCCTTGAGAGCGCCCACGTTACCGAAGACACGCTGCTCGGCGTGCTCACGGACGGCGCAGGTGTTGAAAAGGATGAGGTCGGCGTCCTCGGGCTTGTCACACAGGCCGTAGCCGATATCCATCAGCACACCCTTGATGCGCTCGCCGTCGTTGACATTCTGCTGGCAGCCGTAGCTGTGGACGAAGGCCAGCGGCGGGGTGTCATAGGCCAGCTTGACCAGCTCTGCCGCCGCGTTGTTATGTTCAAATGCTATGTACTCCAATGAAACCATCCTTCTCTGCCGCTGGGGACACACCTCCGGCAGCAGACATACTGATACTATAAAGAAAGCTCTTTATAGTATACCCTTTTTGGCCTTGGAGGGCAAGAGTTTATTTTTACTGAGCCTGCTTGGCGGCACACTTCTCGCACAGGCCGAACAGCACCACAGCGCAGTCCTGCACGACGCCCTTCTGGCTGCGCACCAGCTTCATCACCTGCTTTTCGTCCACGTCGGCGTCCACGACGCCGCCGCAGCAGTTGCAGTAGAGGTGGCTGTGCCAGCCCAGAGTGTGGTCGAAGCGGTCAGCCTTGCCCGGGATGGAGACGCGGCGGACGCGGCCTGCATCTACGAGACTGTTGAGGTTGCGGTAGACGGTACCAAGGCTCAGGCCGGGACATTCCCTGGCTGCGAGGTCGAAGATCTCCTCGGCAGTAGGGTGGTCGCAGAGCTGCTCCACTTTCTGCAGTACCAGCTCGCGCTGTTTGGAATAACGCATGGTCTTTCTCCTTTTTCTGATGGGGTGTGTATCGGGATAAAGGCCGGGGATCAGAGCTTGTCTTCCCCCTTGATCTTCGCCCAGTAGGCCCGGGCGGCCTGTTCGGCGCGGTTGTCGCCGAACGTATAGTATTTCACGTCCTTGAGCAGGTCGGGCAGATATTGCTGGTCCACCCAGTGGTTCTCATAGTCGTGGGCGTACTTGTAGTTCTGGCCCTTGACGGCAGCATCCTCGCCGTCGAAGTGCTTGTTCTGCAGCTGGCGCGGGATGGGGCCGGTGCGCCCCGCCTGCACATCGGCGATGGCCGCATTGATGGCGTCGTGGGCGCTGTTGGATTTCGGGCTGGTTGCCACGAGAATGACGGCATCGGCCAGCGGGAGCCGGGCTTCCGGCAGACCCACCATGTTGGCTGCGTCCACTGCCGCCTTGACGATGGGGATGATCTGCGGGTATGCAAGGCCCACGTCCTCACAGGCGCAGACCATCAACCGGCGGCAGGCCGAGGGCAGGTCGCCCGCTTCCAGCAGACGGGCCAGATAGTGGAGGGCGGCGTTGGGGTCGGAACCGCGCATGGACTTCTGGTAGGCCGACACGATGTCGTAGTGGTCGTCGCCGTCCCGGTCGTACCGCATGGCCGTGCGGCGGGTGACCTGCTGTATCATCTCGAGGGTGATGTGCTTTCCGGTTTCGTCCACGGGGGCCGCCGTCACCACGAAATCGAGACAGCCCAGCGCCTTGCGCAGGTCGCCGCCCGCACTCTCGGCGAGGTAGGCGCAGGCGTCCTCGTCCATCACGACAGGCTGTGATTCCGACTCCGAGAGCTTTTTCAGGGCGTTGCGGATGCCCCGCTCCACGTCGGCGGCGGAGAGGGACTTGAACTCGAACACCGTACAGCGGGACAGCAGTGCATTATAGATGTAAAAGTAAGGGTTCTCGGTGGTGGAGGCAATGAGGGTGACAGAACCGTCCTCAATGCACTCCAGAAGGCTCTGCTGCTGCTTTTTGTTGAGGTACTGTATCTCGTCGAGGTAAAGCAGGATGCCCCCTGCCCCGGCCAGCGTGCCGATGTCCTTCAGCACGGCTTTGATGTCGCCGGTGCCGCAGGAAGTGCCGTTGAGCTTATGGAGGGTCATGCCGCTGTTCTCGGCGATGATGCGGGCGACAGTGGTCTTGCCCGTGCCAGAGGGGCCGTAGAAGATCATGTTGGGGATACGTCCGCTCTCGATGGTACGGCGGAACACCTGTCCCTCGGCCAGAAGATGCTGCTGGCCGCAGACATCGGCCAGCGTTTTGGGGCGCAGACGCTGCGCCAGCGGTTCGTTCATAGGTCTTCCCTCCAAAAATGATCATGAGAATCCTTCTCTTTTATAGTATAGCGCATTTTGCACGCCGCGGCAAGAGAAATAATGAAAATGATTCTCAGATAAACGACAAAGCATTTACAAATTTCGCAAAACATGATATGCTTGTGCCATTCCAATCAAGAAACGAGGGGAAATGTATGCGCGGAAAGAACATCTCCGCCGAAGACCTGACGGCCAAAAAAGAGCTGGCTCTGGAGGTCATCCGGCGGCTCAAGGCGGAGTATCCCGACGCAGGCTGCACGCTGGACTACGACCACGCCTGGCAGCTGCTGGTGAGCGTCCGGCTGGCGGCCCAGTGTACCGACGCCCGGGTGAATATCGTGGTGCAGGACCTGTTTGCAAAATATCCGTCGGTGGCCGCGCTGGCCGAGGCAGAGCCCGAGGACATTGAAGCCATCGTCAAACCCTGCGGGCTGGGCCGCAGCAAGGCCCGGGACATCTCGGCCTGTATGCGGATGCTGCGGGACAAGTACGACTGCAAGGTACCTACGACCTTTGAGGAACTGCTGGCACTGCCCGGCGTGGGCCGCAAGAGTGCAAATCTCATCATGGGCGACGTGTTCGGCAAGCCCGCCATCGTCACCGACACCCACTGCATCCGCCTGTGCAACAAGATCGGCCTTGTGGACGGCATCAAGGAACCGCAGAAGGTGGAGATGGCGCTCTGGAAGATCGTCCCGCCCGAAGAGGGCAGTGATCTGTGCCATCGTTTCGTGATGCATGGCCGGGCCGTCTGCAATGCCCGGAAGCCGGAGTGCGAAAAATGCTGTCTTTCGGACATCTGCCGCTACGCGCGGGAGGAAGCATCCAACGTCTGATTTTACATATTTCAGGAGGTTTTTCTTATGTTTGGTTTTATCTTCAGCCTTCTCATCGGTGCGCTGGCCGGTTCCATCGCAGGCCGCATCATGGGCAGTGAGACCAGCGCCCTGCGCAACATCGTGCTGGGCATCCTGGGCAGCTTTGTGGGCGGCATCCTCTTCGGCCTCGTGGGCCTGTCCGCTACCGGCCTTGTGGGTGAGATCATCGTCTCGGTCATCGGCGCCTGTGTCTGCATCTGGGCTGGCCGCAAGCTGTTCAAGTAAGCAGTCCATCTTGAAAAAACCACAGCTTTCAGGGGTGAAAGCTGTGGTTTTTCGTTTCTGCCCGATGTCTTTTTCTCTCAAACTATGCTATAATAAGGTTCGTGTCTGAAATTGGAAAGGAGCTTTTCTCATGGAAATTACGCATGAGTCGTCGAAACAGACTCTCCGCTCCGCACAGCCCGCCAAACCCTACGCTTTCAGCCGCAAGGTGTTCTGCGAGGGGATGCGGGACGGCGTGCCAATCGCGCTGGGGTATTTTGCGGTGTCGTTCTCGCTGGGCATCGCGGCCCGGACGGCGGGTTTTACACCTTTGCAGGGCTTCGTGGCCAGCCTGCTCAACAATGCTTCGGCGGGCGAGTACGCCGCCTTTGCCCTCATTGCCAGCGGCGCGACCTATCTCGAGGTCGCCATCATCACCCTCATCGCCAACGCCCGCTATCTGCTGATGAGCTGTGCACTGGCCCAGCGGTTCGCCCCCGGCACACCGTTTTTCCACCGGCTTATCATCGGCTATGACGTCACTGACGAGCTGTTCGGCATCACCATCGCCCGGCCGGGCTACCTGAACCCCTTCTACACCTACGGCGCCATCGCGCTGGCCGCGCCGGCGTGGGCTTCGGGTACGGCGCTGGGCATCATCGCGGGCAACCTGCTGCCCCTGCGGGCCGTCAGCGCACTGAGCGTGGCGCTCTACGGCATGTTCCTCGCCATCATCATTCCTCCGGCCCGGAAAGATAAGATCGTGGCCGCGCTGGTGGTCATCAGCTTTGCGCTGAGCTTTGCCTGCACCTATCTGCCGGGCATTTCCGCCCTGTCGGACGGCACCCGCACCATCATCCTGACAGTGGCCATTTCCTGCGCAGGTGCGCTGTTATTCCCCGTCAAGACCCAGAGTGAGGAGGTTGAACAATGATCCGCAGCAACTGGCTTTACATCGCAGTGATGTTCGCAGTATCCTACACCATCCGCATCCTGCCGCTGACCCTCATCCGGAAGCCCATCAAAAACCAGTTCATTCAGTCGTTCTTGTACTACGTCCCTTACGTCACTCTGGCGGTCATGACCTTCCCGGCCATCGTCAACGCCACCCAGAGTCCGGCAGCTGGCGCGGTGGCGCTGGTGGTGGGCATCGCGGCGGCATGGTTCGGGGCCAGCCTGTTCCAGGTGTCGGTGGCCTGCTGCGCCGTCGTCTTTGTGCTGGAACTGTTCCTTGTTCACTGAGGTGACTGCCCTATGAAACGAGTCCTTGTGACCGGTGCAGGCGGCTTTGTGGGCGCGCGCATCCTCGATATGTGGCGGGGGAAGTTTGCGCTCTGCGCCTTTCCGTCCGACACCCTGCGCACTGCCGACGAAAACGCGGTGCTGCGCTTCATTTTGAAGGAGCACCCGGACGTCATCGTCCACACGGCGGCCCTCTCCAACACCCAGTACTGCCAGCAGGAGCCGGAGGACTCTTTCCGCGCCAACGTCCTGCTGCCCGAGTGGGTAGCGAAGGGAGCGGAGGAGGTGGGCGCAAAGCTGCTCTCCTGCAGCTCCGACCAGGTGTATGCAGGCGTGACGCAGCGGGGGGCGCTGGCGGAGACGCTGCCCCTCTCCCCTTCCAACGTCTACGGACAGCACAAGCTCGAGGCCGAGGCCCTGGTTCTGGCCCGCTGCCCGGGCGCTGTGGCGCTCCGCCTGCCCTGGATGTACGACCTCCCGGGCTATCATCTGCCCATCCGGGGCAACCTGCCGCTGAACATCCTGAAAGCGGCAAAGACCGGTGAAGTGCTGCGCTTTTCGCGCAATGACTACCGGGGCGTGAGCTATGTGCGGGAGGTCATTGAGAACCTCGTCCCTGCGATGGAGCTGCCCGGCGGTGTCTACAACTTCGGCAGCGAGTGCGACGGAGATATGGTCGAGACTGCGCGATGCTTCGCCAATTTACTGCAGGTGGATGTGAAGATTGAGGGATCCGATCTCACCCGCAACCTCGCGATGGATACCGGGAAGCTCCGGGCTCACGGCATCGAGTTCTCCTCAACGTGGGGCGCACTTCGGGTGTGTCTCGGAGATTACCGGCTTGGATATTTGATGTAAAAAAGGGAAGGGGCTGCCCAAGGCAGCCTCTTCCCCTTTTTATTGTTTCCACAGATTTGCCGCGATCAGCTCCAGCACACTTCCCGCGATGCAGCGCGCCTTATCGGAGATGAGGAAGCAGTTTTCCAGTTCCTCCCGGCGGGGGTCCACGTCAGCCACCTTGAAGCCGGGCGTGACGGGGTAGCCATCCCGCAGCAGACCGCGCAGGATGCCCGCAATGCGGGTCGTCACCGGAGTTCGGATGCCATCCGGCGTTTCGATTTCCGCAATCGTTTCACCCGCCGACACAAGATCTCCGATGGCACACACATTCCGGAAGATACCGGCCTTTTCTGCGTGGATGACACGCTCAGCGCCATAGCCGCCGATGACTCCGGGGACGCCCGTGTTGGGGATGGCCGCACCCTCCCGGATGATACGGCCCAGACGGTGGCCGCGCTTGGTCTCCACCACGAGATCGACATCCACACCGGCGGTAAAACCCGGGCCGAGTGCGATGGTCAGCGGAGCCATATCCCGCGTCGTTCCGAGATTTTTCTTTGCAAGGATGGCATCAACGAGCGCGGCAGGCCGCACCTGCGGGATGAGCTCTCCTTTCGGATCCACCATCACCGGCACATCGCCGCGCTGCCAGACCACAACGGCCTCATCCAGCGTTTTTACAAGGGCAGCGCGCATTCCCTCCACGACAGCCCCGCCCTCATACACGGCCTCACTCACCGAGACCTGGCGGCGGATGGCAGCAGGGTGTTCGGCTTCGAGCACGAGTACTTTCAATCCCGCCGACCACAGCCGATGGATGGTGCCGGTGGCGAGGTCGCCGCCGCCGCGCACCAGGATGACGTCATCACGCTTCATTATTTTCTTCCTCCTTGAGCAGCTGCAGGAACACGTTCATCGAGCCGCCGCAGGCAGCCAGCGCCGCATCGTCCTCTTTTGCGCTGGCTGAATACTCTGCCAGCTGGCAGGGTGCTGCCTCGCCTGCCTGCATTTTTGATGCAAGCTGCTGCACACGGTATTCCATAATGCCGCCGCCCACACTGCCCACGGATCTGCCGTCCGGCAGCACCAGCATCTTTGCGCCCACCTCCCGGGGGGTCGAACCGTGGCGGGAAACGATGGTCACAAGGACAGGAGCCTTCCCCTGTCCCGTGCAGGCATCCAGCGCATTCAGCAGCTCGGGCGGGAAGCCTTCCGTCTGCTGACGGCCATTTTTCACTTCAACGATCTCCGCGAGGATGGATAGTGCGATTTCCTGCGCTGTCTGCGCCTTGATGGCGAGGCCAATGGGAGCGTGGAGTTCTTCGGCCTTTTCCGGGGCAGTTCCGGCCTCGATGAGCTGGCGGCGGACAAGGGCCGACCGGCTTCGGCTGCCCAGCATACCAACGTAGGCAAATCGTTTCTTGTATATTTCGGTAAGGCATTCCACGTCGAAGGAGTGGGCGCGGGTGGCGACAACAAAGTAGGTCTCCGCACTGCCCTCCACCTGCGTGAGATTTTCGGCATAAGGACCACAGAGGACCTTTTCTGCCCCGGCGCGGCGAAGGGCGTCAGCGTACTCTGGCCGCTCCTCGAGACCGGTGACGGGCAGGCCCAGCATAACGGCCAGCCGGACGACGGACTCGGCCACATGGCCTCCGCCGCAGATGACGAGCCGGGGCGCGCCTCCGAATTTCTCGACGAAGATCCGCTTATTTTCCAGAGTCAGGATGCCGCTTGCACCACACCCGGCCAGCGCCGGGAGATTCCGGGCCAGCAGACCCTCCGATCTTGCAGGCCAGACGGGTACGCCTTCACAAAGAAGAAGCCTTGCTCCGCTTTCCGGCCCTTCCAGTACGGAGGCCAGCGTATGCTGCCCCTGTGTGCTGCGCAAAGCGTCCAAAAACTCACGAATCGACATAGAATTTCTCCATTATGGTTTATTGCTCCACCGGTGTGGCAGCATCGTAGCCCGCATCGTTCAACTGAGACTGCCACGCCTGCCAGTCCTCGGGCAGCATCCGCCAGCCGAGGCCGCAGCCTGCCGTGATCTCACTGGGCAGCGGGATGAGCCGCCCCGGGATCCCCCGGGCGGCGCACTCTTTCTCCCAGCCCATCGCGCGGGCCGTAGAAGCAAATGAAAGAACGATGTATTGTCTTTTGCGGCGCATATCAGCTCTCCTCGGCCAGTTCACAGACCGCCTCGGCGGCTCTGAGCACCTCGGCCTCTGTGTTCTGGTGGGAGAAGCTGAACCGCACCATCCCCTGCTCCACGGTGCCGAGGGCTTTGTGGATGAGGGGCGCACAATGAGCGCCCGCCCGGACACAGATGCCGTAGTCCTCCCAGAGGATGTCGGCGGCACGGGCTGCGTCCTCATCCCCGAAGTTCAGGGAGACGATGGGCGCGCGGTCTGTTTCGTCGAAACTGCCGTAAATTTTCACACCGGGAGCATGGACGATCTTCTCATAAAACAGGCGTGTCAGAGCCGTTTCTTTTTCATGCAGAGCTTCGACGCCCTGCGAAAGTATCCACTCCACACCTGCCCCGAGGCCCGCGAGGCCGGGAACATTCAGCGTCCCCGCTTCCAGCGCTGTGGGCATCTGAGAGGGGTGTGTTTCATCGAAACTGTGGATGCCGCTGCCACCCACCACAAGGGGGGCCATGGTCAGCCCAGGGCGGACATACAGCCCGCCGGTCCCCTGCGGACCCAGCAGCGCCTTGTGTCCGGTGAAACAGAGAACATCCACCCCCAGCGCCTGCACGTCGATGGGCCGTGCGCCTGCAGTCTGGGCCGCGTCCACGACCAGCGTAAGACCGTGCTTTTTTGCAAAAGCGGAGACGAACGCAAGGTCCGTAAGATCGCCTGTGACGTTGGAAGCATGCGTCACCACGACAAGGCGGGTATTGGGGCGGAGAAATTTTTCGAACTGCTCATACCGCAGCCGCCCGGTGTCGTCCACCTCCACAAAACTCACTTCTGCCCCCTGCTCCCGCAGGCGATAGAGCGGCCGCAGCACCGAGTTGTGCTCGCAGACCGTCGTGATAACATGGTCGCCGGGGCGGACGAGGCCGCAGAGCGCTGTATTGAGTGCCTGGGTCACGTTGGCCGTGAAAGCAATGCAGTCCGGACCTTCTGCATGGAAAAGTGTTGCAAGTGTCTCACGGGCATGGTAGACGATACGGGCCGCGTGAAGGGTCGGCTCATGCGCCCCGCGGCCCGGATTGCCCGCATGTTCCAGCGCATCCAACATGGCTTGCCCCACGCAGGGTGGCTTTTGCAGGGTGGTGGCGGCGTTGTCGAGGTAGATCACGGCTTGACCACGTTCCCGGCGTTCAGCATCTTCTCGGCGATAACGTACATATTCGTCACACCGCCCACGGCCAGCTTCTCGGTCAGGCCGTAGAAGTTCAGGCAGGTGCCGCAGGTGAGGATCTCGACGCCCTCAGCCTCCAGCGCCTTGAGGTCGTCCAGCATGGGCGAACCCTCGCAGGTGAGGTGCGCACCGCCGTTATAGAGGAGGATGGTCTTGGGCAGCTTGTCCTGCTGGGTCAGCGAGAAGATAAAAGCCTTCAGCAGGGTCTTGCCCAGCTCCTCAGCACCCTCGCCCATCTTGTCGGACGCGATGACCACCACCGTATCGGTACGGGCGTCAGGGGCGCAGGCCGGAGCTTCCTCTTCTTCTGCCGCAGGCTCACCCACGGTGAACAGGACGCGGTATTCCCGCTCGGCCAGCTTTTCGGCGGCAGACCGGTAGCCTTTCTGCTGGGCCATTTTGGTGAGGTTCTGGACAGCGATCTCGTTGTCCACGAGCACTTCGACTTCGCCTGCGCCATTCAGTTCAGCAATCGCTTTCTTTGCCTTTACTACAGGCAGCGGGCAGGCATCCCCTCTGGCATCAACTTTCAGCATAGTTTTCCCTCTCTATCGTATGTTTTATTCAGGATAGGACACAACTATTTCGGTGTCCTGCTTCTCTGTGATTTCTCCCACGATCTGTGCGGGGAGGCCGACTTTTTGCAGCTCGTCCCGGAGGTTTTCAGCCTCTTCCGGAGCCACGGCAAGCAGCAGTCCGCCCGAGGTCTGGGGGTCGAACAAAATTTCCTGCATGGCAAACGGCACATTTTCGAACCGGACGAAAGGCCCGGTGTGGTTGCGGTTGCGCTGACCGGCGGCGGTATAAAGGCAGTCGTCAGCGGCCTGCCACGCACCCGGAAGGACCGGCACAGCGCTGCCGTCGATACGGCAGGACAGCTGCCCGCCCATCATCTCGTGGAGGTGGCCGAGGAAGCTGAACCCGGTCACATCCGTGGCCGCGTGAACATCATAGCTTCGACTTATCTCGGCGGCAGACTTGTTCAGAGTCGTCATGGAGGCCACGGCAGCATCCATCGCACCGGGGGCAGCTTCGCCCACGCGGTTGGCCGTGCAGATGAGGCCCACACCCAGCGCCTTGGTGAGGATGAGCTTGTCGCCGGGCTTTCCCGTATCATTGGCAGTGAGGCGGCGGGGGTCCACGAGACCGGTGACGGACAAGCCGTACTTCACACAGGTGTCGGCGATGGAGTGGCCTCCCGCGAGGATGCCCCCCGCCTCGGCCACTTTTTCGGCGCCGCCGCGCAGGATCTCACCGAGGATGTTCAGATCCATGCTCTCAGGGAAGCAGACAAGGTTCAGTGCAGTCTTCACCTCGCCGCCCATGGCGTAAACGTCGCTGAGGGCATTTGCCGCCGCGATCTGGCCGAAGGTGTAGGGGTCGTCCACCATCGGCGGGAAGAAGTCCACCGTCTGCACCAGCGCGATGTCGTCGGTGATGCGGTAGACGGCCGCATCGTCCCGGCTGTCGTAGCCCACGAGAAGGTCAGGGTCTTTCTCGCCCCGGGGCAGCTTTTCCAGAATATGGCTCAGTACGCCTGCGCCGAGCTTGGCGGTACAACCACCGCCCGTGCAGAAGACGATTTTATCCTCTTTTGCCATCAGGCTCTCTCCCCTTCCTCGAAGTGTGTCAAATATCCTGTTACATCGTAAGTTTCTTTCAAGATTGCAAGTGTCTGTTCCCCTGCTGCACGGCGGGCCTCGTCGTCGGCCTGGTTGAGGATAGCGTAGAATTTCCGCGTGCCGACGCACTTTCTTCCACCCGCTTCGCTTGCCAAAAGCTTTGCCAGCAGAGCGGGCGTCAGGGGCGTCCCGGGCGGCACGGCCAGCAGGGCGCAGGCCGCTTCGAGGCGGAAGCAGACGTCTTGCAGTGGTTTTCCCATCGCCGACAGCCCGGCTGCCGCCAGCACGATGTCGCTTGACCGCAGGAGCACCGGCTCATGAGCGGCCGGAGCCTTGCAGGGATGGCGCTTCGCGCCGTCAGCCTCGAGCAAAACAGTGTCGGCCTCGGCCATCCAGTCGGCCAGATGGGGCGGCATGGTCAGCTTCCCGCCTTCGGCAGGCACCCCCGCCACGGCGTAGGTACCAGCCTGCCAGAGGGCGTCCCGCGCCGCTTCATCGGGGGCGTAGTTCGCGTCCGGATGCCGGATGTGGGTCGTGGTGGAGACGAGCACCCGCTGCCCCTGCGCCGAATAATGGCGGGCCAGCGCATAGAGCAATGTTGTCTTCCCTCCGCCGCCCACCAGAGAAATAACGTGTCCCGTTTCTCCGAGGAATGGCAAAGCCTCGAGGCCGGTCATCCGACCGCGCCCTCTTTTTCGGCCACTGCCATTGCGATTTTTTCGGGCGTGATGGGCAACTCGTAGAAGCGGGTGCCGATGGCGTTGCAGATGGCGTCCGAGATGGCGGGAAGCGGCGTGTTGATGACCACTTCGCCGATGGATTTCGCACCAAACGGGCCGTTGGGCTCATAGCTGTTCTCGAACTCGACCCGAACCTTGCCCACGTCCACACGGGTAGGGATCTTATACTGCATGAGCGAATTCTCCATGGGCCAGCCGCGCTGGTCGTAGGTGACGTTCTCGGTGAGGGTCATGCCGATGCCCTGCAAAATGCCGCCCTCGGCCTGCACCCGGGTGAGGTTCGGGTTGATGGGGGTGCCGCAGTCCACGCAGGCGTCAAATTCCAGCAGCTTCACTTCGCCGGTCTCGGTGTCCACTTCCACCTCGGCAGCGCCCACCATGTAGGGCGGAGGCGACAGGGGCGACATGTGGGTCTCGGTGACTTCCAGCGGGATGTCGTGGCCGAACATGGAGGCCGTGGCAATATCACTCAGCGAGACAGATTTAGACGGGTCAGCCGAGGCAAATACCGTTTTACCGTCAAATTCTACGTCATTTTCGCTGCAATCGAGCAGCTGTGCGCCCAGCTTGCAGATCTGGCTCCGCAGCTTCAGCGCACACTTCTCGACGGCTTTGCCGGTGATGTAGGTGGTGCTGGACGCGTAGGAGCCGGAATCGTAGGGCGAGGTGTCAGTGTCCGCACCGAAGACCGTGATATTGTCGAGGCCGCATTCCAGCACCTCGGCAGCAATTTGGGCCAGCGTGGTGTCGCAGCCGGTACCCATATCAGCGGCACCGATGAGCAGGGTGTAGAAGCCCTCGTCGTTGACTTTCAGGGTCGCGCTGCCCACGTCCATGCCCGAGATGCCGGAGCCCTGCATCGCCATGCCCATGCCGACGGCACGAATTTTCCCGTTGCCCATGTCGCGGCGGGGGTACTTTTCGTCCCAGTTTATCATCTCGTGAACCTTTGCAAGGCAGCGGTCGAGGGTGCAGCTGGTGTTCACCGCACCGTAGTAGGCGGGCATGACGTCACCCTCGTGGACGATGTTCATTTCTCGGATCCTGAAGGGGTCCATATGGAGCTTCGCGGCCAGCTCGTTGACAGCGGATTCCACCGCGAACAGGCCCTGGGTCGCGCCGTAGCCGCGGTATGCGCCCGCCGACATATGGTTGGTATAGACCACATCATAGGTAAAGCGGAAAGCCTCAGCGTTGCTATAGAGCGGGATGGATTTATGTCCCGAAAGTCCCACCGTCGTAGGGCCGTGCTCGCCATAAGCGCCGGTGTTGGAGAGGGTGTAGAGGTCGAGGCCCCGGATGCGGCCATCCTTGTTGGCGCCGAGGCGAAGATGGATCTCCATCTCATGGCGGGGCGTGGAGGCGATCTGGCTCTCCTCCCGGGTGAAGATGAGCTTCGAGGGCTTTTTGGTCTTCCAGGTCACGAAGGCCGGATAGACCTCGCAGACAGCCGTCTGCTTCGCGCCAAAGCCGCCGCCGATGCGGGGCTTCGTCACGCGCACCATGGATTTCGGGATGTGGAGCGCGTTTGCAATGATGCGGCGGGCGTGGAAGACGATTTGAGTCGAGCTCAGGACGTTCAGCCGGCCATAGAGATCGATGCTGCAATAGGTGCGGAAGGTCTCCATCATGGCCTGCTGGCAGGCTTTGGTATGGTAGACATGGTCGATGACCACATCGCAGTCGGCCAGCACGGCGTCGATGTCGCCGCTGCCGCACTCGTCGTGGGCGCAGAGGTTGCGCTTGTTATCGCCCCCCACAGGGCAGAGGCTCTCCCAGTTGTCTTCCGGATGGACGAGGATGGGGTTATCCTTGGCGGTGTGGTAGTCCAGCACAGGTTCCAGCACCTCATACTCGACCTTTATCATTTTCAGCGCCTTATCGACGCATTTATCGTCTTTGCCTGCCACGATGGCCACCACGTCGCCCACAAAGCGGACGTGGCGGTCAATGAGAAGGCGGTCATAGGGGCTGGCCTCGGGGTAAGTCTGGCCGGCCTGAGTGTAGCGGCGGGCATCCTGCGGCACGTCCTCCCAGGTGAAGATGGCCTCAATGCCCGGCACCTTCTTCGCCACAGCAGTGTTGATGCTCTTCACGATGGCGTTGGCGTGGGGAGAGCGCAGGAGCTTCACGATGAGGCAGTCGGCGGGGACGAGGTCGTCCATATAGACGGGCTGACCCGTCACCAGCTGCATGGCATCCTTCTTGCGGAAAGGTTTGTTGACTGTGTTCATTCTGCCGCCTCCTTTTTCGCCTTTTTCCACGCGAGGAAGTTCTGGATGCCCCGCAGCTGACCCTCATAACCAGAGCAGCGGCAGAGATTGCCGGAAAGATACTCTTTTATTTCCTCGTCGGTGGGGTACTCCTTTTCCCGGAAGAGGGCGAGGGCGTTCATGATGAAGCCCGGGTTGCAGAAGCCGCACTGCTCTGCGCCCTGATCCGCGATGAAAACCCCGAACTCGGCGGCTTCGTCCTGCAGACCCTCCAGCGTAGTCACTTTATGGCCATCCGCGCGGGCCGCGAGAACGGAGCAGGACAGCACCGGCTTGTCGTCGAGAAAGACCGTGCAGAGGCCGCAGTTGGAGGTCTCACAGCCCCGCTTGACGCTCAGACAGCCGTGGCTGCGCACGAAGTCGATGAGCAGAGTGTCGGGGGCCACATCGGCGGTAAGCTTTTTATCGTTCAATGTAAGTGTTATCTGCATGGTGTCCTCCTCAGCCTTCCAGACGACAGACGGCGCGTTTCGTCAGCACGTCGGCCAGATGGCGGCGGTATTCGGCGCCGCCGCGAAGATTGCTTTCGGTCTTGATGTCGGCCTTTACCTCGGCGGCAAAGCGGGCAGCAAATCCCTCGGCGGTCTCCCCCGCCTCAGGCGCTGCGGTGTAGAGCACAGCTTTGCCCGGACGCGCACCGATGGCGGCGCGGATGCTGCCGTCTGCCAATTTTGCGGCAGCGCAGGTCAGCACCGGGAAGTCCGTCTGGCTGTTGCGCACCGACTGGTAGACAAAGCGGGCGTTTTCCTTCGGCACGAGGACACGCACGAGGATGTCCCGGTCGTAGGGGCGCTGGGCGTACTCAGCAAGCGGCACGACGCCGCCCTTATAAAGCTCTACGGAAGCGTTCAGCGCGAGGAACATGGTGAGCACGTCGGAGAAACCGAAGCGGCTGTAAATGCTGCCGCCCACGGTGGCGAGGTTGCGCAGCTGGACGCCCACGATGTGGCGCACCGACTCCCGCACGGCACCGTCCGTATAGGCGGCGAGGCCGGGGTGCAGCTCGAGCTGGCGCAGCGTCACCATCGCTCCGATGGAAAAGCCCTCGTCCGTCTCCTCGATGGTGTCGAGGCCGAGGCCCGACAGGTCGATGGCCGTGCCGACATTGATATTCTCCATCTTGAGCCATATCATGCCGCCGAGGACACGGTTGGGGCGCTTCTGGTTGAGCTGCCAAGCCTCCTCGAGGCTTTCAGCCCGCTTGTATTCCCGAATGGTCATCATATGCAGTATCCTCTCTTTTTCCTGTGACCTTTTTCTTTTATTTTATCATAAAATCCGCTATAATACTACCGTCAGAAAGCATCAATTCGGCAACGAACAACAACGGAAATTTCGGGAGGTCTGCGGGATGGAGTACACAGAAAACACGGCGGTGGGCTGCGTCATCATGGCGTCGGGGCGGGCGGTGCGGTTCGGCTCCAATAAGCTGCTGGCCGACTTCGGCGGCGCGCCCCTCATCGCCCGGGCGCTGGACGTAACAGAGACGCCCGCCCTCGCGGCCCGGGTGGTGGTGACCCGCTCACCAGAAGTGGCTGAACTCGCTTGTAAGGCAGACGTGAAAGCCATCCTTCACAGCCTGCCGGGCCGGAACGACACGGTGCGCCTCGGCCTCGAAGCGCTGCTTTCGGAGCTGCCCGGCCTTGCGGGATGCATCTTCCTGCCCGGGGATCAGCCGCTCTTGCGGAAAGAAAGCCTCGAGGCGATGGTGCGCGATCTCTCAGCGCTGGACGAAAAAGAACGGGCCATCCTCCGGCTGGGCTTTCGTGCCGAGGACGGCACGGAGCGGCTGGGAAGTCCCGTTCTGTTCGGAAGCAGTTATTTCGGCGCCCTGTGTTCCCTGCCCGAGGGCAAGGGCGGTGGCGTGGTCATCCGCCGGCATCCGGAGTCTGTGCGGGCGGTATATGCGGCACGGCAGGAAGAGCTGGAAGATGCAGATACCGTAGAAGAGCTGGAGCGGCTGCGAAAACTTTTGTAAATACTTTACCACAAAAAAGCCGCCCCGGCAGCAGCTGCAAACTGCACACCGGGGCGGCGTATTACAATGACTGGAGTACCCTTGCTCAGACTTCCGTGTTGAAGTAGCGCTTCAGCAGGCCCTCGAAGCCGCGGCCATGACGGGCCTCATCCTTTGCCATCTCATGAACGGTGTCGTGGATAGCGTCGAGGTTCAGAGCCTTAGCCTTCTTGGCCAGGTCCATCTTGCCGGAGCAGGCGCCGCACTCGGCCTCTGCACGCATCATCAGGTTCTTCTTGGTGCTGTCGGTGACGACCTCGCCCAGCAGCTCGGCGAAACGGGAAGCATGGTCTGCCTCCTCGTAGGCATAGCGCTTGTAAGCCTCGGCGATCTCGGGGTAGCCCTCACGCTCGGCCACGCGGGCCATTGCCAGGTACATGCCGACCTCGCTGCACTCGCCCTCGAAGTTGGCGCGCAGACCATCGACGATCTCCTGAGGAACGCCCTCAGCCTTGCCGATGCCCACAACGTGCTCGGTGACGTAGGTGTTGCCGGTCTTCTCGACGAATGCGGAAGCGGGAGCCTTGCAGACGGGGCACTGCTCGGGGATGGTGCCTTCAGCGATGTAGCCACAGACGGTGCAAACGTACTTCTTCATAAGATTTATCCTCCATTTGGTTTGTTCTTTTTTAGGGGTCTGCTCTGGTACAGCAGACCTTGTTTCTGACTCTATTATAGCGAATGGTTCCTAGTTAGTCAAGGCTTATTTTAAGAATTATTCTCATTTATTTTGAAGTCTCGCACATTGTCCAAAGAACATTTCAAAAAGCTGTCACTTCTGCCGAAGAAGGGGCTTCCCTGTCGAGGTCAGACCTGCAGATTGCCGCTGGAAGGAGCGTCGGCACCATCGGCAGAGTCGAACTCGTAATCGTTGCCGGGGAGGATGGCGTTGAGCAGGATGCCCACGATGGCGGCGATGGCCAGACCGGACAGGTTGATGGACACACCGGCGACCGCGAAGGTCAGGCCGCCCACCGAGTTGAAGCCCAGAGCAGACACCAGAATGACAGCGGCGATGATGAGGTTGCGGCTGTTGGTGAAGTCCACCCGGTTCTCGACCACGTTGCGGACACCGATGGCGGAGATCATGCCGTAGAGCACGAAGCTGATACCGCCGATGATGCCGGTGGGAATGGTGTTGATGACGGCCTCAAACTTGGGGCTGAAGCTTAGGATGATGGCCAGCACAGCGGCAATGCGGATGACGAGGGGGTCGTAAATTTTGCTCAGTGCGAGGACGCCGGTGTTCTCACCGTAGGTGGTGTTGGCCGGGCCGCCCAGCAGGCCGGCCAGAGTGGTGGCAAGGCCGTCGCCCATCAGGGTGCGGTTCAGGCCGGGGTCGTTGATGTAGTTGTGGCCGACGGTGGCGCTGATGGCGGCGATGTCACCGACGTGCTCCATCATGGTAGCCAGAGCGATGGGGATGATGGTGAACAGGGCGCTGATGAACTCGGGGCTGCCGTCGATGGCAAAGAGGCCCATGGCTTCCTTGTGGAGAGGGATGCCGAACCATGCGGCGGAGGCAATGCGTTCAAAGTCCACGGCACCGGTCACAAGGGCCACTGCGTAGGAGACGAGAACGCCGATCAGGATGGGCAGGATCTTGACCATGCCCTTGCCCCAGATGTTGCAGACGATGACCGTACCCAGAGCCACAAAGGCCAGCAGCCAGTTTGCCTGACAGTTGCTGATGGCCGAGGGGGCGAGGATGAGGCCGATGGCGATGATGATGGGGCCTGTGACCACCGGCGGGAAGAAGCGCATGATGCGCCGGATGCCGAAGGTGGAGATGAGCAGGCTGACGGCCAGATAGACCAGACCCGAGAAGGCCACGCCTGCGCAGGCGTAGGGCAGCATCTGGGTGTTGGCGATGGTCAGATTGCCGTCGGCGTCAGCCAGCATGGGGGCCACGATGGAGAAGCCGCCCAGATAAGCAAAGGACGAGCCGAGGAAGGCCGGGACCTTGCCCTTGGTGATAAAGTGGAACAGCAGCGTACCCAGACCCGCGCAGAGCAGGGTGGTCGAAACGCTCAGACCGGTGAGCAGGGGGACCAGCACGGTGGCACCAAACATGGCGAACATGTGCTGGACGCCCAGGATCAGCATCCGTCCGGCACCCAGCTGGCGGGCGTCGTAAATGCCCTTGGAGTAATCAATATTCTGACTCATTATTTCCTCCTTCTATCTGCGGCCCAAAAAAAGAGGCACTACCGCGGGAAAGCGGCAATGCCTCAAAAATCGGGACCAAATCGGAAACGGAAAATACAGCCGATGCGTGCAAAAGACGATTTCTTTTTCAGCATCCCGCTCTCCCCTTTCCTTTCATTCTTCGGCATAGTATAGCATAAAAGAAGGACGCTGACAACCTTTTTCCTGTATTTTGCGGCGATTTTCTGTTGGCGGAGGCCGTACGGCCTTGAAATATGCCGCATTCCGCACTATAATATAACCTATTGCCGCAGTTGGTCACTGGGCCGACGGCATCCGAAACGACAGCTGTTGTACCACTTATTATAGAAGGACACTTATGATATATCTGGATTATTCGGCCAACACCCCCGCAGACTCCCAGGTGCTGGAGCGTTTTTGTGCGGTAGAGCGCAGCTGCCCCGGCAACGCGAACTCCCGCCATCAGGCAGGCCGGGACGCAAAACTGGTCATTGACCACGCCACCCAGAGCATCGCGGGGCTGCTGAGCGCACAGCCCGCCGAGGTCATCTATACCTCGGGAGCCAGCGAGGCCAATAACTTTGCTCTCAAGGGGCTGGCAAAACTCTCCCGCCATCTGGGCAAGCACATCATCTCCACCCCGCTGGAACACTCCTCCGTCAGCGGCACCCTGACTGCTCTGCAGGAGCAGGGCTATGAAATCGACCTCGTGGACATCAGGCGGGACGGCACCATCGACCTCGAGCACCTGAAAGAACTTCTCCGCCCCGACACCATCGCTGTAGCGGTGACGCTGGTGGACAGTGAGCTGGGCGTCGTGCAGCCGGTGAAAGAAATTTCGGAAATTTTGCAGGCATGGCCCAACTGCCATCTGCACGTAGACGCCACCCAGGCCGTGGGCAAGATCCCCGTCTCCTTCGAGGGCGTGGACACCATGAGCCTGACGGCCCACAAGTTCTACGGCCTGAACGGCATCGGCCTGCTGCTCAAGCGGCGGCGGCTGGCTCTCGAGCCTCTCATCCACGGCGGCGAAAGCACCACCATCTACCGCAGCGGCACCCCTACGGTGGCTCTGGCGGCTTCCCTCGAGACGGCTCTGAACTCTGCGGTAAATGAGCTGCCGGAGCGTTCTGCCCGGGTGAAAGAGGCAAACCTGTATCTCCGCACTGCTCTGAGCAAGTACCCGAAAGTCCGCATCAACAGCCCGGAGAGTGCCATCCCCCACATCCTGAACCTGAGCGTTGAGAACGTCAAAGGCACCGTGTTCCAGCGGGAGCTGGACGCGGAGGGCGTCTGTGTCTCGGTCAAGTCGGCCTGCTCGTCGGACGGCCTGCCCTCCCGGGCGGTGTTCGCCGTCAGCCGCGACCGGAAGAATGCCCTCTCCTCGTGGCGCATCAGTCTGAGCCACCTGACCACGCAGGAGGAACTGGACGGCTTTCTCCGCGCCTTTGACGCCTGCTACACCCGGCTGACCCAGCTGTGAGAAAAAAGAAAGGACAGAGCCATGAAACGCGAAATGGAACCTTACCAGCTCATTGAGCGGAGCATCATCAAAAAATACCGCAAGGAGCTGTGGACCCCCTTCATCGTAGCGGTGAAGCGCTACGAGCTCATCAAGGCCGGTGACAAGATCGCCGTCTGCATCTCGGGCGGCAAAGACTCGATGCTGATGGCAAAGCTGATGCAGGAGCTTCAGCGCCACAGCGATGTGCCGTTCGAGCTGGTCTTTCTGGTGATGGACCCCGGCTATAACGAGATCAACCGCCAGAAGATCGAGTCCAACGCCGAGCTGCTCCACATCCCTGTGACCATCTTCGAGAGCAACATCTTCTCTGTGGCCAACAACACCGACAAGAACCCCTGCTATCTCTGCGCCCGGATGCGCCGCGGCCACCTCTACAGCAAGGCCAAGGAGCTGGGCTGCAATAAAATCGCACTGGGCCACCACTTCAACGACGTCATCGAGACGACCGTTATGAGTATGTTCTACGGCTCCCAGCTGCAGGCCATGCCGCCCATGCTCCACAGCACCAGCTTCCCCGGCATGACCCTCATCCGCCCGATGTACTGCATCCGCGAGGAAGATATTTTGGCGTGGAAGCGCTACAATGAGCTGGAATTCATCCAGTGCGCCTGCCGCTTTACCGAGAACTGCACCATGTGCGACAACGGCGGCGGTGGCTCCAAGCGGCAGGAGACGAAAATCCTGCTCCGCCGCCTCAAGCGGGATAACCCCAACATCGAGAACAGCATCTTCCGCAGCATCCACGCAGTGGCGCTGGATACCATGCCCGGCTACAAGTCTGAGGGTGTGGAGCACAGCTTCCTCGAGCGGTTCCATGCGCAGGAAGAAGCATTCAACGAAGAGTAATATAATACCCCCTCGGATGGAGCGGATACCGGTCGGTGGTATCGTTTCCTTCCCGTTTTATCGCAAGTCAAGAAAATAACGCAGCCTGATAACAGCATATCTGCGATATGCAATTCAACGCTGTTGCTGCTGCATTAAAAAGTTGAATTGCTATAATACGCAAAAAAGCCCCGGTAAATGCATTTCTGCACTTACCGGGGCTTTTCCATGCCACCGGCGGGGCTTGAACCCGCACTCTGTCTCCAGAAAGGGATTTTAAGTCCCTCGTGTCTGCCAATTTCACCACAGTGGCTTCTGAATGAGCTGCCGCTCACGATCCTGCGAGCGGCAGCTCATATAATACAATAGAAATGCTGTTTTGTCAAGTTTACACTTTGCCGCCGTGCAGCTCTGCGTACATCCTGGAGCGGCACTCCGCCACAGCAGGGGTCATATTGACGTAGTGCTTATGGGGCATCTCGATGCGCAGCTCGCTCTCCCAGGTCTCCTCGGTGAGCTGCTTGGCGATATAGGCCTTTTTCTCCGCAATGGAGGGCAGCTCGATGGCCAGCTCACCGTTCAGGATATGCGGCACCAGCAGCTGCTTGACGCGGGTGGGAACGATGGTGACGATACGCTCGATGGCATCGGAGTCGAGGTTGACCATCGTGACCGGCTTGCCTGCCTCGATGACCTCGCCTTCCATGGCGATGAGGTCGCACTGGGCCTGGCCGTTCTCATCGTAGAGACGCCACGGCATCTTCTTGCCGGGGATGATGGCCTTGCTGGCGGAGTCGGAGCACTTCATCTTGGGCTGATAGGTGCCGTCGGGGCGCTTGACCGCCACCAGCTTGTACACGCCGCCGAACACGGGGTCAGAGGCCGAGGTGATGAGGTTCTCGCCCACGCCGTAGGAGTCGAAGTGTGCGTGCTCGTACAGCTCCATGTTGGCGATCTTCTTCTCGTCCAGACCGTTGGAGGCCACCAGCTTGATGTAGGACTTCCCTGCTGCATCCAGTGCCTTGCGCAGGCGCTTGGAGCCTCGGGCCAGGTCGCCGGAATCGATGCGGGCGCTCTTGACGCGGCGGTTGGGGTCATTAGGATATTTCTCAATGAGGTAGTCGTCCAGCTTGATGAGGTTGGGCAGACCGCTCTCCATGATATTATAGGTATCCAGCAGCAGGCTGACGGAATCCGGGTAGGTATCGGCGAAGGCCTTGAAGGCATCGAACTCGGTCGGGAAGAACTCGATGAAGCTGTGGGCCACGGTACCCACAGCCTTGACCTCAGAGCCGTACTTCATCTCGGCCAGACAGTTGGCCGTGCCGATGCAGCCGCCCAGAACGGCAGCATAAGCGCCGTCGTTGCCTGCGCTCTCGCCCTGTGCGCGGCGGGTGCCGAACTCCATGACGCTGCGGGGGGTGTGAGTGTTGAGGCCGGTGACGCGGGTGGCCTTGGTGGCGATGAGGCTGTGGAAGTTCATGGTCTGGAGCAGGTAGGTCTCGATGAGGATAGCGCCCACGAGGTCGCACTCGATGCGCACCATCTGCACATGGGGGTAGCAGACCGTGCCTTCGGGCAGAGCGTACATATCGCCCTTCCAGCGGTACGTGCGCAGATACTCGCAGAACTCCTCACTCATGCCCTTGGTGCGCAGCCAGTGGACATCCTGCTCATTGAAGTGGTAGTTCAGCAGGAAACGGGTCAGCTTGCGCTGGCCGGCGCTGATGGAGTAGCCCTGGTTATCCGGGTTCTTGCGGAAGAACATATCAAACACAAGGGTCGTATCCTTAAAGCCGTTCAGAAACAGGCAGTTGGCCATAGTGAATTCGTAAAAATCAACGACCATTGCCGGATTGTCGTAGTCCTCATCCGGGATATACGGCACAACTTTGATCTCGCTCATGAAAAGTTTCCTCTCTTTTTCCGCGCACCCCTGCGGCGGGTGCAGCCAAACAAACTCTGCGCTGCCGCGCGTTTCGTCCTGTCATGACAGGATGTTTGTACCACTATAGCATCTTTGGCGGGCAGACGCAAGAGGTTTTGGCAAAAAATGACGGCAGAAAGAAAAAATGTTTTTTACGAAATCTTTACCAGCACCTCCGGCAGTGCTCTTCTGTCCTCGGATAAATCACGGGCATCGATGCCGTCCGGATATGCAAAAAGCACCCGCAGCGCCTTTCCGTGCTGCGGGTGCTTTGATATTTCAGATTCAGCCGTTGATGATGTTCGGGGTCGCATTCTTCAGCACGACGTCGTGGCTGCCGCCCTCCACGATGGAGGTGGAGGAAACGACGGTCAGCTTGGCCTTCTGCTGCAGTTCGGGGATGGAGAGTGCGCCGCAGTTGCACATGGTGCTCTTGACCTTGTACAGGGTGGTCTGGACGCCGTCGGCCAGCGGACCGGCGTAAGGAACATAGCTGTCCACGCCTTCCTCGAAGCTCAGCTTGGTGGAACCGCCGAGGTCATAGCGCTGCCAGTTGCGGGCGCGGTTGGAGCCTTCGCCCCAGTACTCCTTCATATACTGGCCATTGATGCGCACCTTGTTCGTGGGGCTCTCATCGAAGCGGGCGAAGTAGCGGCCCAGCATGACGAAGTCAGCGCCCATGGCCAGTGCAAGGGTGATGTGATAATCGTGAACAATGCCGCCGTCAGAGCAGATAGGCACATAGATGCCGGTCTCCTTGAAGTACTCGTCACGGGCCTTGGCGACCTCGATGACAGCGGTAGCCTGACCGCGGCCAATGCCCTTGGTCTCGCGGGTGATGCAGATGGAGCCGCCGCCGATGCCGATCTTCACGAAGTCTGCACCAGCCTTTGCGAGGAAGCGGAAGCCCTCGGCATCCACCACATTACCTGCGCCCACCTTCACGGTGTCGCCGTAGTGCTCACGGATCCAGCCGATGGTGCGGCTCTGCCACTCGGAGTAGCCCTCAGAGGAGTCGATGCAGAGGACATCCACACCGGCCTCCACCAGAGCAGGCACGCGCTGGGCGTAGTCACGGGTATTGATGCCGGCACCGACGACATAGCTCTTGTTCTTGTCCAGCAGCTCGTTGGCATTCTTCTTGTGGGAATCGTAGTCCTTGCGGAAGACGATATACTTCAGGTTGCCCTGGGCATCCACCAGAGGCAGGGTGTTGATCTTATTGTCCCAGATGATGTTGTTGCAGTCATGCAGGGAAGTGTTCTCCGGGGCAGTGACCAGCTTCTCGATGGGGGTCATGAAGGTGGTAACAGGAGCGTCATCGGGGGTATGGTTGACGCGGTAATCGCGGGAGGCCACGATGCCCAGCAGCTTGCCGTTAGGAGTGCCGTCAGCAGTGATGGCGATGGTGGAGTGGCCGGTGCGGGCTTTCAGCTCCAGCACATCGTGCAGGGTGGCAGTGGGGGCCAGGTTGGAGTCGGAAACGACGTAACCGGCCTTGAAGCTCTTGACGCGGCGGACCATAGCGGCCTCGTTCTCGATGCTCTGGGAACCGTAGATGAAGGAGACGCCGCCCTGGCGGGCCAGCGCGATGGCCAGCTTATCGCCGGAGACAGACTGCATGATGGCGCTGATCATGGGGATATTCATTTCCAGCGGGCAGTTCTCCTCGCCCTTGCGGTACTTGACCAGCGGGGTCTTGAGGCTGACAGCCGTGGGGACATTCTCAGCAGAAGAGTAGCCCGGCACCAGCAGGTACTCGCCAAAGGTACGGGAGGGTTCTTCGTAAAAATATGCCATATTCAAACTCCTTTTCTCTTAACGCATCCGCAGCGGATCATATCAAACAACATCAAAACAATTTCATGTTTTCGGCTTAGGAATTGATTGTATATACTTTACCACAAACCCACGCGGAATACAAACCCCTGCCCCGCCAAACTTTATAAATGTCCTTTGCAGAAAAACAGGCAAATTGACCTAAGGTCATACTTTCCCTTGCTGTGGGCCGATTTCTCCGGATTTTTGGACGCAAAAAAGCCCGTCCGAAACCAGACGGGCTCTTTTGCACACGAAGCGGAATATCGCCTGTGCGGTGTCGGCCGGCAGCTGCGAAGGAGAACAGCCGGAGGAGGATGGCGGACACCCGATATTCCAAAAAACAAGAAGAAAAAGATTTCATGATCCAGAAGGGTCTTGCCCTCTCTGTAACCATATTGTAACTCTTTTGAAGGACTTTTGCAATAGTTTTTTGTAATTTCTTTGTAATTATTTTTGTAAAGATTCTGTGACAGACCCGCCGAATTCCAGATAGCACTCAAAGGCTGCGTGCTCCTCCCTCCGGCCCAGCAGATACCAGCCGTTTCCTGAGGGGGCATAGAACACCTGCACGGTCTGGCCCATCGGCACTTCACGGTGGTACTTGATGGAAGCGAAGGACAGCGGCGCAGCCTCCACGACCTCCTGCGGCAGGGCGTCGCAGGCGATGTCCAGATAGAGGGAGTTGTTGATATGGCCGTTGAGGTCACACATGGAGTAGCTGGCGCGGCGCTCCCCTGCCGCCGTCAGCGGCTGGCTCTTGTGGACGATCTGGGGCAGTTCTTCGGGCAGGTCGTCGTTCTGGAAGTCCGGCATCGTCCAGCCGGGGGTGCGCAGGATGCGCCCCGCCTCAGTGTCCACGATCATCCAGCGGCAGTCCACGAGGGCCAGCTTCTTCCCTGTTTCGCTGGTGATGGTGGTCAGCCGTTTCATCGTGCCTTTCTTGAACGCCTCACAGGCCGTGGTCAGGTTGATTTTCTCCGCACGGCCCGGCATCCGCCAGACCCTGAGGGCCTGCTTGCCCACGAGGAATGCGCTGCGGCGCTCCCTGAAAAAGGCGTGGTCCATGCCGTAAGCCCGGGCATGGTCTGCCGACACCTGCTCCACATACCGGAACAGAGCGCTGGGCTTCAGGCAGCGGCGGAAGTCGCTGTCGCCGTCCAGTACGGTCATCTGCTCCGTATAGCTTCTGTATTCACTCATATTCTTTCCCTTTCCTTATAAAAAGGGACTGTACGCCTCCGCACAGCCCCCTCAGGTTCAATACATATTGCGCGTTTTCCTGCGCACCTTGCGCCAGATATTGAAGCAGGCCAGAGCCAGCATCGCCGCCAGCAGCATCAGGAACAGATACCCGCTGCCGCCCTCGTCGTAGCTCTTCATCTCGCTCCACTTCACGTCCAGCTCGCTGTTGACCTCATCGCTCAGGGCAGTGAACACCTCTTCTTTGGCCGCAATGTCCTCAGAGGGGTACGCGATCTCGCTGTACTTGAGGTCTTCATCCAGAATATCCCACACACAGTGCATGGGGGTGGTATAGCCGATATACTCGATATTGGCCTTGCCGACGTCCGGTTCACACATGAAGTTGATGAACATCTCTGCGGCTTCCTCGCGCTCGCTGGTGGCGGGGATGGCCATGCTGTCCACCGACAGCACCGTTCCCTCCTCAGGGAACACCCAGGCCAGGTCGGGGTTGTCGTCGATCATGGTGATGGCGTCGCCGGAGTAGTAGACGCCGACGGCCGCCTCGCTGCCGATCATCTTATCGAAGATCTCGTCCATGACATAGGCCTGCACCAGTGGCTTCTGGGCTTTCAGCTCGTCCACCACAGCATCCACCTCCTCCGTGGTCTGGGGGTTGACGCTGCTGCCGCTCTTGAACGCACCGATGGCGTAGGCGTCGCGGCTGTTGTTGAACATCAGGATGTTGCCTGCATACTTCTCGTCCCACAGGTCTGCCCAGCTGGTGGGGGCCTCGTCTACCATCTTTGTATTGTAGATGATGCCAGTGGTGCAGAGGGTGTAAGGCACGGTGTAGGCATTCTCGGGGTCATAGTCCCCGTTGCGGTACTCCTCGTCGATGTTCTGGAAGTTCGGGATGTTGCCGTAGTCCAGCGGCATCAGCATCCCTTCGCTTATCATCTTGGCGACCATGTAGTCCGACGGGATGATGACATCGTAGTTGGCCGCGCCGGACTTGAGCTTGGCGTAGAGGGACTCGTTGGAGTCGAAGGTAGTATAGTTGACCTTGATGCCGGTCAGCTTTTCAAAGGCCGCCACCACGTCCACGCTGTCGTCGGAACCGTTGGAGATATACTCGCCCCAGTTGTAGACGTTCAGGGTGACGTTCTGGCCCTTGAAGCGGGTCCAGTCGTAGTCATCCGAGACGGAAATGTCCTCCGTGACCTCGATCTGTCCCGCAGCCAGAGCCGACAGCGGCATGGTCAGCGCCAGCACAGCCGTCAGCAGAAGAATGACGAAACGCTTCATTTGACATCTCCCCCTCTCAGTGCGCGCTGGTCGCGGCGGTAACCGCGGCTCTCCATGGCATTGGAGATGAGGATGATGCTCAGGATGACCACGAACATGATGGTGGACAGCGCGTAGATCTCCGGGCTGACCTTCTTGCGGGTCATGGAGTAGATGGCGATGGGCAGCGTCTCCACCGTACCGCAGTTGAAGTAGGAGATCATGAAGTCGTCGATGGAGTAGGTCAGGCTGATGAGGAAGCCCGACAGGATGGCCGGGCTGATCTCGGGCAGGATGACCTTGAAAAATGCCTGCCGGGGGTCACAGCCGAGGTCCAGCGCCGCCTCAAACAGCTTGATGTCCAGCTGTTTGAGCTTGGGCGTGACATTAAAGATGACATACGGCACGTTGAACGCGATATGGGCGATGAGCAGCGTGGGGAAGCCCATGATGTTGTCGGGCAGGAAGTCCAGCTCAGACGCAAAGCGCTGGTATGCCACAAAGAGCATCATCAGAGAGATGCCGGTGATGATCTCGGGGTTGACCGTGGTGATATAGGTGATATTCGTCACCAGCAGGCGGCTCTTGCGCCCCATGGAGGCGATGCCCAGAGACGCCGCAGTCCCCAGCACCGTGGCGATGACCGCCGAGAACAGTGCCAGATACAGTGACACCCACAGCGCGTGCAGGATGGACTCATTGTGGAGCAGGCTGGTGTACCACTTAAAGGTAAAGCCGGTAAAGAGGGCGTAGCCCTTGCTCTGGTTGAAGCTGAACACGACCATGTACGCGATGGGCAGGTACATGAAGCAGAAGAACAAGATGACGTAGGCGCGCTGCATCAGACGCAGATGTTTCGTTTTCATCAGGACACACCCTCCATCTCATCCTCGTCGAAGCTGGACGTAAAGCTCATGCAGAGCAGCACGATGACCATCAGCACGAGGCTCATGGCAGAGCCGACATTGAGGTTGTAGCTGTTGCCGAGGAACTGCATCTCGATCAAATCGCCGATGAGCAGGTTGGAACCGCCGCCCAGCATACGGCTGATGACAAAGGTGGACACCGCCGGGACGAACACCATCGTGATGCCGGTGCTGATGCCGGGGATGCTCATGGGGATGAGCACCCGGAACAGAGTCTTGGTGGTGGAAGCGCCCAGGTCCTGCGCCGCCTCCACGATGCTCTGGTCGATTTTGGTCATACTGGTGTAGAGGGGCAGGATCATATACGGCACATAGTTGTACACCATGCCCAGCACCACAGCGCCGGAGGTATTCAGCATGTTGTAGGGTCCGAGGCCGAAGACGCCCAGAACGGCGTTCACGGGGCCGTTGAGGCTCAGCAGGCCCATCCATGCGTAGGTGCGGAGCAGGAAGTTCATCCACATGGGCAGCATCACCAGCATCAGCATGATGTGCTGCTTGTTGACGCGCAGCCGGGAGAGGAAATAGCCCACCGGAAACGCGATGATGAGGCAGATGACGGTGGAGATGAGGGCCAGCAGCAGGCTGCGGGCGAACACCGAGCCATAGCCGCTGACGGTCACCAGATTGTCCAGCGTAAAGCTGCCGGCGGAGTCGGTGAGGGCGTAATACACCACGATGAACAACGGCACCACCGTGAACAGCACCATCCATACAAAGTACGGATAGGCCAGTTTCTTATCGTAAATCTTCATGCGGCCTCACCCCTCCGAACGCGACATGATATGGATCTCGTTGGGGCCGATGCGCATACCGATGGTCTCACCGGGCGTGCAGGCGCGGGTGGAATGGATGAGCCACTCGCGGCCCTCGCACTCCACATGCATCTCGAAGTGGACGCCCTTGAAGATGACGTCATTGACGACGCCCACCAGCTGGCCTTCCACCGGGGAGACCACTTCAATGTCCTCAGGGCGGACGACCACCTGTACGCTCTCCTCCCGGGCAAAGCCGCGGTCCACACAGGGGAACTCGACGCCCGAGAAGGAGACGAGGAAATCGCGGTGCATCACGCCGTCCACGATGTTGGAGTCGCCGATGAAGTCGGCGACAAAGGCGTTCTTGGGTTCGTTGTAGATGTCCTCGGGAGTGCCGATCTGCTGCACCTTGCCGCCGTTCATGACGACGACGGTGTCGGACATGGTCAGGGCTTCTTCCTGGTCGTGGGTGACGTAGATGAAGGTGATGTTCATCTCGCGCTGCAGGCGCTTGAGTTCCAGCTGCATCTCCTTGCGCAGCTTGAGGTCCAGGGCGCCCAGAGGCTCGTCGAGAAGCAGGATCTCCGGCTCATTGACCAGGCTGCGGGCGATGGCCACGCGCTGCTGCTGGCCGCCGGACATCTGGCCGATGCTGCGGCGCTCGAAGCCCTTCAGGCCCACGACTTCCAGCATATCCCGCACCTTGCGGCGGATGGTCTCTTCGTCCATCTTCTTGAGGCGGAGGCCGAAGGCCACATTCTCAAAGACGTTCAGGTGGGGGAACAGCGCGTATTTCTGGAACACGGTGTTCACCGGACGCTTGTAGGGCGGTACGCCTGTGATGTCCTCTCCTTTCAGCAGCACTTTGCCGGACGTCGGTTCCAGAAAGCCCGCGATGAGGCGGAGGGTGGTGGTTTTGCCGCAGCCGGAGGATCCCAGCAGCGTCACAAACTCTTTGTCATGGATGTCGAGGTTCAGCCCATCCAGGATGCGCTGACCATCAAATTCCACTACGATGTCTCGCAGCGAAACGATCACCGAGTTGTTCATTTCTTTCCTATATCCTCCTTGTAACTCAGATACGAAAAAAGACAGGGGTTTACTCCCCCATCCTTCCATCGCATTAGGGTGACTTTGAGTCTGCTCCCTCTCCCATCCAATATGTGCTGGCTGTGGGAGCAGACTCATCCCCGCACAACATCCATGACGACCGTAATATTGCGCAGTTATTCTGCCCTGTCTTGTCTATCTTAAACAATCTTTGTCAAAATGTCAATCACTCTGCTGATGTTTGCCGAAACTTTGACTCCGAGGGGGCTTTTGCCACCCGGGTTTTACATCAATTTTGCATATAGCGTTTCCTTACACAGCATAAAAGCACCTGCAGTGCAGAACTGCGGGTGCTTTTGGGATAAATTCTCAGGTGTCGGCTTTCAGCTGCCGGGCCGTCAGGCAGAGGGCCTGCACGGTCTGGCCGTCCACGGTGTAGACAGAGCTGTCGCCCGACACCATCATATAATAGCCGTCGGTGCCGATGGCATACGTCAGGGTAACAGTGCCGTCAGCTGTCGTCACCTCTGCTGTCACCAGCGGGGCGTCGAAGCCGCAGGCGGAAAGGTCGGCGGCAGTGTTCTGCCCGGTGACATAGCCGGCCAGTGCGGCCAGCAGAGCGTCCGTCTTGTCGGTGTCCAACGCAGCATTCGGTTCATCTGTGAGCCGCCAGATGGTCTGGTAGGTGGTGCTGTCGGCCTCCGTGGGTTGGGAGACGGATTGCAGCTTGACCGTCTCGCCGCTTTGGAGGGTATAGCGCACGGCCTCGATGTCCGAGACGGTGATACCCCCCGGGCTGAACGCCCCGAAGAGCTCCGCCTTCGTCTGCTCCATGCAGCGGAACTTGGCCGCGTCCACGGTATAGACAGCGTCGCCGCCCTCCCGCCGGACGTACACATCGCCGGTGACGGGGTTCTCCGCTCCCACGGTAAGGGTGGTGCTCTCCCCCGCCGCCGAAACATTTACGACAAGCCGGGGCGCGTCGAAGCCATAGTCCTCTCCGGGCTGCGCCTCGAGCTGGCGCTTGGCCTTCATACCTGCCAGCGCGGTGCGGATGGTGTTGCAGGCCGAATCATCCAGATGGTAGGCCGGGTCCTCGGTCAGCGTCCAGCCGTCGTCGGAGAGCCGGAGCGTCAGTGTATCGCCGCCATACTGGATGGAGATGCTTTCCAGCGTGGCGGTGGTCACATCCAGCAGCGGGATGCTGCCGTCCTCGGCCTCGCTGGCGGCCTGTTCGGCCTTCTGGTTCGCGTGGCTCAGCAGGGCCAGCGCCGCCCCGGCGGCGAGTACGAATACCAGCAAAACGATGAGGGTACGCTGTTTTGCTTTCATGGCGTGCCTCCTTACTTGCGGCGGCGCAGCAGCACCACCACTGCGCCCACGGCCAGCACAGCCGCCGGGAGAATGAGGACGAACACCAGACCCAGTACAGCGGCGGTGTGGCCCGAGATGGTGATGGGCGCAGCTTCCAGCGCCTTGGACTCCACGAGGGTGGTCCCCTCCTGCCCGGCCAGAGAGGCAGCGCAGCCCTGCAGGAAGGTCACGTTGCCGGGAACAGTCTGGTAGACGGCTTCGTTGTCCATGTTGCCGCAGTTGACCCAGATGACCTCTGCGCCGGTGCTGTTATTGGAAGCATAAGCTGCCAGCGCAAAGGGGCCGTCGGGGTCGCCGTCCTCCTGCTCGGCGGTGGTCATCTCATAGCCCGCCGCCTTGCTGTAGGAGCTCTCGGTGCTGACCAGCAGAGCTTCCGAGGCGATGCCCTCCGTCTCGGTGATGGTGATGCCCTGCGCCATCTGCAGCAGGACGCGGCGGCTGGTGTCGATGCCGTCCAGTGTACCGCTCTCGGTGTCGGTGGCGTAATCCGGCAGCAGATAGTAGGGGTAGCCGTTCAGATAGTGGCCGCTGTCCCCTTCCACCACAAGGCCGGGCGTCCGGGTCAGGCCAAACTCGGCCATCAGGGCGTCAAGATTCGGGGTGGAGTAATAGCTGTCGGTGGTGAGCATCAGATGTCCGCCGTTTTTCAGGTAGGCGCGCAGGGCCGACATCTCATCCACGAGGCCGCCCGCCGATGCAACGTCCTGCTGCGGGTCATTGATGATGAGCAGGTCGCAGTCGTCCGGGATGGTGTCCGTCAGCAGGTCGAGGGGGCTGACGGAGAGGTTCTGGCCTTCCAGCGCATCGGTCAGGGTGTCGGTGAGGCGCTGTTCGCCGTGGTTCGTCGTGTAGTAGGCGTGGAGCTCTTCGCCGCTGGTGATGCGGTAGATGGCAGCGGTGAGCTTATTTTCGCCGCCAAAGGTCACGCTGTAGCTGCCGGTGGTGTAGTAGTCGGAGTAGTCATAATCGTAGAGGTCAGACGCCGCCAGCACGGCGCTCTTCTCCCCCGAGACGAGGATGAGACTGCCGTTCTCAGCCGACTGCACGCCGTACTGGGCGGCGAAGGTCGGGTAGACGGCGGGGTCTTTCGTCTCCCACTTGATGTGGCTGCTCTCGGAGGCGTAGCGGTCCAGCAGCTTTGTGATGATGGCGTCCTCGCTGCCCGTCTCGGCCAGATAGTAGATGGTGACATCCTGCGTCAGGGCGTGGGCGATCTCCCTGGAGCTGTCGCTGAGGGTGTAGAGCCCGGCTTCCGAGAGGTCGAACTCGGTGTACTTCGTCGGAACGGCCCGGACGATGAGGTTGAGCAGGACGGCCAGCACGACCACCAGCACCGTGACCGCCGAGGCATAGATGCCGCTGCGCAGCCGCAGTCGTTCCAGCGGGCCTGCGCTCTTTTTCTCAAATTTCTTCATAGTCTGCCCCCTCTCAGTTCCAGCGGCGCTTCTCGATGCCCTGCGCCGTAAAGAAGAGGAAGAGCACCGTCACCGTCAGATAATAGACCAGCGTCGGGATGGAAAAGCTGTTGTTGACGAACTCCTCAAAGGGCGCAAACAGGCAGAGGGCGCTCAGGACAGCACTGAACGCTTCGGTGAGCCATGCGCTGCGCAGCAGGAACAGAGCGCTCAGCCCGGCACAGAGGGCCGCAAAGCAGAAGCAGCCCAGCGTGAAGCTCCGGGTGCGCAGGCCCACCGCAAGGGAGGCTCCCGCCGACAGAGCCGTAAAGACCACCAGCGCCACGGCGCTCCCGGCGTTGAACATACTGCGGAGGCTGGGCATCATATAGGCCAGCAGCAGGGCCGAAAAGCCCATGACTGCCGCGATGATCTGGTTCTCCGTGAGGCCGGAGCAGAACTCGCAGACGGCGATGGCCGCACAGCCCAGCAGGAAATAGCACAGCAGCGCGGCGAAATTTGCCCCGCAGGCCGAGGCTGTGCCGCCCAGAAGCCAGAGCACGACGATCATGATGCCGTCGGCCAGACAGGGCAGCGCGAACACGGTGCAGAGGGCCAGATACTTGCCCACCACGATGCCCCACACGGACACCGGGCTAGTGAGAAGGAGCTGGTCGGTGCGGGTGCGGCGCTCTTCGGCCAGCGAACGCATGGTCAGCACCGGGAAATAGAGCAGCAGCATGAAGATCGTGCGGTAGAGCGTATAGTAGCCAAAATCCGTCAGGCCGTAACCGAGGTTCAGGGCCAGAAAATAGATGCCGGAAGCCGCCAGCAGAAAGGCCGTGAGCAGATAGCCCATCATGCCGTGAAAAAAGCTGCGCAGCTCCCGCTTGTAGATGGCAAGCATCGAATCAGTCCTCCTTTTTATCCGAAGTCTCTTCCGGAGCCGTCAGCTCAAGGAAGAGCTCTTCCAAATCGCGCTCTTCGGCGGCAAGGTCCACGACGGCGGCCAGATGCCCCTGCGACAGGATGAGCGCCTTGTCGCAGACGGCCTTCACCTCACTGAGGATGTGGCTGGACAGGATGACCGTGTGGGTGCGGCCCAGCTCCCGGATGAGGCGGCGCAGCTCGATGACCTGCGCCGGGTCGAGGCCCACGGTGGGTTCGTCCAGAATGATGAGCTGCGGACTGCCCAGCAGCGCCTGCGCCACGCCCACCCGCTGGCGGTAGCCCTTCGAGAGGCTGCGGATGAGCCGGGGTAGGACATCTTCCAGACCGGTACGGCGGGCGGCAGACTGCACCTGTGCCGGGCGGTCGGCTTTCTTGACGCCTTTCAGTTCGGCGGCAAAGTCGAGGTACTCGGCCACCGTCATCTCCGGGTAAAGGGGCGGCTGTTCCGGCAGATAACCCACACAGGCTTTGGCGGCGTCGGCTTCCTCGGGCAGCGGATGGCCCGCCACCGTCACCTGCCCCTCCGTGGCGGCGAGGTAGCCGGTGAGGATGTTCATGATGGTGGACTTACCGGCACCGTTCGGCCCCAACAGGCCGTAGATGACGCCGTCCTCCACCGTGAAAGAGATGTCGTCCACTGCAAGGCGGCTGCCGTATTTCTTGGTGAGGTGGGATACTTCTATCACAAAAAACGCTCCTTCTCTGCGGGTGTCCCCGGGAATATCTGCATCATTTTAGCCCGAAAATGTGTCAGAAATAAGATAAACCTGTGTGCGTTTCCAAATATTGTTTCTTTTGCGCTGATGCGGCAGTTTTCGCGGCCGGACGCAAAAAGAGCGCCGCTCCCCGCAAAGGGAACGACGCTCTTGGAAGCCTTGTAATTGTTGCAATTACTTACGGCCGAAACGCTTGTTGAAGCGCTCAACACGTCCGCCGGTGTCGACCAGCTTCTGCTTACCAGTGTAGAAAGGATGGCACTTGGAGCAAACTTCGACGTGGATCTCGGGCTTGGTGGAACGAGTCTTGATGACGTTGCCGCATGCGCAGGTGATGGTGCAGTCAACGTAGTTCGGATGGATACCCTGTTTCATTCTTTTCACCTCATTTCTGGTTCTGACTTATTGGGGCCATATTTAATGTATGTGCCCATCACAACCTTCAATATCGGCTACCCCCTCGAGCGGCCTTGGAAACGATTGCCTTAATATTATATCACTCTACGGAAAAATTGCAAGAGGATATTTTGACTTTTTTGCACTTTTTTCTGGAAAGTCCTTCTCTCCGCCCCGGAAAACGAACAAGCCCGGCAGAAAACTCTGCCGGGCCGTTACTGATCCCTCCCGCCTCACCTGGGAATGGGCGTTCCGGCTCCCGCAGGACAGCTGCTTTCCGCAAAAGCAGCTGTCAGAGCCAGAGTTCCAGGACAAGGCTTATCTGCATCGCATCCGAAAGACACGATGAAACGAATTTACTGGACAAAGTAAATGCCGTCGGCACCCTCCACATCCGAGATGGCGACCATGAGCAGCTCGCCCTCATCCGTCCAGGTAAAGATGCAGGCGTAGCGCAGCTCCTCACCGTTGTAGTCGAAGATGACGCCCACGCTGCCGTCGTCGAGATACTGGTAAGTGCCGTTCAGCGTGCCGCCGCCCTGGATCATCTTTGCGCCGCCTGCGGCGTCAAAGGTGAACTGCAGCGTACCGCCGTATGCCGCCAGAGACTCGTCCATCTCGGCCTGAGTCATCTCGCCGCCGTCGATGTAGCCGCCGGCAAACGACTAGACCGTGTTGCTCATGTCCGGCGTGTCTGCCTGCGGAAGCTCCCACAAAGAGTTTTCCTCTTCCAGCACAGCTGCCGTAGGGACCGCATCCACAGAGATGGCCGGCGCGGCCAGCACCGGTGTCGAAAGCGAGGCCAGAAGTGCCGCGCTGAGTGCAAGAGAAGTGATACGTTTCATAAAACTTTTCCTCCTTGTGCGATATTCGGAGAGCACATTTTGTCTGGTTCCAGTATACTCTTTTCTGCCCCTGCGGCGGACAGTTTGACACGATTCGCCCCGAAACTGCGCTCAATCGACCCGGCTCACAGGGAAACGCGGAGGATGAATCTGCCGTCCTGCACCGAGAAATCCGAAAGCCCTTTATATTTTTCCACGATCGCGCAGATGCTGCACACACCGATGCCGTGTCCTTCGGCGTGGGTCACCGGCAGGCCGTTTTCAAACTGTATCCCCTCCGGACAGGGATTGACGAACTGCAAAAAGAGATGCCCGTTCTTTTCCCGGGCAGTAACTTCAATGTATGCAGGGCCATTCTCCGCTTTCATCCTGCGGCAGGCCCGGAGCGCATTTTCCAGCGCATTGGAGAGCAGCACGCAGAGGTCTGTCTCGGCCACCGAGATAAGCTGCGGGATATGAGCCTGAATGTTGAGCGGCACACCGCAGCTCTCCGCCCGGCCTGCAAAGGACGAGAAGATAAGGTTCGCAGCCTCGTTCTCGCAGTAGGTCGTCACCTTGCTGGCCTCTATCTCGGAGCAGATGCTCTGGATGTACTCCTGCGCCTGCTCTCCCCTGCCGTTCTCGATGCAGGCGGAGATGTATTGCAGATGGTGGCGCAGGTCGTGGCGGTAGGCGCGGGTCTGCTGCTGGGAGGTGCGCAGAGCCTCGATCTCCCGTACCGCCTGGCCGACCTGCAATTTGAGGTTGTTCCGGGTCTGTTCCAGCTGGCCGCGGGTGCGCTCCTCTGCCGAGACCCGGAGGACAAAGACGATATATGCCACGCTGCACACGAAGGGCATGAATTCCACCGCCGCCTGATTGCCCTGGGCGAGAAGGTCGGTGTAGATACGGGTCACATAATCGAAAAGGTAGCCTGCCAGCGGCACTACCCCGAACAGAAGCTGCATCGAGCGCGGATACCGGGCAAAGCTGCGGGCCGCCGGGGCAACATAGCGCAGCAATACCGCCAGCAGCGGCAGCGTGACCACAATCTCGACGGCGGGCTGCAGCCAGTCGATGCCCGGTACCATCGCAATGACCAGCAGTGCCACCCAGCGCCGGAGCTGACAGCACAGATATGCCGCCAGCACCGAGATGGTGGGCCAGAGCCATTTTCCGCTGAGGACGCTGAGGATGATGGCGAGCGGCAGATGGGTGATAAGCGGATACGTCTCCTGCATCGCCGTCCAGCTATCCATATAAGTAATGAGCGCCTGCATCAAGAGCATGGCTGCTGAGCCGACCGCCAATATGATGCAGTTCTTCTTCGTCCAGTGGATGTCGCAGAACGCCGCCGAGAGTGCGATGCCAAAGAGCGCCACGGCAACGCCGTTTGGTACAGTAAGAGCGTTCACTCCATGACCACCTGCTTTCGGTCAAAAATATAGCTCAGGTAGCGGTCTTTCGTTTCCGAATACTTCCCGTGGGGCAGCGGCACCACGGCTCCGTCCTGCATCGTGATGGAGCGGGCTGCGATGTTGGCGATATACTCCATATTGATCAGGAAGGAGCGGTGGGGACGGAGGAAATTCGGGTATTCCACGAGCTGGTCGCAGAGGTCGTCCAGCCGGCCCATACTTTCCAGCACGACGCCGTTGTTCAGGTGAAACGTGAGCGTCCGCCCCATCACCTCGCAGTAGACCAGCTCTTCCAGCTCCAGGCGGACGATGCCGCTCTTGCTCCGGAGGATGAGGCTGTGCTTCTGCTCCCTGGTGCAGGCCGCACAGGCCGAGTCCATCAGGCGGAAAAAGTCCTCTCTCCGGATGGGCTTGAGCTGGTAATACCATGCATCCACCGCGTAGGATTCCACCGCAAACTCCGTGCTTGAAGTAAGGAAGATGATCTTCACATTCGAGTCATATTCCCGTATCTCCCGGGCCGCAGCCATCCCGTTTTCGCCCGGCATCAGGACATCCAGCAGGATGATGTCGAAGCGCGTTCCCTTCTCCACCTCCGCCATCAGCTCGACCGGGCTTTGATAAGACGTATGGGCAAAGTCCTGCCCGCGGTCAGCAGCATATTCTTCCAGCAGAGCTTCCAGCCGTCTGGTCTCCTGGATCTCGTCGTCACAAAATGCGATCTTCAGCATGAGGGGATCTATCCATTCCCTTCTTTGTTTATTCTCTTCTATAGTATAGAGATTCTTGCATTTTTCGTCAAGTTGTGATGGCAGTCCACCGGGCTGATTGCTTGCCGCCTGCGGGCGGCCGTGCTGATCCGCCAACGATCCCTTTTGCACAGAAAACGAGCCTCCTGCATTGGAAAATCGATGCAGGAGGCTCGTTATTACCATATTATGAGGGAACCGTAATTTATAATTTCGCACCCGGCAATCAATGAAAAATACCACAGGAAAATGACGCAGAAAAATATTCTTTTCAACCCGCCTGCTGCCGCTTATCCAGGCGCATCTTGTCGGCGATCATCGCGATGAACTCCGAGTTGGTGGGCTTGCCGCGCAGGTTGTGGATGGTGTAGCCGAAGTAGCTGTTCAGGGTATCCACATCGCCACGGTCCCATGCCACCTCAATGGCGTGGCGGATGGCCCGCTCTACCCGGCTGGCGGTGGTGCCGTTTTTCTTGGCGATCTCCGGGTAGAGACGCTTGGTGACGGCGTTGATGTACTCCGGCTCGTTCATGGTGAGCAGGATGGCATCCCGCAGGAACTGGTAGCCTTTGATGTGGGCAGGGACGCCGATCTGATGCAGAATGTCCGTGACCTTCAGCTCGTCGCTGTCCACGCTGGCCGTGATAAGCCGCTTCTGGTGGCCGTGGGCGACCTTGAGCACCCGGCTGGCAAGGACATTCTCGTCGAAGGGCTTGACAAAGTAGTAGGCGAAGCCCTCATCCAGCAGCTCCTGGACCATTTCCTCACTCTGGAAGGCGCCGGTGACGAAAAACGTGGTGTGCGTTTCGCCGGCGGCGACATATTTCTGCTTGACGGCCAGAGCATCCAGCCCGGGCATGAAGGCATCCAGCAAAACCACCTGCGGCCGCACCACAAGCATCTTCTGCAAAATCTGAAGGCCGTCTTTTTCCACGACAGTCACTTCTACGCCTTTTTGCTCCAGTGCCTCTCGGCAGGCTGCCGTAACATCCGCGCTGGTATCCGACATCAAAAATCTTACTTTATCCATCGTACTATCCTCCAATGTGTGCAGTTCCCTTTACAGTCTAGATTTTACCATAATTTACCATGGATTGCAACAGGAATTTTTTACATTTTCTGGAATTTTCGCAAAAATTTTCTTGTTCATTCTGCGGTCTGCGCTTCGGCACCGTTTTGAACGGCGTTTTTTGCCTGTTCGAGCATCGTCTGGGCGAAAATCCCGTAGCCTCGAGTGGGGTCATTGACCAGGACATGGGTCACAGCACCCACGAGGCGCCCATTTTGGAGGATGGGGCTTCCGCTCATGCCCTGCACGATGCCGCCGGTCGCAGACAGAAGCGAAGGATCGGTCACCCGGATGACCAGATTCCGGCGGGGGTCGGCGTCGCTGACCCGCTCGATCTGGATGCGGTATGCGCGGGGCGTTTCCCCCTCGATGGTGGCCCATATCTCAGCGGGGCCGGTGACGACTTCCTGCGCAAACGCGACCTCCCGCAGCTGGCCCGAGAGGTGGGTGCGCGTCGTGCCGTAGACGCCGTTCTCGCCGTTGATGCGGATGGTGCCGATGGCGTGGGCGCTCAGGAAATGGCCCTTTAGCTCACCGGGGCTTCCGGCCGTTCCGGCACTGCAGCCGGTTATCTCGCAGGGAACAATCTCGCCGCTGCGCAGGGCGACGCTTTCGCCGGTGTCGCTGTCGCTGATGGGGTGGCCCAGTCCCGCAAATACGCCGAGCTCCTCGTCGGCGAAAGTCAGTGTACCCACACCGGCAGAGGAGTCCCGCACCCACATTCCGGCCCGCCACTGCCCGGCGGCATCGTCCCACACTGGGGTCAGGGCAGTCAGCTTCTGCTCACCGCTGCGGATATACACGACCTCTACGGACTGCCCCTCGGCAGCGTCCAGGGCTTCCTTTACGGCGTCATTGCTCTCAGTGCGGGTCTGCCCGATGCAGATGACCCGGTCACCGAGGCGAAGCCCGGCCTCCTTGGCGGGATTCGATGTCCCGCCGTCAGCCTGCCCGATCTCCGAAAATCCCACGATGAGCGCTCCTTCGGAGAACATCTTGACACCGAACGGTGTACCGCAGACGGTCACTCTGGGCCGCTCTGTCACCACCGCCCGGATGGTCTTGATGGGGAGCCACCCGCCCAGCGTCAGCGTCGTCTGGTAGCTGCCCACCGCCCGGGTGCTGGCGACATTCCGGCTTCCATGGCCGCGCTGCGGCTCGACCCATGCAAAGCGGGGGAGATATAAGGCTTGTCCCGGCTCCAGATAGACCCGGTCCGGCAGACAGCTGTACAGCCAGCCCAAAGCTGCCGCCAGAGCCAGCAGCAGATATGCCGCCGCAAGCTTTGCCCGCTGCATTCTCTTCACGCCCATGGCCTCCCTCGCTGTTTTTGGGGTTATTATGCGGACGCAAAGAGGGAATTATCCTTCGGCAGTTGACTTTTGCGGCGAATCTTGCTACTATAAATAAAGTTTCCGTGCGGGAGTGGCGGAATGGCAGACGCGCTGGTTTTAGGCACCAGTTCCAACGGAGTGAGGGTTCGACCCCCTTCTCCCGCATAAAAAATGACCCCAAGCTCAGGCTTGAGGTCATTTTTTATCTTGCGGAGAAGAGGGGTCGAACAGCACGGCCGCCCGACGGTTCGTACCATGATATGGACAAATAATCCCCTTGATGCATCAGACCGCTGTCTCTGTTTTACGGAGACGGCGGCCTGATGCATTATTTTTGACTACTTTTTGTCCCGGGGAGCCCCCGGAAAAACCCTGCTGCGGCCTACTTTTTCTGACTACGATCCTGACTACAAAACACCCGGCAAAAGCAGGCAATATCACGCAGTATCTGGCAGTATCCGATAAACGCAGATAACAAAAAATCCACGAAACATCGATTTTTCATCGGCATTCCGTGGATACTTTCTGGTGCGAGGGAGGGGATTTGAACCCCCAAGGATAAACCACACGCACCTCAAACGTGCGCGTCTGCCAGTTCCGCCACCCTCGCATATGAAGTTTTGATGCAATCTTGATTTCTCTCGGCCTTGAGGTCTAAGCCGTATCGCTGACTGCTCAAGTATAATACCATACTCCCCCGGCGATGTCAAGCGTTTTCATAGATTTTTTTGCCATTCATATCTTGTAAATGGAGTTTCCGTGCAGAAATGACTTAAGAAGGAGGTTTTTGGAAATGACTTTTTTCAGATCCAGCAAACATCAAAGATTGTTGTGGAGCCTTTTGCTGCTTTCTGTCGGGGCGGCGGCGGGGTTCGGACTGGGGATATTCTGCGGCGCAGAGCCGCCCGTAGGCTGCCGGGAGAGCGACCTGACCCCGGTGCCGGACGAAAGCTTCGTCTCCCCTGCCTCGGCGTCCTCCGTAGAAACGTCCCCGGAGCCGGAGCCGATGCCCGAGAAGTGGGTCTGTCTGACCTTCGACGACGGCCCCAGCAAGACGACGCCGGATGTTCTGTCCGCGCTGAACCGTGCCGAGGTAAAGGCGACCTTCTTTGTAGTCGCCACCGGCAACAACGACAAATATCTTCCCCTCATCTCTGAGGCTGCTGCCGCCGGACATCAGATCGCGCTCCACTCCGCCTCCCACGAGTACAGCGACATCTACCAGAGCGCGGACGCTTACTGGAAGGACATCGACCTGTTAAAGGAACGCCTCACCCCTTACGTCCAGGCCAACGGCCTGCGGTATCTGCGCTTCCCGGGCGGCAGTACCAACACCGTGAGCCGCCGCTACGGCGGGCGCGGGCTGATGCAGCAGCTCAAAGAAGAAGTCACTGCAAAAGGCTACGCCTATGTAGACTGGAACGTCTGCGCCGAGGACGCCGTAGGCGGCAAGCCCAGTGCAGGCACCATCTTCCGCAACATCGTGCGGGAGACCGGCGAGCAGACCCAGTGCATCGTGCTGATGCACGACTCGGCCACCACCCGCACCACTGCCGAAGCCCTGCCCGACATCATCCAGTGGTACAAGGACAACGGCTTCACCTTCCTTACCGTAGAGCAGGCCGTCCCCCTGCCCACAACATAGCAAAAAGCCCCGGAGGGCCTGCCAGACGGCAGACTTTCCGGGGCTTTGGTGCGTAGAAGCAGCTTACTCAGCGGCCTGATTGAACAGGACGAAGGCACGATAAGCCATGTACAGGTCGGTCTTGTGGATGACCTCGAAGGGAGAGTGCATGGACAGCACAGGCACACCGATGTCGATGACGGGGATGCCGCGGTTGGCAACATACTTTGCGATGGTGCCGCCGCCGCCCAGGTCGAGGCGGCCCAGCTCACCGATCTGCCATGCAACGTCGTCGGCGTCCATCATGCGGGTGACATAGCCCACCAGCTCGGCAGAAGCGTCGTTTGCAGCGCTCTTGCCGCGGCTGCCGGTGTACTTGAACAGCGCGATGCCGCGGCCTGCGTAGGTGCCGTTCATCGGCTCGAAAGCGCTGGCCCAGCTCGGGTCGTAAGCAGCGGTGACGTCGGCGGACAGGCAGACACTGTTGCGGAAAGCAATGATGTCGTCCTGACCAGCGGTGCGGCAGAGCTCCTGCATGAAGTGGAAGACGTACATGCTCTGCATACCGGTGACGCCGTCAGAGCCGATCTCTTCCTTATCGGTCAGAACGCAGACGGTGGTGAAGGCGGGATCCTTGGTGGCGATCTCGGCCATCAGAGCGGGATATGCATCGACGCGGTCATCGTGGCCGTAGGCGCCGATCATGGAGCGGTCGAAGCCGACGTCGCGGGACTTATAAGCGGGGACGATCTCGATTTCAGCGCGGGCAAAATCCTTCTCGGTGATGCCGTACTTCTCATTGAGGAGGATCATGGTGTTCAGCTTGACAGCTTCCTTCACTTCCTCGTCGTCCACAGCGTCGGAGCCGATGAGGATGTTCAGTTCCTCGGCGCGGATGCCGTCGCTCAGCTTGCGCTCGCCCTGCTCAGCGCCCAGATGGGGCAGCAGGTCGGTGATGCAGAAGACGGGATCGTTCTCGTCCTCGCCCACGTTCACAGAGACGGTGGTGCCGTCAGCGCGGGAGAACACGCCGTGGATCGCCAGCGGCATGGTACCCCACTGGTACTTGCGGATGCCGCCGTAGTAGTGGGTCTTGAAGTAGCTGAAGTGGTCGGACTCGTACAGCGGGGTCGGGCGCAGGTCCAGACGGGGGCTGTCGGTGTGAGCGATGACCAGATGGAAGCCGTCCTCGAAGCTGCGGGTGCCGATGGTGGAAGCCACGATGGCCTTGCCCAGCTGGCTGAAGTAGACCTTGTCGCCGGGGGCGTAGGTCTTCTTCGGGTCGAACTGCTGGTAGCCTGCCTCCTTGAGCATCTGCTCGCTCTCAGCGGCCACCTCGCGCTCGGTCTTGCCTGCGTCGAGGAATTTCTTGTAGCCCTCAGCGAATGCGTGGGCCTCCTGCTTGACGGCGGCGGACTTGTCGCCGACGTAAGCGGGCTTAAACAGCAGCTTTTCAGCCAGCTGCTGGTTCGGAGTTTTTTCTGCCATAGGATCTCTCCTGCCTTTCTGTTTTCTTACACTTGTTGGAAGCTGTTTTCACGGCCATTGCACACCGTCTGACCGGCCTTTTTGCCCGCAGACTGCGTTGCTTTCTCTTGCGATCCGTCAGGATCGCTGCGAAAAATCGCCTTGCCTGCAAGCAAAAATCCGCGTTCATCCGGCACACTCTGGCCATGAAAACAGCTTCATCTATCAAAGACCCGCAGGTTTTTGGCCTGTCGGTTCTTCTTCATTGGTTGAGATTCAGCCGCCGTAGAGACGGGTATAGACGGCGTAGCTGGCGGTTATCTTTTCGACGTAATGGTGCATCTGGTTATAAGGGAAGCCTTTCAGGGTCTGCCCGTCGGAGGAATGCTCTTCCATCCGCAGCAGGTTGTCTACCGTCCCCCATCCGCTGTGGTAGGCGGCGGCAGCGGTAGCCACATCGCCGCCGTACCGCTCCATGCAGAGATGGATGTAGTAGCAGCCGAAGCGGATGCTGACGTCAGGGTCGTAGAGTTCATCGAAGGTCAGGTCCTCATCCGGCGCAATCTTGCTGCGCAGCCAGATAAAGGTCTCCTCGGTCATCTGCATCAGCCCCCGGGCCTCCACGCTGGAAGTGGCGGCGGGGTCGAAGCCGCTCTCCGTGCGGATGAACGCATAGACCAGCAGCGGGTCGAGCTCGTATTCTGCGGCCCACTGCTCCACCTGCCGGCTGTATTTGCGGGGGTAGAGCAGCCGGTCGGCCTCCCGGGCGAGGGGTGGCAGAGTCGTCAGGAGCACTGCCGCGATGCAGACCAGCACCACCAGTCTGTGCAGCAATCGGAACAGCGTTTTCAAGCGCAGCATCCCTCCCCGATGAGAGCGTCACAGAGCTCGTTTGCTGCCTTCGCCAGCGCCTCACGGGTGGAGGTGTTGGGCAGGATGTAGTCTGCCCTGGCGGTCAGCACAGCCTCCGGCGTCTGGGCGTTGAGGCGGCGGGCGGCCATCTCAGGCGAGATGCCGTCCCGGGCCGCGATGCGCTCCACGCTGACTTCAAACGGTGCCGTGACCACGCAGAGCTTGTCGCACTCGGCCTCTGCCGCCGTGCCGATGATGACCGCGCCGTCCAGCACAAAGAGCTTCGCCCCCGCCTGCTGCGCGGCCTGTTTGGCGGCGCGGATGCGGCGGACGATCTCCGGGTGGGTCAGCGCGTCGAGCGCAGCTTTCCCCTCGGGCGTTGCAAAGGCGCGGTCGGCCAGCAGGCGGCGGTCGAGGGTACCGTCTTCCTTTATAATATCTGCCCCGAAGCGCTCAGCCAGCTGGGGCAGCAGCGGTGAACCCGGAAGCAGGATCTCGCGGGAGAGCTGGTCGGCGTCTGCCAGCGGGATGCCCCGGGCCGCGAACACCGCCGTGACCGTCGATTTGCCGCAGCCGCTGCGGCCGGTGATGCCCAGCGTCATCATAGCTTTATCACCCGGAACGCAGCCGCGCGGATGAGGCGGTTATAGACGGCCATGGACAGGCCGTCTTTCTGGGGGCAGCGGGCGTAGACCACAGCATCGCCCTGCTCATCCAGCGCACGCAGGGAGCGGAAGATGTGCTTTGCCTGGTCGGCTCCGTCGCCCTCCCGGCCATACTCCACACAGGGTACGCCCAGCTTTTCGGCCTCGCCGGTAAAGCAGAGGCAGCTGGGGTTCTCAGCGGCGTGGGCATCCACATAGGCTTTGAACTGTTCGAAGGTGCCGTCCAGAAGGGTCACATCCGCCTTGGGGGCGTAGTGCTTATACTTCATGCCGGGGCTGCGGACGACCGCGCCCTCCGGCAGCTTCTCGAGGATGGCCTTGGAGACTTCCACTTCCTCGCCCAGCGCACGCTCGAGGTCTTCCAGCGTGATGTGGCCGGGGCGGAACAGAGTGGGCTTTTCGCCCACCACCGACACGACGGTGGACTCCACGCCCCAGTCGCACTCGCCGCCGTCCAGAATGAGGGGCAGGCGGCCATCCATATCGGTAAAGACGTCCTGTGCGTTGGTGGGGCTGGGCTTGCCGGAGAGGTTGGCCGACGGGGCCGCAAAGGCGCAGCCGCTGGCCTCGATGACAGCCCGTGCCACCGGGTGGCTGGGCATCCGGATGCCCACGGTGTCCAGACCGGCACAGCACTCCGCCGCCACCTCGGGGCCGCGGGGCATGATGATGGTCAGCGGGCCGGGACAGAACGCCGCCATCAGCAGCTGGGCGCGTTCCGGCACCTCGCTGACGAGGCCGTGCAGCATCTCAGGGCCGGTGACGTGGACGATGAGGGGATTGTCCTGCGGACGTCCCTTCGCCACAAAGATCTTGCTCACGGCCTCGCCGTTGCGGGCGTCGGCCGCGATGCCGTAGACCGTCTCGGTGGGCAGGGCTACCAGCTCGCCCTGCCGCAGAAGCTCGGCTGCGCGGGCAATGCCCTCTGCGTCAGCCGGGCGGACTTCAGTATTGATACTCATACGAATCATCGCTCTTTTCTTCTGTAAAGCAATCGTTCTTTACAGCCTTTCGTGCGCATTCTGCGCAAGTTTATGCGTTTAGCTTTTGCAGTTTCTCGGCCTGCTCACGGGTGGCGAGGGCGTCGATGATGTCGTCCAGATTTCCGTCCATGATCTTGTCGAGGTTGTGTACCGTCAGGCCGATCCGGTGGTCGGTGCAGCGGTCCTGCGGGAAGTTATAGGTGCGTATCTTCTCGCTGCGGTCCCCTGTTCCCACCTGACCGGCGCGGTCAGCGTTGATGGCGTCCTGCTGCTCCTTCTGCTTCTGGGCCAGCAGGCGGCTGCGCAGGATCTCCAGAGCCTTGTCCTTGTTCTGGAACTGGCTGCGCTCGTTCTGGCACTCGACCACGGTTCCGGTGGGGATGTGGGTGACGCGGATGGCGCTGGACGTCTTGTTGATGTGCTGGCCGCCCGCACCCGAAGAGCGGAAGGTGTCGATGCGCAGGTCCTTCATGTCCAGCGCAAAGTCCACCTCTTCGGCCTGCGGCATCACGGCCACGGTGGCCGTCGAGGTGTGGATGCGGCCCTGCGTCTCCGTTTCCGGTACACGCTGCACCCGGTGGACGCCGCTCTCGTACTTGAGGCGGTTGTAGGCGCCCCGGCCATTGACCGCAAAGACGGCTTCCTTGGTTCCGCCGAGCTCCGTCTCGTTGAGGTTCAGCAGCTCCATCTCCCAGCCCCGGCTCTGGACGTACATGGTGTACATCCGCACGAGGCTGTGGGCGAACAGCGCAGCTTCCTCGCCGCCGGCACCGGCGCGTATCTCCATGATGACGCTTTTCTCGTCGTTTGCGTCCTTCGGCAGCAGCAAAATTTTGAGATTATTTTCCAGCTCTGCCACATCCTGACTTTTTTCGCTCAGTTCCTGCTGTACCATAGCCTTAAAGTCCGCGTCGAGGGGCTCGTCCCCTTCCAGCAGGGCTTTTGCCTGTGCCAGGTGGTCCTGCGCAGTGGTGAGGGCGTGGTAAGCGTCCACCACCGGCTGTGCTTCATGGTACTCCTGCATCAGGCAGCGGAACTGCGCCGGGTCGGCGGCAGTTTCGGGCTGATTGAGACGGATAGAAAGTTCTTCGAACCGGCGGCAGACGGCCTCCATTTGGGAAGTCAGATTCGGCATATCAGGCAGTTCTCCTTACAAAACAGTTTCTGAATGTGCTGTGCCGCCGGGCTATTCCTGGCCCGGTTTGATGACCTTTTTGATGTTCTTCTCGATCTTCGCCCGGGGCAGCATGACCTCGCGGCCACAGCCCGTGCAGCGGATCTTGAAGTCCATGCCCACCCGCAGTACCTCGAAGCTTGCTGCTCCGCAGGGGTGCTGTTTGCGGGTAAGGATGGTATCGCCGACTGCAATATCCATATTGAATCCCTCCTGTCTGCACATTTATAGTACAGGCCGTGTGTCCAAAAGAGAGACACACATCTATAGTATAATCCAAACTCGTATAAAATGCAAATGCAGCTGCATATGGTTTTATAGCTGCAATGCTACCCAAAAAACAGAGAAAGAGGAATGAAAGATGATGCAAGCGTTTCGTACCGAAAACAACTACCGCAATGCTTCCCGCCTGAGCGCCGCCGAACTGCGGGCCGCGATGGCCAGCCGCGAGATCCTGCAGAGCACGGCGCTGGCCTTCGACACCCAGCGTCAGCTCCGGTTCGAGCTGGGCGGCTGCCGGGCTGTAATGCCCTTCGGGCAGTGCGCCGACGGGGCCGACACCGGCAGCGTACGGGACATCGCCGTACTGACGCGGGTAGGCCGGCCCACCTGCTTTGTCATCGAGGGCATCGACACCGACGAAAACGGACAGACTGTCTACCGCCTCTCCCGCGCTGAAGCCCAGCGGATGTGTAAGGCCGAATACCTCGACCAGCTCCAGCCCGGCGACATCCTGCCCTGCATCGTGACCCACATCGAGCCCTTCGGCGCGTTCTGTGACGTAGGCTGCGGCATCAGCGCCCTTCTGCCCATCGACTGTATGTCGGTGAGCCGTATCTCCTCCCCTGCCGACCGGGTCAGCGTAGGGCAGCAGATACTCTGCGCCATCAAGAGCCGGGACGCACAGGGGCGGTTCGTGCTGACGATCCGGGAGCTGCTGGGTACCTGGGCCGAGAACGCTGCCGCCTTTACGGTGGGCGAAACGGTGGTGGGCATCGTGCGGAGCGTGGAGGAGTACGGCACCTTCATCGAGATCGCGCCCAACCTCGCGGGCCTCGCCGAGAGCTGCCCCGACCTGCGGCCCGGGCAGGCCGTGAGCGTCTACATCAAGAACATCCTGCCCGAGAAGATGAAGATAAAGCTCGTCATCGTCAACCACGCCCTCAGCCAGAGCCACCGCTTCGAGCTGCGGTACTTCATCACCGAGGGCCACCTCGACCACTGGCTCTACTCCACCCCCGAGAGCCACAAGCGCATCGAGACGGATTTTTCGGTCATGGCTTGCAATCCGGCGTGAAACCCTTTATACTATAGTTAATACTATAGAACACGGGAGATGGGAGTAACAATGGCCGCCAACGATGCCTTTACCGCCGGTGTGCGTCCCGGTGGGCTGACCAACAGCACCGAGATACGATTGCTGCTGTGTTATCTTGTCAAGAACGCCGGGCCTATCACACGGACGGAGATCGAAAACGCCCTGATGGAAGAGGCACTGGTGAATTATTTTGAGATCGGCTCCTGCCTGGACGACATCGCCAGGCAGCAGCTCGTGACGGCGGACGGCGACCGGTACACCATCACCGACAAGGGCCGGAAAGTGGCGCAGGAGCTGGCCTACGACCTGCCCCGCAGCGTGCGGGAAAAGGCGGTCGCCGCCGTGCTGCGCAGCCAGACCTGGGCGCGCAAGGAAGCCGAGTACAGCGCCCGCATCAGCGAAAAGGCCGACGGCCATTGCTCCGTGCGCTGTCAGGTGAAGGCTCTGGACAGCGAGCTGTTCTGTCTGGACATCGGCACACCCGACCGGCTGAGCGCTGAGATGGTAAAAAAGCAATTCATTTTGAAGGGCAATGAAATTTACCAGATGCTCATTACCAAATTGACCGAAGAAGAGAAATAGCATAAAAGTCCGCTGCACGTTGGTTTCGTGCAGCGGACTTTTTGTCAGATCAAGATACAGATGAGTCCGGTACAGCCCTCGTTGATGACCCGTTCCAGCGTCTCCTGCAAACGGCCCCGGGCTTCCTGCGGCATATGGAGCAGCTTGTTCTGCAGGCCGTCGTTGACCAGCTCGTGGAGGCTCTTGCCGAAGATGTTCGACTCCCACAGGCGGACGGGGTCGTCCTCGAAATCCTTCAAAAGGCTCTGTACGAGGTCTTCGCTCTGCTTCTCCGTCCCGACGATGGGGCTCAGCTCGGTGTGGATGACCGCCTTCATCATGTGGATGGACGGCGCGCTGGCCTCGAGACGGACGCCGTACCGCCCGCCCTGCCGGACGATCTCGGGCTGTTCCAGCGAAAGCTCGTCGATGGACGGCATCACGATGCCGTAGCCGGTGGCCTCCACCTGCTCCATCGCACTGCGTATCTTCTCGTAGGCACGCTTGGCTTTGGCCAGCTCGATGATGCAGGGCATCAACCCGGCTTCGTCGCCAATCTCGAGGCCCGTCTGCTCGCTGAGCACCTTATAAAACACCTCGGGCTTGAGCAGCACCGTGATGCGCACTACACCGTCGGCGAGGTTCATCCCACTGAGGGCGGCATTTTCCACCGCCTCGCAGTCCAGCGCCGCCCGGCCGGAGTCGGAGACGTCCTTCATCCGGGAAATTTTCTCGGAGAGCTGCATGGCTGCTGTGTATACCTCGGTCTGGAGCCAGTGGCCTTTGTCCAGCATCGTCACCCAGCGGGGCAGGGCGAAATCCAGCTCCCGCACCGGAAACTCGTAGAGCACCTTCTGCAAAATCTCGCCCAGCTGCGCCTCGTCGAGGTCGAGGCAGCTCACAGGCAGAACGGTCCGGCCATAACTTTCTTCCATTTCCGCCGCCATCGCTCTTGTCTCGGGGGCGTCGGGGTGGGTGCTGTTGAGCAGGATGACGAAGGGCTTGCCCAGCGCTTCCAGCTCGTCGATGACCCGCTTTTCTGCCGGGATGTAGTTTTCGCGGGGTATCTCGCTGATGGTGCCGTCGGTGGTGACGACGATGCCGATGGTGGAGTGGTCCCGGATGACCTTGCGGGTGCCGGTCTCGGCAGCGAGGTCGAAGGGGATCTCCTCGTCGAACCAGGGGCTTTTGACCATCCGGGGCTTGTCATTCTCCTCGTGGCCCATGGCCCCCTCCACCATGTAGCCCACGCAGTCGATGAGCCGGATGCTGCACTCTCCCCCGCCCTCCAGCGCCAGCGGCACCGCCGCCTCCGGGATAAACTTGGGTTCTGTGGTCATGATGGTGCGTCCCGCTGCCGACTGGGGCAGCTCATCGCGGGCGCGGAGCTTCGCGTCCTCCGGGCCGATGGCGGGCAGCACCAGCTTTTCCATAAACTGCTTGATGAGGGTGCTCTTGCCCGTGCGCACCGGCCCCACCACGCCAATGAGAATGTCGCCGCCGGTGCGGGCTCCTATCTCGCGGCAGACTGCCGCCTGCTCGATTCGTTCCTGTTTTGCCAAAATGCTCTCCCCTCTCTTCCCATTTGAAAGCCATTTGTAAGAAATTTATGCGACGGTGGGAGGAATTAGTACGATGCAAAGCAGCGCATCACCGTCAAAATTATACTTTCTTCAAAAAAATCCAAAAAAATTGCAAAAATCTGTTGACAAGACTGCCTTATCCGAGTATAATATTTCATGTCGCCGGTGCTTCGGTAGGGAGGCAACGGATGATGACCGGGTGTAGCGCAGTTTTGGTAGCGCGCTTGAATGGGGTTCAAGAGGCCGTGAGTTCGATTCTCGCCACTCGGACCAGAGCTCTTCAGTCGAGAGACTGAAGAGCTTTTTGTTATATCTGGAACTTTTGCAAACAACAGAGCCGCAGCCTTTTGGGAGACTGCGGCTCTGTTTTATACTGCTTTATTTACCCTCTGCGCGGAGTTTCGCGTCCTTTTCCAGCAAGGGCTTGAGGTATTGGCCGGTAAAGCTGCCCGGCACCTCGGCCACCTGCTCCGGCGTACCCTCGGCGACGATGAGGCCGCCGGCACTGCCGCCCTCGGGGCCGAGGTCGATGATGTGGTCGGCGCACTTGATGAGGTCGAGGTTGTGTTCGATGACGATGACGGTGTTGCCTGCATCCACCAGCTTCTGCAGTACCTCGATGAGGCGGTGGACATCAGCCATGTGGAGGCCGGTAGTCGGCTCGTCGAGGATATACACGGTCTTACCCGTGCTGCGGCGGGCCAGCTCGTTGGCCAGCTTGACACGCTGCGCCTCGCCGCCCGAAAGGGTCGTGGCGCTCTGTCCCAGCGTGACATACCCCAGGCCCACGTCCAACAGCGTCTGCAGCTTGCGGGCGATCTTCGGCTGGTTGGCGAAGAAGACGACCGCCTCTTCCACGGTCATGTTCAGCACGTCAGAGATGGTCTTTTCCTTATACTTGACTTCCAGCGTTTCGCAGTTGTAGCGTGCGCCCTTGCAGACCTCGCAGGGGACGTAGACGTCCGGCAGGAAGTGCATCTCGATTTGGAGGATGCCGTTGCCCTCGCAGGCCTCGCAGCGGCCGCCCCGGACGTTGAAGCTGAACCGTCCCGGGCCGTAGCCCCGCATTTTGGCGTCCTGCGTCTGGGAGAAGACGGTGCGGATGTCGTTGAACACGCCGGTATAGGTGGCAGGGTTGGAGCGGGGCGTGCGGCCGATGGGCTGCTGGTCGATGCCGATGACCTTATCCACGAACTCGAGGCCCTCTACCCCATCGCACTTGCCAGCGCGGGAGCGGGCGCCGTTCAGCTCACAGGCGAGGGTCTTATACAAGATCTCGTTGATGAGGCTCGACTTGCCCGAGCCGGAGATGCCCGTCACGCAGACGAACTCGCCCAGCGGAAATTTTACGTCGATGTTGCGCAGATTGTTTTCGCGCGCACCCTTCACCGTGAGGAAATTGCCATTGCCGGGGCGGCGGGTCTGCGGCACCTCGATGCGCTTGCGGCCCGACAGATAGTCGCCGGTGATGCTGCGCTTGGCCTTGCAGATGTCCTTGACGGAGCCTGCGGCCACGATCTCGCCGCCGTGGACGCCCGCGCCCGGGCCGACGTCCACGATATAATCGGCGCTGCGCATGGTATCCTCGTCGTGCTCGACCACGATGACCGTATTGCCGAGGTCGCGGAGATTTTTCAGCGTTGCGATGAGTTTATCGTTGTCGCGCTGGTGCAGGCCGATGGACGGCTCATCCAGCACGTACAGCACACCCGACAGAGCGCTTCCGATTTGGGTGGTCAGGCGGATGCGCTGGCTCTCGCCGCCGGACAGGGTGCCTGCCGACCGGGCCAGTGTGAGATAATCGAGGCCCACGCTCTGCAAAAACTGCAGGCGGTTCTTGATCTCCTTCATGATCTGGCCGCCGATCTGCTTCTGCTTTTCGGTCAGGTTCGGCTCATTGTCGGCGATGAATTTCAGCTCGTCCCGAATCGACATTTCGCAGAAATCGCTGATGTTTTTGCCGCCGATGGTCACAGCCAGCACCACCGGTTTCAGGCGCTTTCCATGGCAGTCGGGACACTCGACGCCCGACATGAAGCTGCCGATCTCCTCCTTCATCCACTCGCTGTTCGTCTCGCGGAAGCGGCGCTCGAGGTTCTCGACGATGCCCTCAAAGGTATTATAATAGACGCCGCTGCCGAACTCATTCGTGCGGTGCATCTCGATCTTTTCTCCGTTGGTGCCGTAGAGCAGGGCGTTGACGGCTTCAGTGCTCATTTCTTTGATGGGCGTATCCAGCGTAAAGCCGTACTTTTTGCCCAGACCCAGATAATACATCTCGGCTACAGAGCCTTCGGCGTAGTACCAGCCGCTGGCCTTGACAGCCCCCTCCCGAATCGAGAGGTCCCGGTTGGGCAGGATGCGCTCTTCGTCCACCCGCATGAAGGTGCCGAGGCCGGTACACTTCTCGCAGGCACCCAGAGGGTTATTGAAAGAGAAGAGCCGGGGTGACAAATCGCTGATGGAAATGCCGTGCTCAGGGCAGGCGAAATTCTGGCTGAAGGTCATGCACTCGCCGCCGATGACATCCACCTCAGCCACGCCGTTGGTGAGAGCAAGGGCCGTTTCCAGCGAGTCAGCCAGACGGCCGCGGATGCCCTTGCGCATGGCAAGACGGTCAACGACGATCTCCACGGTGTGCTTGATGTTCTTTTCCAGCGCGATCTCCTCGTCGAGGTCGTACATGTTACCGTCGATTTTTACGCGGGCGTAACCGGCGCGGCGGGCGGCGTCCAGCTCTTTCTGCTGGGTGCCTTTGCGCTGGCGGACGACAGGCGCGAGGACCTGGAACTTCGTCCCCTCTTCCAGCTTGAGCACAGCGTCCACCATCTCATCCACGCTCTGCTGGCTGATGACCCGCCCACACACCGGGCAGTGCGGCACGCCCACGCGGGCGTACAAAAGGCGCAGATAATCGTAAATTTCCGTCACGGTACCCACGGTGGAGCGGGGGTTGTGGCTGGTGGTCTTCTGGTCGATGGAAATGGCCGGAGACAGGCCGGTAATCTCGTCCACATCAGGCTTGTCCATCCGGCCAAGGAACATCCGGGCGTAGCTGGACAGGCTCTCGACATAGCGGCGCTGGCCGTCGGCGTAGATGGTGTCGAAGGCAAGGCTCGACTTGCCCGAGCCGGACAGACCGGTCATAACGATGAATTTTTCACGCGGGAGGGTCAGATTCACGTTTTTCAGGTTGTGCTCCCGCGCACCCTTGATGACTATTTTATCGTTTGCCAAGGTACTTTCTCCCTCTTCTCTGTGTCTGTGCATGGTTCTGCTTCCGCTCCGTCTCTGCCGAGGAATCCACGGTGGGGTTCTCGCCCCGGCGCAGGCGGTCGATCTGGTCGCGCAGGAAGGCCGCATGCTCAAACTCCAGCAGCTTGGCGGCTTCCTTCATCTCCCGGGTCAGGCGGTCAATGGCGGCTTCGCGCTCGAGCTTGCCCATCCGCCGGGTATTCATCCTGGCATTCTCAGCCTTGTCGCTGATCTCAATCGAATCCGGGATGGCCTTGACGATGGTCTTCGGGACGATGCCGTGCTCAGCGTTGTAGGCCATCTGGATGGCGCGGCGGCGCTCTGTCTCGGTGATGGCGCGGTCCATGCTGTCCGTCACCTCGTCGGCGTACATGATGACCAGACCTTCGGCGTTGCGGGCGGCACGGCCGATGGTCTGAATGAGGCTCGTCTCGCTGCGGAGGAAGCCCTCTTTGTCGGCGTCGAGGATGGCCACAAGGCTGACCTCGGGCAGGTCGAGGCCCTCACGCAGCAGGTTGATGCCCACCACCACGTCGATGGTGCCGAGGCGGAGGTCTTTGATGATCTCCATTCGCTCGAAGGTATCCACCTCGTGGTGCATATACTTGACCTTTATCCCCTGCTCGGTGAAGTAATCCGTCAGGTCTTCGGCCATTTTCTTGGTCAGCGTCGTGACCAGGACGCGCTCATGCCGCTCGATGCGGGCGTTTATCTCGCCCAGAAGGTCCGTCACCTGCCCCTCTACGGGGCGCACCGAGATGAGCGGGTCCAGCAGACCAGTGGGCCGGATGACCTGCTGGGCCACCTGGGTGCTGTTCTTCCGCTCGTACTCGCCGGGGGTGGCCGAGACGAAGATCATCTGGTTGAGCTTGGATTCCACTTCCTCGAACTTGAGGGGGCGGTTGTCAAAGGCCGACGGCAGGCGGAAACCGTACTCCACCAGCGTCTTTTTGCGGGCGTAGTCGCCACCGTACATGGCCCGCACCTGCGGCAGGGTGACATGGCTCTCGTCTACGAAGAGCAGGAAGTCGTCCGGGAAATAGTCAAGCAGAGTCGTGGGCATACTGCCCGGCGCACGGCCCGACAGAACGGCAGAATAGTTCTCGATGCCCTTGCAGATGCCCACTTCCGTCAGCATCTCAATGTCGTAGTTCGTCCGCTGCTGGATGCGCTGGGCCTCGATGAGCTTGCCTTCCGAGGTGAACTGCTTCACCTGCGCGTCGCACTCGGCGCGAATCTTTTCAATGGCGGCAGCCTTTTTGTCGGCGCTGACGATGTAGTGGCTGGCCGGGAAGATGGCAACATGCTTGACCACGTTCTGCTTTGCACCCGTGAGGGGGTTGAACTCGGTGATGCGGTCGATCTCGTCGCCGAAGAACTCCACCCGGATGGCCAGCTCGCTCATATAAGCCAGATAGATGTCCACGATGTCGCCGTGGACGCGGAACTTATTGCGGATGAAATTGACATCGTTGCGCTCATATTGCAGCGTCACCAGCTTTTCGCACAGCTCGTCCCGCTCCATCTGCATCCCGGGCCGCAGGCTGATGACCATGCTGCGATAGTCGATGGGGTCGCCCAGCGAGTAGATGCAGGACACCGACGCGACGATGATGACGTCCCGCCGCTCCGAGAGAGCCGCCGTGGCCGAGTGGCGCAGGCGGTCTATCTCGTCGTTGATGGCGCTGTCCTTTTCGATATAGGTATCGGTGCTGGGGATATAGGCCTCCGGCTGGTAGTAGTCGTAGTAGGAGACGAAATATTCCACGGCGTTGTCCGGGAAAAACGAGCGGAACTCGGTGCAGAGCTGGGCGGCCAGCGTCTTGTTGTGGGCCAGCACCAGCGTCGGGCGGTTGCACTGGGCGATGACGTTCGCCATCGTGAAGGTCTTTCCGCTGCCGGTGACGCCCAACAGGGTCTGGCAGCGGTCGCCCCGCTCTACCCCCTCTACCAGCTGTGCGATGGCCTGCGGCTGGTCGCCCGTGGGAGCGTAGGACGACACCAGATGGAATTTTTCCTCTGCCACAAAAAGCCCTCCTTTTCAAAACTACGATTAGTTGTATCTCTCGCAGTCATTATACCACAATTATTTTATAATGTAAATCATTCTCTTCCATATGGGCGTAACATTGCGCCGGTCTCAAAGTCGTAGAACGGCAGGCGGTTGGATTCCCGCATGGAGAAGTAGTCGTTTTCGGCGAGGATGATGTGGTCCCGCAGGCGTATCTTGACCAGCCCCAGCGCACGGACGATGTTCTCGGTGGCGGCGAGGTCTTCGCGGGAGGGCAGCGGCACACCGTTGGGGTGGTTGTGGCAGAGCACGACGCTTTCCGTCCCGCCCCGGAGCGCCGCTGAGACGACGTCCTTCACCTCGAGACTCACCATCCGGGTATTCCCCTCTTTGAGCCAGTACACGCTCTTTACCCGGCTGCGGCTGTCCAGCGAAAGGAGCAGGGCTTTCTCCTGTTTTGCCCCGGCGAAGCGGGGTTTCAGGTAAGCCGCCAGCCGCTCAGTAGTCGTCAATGCGCCTTCGGTGCTGGTGCGGCTGTGCTCGTAGTACCGGCTCACCTCGGGCAGGAGATGCAGCATCCGGGCGCTGGCCGGGCCGACGCCCGGCACACGGCAGAGTTCTTCTTCACCGGCTTCCAGCACCCCGGCAAAGCTGCCGAACCGCTCCAGCAGCGCGTGGGCGATGCCGTTGGTATCCCGGCGGGCGTTGGTGATGTAGAGCAGATATTCCAGTGCCTCGTGGGGTGCGAGGCTTTCCAGCCCGTACTGCTCCACACGGGCGCGCATCCGCTGCCGATGGCCCTCGTGGCTTATGTTCTGTCCTGCCATAGCTGCGCTCCTTTGTTTGTAGTCGTTTCTTTTATAGTACCCCATTTTCGGCAAAAGACAAGAGCCGACAGAAAATATTCTGCGTTGACTTCACAGGGAGAGTAGATTATTATAGGTGTAAATAGCCCTCTCAGTCTCGCTTTGCTCGCCAGCTCTCCCAAGGGGAGAGCCTCTGGCGTACCGGATAGCTTTTCACTGAATGAAGAAAGCCCGATATTTCGTGAACGACCGGGCGCTGCTACAGAGGGCAGAAAACATCTTGAATTAAGGAAAAACAGAATGAAACAATACACTGCCACCGCCAACGACGAGGGTGTCCGCCTCTCCCGCTTTGTCCAGAGCGTGACCCGTGACTTCCCTACCAGCCTTTTATACAAGAGCTTCCGCAACAAGCGCATCAAGGTCAACGGCAAAAAGGGTGTACCCGAAGACCGCATCAAGGCCGGCGACCTCATTGAGCTCTACATCAACGACGAATTTTTCCCGCCTGAGGGTACAAAGCCGGCCCACAAGCCCGCCCCCAAAAAGCAGCAGAACCAGCCCAAGGTGACGGTCATCTACGAGGACGAGAACATTGCTGTCCTCTACAAGCCCACCCACCTGCTCTGCCACAGCGACCGCACCGGCGACGCAAACCTTGTGGACGCCTTCACCCAGTATCTGGCCCAGAAGGGCGAGTACGACCCCCAGGGAGAGAACCGCTTCAAGCCCGGCATCTGCAACCGCCTCGACCGCGGCACTGAGGGCCTCGTCATCGCGGCCAAGAGCTACGCCGCCCTCCGGGACATGAACGAGATCATCCGCACCGACCTGCTCAAGAAGGAATACTACACCATCACGGTGGGCATCCCCCAGAGCGGGCGCTTCACCGCGTGGTGGGAGCACGACGAGAAGAACAATAAGGTGAGCATCCACGCCCACCAGTCCCAGGACGAGCGCCGCAAGCAGATCATCACCGATGTGGACGTGCTGCGGACAGCCGGCCCCTTCGCCCTCTGCCGCATCGGCCTCATCACCGGCCGCACTCACCAGATACGCGCCCATCTGGCCTATCTGGGCAAGCCGGTGCTGGGCGACATCAAGTACGGCAACCGCAAGATGAATGAGCGCACCGGCACCAAGACGCAGGCCCTCTGCGCCGTCCGTATCAGCTTCCTCGACATTCCCGAGGAAAATACCCTCCACTACCTCTCCGGCAAGGTCATCAAACTGAAAGACCCGCAGATCGTAAAGCAGTTCGACACGCTGGATAAAAATAAGCAGGCCCCCGCCGGGGAGAAGTAAGATGGAAAAAGTCGATAGGACCCACTGGGAGCGGGCTGAATTGTTCGAGTTTTTCTCCGCTGTTTCCCACCCTTTTTACAGCGTCACCTTCCGGGTGGATGTAACAAACCTTTACCGCTATGTCAAGGAGCGGCATTTGTCGTTTTATTACGCGATGGGGTATCTCGTGACGGACGCCGTGAACAGCGTGAAGAATTTCCGCTACGCCATCCGGGACGGCGAGGTGTGGCTGCTGGATGAGCGCATTCCCAGTCTGACCGACCTGAAACCCGGCAGTGAGCAGTTTCACATCGTCACCCTGCCAAAAGTCGGTGGCATTGCGGAGTTCTGTGCCTCCGCACAGGCGAGAAGCGCTGCCCAGAAGACCCTTCTTGACCAGGACGAAGAGAACGACAACCTCATCTATATCTCCTGCACACCGTGGTTTGATTTGACCGGCTGCACCAACGAGCGGGATTTTGACCGGGACAACAACATCCCCCGCATCACATGGGGCAGATATGGCGAGGAAAATGGCCGCAAGAAATTGGGGATGTCGGTGGAGGTCAATCACCGCTTCATCGACGGTCTCCATCTGGGGAAATTCTACGAGAAACTACAGGCCGACATCGATGCACTATAAGGAGGGATTCTGATGTATCCTGACCGCAAGACCGCCGAAGCCCTTTTAGCCGAAGCTGAGCCCCACAACCCCGGCCCCTGGGGCGACCACAGCCGCACTGCAGCCCGCTGCGCCGAGGCCATCGCCCGCGCCTGCGGGCTGGACGCAGACAAGGCCTATGTGCTGGGGCTGCTCCACGACATCGGGCGGCGGTACGGCAAGCGGCACCTCGGCCATGTCGTAGACGGCTACCGCTACATGCTCTCGCTGGGGTACGGCGAGGTGGCGCGGGTCTGCCTGAGTCATTCCTTCAATAACCAGTCGCTGGCCGACTATGTAGGCAGGCGTGACACGACGCCCGAAGAAACGAAAATCATTGCCGACGGACTGGACGGCATGGCCTACGACGAGTACGACAGACTCATCCAGCTCTGCGACTCGCTGGCCGGGGCCGACGGTGTCATGGACATCATTGAGCGGATGGAGGACGTCCGCCGCCGCTACGGCGATTATCCGCAGAACAAGTGGGACATCAACCTCGCCACCAAGGCACATTTTGAGGCGCTTGCCGGGCGTGACATCTACGACATCGTGGGCCAGCCCACGGCCCGCAGGTAAGTCTCTCCCCTCTTTTTGCATTGGAGGTACAGCACCATGCACAAGCCCCGCATCATCTTTTTCGACATCGACGGCACCCTCATCGACATGGAGAAAAAGCGTATTACTGAGCGGACACTGGACGCTCTGCGCCGCTTACAGCAAAACGGCATCCTGCTGGCCGTCGCCACCGGGCGTTCTCCGCTCATTGTGCCGAAATTCGACGGCGTGGAGTTCGATGTCTTTCTCACCTACAACGGCTCCTACTGCTACGACCGTCGCGGAGATATTTTTGCCAGCCCCATCCCGCTGCAGGATGTGCAGACGCTGGTTCAAAACGCCGCAGCGCTTGGTCGTCCGGTGTCGGTCGCAGGACGGACGCAGCTGCTCTCCAACGGGACGGATGACGATCTGACGGCATATTACGCCATCGGCGGACGAGCGCCGGTCATTTCCGATAAGTTCGATGAAGTCTCCCGAGGTGAAGTTTTCCAGCTGCTGATGGGCTGCCGCGAAAGCGACTGGCCCGCCATCCTCGAAGGCACGAGCGGTGCAAAAATCGCCGCCTGGTGGGACAGGGCGGTGGACATCATCCCCATCTCCGGCGGAAAAGGAGCCGGTATCCGGAAAGTTCTGGCCTATTACGGCCTGACGCCCGAGGATGCAATGGCTTTCGGTGATGGCAACAACGATATAGAAATGTTTCAGGCTGTCGGTCACAGCGTTGCCATGGGCAACGCCTCTGCCGATTTGAAAGCCATCGCCAGCGAGGTCTGCGGCACCTGTGCAGAGGATGGTATTTACCACTACTGCAAAGAAAATGGTTTGATTTAAGAAAACAAAAAGAGGCCGCTGTGTTCAACCTCTCCGTCACGGCTTCGCCATGCCGCCTCCCCTATCGAGGGGAGGCTTTGGCATGGCAGAAAGCCCAATCTCTTCGCCAGAGGCTCCCCTCGGTAGGGGAGCTGTCGAACGAAGTGAGACTGAGAGGTTGCTTTTACAGCGACCTCTTATTTTTGCTATTTACTTTTCTTCTCGTTCCGCCTTTTCGGCCTCCTGCTGCCGGCGCAGTTTCTTGATGCGCTTTTTCTCGCTCTCGACGCGGGGCCAGGGCCACGAGAAGCCCTCGTTCTCCTTGCACCAGCGGGTCAGCGGGTAGAACGCAAACGCCAGCCCGAACAGGTACAGCAGGACGTACAGCAGACCCGAAAGCGTTACCAGCGCGTCCAGCGCACCAATGAGCGCCATGATGAAGCCAGCTTTCAGGAAAAACAGGCCGTTCTGGCGGCAGTACTCGGGGAAATTTTCGGCCTTGACGGCCTGACGGCCCTGATCGCCCCAGACCCGGGGATTTTTCATGACCGAATAGCCGTAAAAGACCAGCATCAGGCCACAGGTGAGTTGGAATCCAAAAAACATCTGCGTCGTTCCTCGCTTTATTCTGGTGTGATGGAGTCAGAAGCGTGCTCAGTCGTCGTTGTACTCGCCCAGCAGCGGCTTCATGAAGGGCAGGAAGTCCAGCGTTGCAAAGTAGTCGCGGGGAGTCTCGGCACGGCGGATGAGGCGGTGAGTGCCGTCCTCGCAGAGCAGGACCTCGGCGCTGCGCAGCTTGCCGTTGTAGTTGTAGCCCATGGCAGAGCCGTGCGCACCGGTGTCGTGGATATACACGATGTCGCCGATGTCGATTTTGGGCAGCATACGGTCGATGGCAAACTTGTCGTTGTTCTCGCACAGACCGCCGACCACATCGTACTTGTGGTCGTGGGGTGCGTCTTCCTTGCCCAGCACGGTGATGTGGTGGTAAGCGCCGTACATGGCGGGGCGCATCAGGTTGGCCGCGCAGGCATCCAGACCGATGTATTCCTTATAGATGTGCTTCTCGTGGATGGCAGTAGCCACCAGAGCGCCGTAGGGGCCGGTGGTGAAGCGGCCCATCTCGGTGAAGATAGAGACATCGCCCATGCCGGCGGGGACCAGAATTTCTTCAAACTTCTTGCGGACGCCCTCGCCGATGGCCATGATGTCGTTCTCCGTCTGCTCGGGGCGGTACGGGATGCCGACGCCGCCGGACAGGTTGATGTAGGCGATATGCATGCCGGTGGCCTTCTGGACGCGGACAGCCAGCTGGAAGAGGATGCCTGCCAGCTCAGGATAATAGGCGTCAGAGATGGTGTTGGAGGCGAGGAAGGCGTGGATGCCAAAGTTCTTGGCACCCTTTGCGGCCAGCTTCTTGTAGCTGTCGATCATCTGCTCCTCGGTCATGCCGTACTTGGCGTCGCCGGGCTTGTCCATGACCTGGAAGCCCTCTTTGCTCTCGCCCAGCTGGAAGGTGCCGCCCGGATTGTAGCGGCAGAAGATGTTCTCCGGCACACCGGCCACCCGGTCGAGGAAGTCCACCATCGTGGCGTCATCGAGGTTGATATAAGCGCCCAGCTCGTACGCCTTCTTCATGTCCTCCACAGGGGTCTGGTTGGAGGAGAACATGATGTCGCTGCCGCTGAAGCCGCACACTTCGCTGAGCATCAGCTCAGTCAGAGAGGAGCAGTCCACGCCGCAGCCCTCTTCCTTCAGGATCTGGAGGATGACGGGGTTCGGCAGAGCCTTGACCGCAAAATACTCGCGGAAACCCTTGTTCCAGCTGAATGCCTTGTTGATGCGTCGGGCGTTCTCGCGGATGCCCTTCTCGTCATAGACGTGGAAGGGGGTGGGTACGTCCTGAATGATGTCCTGAGCCATCGACTCAGTCAAAAACGGTTTCTTTTCCATGATTGTACATCCCTCTCATATATTTTTACACAGCAAAGGTGCCGTGCAGCCAGCGGTTTTACAGCTTGAGGTTCTCGCGGGTGGGGGTAAAGGTAGGCACCATTTTGGCCAACTGCTCCACCACGCTGTCGTCGTTATGTTCGGCGGCGACGGCCAGCTCCTGGAGCTGCTGGTAGAACTCGCCCAGGTCGATGTTCCGGGGCGGAGCCACGAAGATCTTATTGTGGACGGTGCGGCGCATCTTGTCCTGCTCCTCGTCCATCATCAGCTCTTCGTAGAGTTTTTCGCCGGGGCGCAGACCCACGATCTTAATATCCATGTTCACGCCCGGCTCATAGCCGTAGAAGCGGATGAGCTGTTTTGCAAGGTCCATGATCTTGACCGGCTCGCCCATGTCCAGCACATAGATGCTGCCGCTCTCGGCCAGCGCACCGGCCTGCAGCACCAGCTGTGCCGCCTCGGGGATGGTCATAAAGTAGCGCTCGATGTTGGCATCGGTGAGGGTGACGGGGCCGCCCTTTTTGATCTGCGCCTCAAACAGCGGGATGACGCTGCCGTGGCTGCCCAGCACATTGCCGAAGCGGACGGCGACGCACTTCATGTCGGTGTTGCCCGCGAAGGTCTGGATGAGCATCTCACACAGGCGCTTGGTGCAGCCCATGACGCTGGTGGGGTTGACGGCCTTATCGGTGGAGAGCTGCACCAGCCGCTCCACGCCGTGTTCGCTGGCGCTGGTGAGCAGATTCTTGGTGCCAAAGACATTGTTCTTGACGGCCTCGGCGGGGCTGATCTCCATCAGCGGGACGTGCTTGTGGGCGGCGGCATGGAACACCACCGTCGGGTGGTACGTCTCAAATACCTCGTCCAGACGGGCTTTGTCCCGGATAGAGCCGACCAGCACCGTAACCGGCACATCACGGCCATACTTCTGCTGCAGTTCCATCAGCAGTTCATAGGCGCAGTTCTCATAAATATCGAAGATAAGCAGTTTTGCAGGCTTGAAGCGCATGACCTGACGACAGAGCTCGCTGCCGATGCTGCCGCCGCCGCCCGTCACCAGAACGGTCTTGCCGGTGAGGTAGCCGGAGATTTTCTCCGTGTCCAGCGTGACTTCCTCACGGGAGAGGAAATCGGCGGTGTTCAGCTCACGGAACGCGCCCTGCTGAGGGGTGCCTGCACCCACCAGCTGGGGGTCGCTGAGCATCTGCACGGCGCAATGGGTAGAGACGCAGAGGTCGATGACGTGGTTCAGGCGGTTTCCCTTCAGGGTCGGGATCGCCACGATGATGGTATGGATATTGTAGCGGGCACACAGGTCGGGAATTTCTTCCAGTGTGCCGCGCACCGGGACACCATGAATGGTCTGGCCCAGCTTGTTGGGGTCATCGTCCACGGCCACGATGACATGGCCGTAGCTGGTATTGGTCTTGCAGACATTGATGGCCCACGCACCAGCCTCGCCCGCACCCACGATCATGACAGGGCGGTTGGGGTCCTTGCTGGCGTTGCCGCGCAGCCGCTCGCCCAGCGGGTGATTCAGGAAGAGCCGCCAGGCCAGACGGCTCCCGCCGATCAACAGTAAAATGAGCACCGCCGCCATGGCGTTGGCCGAGTTGAAAAGCACGCCGTGGATGAAGCAGCGGTTGACCAGATAGACGATGCCCGTCGGGACGGCGATCATCCCGGCCAGACGGATGAGGTCACGCTCCCCGGCGTACTTCCAAAGGATGGTGTAGAGCCGCCCGGCCAGAAAGCTGAGCAGATAGACCGCCACGATCCAGGGCAGATTCGCGTAGAGCAGGGCGCGGTTGTGGGACCACCAGGAGGCCTCGACAGCACCGTCTGCGCGCAGCAGCAGGGCGAAATAAAAGCTGAAGGCTACGATGGCTCCGTCCAGCGCCACCAGCAGAGCCCGGCGGGCCAGTACCTGCAGCAGATTTGTTTTCTTTTCCTTCACAGCATATCCTCTTTTGCATCGGGGGCCGGCATCCGAAGATGTCAGCTGCCGTTTTTCATTTCAAGGGCCTATCACCCCATAATATCTTTAGTATTATACTCGATTCTCTCCCCCGTGTCCAGCTATTTCACTTTTTGGACATTTTTCTTATGCTGTCTCTCCCCTGCCGCCACGGCCCGCAGCTCTTCGCCGAGGCCCAGCGGCCACGCCGCCGCAAAGCAGACCGCTGCCATCCCCGCGCCGCCCAGCGCTACCGCCGCCAGCTGCAAGGGGGCTCCACCGGTGAGCCAGTCCGCTAAAAGATGCCGCAGGGCCAGCCCGGCCCCGGCGCTGACGGCCCCCGCAAGTCCCGGCGCACCCAGCCACCTCCACAGACGCAGCGGAAGGCCGCAGCTGGACAGCAACCGCCCCGTGTTGGCGGTGCAGGTGTAGAAGCTGGACAGCAAGATCACAAAAAGAAAGCCCTTCATCCCGAAGCGGGGCAGCAGGAGCAGTACGCCCGCAATGCGGAGACAGGAGTCCCACATGCTGTACCGGAAAACGGCTTTCTGTTCTCCTACCCCCTTCATGGCACCGTCCACCATGCTCTCGAGGTACATCAGCGGCATGGCCGGGCCGAGGATGACGAGGTAGCTGCCCGCCTCGGCGCTGCCGTAGAGGGCTTCGGCCAGCGGCTGACCCCACACCCAGAACGCCGCGCCTGCCAGCGCCGAGAAATAGCCGGTGAGCCGGAGCATCCTGTCGATGAGAGCGGCCAGCCGCCCGCTCTGCCCCCGGAGGTGGGCCTGAGTGATCTCGGGCATCAGCAGGACGGAAAGGCTCCCCAGCAGTCCGAAGGGAAAGGTCAGCAGAGGCAGGGCCATCCCCTTGAGGCTGCCGTACTGAGCCACGGCTTCGGCACGCCCGCCGGAAAATTGCAGATAGACTGCCAGGCAGGCCGGCACCAGCATATTCTCTGCAGTGTGGAGAGCGCTGGCGAGACAGCGGCCGCCCTCCACCGGCCAGAGAATGTCCCAGAGGCGTTTTCCCGGCTCCTGCGGGCGGCAGGCAGGCCGCGCGCCGAAGCAGCGGCGGGCCTCTTTACGGTAAAAAAGTGCCATCAGCCCGGTGCTGACGGCCTCGCTGACCGCCGTTGCGCCCAGCACTGCCGTGCAGCGCCCGCCCACGTCCCAGCCGAGGACGTCGGCCCGCTCCAGCGCAAAGTAGACGATGCCGATGCGGACGGTCTGCTCGGCCAGCTGGCTCAGGACGTTTGGCTCCACCTGCCGCCGGGCGATGAAAAAGCCCCGCAGTACCGACGACACCGCCATCCACGGCAGGCCCAGAGACGAGACACGCAGCGCCCCCGCTGCCCGGACATCGCCCAGCCACCATTTTGCGGCGAGGCCCGCCAGCCCGAACTGCGCCGCCAGCGCCAGCACGCCCAGCCCGGCCCCCGCCAGCAGGAGACAGTGAAGCATCCCCCGGGCCTCCGCCGGGCTGCGGGCCAGCTCTTCGGCCATCAGGCGGGTGGCCGCCACCGAGACGCCCGCCGTCGCCAGCGTGACAAAGAGCGAATAGACCGCCAGCACCAGCTGGTACAGCCCCATTCCCTCGCCGCCCAGAGCGTTCGCCAGCCAGATGCGCAGCCCCATGCCCGCCAGACGGAGCAGGATGTCCGCCCCGGTCATCAGGGCTGCGTTTTTCAGATAGCTCTGCCGCACAGCGCACCCCTCCCTTTCCCCAGTGTATCTTTTTATAGATATGTAAGCTGCTCTGAGAAATATGAGCGGGGCCGTGGGTTGTTTCTTTCCCAGTTTTATGATATGATATATATCGTATCTGGCGGGAATGTTCCGCCAGACAGGATCTAAGAATGCAAGGAGGAAGCGCACCCCGGTACCACGGCCGTGCGCAATGAGACAATGAGCGAAGAATGTACCCATGACTGCTCCAACTGCGGGGCAGCGTGTTCTTCCCGCGATGCTGCGCCCCAGCATGACGCACCCAACCCCAACAGCAGCGTCAAGAAGGTCATCGGCGTCGTATCCGGCAAGGGCGGCGTCGGCAAGAGCATGACCAGCGCCCTGCTGGCCTGTGCCATGGCACGCCGCGGCTACCACTGCGGCATCCTCGACGCCGACATCACCGGCCCGTCCATCCCCAAGCTGTTCGGCATCCATGGCCGCGCCATGGCCGACGACAAGGGCTGCTGGCCCATCCAGAGCCGGATGGGCATCGACGTGATGAGCATCAACCTGCTGGTGGAGAACGAGGAAGACCCCGTCGTCTGGCGCGGCCCCGTCATCGCCGGTGCGGTCAAGCAGTTCTGGACCGATGTGGTCTGGAAAGACGTTGATTTCCTGTTCGTGGATATGCCTCCGGGAACCGGTGACGTCCCCCTGACCGTCTTCCAGAGCCTGCCCGTGGACGGCATCGTCGTCGTGGCAAGCCCGCAGGAGCTGGTGAGCATGATCGTGGCCAAGGCCGTGAACATGGCCGAGATGATGAAGGTGCCGATGCTGGGCATCGTCGAGAACATGAGCTATATCGTCTGCCCCGACTGCGGCAAGCACATCAACGTGTTCGGCGACAGCCATGTGGACGAGGTGGCCGCAAAGCATCACCTGCCCGTTCTGGCCAAATGCCCCATCGACCCGCAGCTGGCTGCGCTGTCCGACGCCGGCATGATCGAGACCTACGGCGGACAGTTCCTCGAGGGTGCCGCTGACGCCTGCGAGAAGCTGCTGAAGTAAGACTTTTCCTCCCTGCACTGCCTGTTCCGGGCCGGTGCAGGGATTTTTTGTTTCTTTACAAAAGCAGGTTTTATCGCAGTTTTTTGATGTGTCACGTCTTTTTCATGAAGTGTATTCATCTTTTCCATTGTTTTTTGAAAGATTTTCCGGTTTTTGCGGGGCGGGCCATCTTGTAAATCGGCAGATAAAGCTTTATAATAGCAAAGTGGTCAGAGGCTTATCAGCCCCGCCGTGGGAAACGGGAAAGACGGAGCCTCCACATAATAGAGATAAGGGAAAAGGAGTATATCATTATGCTGACGAATGAATATCTGAAGCGTGTCTACGAGGGCCTGGAAAAGCGCAATGCCAACGAGCCCGAATTCCTGCAGGCTGTCCGCGAGGTGCTGGAGAGCATCCAGCCCGTCGTGGAGAAGCATCCCGAGTACGAGAAGGCCGGCCTCATCGAGCGTCTGGTCGAGCCTGAGCGCATCATCACCTTCCGTGTACCCTGGGTCGATGATCAGGGCAAGGTCCAGGTGAACCGCGGCTACCGCGTCCAGTTCAACAGCGCCATCGGCCCCTACAAGGGCGGCCTGCGCTTCCATCCTTCTGTCAACCAGGGCATCCTGAAGTTCCTCGGCTTCGAGCAGACCTTCAAGAACAGCCTGACTACCCTGCCCATGGGCGGCGGCAAGGGCGGCTCCGACTTCGACCCCCACGGCAAGAGCGACATGGAAGTCATGCGCTTCTGCCAGAGCTTTATGACCGAGCTGTACCGCCACATCGGCCAGTTCGTGGACTGCCCCGCCGGTGATATTGGCGTCGGCGGCCGCGAGGTCGGCTATATGTTCGGCCAGTACAAGCGTCTGACCAACAGCTTCCAGGGCGGCATGCTCACCGGCAAGGGCCTGACCTTCGGCGGTTCTCTGGCCCGTACCGAGGCTACCGGCTACGGCCTGTGCTACTTCACCGCTGAGGCTCTGAAGTGCATGCGCAGCGACAGCTTCGAGGGCAAGACCGTGGTCATCTCCGGCTCCGGCAATGTCGCCATCTACGCCTGCGAGAAGGCCACCCAGCTGGGTGCCAAGGTCGTCACCATGTCCGACTCCAACGGCTATGTCTACGACCCCAACGGCATCGACCTGGCCTACGTCAAGGACCTGAAGGAAGTCCGCCGCGGCCGTATCAAGGAGTATGCCGAGACCCACAAGGATGCAACCTATGTTGCTGACTGCACCAAGGTCTGGACTGTCCCCTGCGACATCGCCCTGCCCTGCGCTACCCAGAACGAGATCAACAAGGAGTCCGCAGAGGCTCTGGTGAAGGGCGGCTGCACCGTGGTCTGCGAAGGCGCTAATATGCCCAGCACTCCCGAGGCCATCGAGGTCTACCTGTCCAACGGCATCCTGTACGGACCTGCAAAGGCTTCCAACGCCGGCGGTGTGGCCACCTCCGGTCTGGAGATGAGCCAGAACTCCGAGCGTCTGAGCTGGAGCTTCGAAGAGGTCGATGCAAAGCTGAAGGGCATCATGGAGGGTATCTTCCACGCTTCCTACGATGCATCCGTGGCCGCCGGCTCCGAGGGCAACCTGATGGTCGGTGCAAACTGCGCCGGCTTCCTGAAGGTCGCTACCGCCATGATGGCTCAGGGCATCACCTACTAAGCTTTTTCCAAATCGTTCCAGAGGGCTGCACCCACACCGGGTGCGGCCCTTTTGTTTTGCCCGCCTGTCTGCATAACTGTCTGCTGTCCCGCTCATACTCCTTTCATCAAACGAAAAGAGGTTTTTGCATGGACGAAATGATGTTCTGTTATCAATGTGAGCAGGCGGCAAACTGCACGGCCTGCACCGGAAAAGCGGGTGTCTGCGGCAAATCAGCCGAGACAGCCGACGCGCAGGACAAGCTCACCGGGGCGCTCATCGGCTTTGCCACCCTGCTGCTGGACATCGGCAGACCCATCCAGCCCCCGCAGGCACTCCTGCTGACGGAAGGATTGTTCACCACCATCACCAATGTTGATTTCGACCCCCAGACGGTGGCGCAGCTGACCGATAAGGTCTGGAAGGCCAAGCAGGAAGCCTTTGCCTCGGCCAGCCCTGCACCTGCACCAGTGTCCGACTACGATATGCAGAATCTGTGGCAGGAGCCGGACCCCGACCGGAAGAGCCTGTGCTCCTTTGTCCTCTTTGGGCTGCGCGGCATGGCGGCTTACTCCTACCACGCGCGGGTGCTGGGCTATACCGATGGCGAGATCGACCTGTTTTTCTGCACGGCGCTGCGGGCCATCGCACAGGAGCGGGACAAGGACAAGCTCTTCCAGCTGGTGGAGGACACCGGGCGGATGGCCTACCGGGTCATGGCTGAGCTGGACAAGGCCAACACCGGCGCGTTTGGCGACCCGGAGCCGGTGGAGGTGCCCCTGACCATCGAGAAAGGGCCTTTCATCGTCATCTCCGGCCACGACCTCTACGACGCCAAGTGCCTGTTGGAGCAGACCGAGGGCAAGGGCATCAATGTCTACACCCACTCCGAGATGCTGCCTGCCCACGGCTACCCGGAACTGAAAAAACGCTTTCCCCACCTGAAAGGCAATTTTGGCACCGCATGGCAGAACCAGCAGCGGGAGTTTGAGGACATCCCTGCGCCGGTGCTCTTCACCACCAACTGCATCATGCCCCTCCGGCCCAGCTATGCCGACCGGGTATTCACCACCTCTGTCGTCTCCTATCCCGGCGTCACCCACATCGGAGAGGACCGGGATTTTTCGCCGGTCATCGCCAAGGCGCTTGAGCTGGGCGGCTACCCGGAGGACACCCTCATCCCGGGCATGAACGGCGGCAGTGTGGTCACCACCGGGTTTGCCCACCATGCCGTACTGAGCCATGCGGAGGAGATCGTCCAAGCCGTCCACGAGGGTGCCATCCGGCACTTTTTCCTCATCGGCGGCTGCGACGGCACCCGCCCCTCCCGCCGGTACTACACGGATTTTGCCAAGCTGACCCCGCCCGACACCGTCATCCTGACGCTGGCCTGCGGCAAGTTTCGGCTCAACGACCTGCCGCTGGGCACGGTGGCCGGTCTGCCCCGCATCCTCGACGTGGGCCAGTGCAACGACGCCTACAGTGCCATCCGGATCGCGCTGGGTCTGGCCGAAGCTTTTGACTGCTCGGTCAACGAGCTGCCCCTCTCCATCATCCTCTGCTGGTTCGAGCAGAAGGCGGTCTGTGTGCTGATGGCCCTGCTGGCGCTGGGCATCCGGGGCATCCGTCTCGGCCCCACCCTGCCCGCCTTCCTCTCCCCCGGGGTGGCCGCTGTTTTGCAGGAGAAGTATGACCTCCGGCCCATCACCACGCCGGAGGACGATCTTGCCGCCTGTCTGGGCGGTTCGTAAGCGTCACATTAACAAAAAAGCCCCCGGCACGATGCGGAACGTGCCGGGGGCTTTTCGTACAAAGCGGAGGGATGCGGAAGCTCTCCGCCTTGGGAGGTTGGTTATTTAGTGGAGCAGCTCGTTGTGTGCAAAACCGCCCACCGTCAGCTCTGCGCTCTCACCGGAGTGGGTGAGGGTAAAGAGGGTGTCGTCCACGCCCAGAGACAGCATCCTGTCGATGTCGAGGGCGGTCTCACGGAGCTGGGTGCGGAACACGAGGGTGTTCACGCCCTGCGCCTTCAGCTCCTTCAGGTTGCTCAGGCAGCCGGAAAGGACGGCAGTCTCAGCAGGCACTGCCACAACATACCGGCCATCGGCAATGGAGGTCTCGTAGGCCCCTGCGCCGGTCACGGTCAGGGTGACAGCGGAGGAGCTGCCGTTGCTCTCGGGTACCAGCATAGGCACAACGTCCCGCTTCTCGGTCTCATCACAAGTCTCGCACTTGTAGATGGTGTAGCCCTCGGAGGTGTAGGTGGGGGCGACCACCTCTTTAACTACGGTAAAGTGGTGTTCACCGGTAGCAGATATTTCGTCACGCTTCGTTTCGCCGCAGGCGGAGCACTTATACTCGGTGTATCCGCCTTCGACACAGGTTGCGTCCTGGTGCTTACTCTGCACCCAGGTATGGTCTTTTTTGCCAATACGCTCCATTTCTTCTGCGCCACACTTGCTACACTTCTTCAGCTTGTAGCCCTCGCTGGTGCAGGTGGCCTCTTTCACAACGTCGCTATCGGTGTATTGATGCACATGGCCCGAGTCCACCTTATTTACAGTGCCGGTAACATTCTCCTCACTCCCAACGGCAGCACCATCTTTCTCTTTGCCCTTGCCGCCCTGAGCGGTCACACTGCCGCCGGTAACCTTCACTGTGCCATATTCATTAAACCCATCGCCGCCGGTTTTGCTTCCCGCACCACCAACAGCCACGACAGTGCCGCCGGAGATCGTTGCACTTTGCACACCGCTACCGCCGGTCTCTCCGGTTCCGCCCTGTGCTATCACAGTGCCGCCGCTTATGCTCATTGAAGACAAGCGGAGACCAAATCCACCTAAACTTTTGCCATTTCCGCCGGTGGCTTTTACCGTTCCGCCAGTGATTGCAGTCTTAACCCCGCTCACATTAATAAAATCATCGCCGCCGACTCCGTAGCCAGCTTCCAGAAGACCACCTAAAGTTCCGTCCCCGATGGCACTGCCTCCGGTCGCCTCAACGATGCCTCCGGAGATCTCAGTCGTCAAAATTCCCGAGCCTGCTGCAAAATAGGGCGCATTTCCGCTTGCACTGGATTCAAACACCACATCGCCGCCCTTTGCAACGATTGTACCGCCTGCGATCACGGCTCCATCAATACCTAATCCTGCTACTATAGTACCCGATGTGCCCGCATAAGAGTCATCTACCACGATTGTTCCGCCTGTGGCGATCAACGTACCATCGTTGCCATCGTCCGTAATGGTCGTTTTACCCATTTCGCTTTTGAGACCTGCTCTTGCACGGGTAGCGTAATATTCATTCTGTACCGTCCCCGTTCCACCGGTCAGCTCATTCTTACCGTCCAGCTCTAGCGTCACATTGCCGGTGCCGGAAACGGTCACAGCGCTCTTGTTTGTATCCCCTGCATCCACCTTCAGGTCACGGAGGATGACCTTCAGAGCATTGGCAGAATTATTGATGATCTTCACCACATTGTTGGCGGCAGCCTGCGCCTTTTCGGTAAGGGAGGTGGGGGCGTTGGTGGCCTCGTAGGTCTTCTCCTCAGCGGGCTTTTTCTCCCCGGTCTCCTGCTCCGCAGCAGGCTTGGCGGCAGGCTTGGCGGCCTCCTTCTGGGCCTCGGGGTCATACTGGCCGTACTCAATTACCTGATTGGAGGTCTTTTCGGTCTGTTTGTCCTGCTCCGGCTCCTGAGAGTCGGCGGACTTCTGCTCGTCCTTCTTCTCCTCATCCTCCGGGGCCAGCAGCTCCTGAGAGGTGGGCTCTTCGGCCTGCTCCTTGTTCTCGGCGGCAGAGTTCTGGGTCTTCCCCTCGCCCTCGGTCTTGGTCTCGCCGGACTTTTCAACCTCGGAGGCGTTTTCGCCGGACTTTTCAACCTCGGAAGTGTTCTCATCCTCTGCGTTCAGGCTTTCGGTGGCCGTGGGCTTGGTGTTGTCGCCGGTGATGGTGACATCATTACCCTCTTTTCCGTCGCTGAAATCGTTCGTCTTCTCAACGCCGCCAACCTTGATGGTCACTTTTGCGCTGCCGTTATCGTCTACCTGTGTGATCTCAACATCGCCATCCACCTTAGACATATCGATGTTGAAACCGGCCGATGCCGGTAGCGCCGCAGCTGACACCGCCATGCTGAGCGCCAGCACAGCTGCCGCCGTGCGCTTCATTGTTTTCCGTAACCGCATAATTTTTACCTCCTGTTTCGTGGTTTTTCCTTCTTTTATTTTACCCCCCCCCCCTATAGGTTTTTCAATGGCTTTTGTCAACAATCTTTCGGACGAATATTTGTCATTTCTCACAAAAAGGCCGCTGGGCCACACCTTCTGTGCAGTGGTGTGAGCGATTTGTCCATCGATCCATCGGAAAGCGCGGCCTTGATAAGCCATACTTTTTCCCACCGGGTGTGTCTGTTTTGAACAAGAAAAAAGAGGGCCGGTGTACCCACATTTGGTGCAGCTGTCACTTGAATCTTTTTCAGCACCTTTGTATAATATTCTTGTTATCCGGAACAAGGGCGTTCCAGATGAGTCTTCGCCGACCCATCTGGGACGCCTTTTCTTTTTACCGGCATTCAGAGGGACGCTGCGGAATGTGCCGCCGAGGTGGACCGCTATCTGATGGGTTACACCAACCTGTGACCCCCTCCCCCTATTTATGACATTCTCTTTCCTATCCTAAACAGAAACGGGAGCTTTCCTTCACCGGGAGGCTCCCGTTTCTGCATTTCGCCGCTTTCGTTTTCACAAAGTTTTCACAGTTAGCATTTCCTACCCACTTGAAACAGATACCCCTAAGTGGTAAAATCAGAGTGTCAAGAGATTTACCCCCACAGGGTACGTTTCCTCTTCACACTGATACACCCGGAAAGGAGTCATCTGCTATGACTGATGCTGAAAAAAAGCCCTGCTGCGCCGCCGAGCCTGTCGAAAAGGACACTGCTCCCTCCTGCTGCCGCCACAAGGACCGTACCCCTGAGGAGTACCGCGCCCTTGCCAACCGGCTGAGCCGCATCGAGGGCCAGGTGCGCGGCATCCACGCGATGCTGGACAAGGACGTCTACTGCGCCGATATTCTGGTGCAGGTGGCTGCGGTGAACGCTGCACTGAACGGCTTTTCCAAAGAGCTGCTGAGCCAGCACGTCCGCACCTGCGTGGCCGACGATTTGAGAGCCGGCGGGACGCAGAAGCTGGACGAACTGCTGCAGCTGCTGCCCCGGCTCATGAAATGACCCCGTTCCGGGCATCCTATCAGAGGGAAAGGAATCCGCAATGGAACAATACAATGTCACGGGCATGAGCTGCGCGGCCTGCTCTGCCCGGGTAGAAAAGGCCGTGAAGAAGGTGCCGGGCGTCACGAGCTGCTCGGTGAGCCTTCTGACAAACTCCATGGGCGTGGAAGGCACAGCCTCCCCTGCCGCCATCCTCTCGGCGGTGCAGGAGGCAGGCTACGGCGCAAGCCCGAAGAATGCCTCTGCCAGTAAGACTTCGGACGCCAGCGCCGACCTCGACGCACTGGCTGACCACGAGACACCGAAGCTCAAGCGCCGCCTCATCGCCTCGCTGGGCTTCCTGCTGGTGCTGATGTACTTCTCCATGGGCCACATGATGTGGGGCTGGCCCCTGCCCCACTGGTTCGATGGCAACCACGTCGCCATGGGCCTTGTCCAGCTGCTGCTGGCGGGCATCGTCATGGTCATCAACCAGAAGTTCTTCATCAACGGCTTCAAGGGCCTCATCCACGGCGCACCCAACATGGATACGCTGGTGGCCCTCGGCTCCATGGCAAGCTTCGTGTGGAGCACTTACGCCCTGTTCGCCATGACCCGCGCTCAGGTGGACGGCAACGACGCGCTCGTCATGCACTATATGATGGAGTTCTACTTCGAGTCTGCCGCCATGATCCTGACCCTTATCACGGTGGGCAAGATGCTGGAAGCCCGCTCCAAGGGCAAGACCACCGACGCCCTCAAGAGCCTGATGAAGCTGGCCCCCAAGACCGCCACGCTGGTGCGGGACGGCGCGGAAGTGACCGTGGCCATCGCCGACGTGCAGAAGGGCGACGTCTTTGTGGTCCGCCCCGGCGAGAATATCCCGGTGGACGGCGTAGTGCTGGAAGGCACCAGCGCAGTCAATGAGAGCGCCCTGACCGGCGAGAGCATCCCGGTGGACAAGGCCGTCGGCGACAAGGTCAGCGCCGCCACCACCAACCAGTCGGGCTTCCTCCGCTGCGAGGCCACCCGCGTGGGCGAGGATACCACGCTGGCTCAGATCATCAAGATGGTCAGCGATGCCGCCGCCACCAAAGCTCCTATCGCCAAAATCGCCGACACCGTGTCGGGCTTCTTCGTCCCGGCGGTCATCTCCATTGCCGTCGTCACCACCATCGTCTGGCTGATGCTGGGCCATGAGCTGGGCTATGCGCTGGCCCGCGGCATCTCCGTGCTGGTCATCAGCTGCCCCTGCGCACTGGGCCTTGCAACACCTGTGGCTATTATGGTGGGCAATGGCCTCGGCGCCAAGAACGGCATCCTCTTCAAGACTGCCGCCTCGCTGGAAGCCGCAGGTCGCACCCAGATCGTGGCGCTGGACAAGACCGGCACCATCACCGAGGGCGCGCCCCGCGTCACCGACCTGCTGCCTGCCGAGGGCGTCACCGAGACGGAGCTTCTGACGCTGGCCGCCGCGCTGGAAAGCCGCAGCGAGCACCCTCTGGCAAAGGCAGTTCTGGCCGACGCCGAGGCAAAGGCCATCACTTCCCCGGAAGTCACTGACTTCGCGGCCCTGCCGGGCAATGGTCTGGCGGCCAAGCTGGACGGCATGGACATCTATGCCGGCAATGCCGCCTTCATCCAGACCAAGCTCACCCTGCCCGCCGCACTGGCACAGCAGGCTGAGAAGCTGGCCGCCGAGGGCAAGACTCCCCTCTTCTTCGGCGGCGCAGGCCGTCTGCTGGGCGTTATCGCCGTGGCCGACACCATCAAGGAGGACAGCCCCGAAGCCATCCGTCAGCTGCAGAACATGGGCATCCGGGTCGTGATGCTCACCGGCGACAACCAGCGCACCGCCGACGCCATCGGCAGGCAGGCGGGCGTGGACGAGGTCATCGCGGGCGTCCTGCCCGACGGCAAGGAGGCCGTCATCCGCCAGCTGCAGGCCAGCGGCAAGGTGGCCATGGTGGGTGACGGCATCAACGACGCCCCCGCCCTCACCCGTGCCGACACCGGCATTGCCATCGGCGCAGGCACCGACGTGGCCATTGACGCCGCCGACGTCGTGCTGATGAACTCGAAGCTCTCGGACGTGCCTGCGGCCATCCGCCTCAGCCGCGCCACCCTGCGGAACATCCACGAGAACCTGTTCTGGGCATTCATCTACAATATCATCGGCATCCCGCTGGCGGCTGGTCTGTTCATCCCCTTCGGCCTGACGCTGAATCCCATGTTCGGTGCTGCTGCCATGAGCCTGTCCAGCTTCTGCGTCGTGAGCAACGCGCTGCGGCTGAACCTGTTCGATCTGCACAGCACCAGGCACGACCACAAAACCGCTTCTCCCGCCGCTGCCTCGGTGCAGTCTGCGGCTGAAAATAACAAAAAATCGGACGCCGAAGCGCCCGAAGTCAAAACGGAGGATCATACCATGAAGAAGACCCTGAAAGTGGAAGGCATGATGTGCGGCCACTGCGAAGCCCGCGTGAAGAAGGCTCTGGAAGCCCTGCCCGAGGTGGACGAGGCTGTCGTGAGCCACGAGGCCGGCACCGCCATCGTCACCCTGAACGCCGAGGTCGCCGACGACGTGCTCAAGAACGCCGTCGAGGCACAGGACTACAAGGTCACCGGCATCCAGTAAGCTGTAAGATGCAGAAAAGCCAGCGCACGGAATGTGCGCTGGCTTTTCTTGTTGCTGTAAACCTCTCCCCTTGGGAGAGGTGTCACCGAAGGTGACGGAGAGGGCAAGCCCTGTATAAAAGAGTTTCCGCACAGCGATAAGCAGGCTCTTTGTCAGAGCGATACTATCGCCGCGCCTGCGATTCTCTGTCCGCATCCTTGCCCTCTCAGGCGCTTGCGCGCCAGCTCTCCCAAAGGGAGAGCCTTAAAGAGGTTACGGAGTCAGACGGTTGGGGCCGCGGAACAGGAACTCGGCGTCCTTGATGGACTGGCCGCAGAGCAGCATGGTCAGACGGTCGATGCCCAGACCGAAGCCGCCGTGCGGGGGGCAGCCGTACTGGAAGAACTCCAGATAGAACTTGACATCATCGGCCAGGCCCTTCTCCTCTGCCTGCTTCTTCAGCACGTCGTAGCGATGCTCACGCTGTGCGCCGGTGGTGATCTCCACGCCGCGCCAGATGAGGTCGTAGCCCTGCGGCACGCCGTTCTCGTCGCGCATGTGGTAGAAAGCACGCTTCTCAGCGGAGTAGTCGGTGATGAACAGGAACTCGTGGCCGTAGTGCTTCTTGACCCAGTCGTAGCTCAGGCGCTCGGCCTCGGTGGTCAGGTCGCCCTTCTCGCTCTCATCGACCGTGTAGCCGAACTCCTCTTCCAGACCCTTGTACAGGTCGGCCAGCTTGACCACAGGGAACGGCGTGGTGGGAACGACGACTTCCAGACCAAACAGCTCCTTGATCTGCTCGCCGTACTGCTCCTTGACGGCCTTCAGACCGGCAGTCAGAAGCTCTTCCTCCATCTTCATGACGTCCTTGTAAGAGGTGATGTAGCTGAACTCAAGGTCGAAGCCGGAGAACTCGGTGGAGTGCTTGTTGGTGTAGCTCTTCTCAGCGCGGAAGACGGGGCCGGTCTCGAAGATGCGCTCGAAGCCGGCGGCCATGGCCATCTGCTTATAGAACTGAGGGCTCTGGGCCAGATAGGCGTTGCGGTCGAAGTAGTCCACCTTGAACACCTCAGAGCCGCTCTCGCTGGCGGCAGCGATGAGCTTCGGGGTGTGGATCTCGATGAAGCTGCGCTCGAGCAGGAACTGACGCATGGCGTTGACGAAGCAACTCTGTGCCTTGAACATCAGCTGGTTCTCATCGGTGCGCAGGTCGATCCAGCGGTAGTCGATGCGCTGGTCGATGCTGGAACGCTCCACAGCCTTCTTCTTCTTGGTGGCGGCGATCTCCTTGCGGACGATGGGCAGCGCGTCGGCGATGCTCTCGATCTCGATGGCCTCGGGGATCATCTCGATGCCGCCCATCTTGACGTAGTCGTTCTCCATCACCTTGCCGGTGACGGTGATGACAGAGTCCGGGGTCAGTTTGTCGATGGTTTCCACCAGCTCGGGGTGGTCCTCCTTCTCGACGGTGATCTGAAGTTTGCCGGTAATATCCTTCAGCACGATAAAGGCCATATATTTGCTGTTGCGCAGGTTCTCGATAAAGCCCTGCACCTTGACCGTGCTGCCAATTTCCTTTTGTACCTCATTGATATAGGTGCGTTCCATGGAAATCCTCCTTCTGTGTCTTGTGTACTGTTTTATTATACGCTTTTCGGGGGATAAATCAAGAGAAAGGACGAATCACTTTCCTTCTTCGTGCAGCGTCCCGGTGCCGCCCTCCACCACGCCGTCGTGGTCGGCCACGGCCCTGATGGTGCCGAAGAAGCATTTGACGTCCAGCCAGAAGCTCATATGCTCCACATACCAGCCGTCCAGCTTCGCTTTCTCGGCGATCTCCAGCTCGTCGCGGCCATGGATCTGCGCCCAGCCGGTCAGGCCGGGGCGGACGTCGTTTGCGCCGTACTTGTCCCGTTCGGCCAGCAGGTCGTACTGGTTCCAGAGGGCCGGGCGCGGACCGATGACTGCCATATCGCCCACAAGGATATTCCACAGCTGGGGCAGCTCGTCCAGACTGGTCTTGCGCAGGAAACGGCCCACCCGGGTGATATACTGCTCCGGGTCGTGGAGCAGATGGGTGGGCATGTCGTGGGGGGTGTCGATGCGCATGGTGCGGAATTTCAGGATGTTGAAATAGCTCTTATGGATGCCCACCCGCTTCTGCTTGAAGAACACCGGCCCCGGCGAGTCCAGCTTGATGGCAAGGCAGAGCAAAAGCAGCAGCGGCGACAGCACCAGCAGCCCGCAGGCCGACAGTACCACGTCCAGCAGCCGCTTGATTCCTTTTTGATACATGATGGTTCTCCCTTTTATTCCTAGAATATACTTATTATATACCATTTTCCCCTGCCCAAACAAGCCCCGGGCCGCATTCCCGGGCGAAAATGCTGGTTTTGTTGTATCGTTCTGACGGTTTTCTCTCTTGCCCCGCCGGGCCGGACGGCGTACCATAGACATAAGATCATCTGAGAGGAGCACTCTGTTTATGATACAGCGTTTTGTCATCGGGAAGCCTTTTCCCACCGAGAGCGTCGTGCTGGACCTGCCCGCCGAGACCGGCCCCGTGCCTTACCTGACACCGGACGGCGATGGCTGGCAGTATGTCATGCAGGAGAAGGACATCGTCTATGGCTTGGGCGAGATGCCCCGGGGCCTCAACAAGCGCGGCTGGCACTACGAGACGAACAACACCGACGAGAGTGAGCACGGCGAAAACCGGCTTTCCTACTACGCCGCCCACAATTTCCTGCTCATCTCCCCTGCCGACGGCAGCGGATGCATCGGCATCTTCGTCGATTTCCCGGGCAAAGTGAGCTACGACATCGGCTATACCCGCCACGACACCCTCCGCTTCGCCACGGCAGAGCCGAACTATGCGCTCTACCTCATCACAGCCCCTACAGCGGCAGAGGTCGCAAAGAAATTCCGGCATCTCATCGGTCCCAGCTATATCCCGCCCAAGTGGGCGTTCGGTCTGGCCCAGAGCCGCTTCGGCTACAAGACCGAGGCCGACATCCGGGAGGTGGCCGCGCAGTACAAGGCCAACGGCCTGCCGCTGGACATGATCTGCATGGATATTGATTACATGCAGTCCTACGCTGATTTCACCATCGACAAGGCCCGCTTCCCCGACCTCGGCAAGCTTGCCGCCGACCTGAAAGCCGAGGGCATCCGGCTCGTCCCCATCATCGACGCAGGCATCCGCTGCGACGACAATGACCCCGTCTGCCGCGAGGGCCTCGAGAAGGGCTATTTCTGCACCAAAGAAGACGGCACGCCCTTTGTGGCGGCGGTCTGGCCCGGCAAGGCCTACTTCACCGACTTTCTCCGTCCCGAGGCCCGGGCGTGGTTCGGCAGGCAGTACAAGGTGCTCACCGACCTCGGCATCGAGGGTTTCTGGAACGATATGAACGAGCCCGCCCTCTTCTACTCCCCTGAGCGGCTGAAAGCCTTCTTCGAGAATGCCGCCGCCCTGAGCCGGAAGGATAACCTCGACCAGAACGATTTCTTCGGATTGGTGCGCTCGGTGATGGGCCTGATGAATGCCCCCGAGGACTACCGCAGTTTCTACCACGATACCGCTGCCGGGCGGGTGCGCCACGACCGCGTCCACAATCTCTACGGCGGCTGCATGACCCGTGCTGCCGGTGAGGCCTTCCAGACCCTGCGTCCCGGCCAGCGCACCCTGCTCTACTGCCGCAGCAGCATCATCGGCGCCCACCGGTGGGGCGGGATCTGGCTGGGCGACAACCACTCCTCGTGGAGCCAGCTGCTGGCCAACATCCAGATGATGCCTGCCGTCCAGATGTGCGGCTTCCTCTACAGCGGTGCCGATTTGTGCGGTTTCAGTGAGGACACCACCCCCGATCTGGCGCTCCGCTGGCTCGAGTTCGGACTGTTCACCCCTCTCATGCGCAACCACGCCGACGCCGAGAGCCGAGAGCAGGAATTTTACCGCTTTACCGATGTTCTGCCCGCCATCCGCAATATGCTGGATCTGCGGTACGCCCTCCTGCCCTACCTCTACAGTGAGTTCATGAAGGCCGCGCTTGAGGACGCACCTTACTTCCGGCCTTTGGCTTTTGACTACCCTGCCGACCCCGACGCCCGGGAGGTGGACGACCAGCTGCTTCTTGGCGAGGGCCTGATGGTCGCACCCATCCACACCCAGAACGCCCATGGCCGGACGGTCTATCTGCCTGAGGCGATGAAGATGCTGCGTCTGCGCAGCGTCTCCGACTACGATGAGGAAGTTCTGCCCGCCGGGCGGCACTATCTGCCCTGCGAACTTGGCGAGGTGCTGCTCTTCATCCGTCCGGGCCACACCGTACCGGTGGCACAGCCCGCCGCCAGCACCGCCCAGCTGGACGATACGGCCCTCACCTTCTGGCGCTTCGCGCCCGACGGCCGGCCTGCGCCCTACCGGATGTATCCCGACGACGGCGTGACCACCGATTACAACAAGCCCGAACACTGGCGCATCGTCGGACAATAACGCAAAAACACCCGGAAGCATCTCCGGGTGTTTTTTGGTATTACAGGTATGCGACCGTCTCGGACAGGGGCTTTCTCGAGCCGTGGTTTGCCAGCGGCCCTGCGCCCTCTGCGGCATAGCCGAGGTCGAGGATCATCAGGACCTCTTCATTTTCTGGCAGGCCCAGTTCCTTGGCCAGCTCATCCGGATCGAAGAAGTTGAGCCAGCAGCTGTCCACACCTGCGTTGGCGGCGGCCAGCATCAGGTGGGTCGCCACGATGGCGGCATCCTCCATGCCGGAGTCCCGCTTTCCGCCGGGATAAGTAAAGACGCTGTTTTTATCGAAGGCCACGACGAGGCAGGTAGACGCACCATAGCGGCAGGGCGTCACCTTGTCGAGCTTTGCCAGGCTTTCTTCCGACTGCAGCACATAGATGCGCTGCTCCTGAGAATTCTTGGCGGTCGGGGCCTGCCGACCCGCTTCCAGGATCTCCGTCAGCTTCTCGGCTTCTACCTTACGTGTGCTGAAATTCTTGCAGGAATAACGCTCTGCAACGACCTTAGTAAATTCCATAACCGTTGTCCTCCTGACTTTGGGTGATAGACTTTTTATGTACAGAAGTCCCAGCATTATTGTAGCACGCTTTTTCTCTGAGAGCCACTGTTATTTTTACGAAAGGATCTGCCGTTTTTATAAGAAACAGCGCGGCAGATCCACCCGGCCATTCCCCGCAGGCCGCCTGAGTGAAAAGTCCTTGACAAATCTTTCTAAAAGAGTTACACTGTTCTCGTTCTGAAAAACAAATATGGGCCTATAGCTCAGCTGGGAGAGCGTTCGGTTCGCATCCGAGAGGTCAAGGGTTCGAATCCCTCTAGGTCCACCAATTTGCCGCATCGTTTTTATACGATGCGGCGTTTTTTATGTCCAAAAAACTTTGGCAGACCGTGCCGGGCTCCGAACCCTGAAGTCGGATGCGAACCGGGCGGGGTCATCAATGTACTTTTTGAAAATCCATCGCTTTCACGTCTCTTTCTTTGCATTTTGCAGAGTTCTGCGGGTAAGTGCATCGCTTTTATGCCCCCTTCTCGGAAATTTCTTCAAAAATTTCCGCACCATCGTAGGTCGATACAGCCTTGAGCTGTTCCACTTGGTCGAAGCTGGCGTTCAGCGTAATCGAGATCTCATAGTCTTTTCGGACGCGAATCTCCTTGATGAATTGCTGCAAAATGGCGCGGCGTTCATCGTGGTTGGCGGTGTCGTAAACATCCGCCCATGTAAACAGCTCGTTGCAGATGTAGTTGCTACGCTTTGCTGTTTTGGTGGCTTCTTCGTATTCTTCCTGTGCCTGCACGAGCTGCTTTTCCAGGGTTTCCAGTGCATCTTTTGCCTCGGCTACCAGTGTACCCAGCAGTTCTTTGTCCAAGGCACTCACGCCCCGGATGACGAGGATGGTTTCGGCTTTCAGGTCGTCCAGTTCTTTCTGCTTGGCTTCCAAGTCTTTCTGGATTTTCTGGATTTTTTTCTGGATGCGGGCGGCATCGTTGGTCTTGACCGATTCCAGCAGCTTCTTCCGGGAAACCTCCCGGAACTGTGCGAAGATCTGCCGGACAACTTCTTCCACAATGGAATCCAGCTTGGAAACACCGTAGCCGGACTGCCCATCGCAGTCACCCGGATGCCGAATCTTATAAAAGCAGCTATACCGGGGCCGGACTTCTTTCACCGTATGCCCATCGGCGTAGGTGTGTGTCCGTCCGCTGCTGGTCAGGCTCAGGCGGTTGCCGCAGTGACCGCAGTAAACCAGCCCGGTCAACAGAGCTTTGGAACTGGTGCCCAGTGAAGTGCCGCCACGCTCACAGGTGCGTGCCTGCCGCAGTTCCTGTGCCTGCTCGAACAGCTCTGGTTCGATGATGCGGAGCTGCGGACACTCGGTTTCCACTGCACCGTTAATGAGGTACCCCGTGTATCCTTTGTTCTTGATCATCCGAACGATGCTGGTGTTGGGGATATTTTTGTTGTTCCGTCCTACGACTCCCTGTTCATAAAGATAGTGGCTCAACTTCTGTGCGCCGTAGCCCTCGTAAACGTACTTGTGGAAAATCAGCCGGACGATCTCAGCTTCTGCTTCGTCAACCACAAGGTCGCAGACTTCCTGATTCTTCTTGTTCACCCGACCAAGGCGGACACGCTTGTAGCCAAAAGCCACGGTGCCGCCTGTATAGTGGCCTTCCCCGGTGAGCTGTTCCAGCCTTGTCCGGGTTCGTACAGAGGTTTTCAGGCTTTCGCCGGATGCCTGCCAGTAGCGGATGTAGTTCATCAGCTTGTCCACATGGGTGTCAAATCGCTGCTGTCCTTCGTTCACGCTCCAGACTTCGATGCCCTGCTTCGTGAACCACTCCACGATAAAGGGCGTTTCATCGTCACGGCGACCGAGACGGTCAAACATGAACACCAGCAGGATGTCAAACTTGCCCTCCATCGCGGCCTGTTGAATTTTCTGGAGTTCGTCACGGTCTTTGGCAGACTTCTTAAAGCCGGAAACGCCTTTTTCGGAAAATTCCTTGACGATCTCCCAGCCCTGACTTTCTGCAAAGTTGCGGCAGGCTTCTTTCTGCATGGGGATGTCGTCTTTCTCGACCTGTCCTTTGGTCGAAACACGGTATAAGGTATAGACACGTTTTTTCATTTCAATCTCTCTTTCTTTGAGTGAGAAAGGAAAAATCAAACGTGTTTCGTCCATATTTTATTTTCAAGGTTCAGTTCGATTTTATCTTATCTCACGCATTCAAAGAACACAAGGATGTCAGGCAGCGGTGTGCCCTGCCGTGCGCAGGATGGTGGTTTGCAGCAGCTTCTGGATCGCATCCAGACAGTCCGTATCCGCAGACGCATAGGTGATCTTGACTTTGCAGCCTTTGACGGAAAGAGTTTCGGATTTAGCGGTGGTATCGCAGATAGCGTTCATAGGCCTCCTTTCTCCATACCCATTCGTTCAGATCGAGCTGATACAGCAGCGCATAATTAAGCCGAATGAGTTCCGGGATGCTCAACCGCCCCATCGGGCGGATCAGCCGTCCCTTGCTGATGGTCTGGACAGATTCTGCCAAGATCATAGAGGGCTGCAAAAAAGCCCGATTACCGTCCACAAGAACGTGGGCTTGGTGATCGGGCTTCTTTGCAGTATTGGATGTAACAGGCGCAACAATGAGGTTGGGCGAATAGCAGTTTGCGGTGTTGTTCTGCACCACGACCACAGGGCGGATACCGCCCTGCTCGGAGCCAAGGTGCGGCTCCAGATTGGCGTAGTAAATATCACCGCGCAGGAATTTCCGGTTGACTGGGATCATGTGCATCACCGCTTGCAAGGCAGGCTGTGGACACGACCAGCACCGTTGTAAATGGACAGTATCTGCTTCATGTGGCGGTCCGCCATGTTGCCAGTGTCGTTCTGTGCCAGCCGGGTGATGGTCTTGGGATGCACCGTGCGCAGCCGGCCAACCAGCCGCTCCCGGCTGTGTTCGCCCTGATACAGAGCCAGAAAACGAGCCATGCCATGCAGGATGCCAGACAGGAACGAATCCGAATCACCGCACCACGCATCCACGAGAACGCTCAGCATTTCCCGGTAAAGGGCAGCGCCGTAACTCTTGTAGATGTAGTAAGCCGAGCGGATGCAGTAGATTTTCCACGGGGCACGAATCCCATCCAGTGCAAAGCGGACACCTATGTCCTCCGTTACCGAAACAAAATCGCAGGCGTTTTCTTCGTGTGCCACCAGTTTGGCACGAAGCTGTTCACCCGCGGTCAGTTCGCTGGAAATGCCTGTCTGCACAGCAAACAGCAGAGCTTCATGCTCTTTAGAAAGGCCGTAGAATACCTTGCAGCGAATCGGGAGGTCACGCCCACCGTTGCACGTTTTCCGTGCCTCAATGGTGTTCTGACCATCAAAGACGAAGTAGCGGCCATCCCGGTAGCTGACCTTCGGCTCATTGGCGATGTACTCCGAAAAGTTTGCTGCAATTTTTGCAACCTTGCCTATGCGGAGCAGCCGCTGATATTCGGCGCAGGGGTTCAGCAGAACGCTGTCAACGTAGCGCACCTCGAAGTTGCATTCCGGCAGGCTGGAAAGGTTCAGGTTAGAAAGCATCATAGCGTTTTCTCCTTTATTTTCAGAAGATACTGTACGGCATCTTCGGTCAAGTCGTGAATAATCTTGCGGCAGTCCGAATCTTCAAAAACATCCGGGTATTCTTTGAAAATGCTATTCCAGCGGCGAATGAAGTCCTCTTTTGCACCCTGTACCTCGCACATCATCAGGGAGCCGTTTGCAACGGCCCGTTCCTGATAGCGATTGTCGATGGATGCTTTCAGAGAAGTTTTTTCTTCGGCAGTAAGCTGGCGTTGATGCCCTTGGATGCTTTTGCTGATTTCAGAAAGTGTTTGTTTTGAAGAAGCGGTTTCGGCTTTTCGGGGCTGACGTTCCTGCTTTGGCTTCCGCAATTCTGCAAGCGCAGCAGGAATTTCTGCCTTTGGCGTTTTTGCCAAGGCGGTGATTTCTGCATCCGTTGCCTTGATGCGCCCGGTCAGGATTTCTTCTCTTGCACCGGGGACTGCATCTTCCGCAGCGTCTACGCCTTTGGCATACTTCTCTGCTCTCTTTACGGTAGCCGCCCCAACGCCGTTTTGTGCGGCAATGCGCTCACAGGTGGAGAGCTGCTTTGCCCTCAATGGATCATTTTGAACCATTGAGGTGAACCGTCCGTTCTCATCGTGTGCCCGCTCTTTGGAGCCGCCCCGTGCCAGCTTTTCGGATTCATACAGCTTGCCCATCAGAAACTTCTTTCGTTCCGGGTCAAGATTTCTGCGTCCAAGCTGGTTCTGGCAGATCCATGAAAGAGCCGCGTAACGGTTATCCAGTTTGATCTCCTGTATCTGGTAGGCGATGAACGGATGCTTCCGCAGGATGCGGTAGCGGGTATGCCCGTCCAGAATAAAGCCATTCCAGATGATAATGGGATTCAGCAGCCGTCCTTCGTGAAGAATGTTCTGCTCAAGCTGTTGTTCTTCTTCAAAATTCAGGGGCGGGATCTTGCCCTGAAATTCCGGGTCGATTTTAAGCGCATTCAGATTCATCATCGAAATGGCCTCGCTTCACATACTGCCCAGCGTTCTTATCGGGCTGTACATAATAATCGAAACCATAGCGAATCTGGCAGTAGGTGCAGACATCCTTGATCTTCTGCTTAGGGTCTGCGCGCCGGACGCGAACGCCCTTTGCCCCCTGAAAGGAATCCAGACAAATCGGGCAGAGGGTAGTCAAGCTGGCTTCGTCTACGCAGTTGTTATAAAATCGACTCATATAGATTTCCTCCATATCGATATTTTGATGGGAAATGTAAAACCACCAGCCGAGAAATCCTCAACTGGTGGTTTGAAAAATACTGTTTTTCTCCTATTTGTCCTCGACACCCCGGAGGTGGGAACTTTTCGGCGGCGGATTTGCACCGCTCCATTGGCATCTCAGCCACCCCGTCTGCTTTCTGACCGGGCCGCGAATTACGGAAGTATCATTGTCTGGAAGTGCCGAAAAGCTGCTTCTTCAATTTTCAAGGTACACGGTACAGTTTCGGGTTTGTCGTCCCCTGTTAGGGGGGCTGCCCTTGCTGTGACCATAGTGTACTTGAAAACTGAAGTTCTCGTTAGGAACCAGTAGTTCCGGTTTTGCCATTTTCACCGGAACCAATCGTTCCGGTTTACAACAGTAAAGCGTTTGATCAAGCAGATTCGCCCAGCATTTCTAGCATAACAAGAATCCGTCGCTGCATTTCTTTCAGTTCTTTGCGGAGCATTTGCAGCTGATCTTGCAGTTCCTGCTCCCGCTGGGACGCAGACACACCTAAGACGATGTAGTCCAGCGAGGCGCCAAATCGCTCCCGCAGCTCCACAAAGAGGTCGACAGACGGAACTTTCTCACCCTTCTCCAGATTTCTCATGTAGCGGTCACTGATGTTCAGGTCGATGGCAAGCTGTTCTTGTGTCACTTCACGGTCTTTTCGGAGGTTTTGGATTCGTTCACCCGTTGCAGCAGGATCATAATACATCACTCCCTCCGTTTCTTCCGCCGGGAGTGGGCGGAGCTTCATCTCCCATGCCGGATACGGCCAGCACATGATTTTTCACCAACATGAAAATACGGTCGGCATCAGCACTATGATTTTTGGTGCGCTTTTTGACGTTGGAAACTTCCAGCAATCGAGACAGTCGGAAGTACCATGTGGTCATCTTGAACCACGGAAGCAAATAGGTCGATTTCATTATCAATAATCCTCCAGTTATTTTATCAAATGTGAACATTCGGACAAAAAGGATCGTGGTGGTCCACGACACCTTGCCCTTAAAAGCGCAAAAACGCCAGCCTCCCATTGAGGGAAGCTGGCGCAGTACAGCATATCAGCACGATTGTGGGTGGCAGAATGGAACGATTGTGCCTGTTTCGGAGCGGTCTGGTCTACGGCAGCAGACAGGCTTTTTTTGATGCGTTACCCCAATAAAAAATCACAGTACCCTCCATAGACGGTAACTGTGATCTTGTGGCGCATGAAATCGCCCGGACGAGTTACCGTTTTTTTATAACTCGACCGGGAAACGCAAAAATCGGCACTATACTTCCTACTCACAGGAAATACAAGGTTATACCGCGTCATTCACCAGAACGATACAACACTATTGAGGTGAACGATGATGCCGAATTCTGACTTGAAGGTACTTGGAGAAAAGGTTCGCACGGAGCGCAAGCTGGCAGGTTTAACACAAGAACAACTTGCTGAACGCTGCCATGTTTCAACGAAGCATATCGCCAACATTGAAAAAGGCAGCATGAATCCATCTTACGAAATTCTTTTGGCGATTGCTCGTGTTTTGCCGGTTTCGCTTGATGCGCTGATTACTCCGGGGATGGGTAAAACGGAAATAGAGTTAAAAGAGTTCAATCGAATCTATCTTTCCTGTCCAGAAGCGGTGCGAGAAACCTTAATGGACTCGACCCGCACACTGGCAAAGCATCTGACAGAGTTTTACAGTAAGATTGAAAATCCCTGAAAATGTTTTGCTTGTGGTACAGTATAGCACATTTTTCAAAGTCACTATACCAAAACGAACCCAAAAGCAAACCAATTTTATACCAATTCAGTCGATTCCCAAGCTGACCTGAATCTCTGTTTCCAAATCATTTTCCAATGCCGTATATAGTTCTTGTGGTGTACGGCAAAGAATTGCATTGAAATTGATGGGATCACCCTCATTGAAAAGCCTTACATATCCCCAGCGACATGGAACAACGTCCAAATAGGTCGCAGACTCTAAAAAGCTATGGAATTGGGTCAATACTTCTTCAAATGTTCGCATGGTTTGACCTCCTGAATTAAGTTATCTCTATTTTAGAATATTCTTGGTCATCTATGCAAGGATGCCGATTTCGTACAGCGTAGAAAATGATAAAGCCATACCGAAGAATCCTACTAGGATCTTACGGTATGGCTTTTATTACAGATTGCGATTCAATCGCACCGATTCCGATGATGGGACAAATTGATATCCAATGTTGGAAACCGTTTTAATATAACGGGGGTGATCTTTGTCATCCTCTATTTTCTGGCGGATTCGACCGATCGTGCTGGTGACGGCTCTCAAATAGCTTTCGCTGTCCTTATGCCAGACTGCTTCAAAGATCTGCTCCTTTGTAAACAGTTTGCCCGGATGCTGTGCCATCAAACTCAAAACACCGTATTCATAACGACTCATGTACACCTCTGTTCCGTGTTTGAAAACACGGTGGTGTTCCAAGTTGATTTCCAGATCGGGACGGCTCAGAGCGTCTGTGGGATTCCGCATCAAATCGAACCATTCAAAAATCGTCTGCTCTTGCGGTGGGCAGTGATCCTTCGTGATGCGAACAACAACTTCAATTTTTTGCATACAATAGACAATCCTCCCCCAAAGCCAAATCTATATCACTCGATATGGAAAATCGGGTGTAGCTCGTATTTCCGCATTGACCGTGCACTACGATGCCGTGTGCTTTAGCCGCCGTCGTTTTTGGAATCCCAAAAGTTCAGAGCCGCCAGCAGGCATCCAAATGCGCCTGCCCAGAGAAGGTCGGTATAGAGCCATCCTTGGAGAATGGCAAAAATCACCCCTGCGATTAGCAGCAGGATGCCAGCCGTTAACAGCAGACGTGCCGATAACTGCTCCATCTTAGGTATCCCTTTCTGTGCGAAGATAGTGCTGCACCCGGTGGACGTCCCCGGAACGAACTGCAATGTACCACAAGGATTAAGTCACTGCTCCGGTAGGCATTGGTGTATTCAGCGGCACCAGAAGCAGTGCCGCCCGCACCTTGTAGGGAATATTGTTTTCCGCCATACGACGGCTTTTTTTCTTTTGCCATCGCTCGGCAGATGTATGAATCTATAGGTATTTTCTATTCAATCTTTTTTCTTGATAAATATGAAACGCTGCTACTCCAGTCGCTGCCAACTGAACCAGAATTAGAACAGCAAACAGACCGAAGCTCTCATAATAGAACAGCTCATCCCTAAATAGAAGGACATCACAGAGCGCCGTAAAGGTAAGTGTCACAAAGTAAATGATATAATCTCGCAGGCTTCTGCGGATATTTTGAATTGCTAACTTCCAGTACATATCTTCCTCCCATCACCTTACGCTATCGGAGTTGCTGCGAATCGAACGCTGGAACAGCAGCCATGTACTGAGAAAGTAGCAGCTCAGCAGCAAAGCGAAAATCCCGACAATGATACCTATTTGCCGCATCAAGGCTCCGCAGCCAATATAAGCTGAGATTTCAGCAGAAACACTTTGAAGAAAATAGCCAATCACAATCATTGCTACAACGATTGCCGCTGTGATCGGCATCCCAAACCAAACACCAAGCTGTTTTAGAACCAAAGTATGCAGGTCCTTCTCTTCCACTCCCATTTTTCGCAGAACCGAAAATCTGTAGTTGTTTTTTTCTGCATCTAGGAGCTGCTGAAGAGCCAGCACGGTAAGACACATCACCATCAGCACAATTGCACCATAGATCAAGGACGCTTTTAGGATAAAGTTAAGGGCGATTATACGGTTCACTTCCGTAGTACGGACAGTTGTACTGTATCCTGCCAGATTGTCTTTATCAGGATCTTCTGGATAAGAACGCCCAAGAAGCTGTTCCAGCATTTCTGCCGTTTTGAAGGGAAGCGGATATTGGGTCATCACAAATCGGTTGCTCTGTACCGGAAGCAAGACTTGCGCTATCTCGTCCGGTATGATATACACCACATCTGTATATAGATTATAGATGGATTCCCCCACAGGTTCCTGAAACACTGCATTCTCACTGAGTTTCAGAGTGCCTGCGTCCGTTTCCAGTAAAGTATGCTCAGCGATGTAGTTTTCAATATCCTTGTCCTCTGCCGCACTATGCCAGTGGGTAGCAAATTCATCCGTTTTTAAAATAATAGGTTCATATCCCAACATTTTCCGAACAGCGTTATAATCCTTCAGTGCAATCGCCAAGGGAGGAAAATCGTACTTTACCCGCTGGTGAAAGTCGCTTTTTTGAGGAAGATATTCCGAAAAAGTCAAATCGTCCTTTATCTCTATGTTGTTTTGTTCTATGAACGCAGTAATTTCCTCATAGTCTGTATCCGGAAGATTTTCCACTTCATAAACATCGTTGTAGCGGCTTGAAATTTGAATATCATAGACTGCCCGACTATCCAAATAGCCCAGACTCCATCCTGTCAAAACTGGCGCAATGACAAACAAGCAGATAGAAAAAGTCAGGGTCACACAAATGATTGTCATCGTTTTCGTATTGGTAGCCAGCTTAGAGGAAAGCTGTCCAAACAGAAATAAACTCGTATTGTGATATTTGCGGGACACTTTAGACTCCTTCCAGTATAGGAGCGCCGCATTCGATAAATACATGACTGCGGAAATGATAAACAAAATATCCGCAACCCCAAACAGCAAATATTGATTCAGAGTTGGGGCGTCAAATCCAAGGAAGTAGGCTTTTTCCAGTTCTGCGATGGAAAAAATCGGGATAGCGGTCAATACAGCACCAGCCAGAAGCCCGCAAAGATATGGGGAAAATCCTATTTTTCTGTGTAAAAAAGAAACTGCAATTGCCCAAAGCAGCGTCACGGCAGGGAAAAGGACATTCCCCCAATACATGAGCTTTACAGGAAGTGGATATCTGGGATCGAAGTAAAAATGATATTTTACAGCACCTACCTCCAGCATCCACAGCAGCATAATGCCATAGAAAATACAGATCATCGGCATCCATCTGCTTTTATGAAGCGGTTTTTCATTCTGACGGTTTGCCGTCATAAGCTCAATAATCCTACTTTTATTGAGAATTCTGACATTCCCGACTCCAACCAGAATCTGGCAAACAACAAAGAAGCCCACGGTCAGCAGCACGGTATCTGGAAAAAAAGACCAAGAAAAAGCGTAGGGTTCCCCAAAAGAAGCAAGCAGCATAGCCGTAATGACCTGAGAAACGACCATCCCCAGAAGGATTCCCACCGACACAGAGAATATGAGCAGGAAAAAAGTCTCTCCAAAAAAGAGCAGTCCTATGGTTTTTTGCTCCATTCCCAGGGTTGCCTCAACTGCAAACTCCGATTGTTTTTTTCTCAGCATGAAACGATTGACATAGTGGATCAGAAACAACAGAAGCAGACTAATCCCGCAAATCGCCAGTTTCATACCTCCAGCCAGCAGGGAAATATTATATTCCGCACCAATGGTCGGATGATAATGGGTGCTGCTGATAGACAAAAACGCATAGAACAATGTGACACAGAGTGTCATGGTCACAATATAAATCAAATAGTCCTTTCCTGACCGCTTTGCATTTTTGAAAATGAGTTTAGTGTACATCATTCACACCCCCTCCCATCATGGTGAGGACATCCAAGATTTTTTCAAAGAAAACCCTACGAGAATCACTGCCTTTGAGAATTTCCGCGAAGATCGCACCATCTCTTAAAAAGAGAATACGATTGGCATAGCTTGCCGAAAAAGCGTCGTGTGTTACCATCAGGATTGTGGCGTCAAGGCTTTCGTTAATACTCTGGATTGTGGAGAGCAAGGCTTGTGACGAGTGACTATCTAACGCGCCGGTAGGTTCGTCCGCCAGAATCAACTTTGGCTGGTTGATAATAGCTCTGGCACAGGCACACCGCTGTTTTTGACCGCCGGACACCTGATAGGGATATTTATCCAGAATATCCGTGATATTCAGCTTTCCGGCCATTTCCCGCACCCGCCCATCAATCTCACCTGCAGGAACCTTGTTGATAGTCAGTGCCAAGGCAATGTTTTCCGAGATTGTCAGAGTGTCCAGCAGGTTAAAATCCTGAAATACAAATCCAAGATTCTCCCGACGAAACCGGGCAATCTGTTTTTCGTTGATTTCCGTCACATCGGTTCCGTCCAGATAGATATGTCCCGCACTGACGGTATCAATGGTGGAAATACAGTTGAGCAGGGTAGTCTTGCCGGAACCGGATGCTCCCATGATTCCTACAAATTCCCCCTCCTGAACGGAAAAGCTGATGTCCTGAATTGCTTTTGTAACATTCCCGCCATTTCCGTAATATTTTTGGATATGATCCAGTTTCAAAATTTCTTTCATTGTTATCACCTCTGATCTCTATTGTAGAATAAGAGTGGCTTCGTTTGTATCAAGTTTTCTTACAAAGTTCTAACAAAAATGTAAGAAGTGCAGGACCGCAATCAGCCCTGCACTTCATGGATCAGACAGTTGATGTGAAACGCCAGGGAAATGGCGGTTCCTTGTTCCGATGATTCTGCCGCAATGCCAATGCCCAGCTTTTCACAGAGCCGTTTGCATAGGTACAGGCCAATGCCTGTGGACTGCTGGACCATACGACCATTCTGACCGGTAAATCCCTTTTCAAAGATACGGGGCAGATCGGACGCAGCAATCCCGATTCCATTGTCCTCCACGACAAGAACAACCTGATCTTGCCGTTTATGAGTAGAAATGCGGAGAACCGGTTGTTCCGTACGATACTTGACCGCATTGGCAATCAGTTGGTTCAGAATAAAGCGCACCCACTTTTCATCTGAATAAACCGTGTCCTGCATTTCCTCCACTTCCAGACGCATACCACCTTGGAGCAGCAGATATTTATTATCTGCAATCGCCTGATGCACCACTTGGGACAGTGCCATTTCCCGGACAGAATAATCTTTCTCTGTATGCTCACTGCGGGCGTAATAAAGAGCTTGTTCGGTAAAGCGGTTGGTCTTTTCCAGTTCCAGCAGAAGTTCCTTTGTCCAGTCCATCCGGTGGTTTTCACATAGGAGTTTCATGGCAGTAATGGGCGTTTTGATTTCGTGAATCCATTGCTCAATGTATTCTTTGTACTCCAGACGTTCTCGCTCGACTTCTCCAATCTGTTCCAACATGGATTTTCCAGCCATTTTCAAAAGCTGATAGTAAACCTGTTCCTCGGCCTGTTCCGGCAGCTCCATCACTTCGGAAATGAGGTATCTTTCGGAAAGCTGCTCCGCCATATCCAGAAGTTTTTTCATCTGCCGCTTCCGTTTCCAGTAAGTGAGGACAAGTCCCGTCAGCAAAATCAATGCCCATACAATCAGGATCAATACTACTGCGGAAACCGAATTGCCGCACACCAGCAAAAATACAGTGAGTGCAGCCATACAAACAAGGTTCGTCAGCAGAAATGGTAGCCTGTTTTTCCAATATCGTCTGCTGTTCATATCGTGTACCCCTGTCGGTGCTTTGTCTTGATAAAATCCGTCAGACCGATGCCCGCCAGTTTTTCCCGAATGCGGTTGATATTGACGCTCAAAGCATTGTCATCCACATATAGCTGATTGTCCCACAAATACTCAATCATATCTCCGCGAGAACAGATTTTTCCACCGTTCTTGAACAAATAATAGAGAATTTTCAATTCGTTCTTAGTAAGTTCTACGCTCCGTCCATTATAGTCCAAACTGCTGGATTCCAGATGCAGCACCGCATCTCCATAGACGATCTTCTCCCGTTGTTGTGCGGGATAGGTTTTCTTCAGCAGAGAAGCAATTTTCGCAAGCAGGATTGCTGTGTTATAGGGCTTCGTGATAAAAGCGTCTCCACCCAACATAATGCTATTTAGCTCGTCCATATCCGTGTTGCAGCTTGTCACAAAGATGATCGGCACTTCGGAAAAGGTACGAATTTTAGAGCATAAAGCAAAACCATTCTCTCCGGGTAACTTAATGTCCAACAAAATCAGATGTGGCTTTTCATCCTGAATCTGTTCTATCACAGCAGAAAAATCCTTTATGCCAATCGTTGCATATCCATTTCCATTCAATAATGTTTGCAATTCTCCCTGTATCACAGGATCATCTTCAATTATCATAATTTTATATCGTTTCATGCTTTCTGCACCTTCCTTGTTTTGTCCGGCCATCAATCGGCTTTTCTGCAGTTTTGGGAATCAGCCAAACACCGGCCATCTTCACAGCGCCGGAGATACGCCCACCGGCACAATAATAATTTACTCTACGAGGTGTCACGCCCCACTTCTCGGCGGCCTCTTTTAATGTCATATAGTCCATTTCGCACCTCCACAAAGTACATTATAGTTCCTCATCTCGAATAATGCAAGAAACATAATATGAATTATAAAGTTTAATCTTACTGCATTCTCTGAACTTAGGATACTCATTAGAATGGGGGTTAAGATAACGATATAGATGCACTTCACCTTGCCCTCATACTGCGGCAACAGGGCTTTCAGTGCTTCAAGATTATCGCCGTGGATGATCATGTTCTCACTGTCGTTGTTCTCGGTGTGCTGCCCCTGCTCATCAAAACTGTATTGCCGCTCCAGCACCCGGAAGGGAACTTCCTGATGATGGTTCACGACTTTATTTTTACCGATCCATTCCAAGGTTGGCATGGCGTTTTTCTCCAATCTAAAAATTTCAAACTGCGGACAAAAAGGACGCATTGTTGTGGCAAGCAGGGCAAGTTGGTACCAACTTGCAATTTTTGAATCGTATTTTTCAAATCCAAATTCAAAATGCTTGTTGGGCTGTGCCCAACCCCCTTTCGATCTGCATCGTGCCGATGCAGGCTGCGCATTTGTTCCAAACACTTCTGTAACAAAAAAGACAGCCTAGGACTCTCCACAACGGAAGAATCCTAGGCTGTCATCGTTTATCGGGACTGCGTTTTCTCGGTGGTGTTCTTTTCTTCGGCAAAGAACAGTTCTACGTTGCGCTGCGCACGAAGAAGTTCCTGCATCTCGTCTTTCGCTTTGCGGTAGTCCGGGTAGAGTGCTTTCTTTTCTGTCAGCAGCTTAGAATATTCTGCGTCCAGCTCCTTGACCTTGGGGAGCGTTTTCAAATTGGATTCATCAAAGGCAGCTTTCGCTGCCTTGTGCAGCGTGATCTCTGCGCGATGATTTTCCAGAAATCGCTTGCTGTATCCGGCCTTGCGGTAGGCATCGTACACCGGGCGCGTTTTTGCGTAGTTGACGATGTGCGTCCGCAGTACAGCAATCTCGGCCATGCGTGTTTCCGCCGCCTTGATGGAATCGCCCAGTTCGTGATAGCGAGCAGTAGCAGCGTCCACGCGCTCTTGCATTTCCTTAATGCTGCCGATTTTCTTCTCCTGCAAGAAAATCAGCGTCTTGGACATTTCTTTCAGATTGTACTTTTTTGCCCACCGCGCATAGCCTTCGCTTTTGCCCTCGGAGAGCTTTGCCTGAATGTCCACCAACAGGTGGAACGGTTGCTCTTTCGGTGGCTGCTTCTGATGTGGGCAGTGTTCGGCATCTCCTGCAATGACCGCCTTGATTTCATCTTCACTGTATCCTGCTCCCAGTGTCCGAAAACGGATAAAGCGCTTCTGCCGTGTTCCTTTGACCGAAGTGTACTTTCCCCGTTTGATTTCGTAGCCCCGCTGTTCCAGCTTTTGAAGAAAGCCCTCGAAACTTGCAGGTTTCTCGCTCAGCAAGATGTTGTCGATTACGGCACACAGCTTATCACGATTGCTTTCTCTGGGAGGATAAAGAGTGCGCTTCTGCCGTTCTCGGTACGGCTTGATTTCAATAACAGACAGCTGATGTTCCAGACAGATCAAATCGCTCAACCGCTGCACGGCCAGCCCGGACAATAAAAAGTCCCGGAACTTCCGGGTGCTGTCCAGCGCAGTGGAGTTGTAGATAATGTGATTATGAATGTGTTCCCGGTCTGTGTGGGTGGCAATAATAAACGCATACTTGCCCTTGGTAAACCGCATGGCAAGTTCATAGCCCACCTTGTTGGCTTCTTCGGCGGTGATCTCACCGGGCTTGAACGACTGCCGAATTTGATAGGCGATCACATCACTTTTCTGCCTACGTCCAGTGGCAAGTTCATACTGCCGCTTGGACAGCATAAATTCTTCGTCCACCGTCAGAGGGCTGCACTCGTAGCTGCTGACAAGTTCACCCTGTTTGGTTTTCTCCGGGTTTTGTGCATAGTCTGTGCGGCTTTTCAAACAGGTCGCCACGGATTTTCCCTTATTTTTGTGCAGCGCAATCAAGCGTGTTGCGGCCATGCCCACCACCTCCCACAGTTTTATCCTTATATAATATGTAGCCCCACAGCTAAAGCCGTGGGGTGAAAATCAGAGGTCAGCCAGCCGGGAAAGAATCTCTCTGCCAATAACAATCAGCTCATCCAGCCGGGTGCGCAAGTCCTCCAGATCGGCGGCATAGACCTGACCGTTTTCGTTGGCAGCTTTGGTATACTGGTTGAGATTGTTGCTGCACATTTGCAGGAGATAGGCCATGCGCCGCAACTCTGGCAAATCCAAACGCAGGCAGTAACCGTCCAGAGCCATTTTTCGCAGATAAGAGCCAATGCTCAAAATACCGCTGGATTCCATCTTGCTCCAGATCCGTTCCAGTTCCTGCTTGCTGACACGGAAATGCAACTGCTGGTCGCGGAGGCCATTCATCGAGCATCACCATCCTTGTCCAGATAGCTTTTGAACGGCTTGATGGGCTCTACCTTATCAGACTTTTCTTCCAGAGCCGCCAGCACCGAGGAACGGCGAGGTTCCTCATCCTGTTCCGGCTCGTGGCTTTTTTCATCCATATCCAACTGTGCGTTCAGCTCCGCAAGGCGAGCTGACTTTTCAGCCAGCTCTTCTTCCTGCGGGAACGGCTTTTCCACTTCAATCTGTGCCGCCGCCTGCTGCTGTTTAAGCGTGGCCAGTTCGTTTTCGACGGAACTAATGCGTTCTGGGAAATTGTTCAAAGAATTGTCCAGACGGATGATGCAGCCAAGTGGGTCTTTGCCCAGTGCTACCGGATATTTCCGCTGACCTTTCAAAAGAGCCTGATATTCGCTGTGATAGGTGTCGAAACGCAAGGACAGTTCAAAACCGCGATAGCTGCCGATCACTTTTTCCTCACTGTTAGGCAGTTCGGAGCAAGCGAGGAGAAGCCGTTCGCCAGCGGTCTTTTTCTCATCGTAGGTCACACCCTTGATGGTAATGCCGCAGAAGCCCTCTTTCTCCTGCGGATGGGCGGTAGCAAGTTCTGCATCCAATTTCACTCCGGCAAGATAGGCGTTCGTTTCCTGAATGTCAGCTGGGAATTTTGTGAGCAGCTTATCCTCCAAACGGAACTTCTGGCTCTGATGATCGGCTTTCAGAACTTTCAGCTTTGCGACCTGCACATCGAGATCCATCTTCTCTTTAATCAACGGATTTCCTGCGCACAATGCCTTAATTTCCGCATAGGACAATGCCTGTTCATCCACATCATCGCAGGAGCGAACTGGGGATTTTGAGGTCATGATTTGGCTGATGAATCGCTGTTTATTCTCAAGAGTCTGAAACAAGTAGCTGTCAAATGTCCCCTCTGTGACGTAATTGAACACCTTGACTTCCTTATTCATATTGCCCTGACGGATAATGCGACCATTGCGCTGGGTCATATCACTGGGTTTCCAGCCGACATCCAGATGATGCACTGCCACAAGACGCTGCTGCACATTGGTTCCTGCGCCCATTTTTGCCGTGCTGCCCAGCAGGACGCGCACATCGCCGGAGCGTACTTTGGAGAACAATGCTGCCTTTTTCGCTTCGGTGTCGGCGTTGTGGATAAACTCAATCTCGTTTTCCGGCACACCGGCAGCGATCAGCTTTTTGCGAATGTCCTCATAGACATTGAAGTTGCCATCATTTTTCGGTGTCGAAAGGTCGCAGAACAAAAGCTGTGTCAACTTTTGCTCCTTGCCATCTTCCCAGATTTGCAGCACGTTCCGAACACAGGTGTTCAGTTTGCTGTTGGGGTCGTCCGGCAGGATGGGGTTCATCAGGCGAACATCCAGACCAATCTTTCGGCCATCGTTGGTGACGCACAGCATATTGTCCTCGGATGCATCCACTGCGCCGGAGTGGATTTTTGCAGCACGTTTGCTCAGTTCCTGCACCATTTCTTTCTGAATCTCGGACGGTTTCGCCACCACAGTTTCAAACTTTGCATCCGGCACAGGCAGATGAAGTTGGTCGGAGGTCTTGATGTCAGCAACTTCTTTGAACATCGACATCAGTTCCGGGAGATTGAAAAACTTTGCAAAACGCGTTCTCGCCCGATAGCCCATACCCTCCGGGGCGAGTTCGATGGCGGTGGTGGTTTCGCCAAAGGTCGATGCCCAGCAGTCGAAATGCGTCAACCCTTTCTGCTGGAGTGTGCCGTATTGCAGATAGCGCATGACCGTATACAGTTCCGACATGGAGTTGCTCACGGGAGTTCCCGTTGCAAATACCACGCCGCGCCCGCCTGTGATCTCGTCCAGATAGCGGCACTTGCCGAACATATCGCTCGATTTCTGGGCTTCCGATGTGGACAAACCAGCGACATTGCGCATTTTTGTGGTTAAAAAGAGGTTCTTATAAAAATGCGATTCGTCTACAAAAAGTCGGTCAACGCCCAACTGCTCAAAGGTGATAACATCGTCCTTTCTCGCATCGGAGCGCAGCTTTTCCAGTTTTGTTTCCAGCGTCTTACGGGTCTTTTCCATCTGCTTGATGCTGAAATTCTCGCCTGCATTGGCTTTCAGTTCTTCGATGGCGGCAAGCGTTTCATCGATCTGTTCCTGAATAATGCGTTCCTGCCGCTCATAGGAAAGCGGAATCCGCTCAAACTGGCTGTGACCGATAATGACCGCATCATAATCCCCGGTTGCAATCCGGGCGCAGAACTTTTTGCGGTTGGCCGTTTCAAAATCCTTTTTCCGCGCTACCAGCAGCTTTGCATTGGGGTATAGGTGCAGGAACTCCGAAGCCCACTGCTCCGTCAAGTGATTGGGAACGACAAATAGGCTTTTCTGACACAAGCCAAGGCGTTTTGCTTCCATTGCGGATGCCGCCATTTCAAAAGTTTTTCCTGCTCCTACCTCGTGTGCCAACAGCGTATTACCGCCATAAAGCACATGAGCAATGGCATTGCGCTGATGTTCCCGGAGGGTGATTTCCGGGTTCATACCGACAAGGTGGATGTGGGAACCATCGTATTCTCGTGGCCTGCTGCTGTTGAACAGTTCATTATACTGTTTCACCAGTGCAATGCGCCGCTGGGGGTCTTTCCAGATCCAGTTGGCAAAGGCATCCTTGATGACCTGCTGCTTCTGCTGTGCCAGCATGGTGTCCGTTTTGTTCAGGATGCGCTTCAGCTTGCCTTCTTCATCTTCGATAGCGTCATAGATGCGCACATCTTTCAGGTTGAGCGTGTCTTCCAGAATCTTGTAGGCGTTGGCGCGGGAGGTGCCGTAGGTTTCGGAGGAGATGATGTCACCTCTGCCCATGGCCGACTTGCCCTCAATGCGCCATTCTGCGGTATAGGGAGAATATCTCACTTTGACTGCATGGCGCAGATAGTAGGGAATCTGGAATGTTTCTGCCATAAACTTTTGGATAATTTCTGGAGCAAGCCATGTTGCGCCCAGCCGCACATCAATTTCAGATGCTTCAAGATCTTTCGGCTGTGCTTTTTCCAGTGCAGTGACGTTAACTGCAAACTCCGGGTTAGTTTCGGCGGCAAGCTGAGCCATGCGCAGCTTTGCCCGAACATTGCCGGACAGGTATTCGTCTGCCATTCGCCAACCTGCTTCCGGGTCGGTAGGGTCTGCGCCGGGGTCTTTGAAAATCACGCCGGACAGTTCGCTGGTGATGCGCTCATAGTCACCGGGAGTGCCGAGCAGTTCTGCCATATAGGGCAAGTCCACCCGGCCACGCTCTCCGATGGAAACTGCAAGGGCTTCCGTGGGAGTGTCCACGCTGGTGATGGTGCGTTCTGGGCGGATGGTGCGTTTGGTGAACATCGCCGCCTTGCTCTTGAGCCGCCCCTGCTCGTCCAAATTTTCCAGAGAACACAGCAGATAGTAAGAAGAATCTTGCTCAAATAATCTGCCGTTTTTGCGGTCATTCAACAAGCCATATTTGGCGGAAAAAGCATCGTAGGCAGTGTTCAGCTTTTCCTGCGTTGCTTTAATGTCGGCATCCGGGTAGTCGTTCAGCTGCTGGTCGATCAACTCATTGACGATTTGCCGCAGCTCCACCATCCCGGTCACACGGCCTTTGGCGGTGTCGGACAGCTCCACCTGTGTCATGACGGAATTTTCCCGATAATACACCTCACCATCAACCACCGTGTAAGAGAAATTCTTCACATCTGGGTCAGCCGGGAGAATGTGCCGCTCATTTTCAGCATCCGCAATATCTGGTGTTTCGACCTCGACTTCCGTGAACTGCCCCTCAATATGCTGGATGGCTTCTGCAAGCTGGTCCACCAGCACTGCGCCCTTGATGGGACGCACAGTGCATTCCTCCCGGCCATACTGGGTGCTTTCGGAAGTCAGTTCACCCAGCACCATCTCTGGATGGTCTACAAAATAGCTGTTGATGGCAAAGCCATCTTCCGTTTTGCCAAGCTGCACCCAGTCCGGCTCATGGTCGATAGGGCGGTCACGTTTTTGGAGGAAAATAATGTCGCTGACGACTTCTGTTCCTGCGTTTGCTTTGAACGCAGTGTTCGGCAGACGGATAGCACCCAGCAGATCAGCACGTTCGGCAATGTGCTTGCGGGCAGAAGAATCTTTGCTGTCCAGCGTGTAGCGACTGGTGACGAATGCCACGATGCCGCCCGGACGCACTTGGTCGATGGCCTTGGCGAAGAAATAGTTGTGGATGCTGAAACCTAATTTGTTGTACGCCTTGTCGTTTACCCGGTACTGGCCAAAAGGAACATTGCCCACTGCAAGGTCATAGAAGTCGCGGCGGTCAGTGGTTTCAAATCCGGCAACTTTAATGTTGGCATCCGGGTAGAGCTTTTGGGCGATACGGCCTGTGACACTGTCCAACTCCACACCGTATAGGCGGCTGTCCTGCATGGTGTCCGGCAGCATACCAAAAAAGTTGCCGATGCCCATGCTCGGCTCCAGAATGTTGCCGTTGCGGAACCCCATTTTCTCGACTGCATCATAGATGGCGCGGATAACGGTAGGGCTGGTGTAGTGGGCGTTCAGAACGGAACTACGGGCAGCAGCATATTCGTCCTCGGAAAGCAGACCTTTCAATTCGGAATATTCTTTTGCCCAGTTGCCCTTGTCTGGGTCAAAGACATCCGGCAGACCGCCCCAGCCGACATACTGCGAAAGAATCTGCTGTTCCTCGGCGGTGGCTCCACGATGCTCCTGCTCCAACTGGAACAGGGTGCGGATGGCTTCAACGTTCCGGGCATATTTTTGTTTTGCGCCGCCCTCGCCCAGATGATCGTCCGTGATGTGGAAGTTTCCGGCAGCTTCCGGCACAGGTTCGGCGTTCAGAGCTTTGTCTGCGGCAGCGGCATCCGGGAAAGTCTGCCATTCGCCGTTAACTTCCACAGAGGTGGGCAGCTTATCCAGTTCTTCATCGGAAAGTTCCGGCTCATCCTGCCGCAGTCCATCCTCGAACTGCTGCTTGTTCAGTACCTCATTGCTCCACGAATAGCCCTGTGCACTGGTGTCGATGCGCACATCGGTTTCGCCTACATAGCCAATAGTTCCCTCGATGGTTCGGGTTGGAAGGTCTACAACAACGGAATCACCGACATTGTAATCGGGAGTTTTTTCTGGAGCAGTATCAAGGGCTTCATCCTGCTGTTCGTACAGTTCCCGGACAACAGTCAGCGGCTCTTCCCGGAAAATCGGCATCCGGGCATCGGCCAGAGCCATATCCTGCAAGGAAACTTTGTCCTTGTCAAAATCCACGCTATCGACCCGAAATTTCCGGTCATCCATATTGATAACGGAGCCGATGGGCAGATAGTCCTCTTTGCGCAAGTGCTTGGTCTGGTGGTGAGTGCCATCCTCGTTTAACCCGGCAAGGTACACATCATTGCCCGCAGACCACAATTCTTTTGCTCTTTTTGCCCATAAGCTAGGGAGAAAGCCCGTGATTTGAACTTCGCCCAGTGCAGTGTTTCTCATGAACAAAGCACTGTTGATGATTTTTGCGACCTTGGCGGCATCTTCGCCATAGAACATAAAATTGCCGCCAGCTTCAAAACCAATGAGAGTGTCCGGGTACTGCTCTTTTAATGCAGTGTATTCGGCAGCACTGGTGTCGTTCAGTTCAAGGGGAAAGTCGATGATTCTTTTTTCTTTGTCGGACAGATAGCGGTCAGACTGAATCATCAGGTCGATATACTTTTCAACCTGATTCCAGCGGAGGAGCGTTTTCTGATGGTCGGGATAGTGTTCAAATGTCAGCCCCTTGCTGTCATGATCGAGCCAACCGCTGCTTCCGTCCAGATAGGTGTGCGAGGAGCCGCCGGGTCCGTTTGGGGCATATTCTTTCGCAAGAGCTTTTGCCCGGAGTTTTCGGTCAGGCTGGAGCTGATAAATTTTCCAGATGCGAAGTTTGCTGTTTTCAAAGTTAGAACCTCTCCGCAGCGCATTTTCGATCTCGGCCTGTGACAAAGAGAAAGCGGAGGGCGATTTTTCGCTCTCCGCTTGGTCGATGGATTCAATTTGTTCGGCTTCGGTGGGAATGTGGGCATCGAAGAAACTTAACTGTAGATCAGCTCGTTCATCACCAGCTCCTCGGCCTGTGCGTTCAGGCTGTTCATGTGCTGCACCCACTCCATCTGATGCTGTTCCTTGTTCGGAGCCGGGTTCTGTTTCAGCAGTTCCTGCATGGTCTGGTGCATCCGGCTCTCTGCGGTCTGCTCCACTTCCAGCAGGTGCGGATGCAGAGTCCCCGACAGGAGCATCGAGTTGTACAGCACCGGGCGATGCTTCATCAGGTAAGTCCGGCGCAGTCGTCCGTACTTGCCCAGTGCTTTCTCCTGCTGGGGCAGGGTCAGGTTCGGGAGCTGGTAGTCCCCGATGGTCGAGTAGGTCACGTTCCGGCTGCTCATATTCATACTGGCTCCTTTCTACATTGCGGCGGCGGATTGTTGTTTTTACGGTTCTTTCAATGTTGCGTAGCACGTCCCGGCTACATTCGCTGACTGCGGTGCCCAGCGCATACACGGCGGCAGGAGTTGAAAAGGAGAAGATGGCCTGAAAATCGTCCCGGTCAAAATGTCCCGCTGGCTCAAAGCCGCAGCGTTCGAGAACAGTGTAGGTGATACTGATTGCGGCGGCACTTTTGAACTGGAACTCCTGTCCGGCTTCATCATAATCCATCAGGAGAGAACCGTCAACGATGTCGAGAATGTCACCGCTGTTGTTATCCCAATAGGAATCCACCAGCTTGCCGCAAACATCCGCGATCTGCTGGCCGAGGTTTTCGTGATGGACACCGTATTCTCTGGCAAGCATTTCCGACACAGGCTGCATCAGATCGGGGCCGAGCTGCCACACCTCCGGGTCACGAGAATTGCGGCGCACCCCGGTATCGCTCACATCAAAAACATAGTGCAGACGCGGCACACTGCTGGACTGGTCTAACAAGGCGATGCCTTTGGAGCCGCGCCGGACATAGCGATTCATGCGATCATTCCAGAGGTCGAAGCTGGCGCAGGCGGTGGCATCAGGCCGCTGGGCGTAGATCATGAGCTGGTCTGCATAGTTGTACTTGTACAGCCGGGATGCAGTGGTCAGGTAGTCCGTCCAGTTTTCCCAATACCGAGTCAGCTCTTTTGCCGTATGCTGGGCAAGGTTGAGGTATTCTTGCGTTTTATTTGGCATGGCGTTCCTCCTTTCGATTTCAGGATATAAAAAGAGCGGGCAACCGTTTTATGGTTGCCCGCTCTTAGTTAATATAGAAAATTATCTTGGAATCTTGAAAGCAACAAAATAGACAGGAAAATCGTAATCATCTCTTGATAATATGGTACTTGCCACACGTGCCGCTGCGTCTGGATAGGGATATACTTCAATGGGCGATTTTACTAACAAGGGAAAGCTATAACTCTGCAAATAAGAAACATATCTATTCCAGAAAGAGTCAAAATCTGACACATCTACATAAGCAACAATAAATGTTGAGGTTCCAAGAGCATTATAGTTTACAACTGCTTTGCTTATATGAGTATCAATGTATGTGGTACTAACGCTAGATAATTTTAAGCCTTCATAAATGGCAATCTCTTTACCGTCTTTTGTTAACAAGATATCTACTTCTGCGGAATCCTTTTTATTTACGGATAAGCCATGTCTGGTTTGGTCTTTTATCTCTGTGTATCCTTTCATAAAAAGCAAATCTCGAAAATAGTCATTCATACTGTTTTCCGAGCTGGCACCATTAAATGCGCAATTCAAACAAAAGCGTTGCCCTATTTGAAGTAGATCTCGAAGGACAACCTGCGATGAGGCTATATCTGCATTTAATCTAGCAGCATTTGACAAGGGAATGGGCTCTACGCTTTCAGATTCAAAGTAATAAATCTCTTTGAGTAAAAAACCAGATTCAGACGACTTAAGTGATTTGCTGATAGATTCTTTCAGTATATGCCCTTTCGATTTTAGCAAAGCAATGTCGCGGGGAGAACCTTCAACTGTAAAGTCCAACGCTTTTTTATCCCAGTTATCGCCTTTCATGCCAGCATAATAGGCAAGCCCCAAATCTTCATAATCGTATGTACAGTTTTGAAATGCCCTTGCAACATTGGGCGATTCGAGTTGTTCCAAATATTGAACTACTCGCCTTGAAAAGTTTTGGGGCAACCTATAAGTGAAATCGAATTCTCCCATAAAAAATCTCCTTAAGCCGTAAAGTCGATAGAATAATTATACCATATAATTACTTTTGGCGTAACCCCCTATTATGTACGCCGCCAAGCGGCGGCATAATTTAGTTAAGTGGAAATTCCAGCTCGGCAAACTCGGCATCGGTCATAAGTTTCAACTTTTTGATAACACCCTCCGACAGTTCGCGCAGAGCAGTTTCGTCCGGCAGAAGATAGCACTGCATCAACCGCAGCTCCTGCATCAAGCCCAGCCGGGAGCCGGAATTGTAGAGCATCATCAGCGTCAATTCTTCGCCATTAAAGTTCATGAGCATCCCTCACTTTCCGGCACCCAACAGGGCTGCACTCCGGGGCATCGCATTTTTCTTTTGCGCCAGCCAGTGAAGTCAGCTTTTCCAATGTGGAAGGGCGGTGGTTTGCGCCCAGTTCTTCTGCTTCTGCGGCTCTGTCCATCACAAAATCATAGTCCTGCAACAACCGCCGACCTTTTTCCATGTGATGTGTTTCCAGAATTTGCTCACGGACTTCCTGAATGGTCAATTCCGGCGCATCGACCTGACCACCATCCATCACGGAAAAGTCGCTGTGATAGATAGTGTAATCCCAACCTTCATCGGTGGACTGGATAGCAATATAGCCTTTACCACCCAATTCCCATGCACCCTGCTCATCTTGCGTCTGAATCTCCGGGTAGAAGTCTGCGTGGTTCCTACCCATAATATCGGCAAACTGGCAGATGTGGAACACATTGCCCAGACCGCCCATATCAAAGTGGTAATCATCCAAATGTTCCAGCTTTGCCGTAAAACTGCGACCATCCGGGTAGTCAATTTGAATCACACCGCCATCGGGAATGCGATAGAGATCGTCATAGTGGCTGTTGATGAGTCGAATATCCTTTGGCATCGTTTCAGGCTCCCAGATACGCCGTTTGTGGATGCCGGATGCGGGAACACTTTCGAGGATCTTTACGCTTTCCTGTTGGATGGCCTTACGGTCATCGTCCGAAAGTTCAAACAGATACCAGTTCCGGGCGGCAGGGATGGTGTTTTGTCCATCTGGCGGCAGATTCTTTTCCGAGATCTGCCCACTTTCCAGCGGCTCGCCAGTTACCTTGTTATAAGTGGCAAAGCCGACCCCTGCACCGTTTTCCCGGAGATGCAGATAGCGTTCATCGTTGATAAGGTAGACCGCTTCTTTTATCTGCTCCATCAGCACCCACCTTCAAATTCCAGCGAAAACTTGCTGCGGCCATCGGCTTCACAGGACAGCAGCACGGTGGCGTTGTAGGTCTTGCCCTTGGCACTCTTGCAGTCCTTCAGGCGGACCCGGCCATCCCGCAGCAGCTTGTCTGCCACATGAGCGTCCAGACGCTTGCCCAAACGCTTAAAGAACGCATTGTCCTTCCACAGCACAAAACGGCACTCTCGGTTCTCGCAGAACCAGCCCTTTTCACGCTCCACAACATTTGCACCGCAGTTCGGGCAGATACCAATAATCTTGTTTTTCATAAGCGCATTCACTCCTTTTTTCATTTCCGTGTTCTTTACCAGTTCGGTAATCATCGTATTGATCTCAGTCATAAATTCACCCGGCTCCATTTCGCTGCGCTCAATACGCAGCAGTTTTGTTTCCCAATCAGCGGTCATTTCCGGGGATTGGATTTCTTCGGGCATCACGGTGATTAACGCTTTCCCCTTATCCGTGGGCAGCAGCACCTTGGTTTTCTTGTTGCCCTTCCGTTCCAGA